>Ga0075522_10003521_pt1 | contig 11392 bp, 10 predicted proteins | sample NGEPerA_FD_74796 | JGI IMG/M metagenome (GOLD analysis project Ga0075522, IMG submission 74796) | Arctic peat soil microbial communities from the Barrow Environmental Observatory site, Barrow, Alaska, USA - NGEE PermafrostL2-A | ecosystem: Environmental > Terrestrial > Soil > Wetlands > Peat ... | reverse complement strand
GGGCCAGACCTCATCCCTGGCCAGCCGCGGCACAACCGGCGGGAACTCCGGGACTTCGGGAATGGGACACATTCTCGGCGAACTGGCCGGCCAGGTATTCGTCGTCGCCGACCCCGATACCAATTCATTGCTCGTCAGCACCGCCAGCAAATATCAGGTGCAGGTCAAAAAAATCATCGCACAGCTCGATCGGCCCATTCCCCAGGTGCTGATCAAGGTGCTGATCGCGGAAGTCACCCACGACCGCACCAACGATTTCGGGATGGACTTCTCGATCCTCGACACCCGTGCCAGCGGCAAAGGCACGGTTGCCGGCTCGACTCTGGGCAATGCCGCCTCGTATGTCGCCAACGGCGGGTTGGCCGTCAGCATCATGGAGACCAACTTCAACGCCACGCTGCATGCCCTGGCGACCGAAGGAAAGCTCGACGTGCTCTCCCGGCCCTATATTCTTGCCAGCGATAACCAGCAGGCCAGCATCATGGTTGGCCAGCAAGTGCCGCTCATCACGGGCACCACCGCCCAGCCGCTGGGCGGGACGTTCAGCTCCATCGAGTACGCGCAGGTCGGCATTATCCTCAACGTCACGCCGCACATTAACCCTGACGGGCTGGTGATTCTCGACGTGTCGCCGCAGGTGAGCCAGCTCACCGGCGTTACGGTTCCCACCGGCAACGGCGGGTCCGCGCCGATTATCTCCAGCCGCTCGGCTTCCAGTCGCGTCCAAATCCGCAACGGAAACACCATCGTGATCGGCGGCATGATGCAGGACCAGAAAACCGTCACCGTCACGAAGATCCCGCTTTTGGGCGACATCCCGTACTTCGGCTCGATTTTCAGCCGCACCCAAAACGACGTGACCAAGACCGAACTGCTGATCTTCCTCACCCCCCATGTGGCCCAGGAACCTGATTTGCTGCCGGGAATGTCCAATGACGAGATGAAAAATACGGAATTGACGCCGCGCGCCATCAGCCCCGGCGCCTTCCAAAAACAAATGGACGGCATGCATCGGGGCGAATCTCCCACGCACCCCAGCACCGAGCCGGCCGTCACCCCGATCGCCAACCCCCCATCGACTCAGCCGTTCCATGGCGTTACCATCAGTGCGCCTCCCGCCTCCCAGTAGGCGGGAATTGCACGGAGCAGAATCGATGAGACAAAAATTCAAATGGGCTTGGGCGTTTGCCGGGCCGTTGGGCGCGGGATTGCTAATGGCGGCGAGCGGTTGCGTTAAATCCACCCCACCGTCGCCTTCGCCCATGCCGACGAAGGTTATAATGGGAGGCGCGAACGATCGCGGGGCAAACAATGGCGGCACACAGGCGCTGCCGATCAAGAACAACGTGCTGGATACGATGAACCCGGTCGGCGCGCGCATTCATGATTTGTGCGGCCCGTTGACGTTATTCTATTTCCAGAATCATCACGGCCCGGACCGTGTCGAGGAATTGTCCCGGTTTGCCGACCCCGGCGAGGATATGCCACTCACCTGCCCCATCTCCGGAAAGCCATATGTGTGCGTCTCCCAGGGTCTGATGGCAAAAGGCCATGGCTTTCGGATCTTCATGTACGATCCAGAGCCGCACAACGGCGTGCGCTGGTGTGGGGTTTTGCCGGACAAATCAGGGTCCAGTCAATCCGTGGTAATGTATGCGCTGGACCTGCCGGAGAAGGAGTTCCAGAAGTTCACCAAGGCCTCGGATCATCTGCTGATTCCGTGAGAAGACTTACGCAGTAAAGAAAGCAACGAGGACGTCGCTTCTACGTATGGCACCCGGCGCGAGTTGGCGAGAGGTGAACTGCTTTCAGTCGCACCGTAGAAGCGGCGTCCCCGCCGCTTTTCTTCTTCGACACAAGCTTGTGCGGAGAGCCGGCGGTGGGGAAAAAACCCCCACCCTACCCTCCCCCGGAATACCGGGTGAGGGAACAAAAACGCCAACGGGGACCGCTGATGAAATCGTCACGGTTACTATTGCTGCGACGGCTGGGTGGCCGGCCGCTTCACGCGCAGTTCCGGGGACACCGTAACGGTCCCGTCGCCATTGCTCTGCCCGACTGACACTCCGGGCGTCAGGATGACGCTATTGGGGTTGGGCTGTAGGTTCGCGTTATTGTTGTTGCCGGTTTGAGACGATTGGCTCTGCTGGGCCTGATCACTCATCGGCGAGGGGGCGAAATACACGTCATTGGTCGCGCCGGGGTTGAGGGTGTGCGAACTGACAACGGTGCCGTTGGCGGAAATTTGATTCTTGTCGGTGTCCACGTTGATCATTTGGTCGCGCATGAGCCGGCCGCTCCAGAGAAGCCGGTTGCTGCCATGATCGTAGACATATGCGGTGCCGGATTGGGGCGCGGTCCAAGTGACGGCCCGGCCGGAAGTCACCATATGGGCGTCGCTGGGAATATCCTTGTTGTCGCTGGCGCACCCGATGACCCCAATGGAAAGCGCGAGGGAAGCGAACGTGGCGCGAGCGATATTTCGTAAGGCATTCATGGCTGGTCTCCGAACATCCATCAATTAGCAACGCGCGCGTCCGGCCGATGGGAGCCGTCGTGGCGAAGGCCGCACACAATGTCGGCCTTAAGTAATCGATGAGACGCAAACGCCGCGCCAGCGAGCGGGACTGGCGCCAGCGAAGCGAGTTGTACGAAGCCGCCTGCAAATGGGGAGACTGTTTGCTATCGGCGCATTTCTTTCGTTCGACGGGAAAATCGCGCAAAGACACAAAGTCGCAAAGTCGCAAAGACAGCCGCAAAGAAAAGGAGGGGCGTGGCCACTTTTCGTGGCATGGGCAGCCCGCCCATGCCACAAATTCAGGCCACACCCGAAACGCGGCCGACGCGCCCTTTGAATTTTTCTCTTTCTTGCTTTTGAATTTGTTTCGGATTTCGTGCTTCGGATTTCGGATTTTCACCCGCTACTGGCCTACCGCTGAAAAGAGTTACGATCACGCGCGACGTGATTATTTTCGGGTTCACATTCCTTCCCGCACCACGATACGCCGATCGACGATCTCGCCCGGAAATGTTTCATGGGTTCCGTCTGGCCAATCCACGTCGATGGCCTGCACATGATCGGCTTTCCCCAGTCCAAAATGCACGCGGGGATCGTTGCCGCACAGGTAGCTGGAGGCGGGATTGACCAGTCCGAGGAACTGCCGGCCGCCGGCGCGGACGCGGACGGTTGCGCCGTAGGCATCGCGCCCGCCGCTGCGCGGAAGGATGGCCCGCACTTCGAGCCAATGGCCCCGCCTGCGGGCAATATTGCGATAGGCCCGGGCGGGGCCGGCGACGGTGGTGACCAGGAGACTGACCGAGCCGTCGTTAAAAATGTCCCCGTATGCCAGGCCGCGCGCGACGTTCGGTGTCGCGCGGAAGCCGGCGTTCGCGGACGAAACATCGCGGAAATGCCCGGTCCCATCCCCAGCGAAAAGTTGATTGCGCTGCGCGTAGGCTCGCCAATAGGGCGCGAGGTTCGGGGCGTCGGCTTGGGAAACCGGGTGGGCGGACCGCAGAACGCCGCCGTTGACGACGGCCAGATCGAGCGCGCCGTCCAGATCGAAATCCGCCAGCACGGTGCCAAAGCCTGTCCCCTGCCCGTGTCCGATCAGCCCGGCGGCGGCGGTGCGATCGGTGAACACGCCGCGCGGGTGCTGAATCCATAGCGCGTTGTATTCGTCGGTCAGGTGCGTGATGTAGACGTCGAACAGGCCGTCGCCTTGCACATCGCCCAGGGCGATGCCCATGTTACCGGCAGACTGGCCGGCGGCGCTGTAAGCCAGGCCACGCTCGACGGCTTGGTTTTTGAACGTGCCATCGTGTTGGTTGATCCAAAGCTGGTTGGGCCGGCCGTCGTTGGCGATAAGCAGATCGGGCCAGCCGTCGCCGTCAAAGTCGGCGGCGACAATTCCCAATCCCCATGAAGGCGCGCTCGCCAAACCCGCCGCGGACGTGATGTCTTGAAAATGCGGGATGGCGGGAGCGGAGACGCCAGGCGATGTTCCAAGATTTCGATAGACGCGAGTGATGCCGCCGGGGAAATCCGCCGGGCCGCAGTAGTCGGGCTTGCCGGTGGGATCGGTGCATTGCCGGGATGGGTCATAAGCGACATAGCTGACCACCACCAGGTCGAGCCAACCACTGCGCTTGAGGTCCACGAATGCGGCACACATCGGCCAAGGCCGGATTTCAGGGTGGGTACCCGTATCAACGCAAGTAACCGTCGCTTGCGGCGACGGCATCGGTGGGGCTTCGGATAAACCCGCTTCGCGCGTAACCTCGGTGAACGTTCCGTTTCCGTTGTTGAGGAACAGGCGGATGCCGCCGTACTCGCAGAGCAGGACATCGGGCAGGCCGTCGTTGTTGACATCACCGATGGCGACGCCCATTCCGTAGCCGGCCACATCCAGGCCCGAGCCGGCGCTGACGTCGCGGAACGTGCCATCCGGTTCCTGGTGGAAGAGCTGATTTTTCGGGCCGTTGGGGCCGGCATTTTGAATCAGATAGGCATCGAGTCGGCCGTCGCCATCAAAGTCAAACAACGCCGCGCCCGATCCCATGATCTGCGGCAGCGCGTAGTTGCCAACCGGGCCAACTTCGTGAACGAATTGGAGGCCGGATTTGCCGGTGACATCCGCGAACCAAGGGGCGGGCGCGATGCTCGAAGCGGTGGCAGGAGCATTGTTTGATGCAACGGATGCGGCGGGTTTTGGCTGTTTGCAGCCGCCGATGATCACCGTCCACGCGACGAGAAAATGCGGGATAGATCGCAAAGTAAGGATTCTCGTCGATTCGTCGACTAGCGGCGCATTCAAAGAACGATGAGACCCGACAACGTATCACGGGCGTCTCGCCCGTGCGGATGGCGCAGGGGTCGAGAAATCACGATTGTGCCAATTTGAAAACTTCACGCACGGGCGAGACGCCCGTGATACATTGACGGTCTCGTCCACGCAAATCCGCGTCCTCGAAAATCCGGCAAGTGTGCAATGCCCAATTGGCGCCGGCCGTCCACCGCCTTCAAAGAATCGACCGCTCAGCCTCGAAGAAAACGCGCACCGCCAGCGACGCCTTATCGTCCGCGAAAAGCATATGGCTTCGCCCGCCCTTCATGAGCCAGTACCCATAGCGCGGCTGCAAGGCGGCATCGAAGAGGGCGCGGCTTCGGGAAATATCCATCGAGCGATCCTGCTCGCTGGCGATCACCAGAATCGGTCGCGGCCAAAGCAATTGCACATCGCGCGATGGATCATATCGCGCCACGCGCGTGCCCAATTGGCCGCCGGCCAAAGGCAACGCCAAATTGCGGACGGTCCAGCCGGCGGCGGTGGCGAAACGATCATCCGCCAAACCCTGCACGAGCGACGAAAGCGAGTCGTAGGGCGCGAAGACGGCCAGCGCGTCGATGGCCTGCCCTTCGGGGCTTGGATCGGCGGCGGCGGAAATCAGCGCGGCCGCGCCCAGGCTCTCGCCCAGGCCGAACAATTTTTTGCATTCTTGCCGATGATTCCGCCGGACCCACGCCACCGCCCCAAGCACATCCCGGCGTTCAAGATCGCCGAACGTGGTGAGTTGTCCCCCGCTCTGGCCATGCGCGCGAAGGTCGATGGCCAGCACGTTATAGCCATTGGGCACCAAGTCGCGGACCATGCGAAGTTGCGAGGCTTTGTCGGCGCCAAAGCCGTGACAGAAGATCACCGTGCGCTGGCCCCAGGCGACGGCGGGATGAACGTCGTCCGTGCGGGCGGTGCGTACGGCCGGTATCCACCAGCCGCGCAAAGGAACGCCGTCGGTTGAAGTGAAGGCCACGTCCTGATACGGCGCGCCCAGCAGGGAAATCGGCGTGCCCGGATGAATCACATGCGGGCGGTAGATCATCACCATCGCCAGCACATACGGGATGCCGACGAGTAGTAGAACCACGGCACGAAAGATCAGCCCCGCCACCTCCGCCGCCGGGCAGCAGGCCCGTCCTTCGGCGTCGCTGCGCACGGCACGCGCCAAACCCCAGGTCAACACCCAGTTCAACCCGCGCAGCACATATATAACGGCAATTGCCCAATAGCATGTGATGGCGACCTGCGAAGGCGGCACGCGGCCGCGCAGGCCATAAACATAAAGCGAAATGAGCATCAACCCACAGATGACCCCGCCGATGCAGCAGACCAGCAATTCGCGCAACGGCGCCAGTGTCCGCCCCCGCCGTGCCCGAACCGCCGCCGCGCCAGCGGCAATGAGCGGCACGCACAGATACAGCCACGGAACCATCACCGATGCGCTTGGCATAATGCACACTGCCTTGCTGGAGAAAGTGGAATTGTATCCCCAACCAGCGAAGCCGGCAAAATGAAAAGCCCGCGATCAGGCTTTCACGGCGGCGGCGCCGGATTTGGCCAGCGCGTTGAGCCGCAGGGCAAGCCGGCTGCGCTTGCGGGCCGCCGTCTTCTTGTGAAGGCTGCCTTTGCTGGCAACCTTGTCCAGCCGGCTGGCGACCACGCTCAGTTGCGTTCGCGCCTTGCCAAGATCGCCGCTGGTGACGGCTGACTGAAATGCCTTCATTTCCGTCTTGATCATATCCTTGCGCGCACGATTTCGCGCGCGGGTCTTGACGTTTTGGCGGATGCGCTTCTTAGCCGATAAGGAATGGGCCACGTGTTTCGTCTCCTAAAGTCTCTGTATCATCCGTATCTCTGGCCCGATGCTCTTGCGACACGGGCAAAGCGTTGGAAGCATAATGATATCGGGGCGAATGTCCAGCAAAACGTGCGAGCGGCGTCCTCTTGCAATTATAACGCTTCAGCCATCCGCACGGGCGAGACGCCCGTGATACGTCAATCCCATTCAATCCATGTATCACACCGCCTTGCATTCGGCTGAAGTGCTACTTGCAATTTAATAAGCCCACGGTAGTTTATTGGCAACGGGCAATATTTGCGCGGCCCCCCGCGCCTCGAAAGGCCGGGGAGAAATGTCTTTTGCTACACGGAGGTAGCCATGTCCACATCGAATTCCAATCGTCTTTTCCGCTTCGTCGCCACCGGCAGTTTCCTTGGCCTTTTAACATGGGCCGGGGGCTGCGGAGAAGTGATGACCGATACGCGCGGCAACGACCGCACGGCGACGCAACTGTACAACGACGGGAATTACTCCCAGGACGTTGGCGCGACCCGGGCCAATATCGCCCGCAACCCCGCCGACTATGTCTCGCATTATTATCTCGCCGCCAGCCTGGAAAAAACCGGCGCGCACGAAGAAGCGATCGAGCAATTCAAGACCACGCTGGCGGTGATGAGCAACTCACTGGTGGGCCGCGAGGACCACGACTTCCGCATGAAGGTGCTGGATTCGCTGGCCACCGCGATCGTCAACGGAAAGGACCGCGAGGCGGAAAGCGCCGCGCTGATGAAGGGCACGCCGTCCGCGGAAAACCAGTTCCTGCTGGCCAAGATCGACCGCATGTCCGGCGACGCGGACGCCGCCGTCGAAGCCTACGAACAGGCCTCGTTGCTGGCCCCCCGCGACTTTGTCATCGCCAAGGAATATGGCTTGTATCTGGAGAAACTGGGCCAGACCCAGCGTGCCCGGTCACATCTGAAACGCGCCTATGCGATCAACGACCGCGACCCGCAGGTTTCCGCCGCGCTTCGCCGGGTCGGCGTGGTGCCGGGCCCCAGCCTCAAGGACGAAGGCGATCTCGCCAAACCGGTGATCCCCGTTGGCCCGTTCCCCGAACTGGGCAATAAGAAGGACGAAAACCCCCGCGCGACGGCTTCGCCGAATGAATAGCATTCAAATTAGCGCAGAGTCCGCAAAGGCGCAAAGTCGCAGAGAAAGATCAGTGTTTCCGAACAAAATATGAAATCGGCAATTTCAAAATCTTGACTTGGGACCAATCGATAAGGACTGATCCGCGCCGCGCTTATCTCGACTCCGCGTCTTTGCGCCTCTGTGGACTCTGCGCAATTCTTCACTTCCCATTGCGCGCAGAATCAGCTGACCGAATTACGACTGAAGCGAGAACTAGGCGGTCCGCCGACGGCGGGATGACAGTAGGCCGATCGCCGCCAAGCCTGCCAGCGTGGTGCTCGCCGGCTCCGGGGTGCTGGAGGTGGCGAGGGTGGTTTGGCCGTTCACCGAACTGGGGTCGGGGCTGTGGGTGACGATGGGCGCGGAGTCGGCGGGAAGCGAGGCGGGAAGAAGCGACGTGGAAGCGAAGTCCCCACTGATGGTAATCGTGCCATTACCGGTGTAGGTGCCCGTCGCAAGCAAGGCGGGATCGCCAAAGGTTTTCACCTGATCCCCGGCGTTGGCGGTGGTGGTGCCGGGCATGCCGAACCCTTTGACCAGATTGTCATGGGCCGGTGTAGCGGAATCTTCATTGTCGTAAGTCAGTGATTGTCCGCCGGTAAAGGAAACATCATTGCCGACCAGCGTAGCCGAGCGAAGCAGGACGAAGCCCGAACTCACCGGGTTTCCATTGGTATCGGTGAATATGCCGGTGGGGAGCTTGTTGTTGGCTCCCGTCACATTGTTGAGGAGGATGCCATTGCCGGTGATGTCGAATTGAATTCCAGCAAGTCCCAGCGTCGCGGGATCCTGCACGTTGATGTATGCATTCCAAACGCCGTTATTTGCGGTAATGCTCAAATCCACGACCGAGGCCGCGAATAGAGACCCGGCGCCTAAAGCCGAGGCGACGATTGCCGCCGCAGCTGAAAACGCGAGACGCGATGACGCCGACCTGTTTGAACGCTTGTTGTTACCGCTCATTTTTCTCTCTCCTAAACCCGCCAAGGCACGGATTGCCGTTCATGTGAATCGTGGATTGGGTATCCACCGACTCTGAGTATAACCAGAATCGGGCCAATCGCCAGTAAAATCTTATAAAAATTGCGCGACGAGGCTGTGCATGTTTTTTGCGTGTTAAAACCGCGCAACTTTACCTAAATACTCAAGTGCGTTATCGCCAGCGAAGTTCTTATGCGCAGGCGTCTGGGCTGTGGTCTGCGGACCGCGATCAATTGATCCAGACGTGATTATCTCTCGGCGCCAAGGCGGTCATGACGCGGCACGATTCGTTTCGAGCGGCTGTTGGCCGATCGCGTATCGACCTTCGAGGATCGCGCCCGCCCCCACCGCCAGCGTCGGCGCCGTGACGTCGCCCCTGATCTCGGCGTCGGGGCCGACGAGGACGGGGCCGCGGCTTTGGATGATGCCTTTGAGTTTGCCGCGGACGATCAGACCGCCGCAATGGATGCGGTCGGCGATGACGTTGCCTTTTTTTTCGATGGTGACGATGCCGCAGGTTTCGATGACGCGGCGGGCCTGGTACTCCTTGAACCGCATGTCCTCAAGGCGGAGCGATTTGTTGCAGTACTTGCAGGTGATGGTCATGGCCCGGCGGCCGACCTCCTGCTTTTCGCCGCAATGCAGGCAGACGATTGTCAGCCTGTCGTCGGCAGCGAGATTGGCGTCGGCGGGTGGCATCGGGAGGAGACATGCCTCATCGAGCTAATGTCCGCTTGTGATGTGTGACGACGCGCAGCCGGCGAACGCTCCGTGACGAACAGGCGAACATTACTTGTTATGCGGCCCTTGCGGCTGGCCGGCGGGCTGAGGCGCGGGGCGTTGCTGCTGGCCGCCGCCGTGTTGCTGCGCGCCGCCCGCGCCGGGTGGGCGTCCCTTGCCGGCCTCGGGGCCGACGCTGACATGGCCGACGAATGCCGCCCCTTCCTCGACCACCAGCTTGGAAGCCGTCAGATCGCCCTGATAGCGCGCGGAGGCTTTCAGCTCGACGCGATCGCCGGCGGTGAGGTTTCCCTGCACGTCGCCTTCGACGATGATCGCGCCGGCATCCACGTCCGCCGACATCTTGGCCTCCTTGGCCACATGAAGCCGGCCCGGCGTGTTGATCTTGCCCTCGAACCGCCCTTGCAGCCGCATGCCCTTCTCGAAACTGAGCTCGCCCTTGAAGCTGGCGTCGGTGCCGAGAATGGTGGGGAATTCCTGGTTGGCTTCGGCCATGGTATTGCGTCTCCCGAAGATCGTCCATGATCTGCCGGCAGCCCGACGCCGCCGCACAGGTCGGGCCGCCGCAACGGAAGTGACAACTCCGAAGCGATCCTCACCGGCAGCCCGCGGAGGGGATTATACGGACAGACGCCGCGCTGGCAACGCGAAGAGGCGGATTATCTTTCCAGCCGCTGGTTGACCCCCTGGTCTCTGCGGCGCATGCTGGACGACCATGTTGCCCGGGCGAACCCGCGAGTATATCAGCGGCCTCTCAGACGCGGAATTGACGCAGTACGTGGCGGTCGGCACCGACGCATACGACGTCGACGCCGTCAATTTCGCGCGCGATGAATTTGCGCGCAGAGGCCTGGATCCCGATCATCTCGCAGTGGTCACATCGCATACGAAGGAGGAAATAGCCGAAGCGCGAACGAAGGAGTCGGCGTTTGCCGCGATACCATTGGATGCCACAAGCCGACTCACCGCCTTTGCGTTTGGGTTTGCGATTGCGACGCCGGATTGGTGGTTCACCTTAATTCGACTTGGAAGGGACGGCGCGCTTCAAAAACGCAGGGACATGTGGCGGTTCAGTTTGATGGGCTTTGGGGTGGAGTTGGCGCTGGTCGCGGCCTTCACGGCGTATATGACCGCTGACGCCCGCCCCGGAAGCCGCATCATGTCGATTATCCTTATCGTGGCTGCATTGTTGACAAGCGCACCTTCCGCCTTCATAACCATCCAGGAATACAAATCGCGACGCCAGCGGCGACGGCGTATCGAAAAACAACAATGCGCGGTCTGTGGCTGTGACCTGCGCGCCTCGCCAGATAAATGTCCCGAATGCGGGACCGTACCGGCCGCCAAATAGAATATGCCCACGCCACGACAATAGCGGCTACAATCCCCCGTGCCGCAAATCACGATCATCGGCGCCGGCCCCGCCGGCAGCGCGGCGGCGCTGCTGCTGGCGCGGCGGGGATGGGATGCCACGCTCATCGAGCAGCACCGTTTCCCCCGCGACAAAGTCTGCGGCGAATGCCTGAGCGCGCTGGGGGTCGAGGCGTTGCAACGTATCGGATTGATGCCGGGGCTTTTGCAAGCGGGGGCGGTTTGGCTGCATCGCACGATTGTGCATGGCCGCGAAGGAAGGCCGGCGGCTATCCATCTTGAGCGTCCGATGCTCGGGATTTCCAGAGCCGCCCTGGATGGCCTGCTGCTCGACGCGGCAGGCGATTCGGGGGCGCGCATCCGCCAGCCGGCGCGATGCGAGGCGATTGTTTCAACACCACGGGTGCGTGACCGTTTCGGCGGCCTCTCTTTTTCCCTCTCCCGGTACTCCGGGGGAAGCGAGCGGAATCGGCGGCTGCCCGCGAGCGGG
>Ga0075522_10003520_pt1 | contig 11394 bp, 9 predicted proteins | sample NGEPerA_FD_74796 | JGI IMG/M metagenome (GOLD analysis project Ga0075522, IMG submission 74796) | Arctic peat soil microbial communities from the Barrow Environmental Observatory site, Barrow, Alaska, USA - NGEE PermafrostL2-A | ecosystem: Environmental > Terrestrial > Soil > Wetlands > Peat ... | reverse complement strand
GGCGCGATCTCGGTGACGAGGTCGCGCACCAGAATCTTGTTGGACAGCGGCGCCAGCGTCATCTCGCGCGGCTCGAGCCGCGCGGTGCAGGCATAAACAGTCTCGCCGTCGAGTTCCACCATGCATTCCTTGCAGGCGTTGGCATTGATGCACGAGAACCGGATCGCCAGCGACGGGTCTGTGTTGACCCTGATCCAGCGCAAACCGTCCAGCACCGATTGGCCGTGCTCGAACGGCACCGCGTGGGTTTCCCATGCGCCTTTGGCCTTGTCCTGGCCGCGCCAGATTTTCAGCGTCGCGGTGTCGCTCATTGTGCGGCGACCTCCAGCGCGGAGGCGGGGGCCTGCTCGATGCCGAGACCGTTCGTGCCGAGCCGGATCACCTGATTGAGCCGCCATTGCGGCAGCATCTCGGGGAAATCCTCGCGCTGATGGGCGCCACGGCTTTCGGTCCGCAGCGCGGCGGCTTCGGTCACCGCGCGGGCGACCGTGAGCATGTTGCGAAGATCTAACCAGTCGAGCCGCTGCATGTCGAACGCACCGCCGTCGCCGAACGGCCGGTCACCCAGCGCCGCATCCAGTTCGCCGATGGTCGAAAGTGCGCGCTTGAGCTTGTCGCCGGTCCGCAACGGACCGACATCGTCAGACATCGTGGCTTGCAGCCGCACCAGCATCTCGGCGGAGTTCGGCGCGTCCTTGCGCGGTGCGCTGCGGATCAAGTCGACCGCCGTGTGCGCCGCGCCTTTGGAAGCCGGCGCCGATTTCATCGCCTTCACGCGCGCGGCGGCAGTGCGGCCGGCCTCGCGCCCGAATACGAACGCCTCGGTGATGGCATTGCCCGAAAGCCGGTTCGCACCGTTCGCGCCGCCGACCGCCTCGCCGCAAACCAGAAGGCCCGGTACCTCGGTCTGCATCTTCACGTCCGCCGAGACGCCGCCCATGTGGTAATGCGCGATCGGCGCCACCTCGACCGGCATTTTCGTCAGGTCGATGCCGTTCTCCGACAGACGGTCGATCACCGGGCCGAACGCCTCGCGCAGCTTCTCCGCCGGGACGTGCTGGAAGCTCAGATAGGCCCCGCCGTGCGGCGAGCCGCGGCCGGCCTCGACCTCCTTGATGATGGCGTAGGTGCCGACGTCGCGGGTGATGACGTATTTGCCTTCCTCCGGCACGCCGTAGCGGTCGGTGAACGGCTCCATGTCCTTGTTGAGCAGCCGGCCGCCGAGCTTGTAGCGGAACGGGTCCCACATGATCGGGTCCATGCCGATCAGGCGCGGCGCCAGGTGCCCGATCGGGAAGAACTGCACGAACTCCATGTCGATCAGCGGCGCGCCCGCGCGAAGACAAAGCGCATAGCCGTCGCCACCCATGTTGGTCGAGGCGCTGTTCCTGCGATAGAGCCGCGTCAGGCCGCCGGTGGCGACGATGGTGGCCTTCGCCGAGATCACCACCGGCGCGCCGCTCTCGACATGCCACGCCGTGGCGCCCGCCACCTCGCCATCGACTTTCAAAAGATCGACGACGCAAAGATCGCCCTTGCGGATGATGCCTTTGGTCTTGTGCACCACGGTGCGGAGCGTCTTCGACACCGCTGGTCCGGTGTTGAGGAAATCCACATAGACGCACCGCGGCCGGTCATGGCCCGGCGCGAACGCCGAGGTGATCTTGCCGTCCTTCCTGGCCCAGCCGACGCCCCAGGCATCCATCTCCTTGATGCATTCGGGGCCTTGCTCGCAGAGCAGCCGCGACAGCGGCTCGTTGCAGAGGCCGCGGCCGGCGGTCAGCGTATCCTGGAGGTGATAGCTCCAATGGTCCGGCGCCTCGGCGCCGAGCGCGACGGCCACCGTCATCTGCGCCATCACGGTGGCGCCGCCGCGGCCGATCAGGCTGCGGTCGATCAACAGCACCTGGCAGCCCGAGCGGGCGGCCTCGATCGCGGCGTACATCCCGGCCGCGCCGGAGCCGATCACCAGCACATCGGTTTCGATCTGGATCGGCTCGGCCATGGCATTTCCTGCCGTCATGCGACGAAAGTTAAGCCCGCGGCCAGGCAATCGCCAGGGCCGGGGGTGTTACTCCGGCAACGGCTTTCCCTTTGTTTCCGGAAGGAAAAACGCCGCCACCAGGCTGACGATGTAGATGCAGCCGATGGCAACGGCGGCGGTGCTGAAGCCACCGAAATTCGCAATCAGCCAGCCCGAGATCAGCGGGCCGGTCCAGGCGATCAGCCGCGGCGTGTTGAACACGAAGGCCGTGGCGGTGGCCCGCACCCGGGTCGGGAACAACTCCGGCAGCCAAGCCGCCATCCAGGTGTACTGGCCGGACACGAACATGCCGCTGAACGCGGTGGCCCACAGGATGACGCCTAGATCGTGCGACCACAGGAACACCATCGGCACCGACAGGAACGCCAGCGCGACATAGGCGATGGTGACAGGCTTGCGGCCGTAGGCATCGGCCAGGAAGCCGAACGCGGCGTATCCGACGATCGCCGCGCCATTGTTGGCCATCGCGGCATAGCTCGCCCATTGCTGCGCCGGCAGGCCGGCCTTGGCGGCGAGGCCTGCGACATAAGGCGGCGTCCAGGCGGAGATGCCCCAGAACGCGAAGGTCGAGCCCAGCGAGATCAGGAAGGCGAGCATCACCCGCCGCCTGATCTGCGGCTCGGCGAACAGGTCCGCCACCGTGAAGCGCGCCAGCGCCTTTTCCTTCTCGGTCAGCACCGCCCCGCTCTTTTCTCGCGCGGTCGCGGCGTTGCGCTGTTCGTTCACCCGCTCCCATCTTTCCGATTCGGGGATTGATCGCCGAATCCAAAGCGTCAGAAGAGCGGGCAGCACGCCAAGCAGGAACATCACGCGCCATGCGTTCGGGCCGATGGGGAAGATGAAAAACCATGCGACCGAAGCGAGGAAGAAGCCGACGCCGAAGCCGGTCTGCATCAGGCCGACGCCCTTGCCGCGGTTCTTGTCGGGCCACAGTTCGGCGACGATGGAGGTGCCGGTCACCCATTCCGAGCCGATGGCGACACCGACCAGGAAGCGCAGGATCGCGAATGACAGCCAGTCCCAGGCGAAGGCGCTGACGGCGGTCATGATCGCATAGGCCAGGATCGCAAATAGCATCGTGCGCTTGCGGCCGATATAGTCGGCGATCACGCCGCCGATCAGCCCGCCGACGCCCCAGCCCAGCAACGTGAATGCGATCACCGTGCCGGCATAGACGGGGATTTGCGAATACTGCGACGGGTCGAGCAGTTGGTGGAGCGCCACGCCGACCGAGATCACCAGCGCGTAGGTTTCGTAGCCGTCGAACAGCCAGCCGAGGTTGGAGGCGATCAGCGTGTTCCACTGGCTGCGGTTGAGCGAGCGATACCAGGGCTGCGAACCAGCAGTGATGTCGGTCATGGCATTTCCCCTTGTTGCGATCAGGCCGTGGCGGCAGCTTTCTTCTTTTTGGCGGCGAGCTTCACCGCGTCCATTACTTCGGGATAGGTGGCGCAGCGGCAGAGGTTGCCTGTCAGGTAATGCTTGATCTGATCTTCGGTCGGATCGGGTATTTCGTCGAGAAGTTGGGTCACCATGACGATGAAGCCCGGCGTGCAGTAGCCGCACTGGAAGGCGCTCGCCTCGATGAATGCCTCCTGCACCGAAGAGAGCTTCTGCGGCGTGTCGAAGCTTTCCACGGTCTGCACCTCGGCGCCGTCGACGAACGACGCGAGGTAGAGACAGCCCGACACGGCGCGGCCGTTGACGATGACCGAGCAGCAGCCGCAAAGCCCCTGACCGCAGCTTTCGCGCGCGCCAGTCAACCCGAACTGGCCCTGCAGCATTTCAACAAGATTGTGGTGCGGCCTGATATCGGCCGTGACCGGCGCGCCGTTGAGCGTGAAGGTGATGGTGCGAGCGGAGGTCATGTCACGCATCCTCCAATGGCTTGCCCTGCTTGGTGCGCAAGGCCCGGTATACTGTTTCGGCATTCAGCGGCATCTCCATGATGCGGATGCCGGCCGCATCGTCGAGCGCGTTGGCAAGCGCGGGGCCGACGCAGAAGGTGGCGACCTCACCGACGCCCTTGGCACCGAACGGACCATTGGTCTGCTCGTGCTCGATGTAGATGTTTTCCATCACGTCCGGAACGTCGTGGAAGCCCGGAATCTTGTAATCGGCGAGCGAGGCGTTGGTGACCTGGCCTCCGTCCATGTACATCTTCTCGAACATTGTGAAGCCGAGATGCATCAGGGTGGCGCCGGAGATTTGCGTCTCGACGATCTTCGGATTGATCGCCTTTCCGCAGTCCACCACGTTGATCATCTTCGTTATCTTGACGTGGCCGGTCTCGGTGTCGACCTCGACCTCGGCGCCGGTGGCGGAAACCATCCAGAACGGCGTGACGTTCGGGCTCTGACCGGTGCCCTTGGCGGGCGGCACGTAGTCCGGTTTGTAGATGCCGGAGCCGATCACGTTGCCCGCCTGCATGCCGTAGCGCTTCTGGAACAGCTCGGCGATCGGGATATTGGAGCCTTCCGGCTCGCCGACCTCCTTGGCCAGCGCCTTGAGCTTGTCTCTCGCTTCCGTCGCCGCGCGTTGCACCGCGTGGCCCATGTGGAATAACGAGCGTGAGCCCAGCGTGCCCATGTCGTAGGGCGTCACGTCGGTGTCGCGCGGCACCACACGCACCGACTCGGTCGGCACGTTGAGCACCTCACCGACCATCTGCGCCATGGCCGTATCGGAGCCCTGGCCCATGTCGCTGGTGCCGCAGTAAAGCGTGGTCGAGCCGTCGGCGGCGACATTGACGATGGCGACCGAGGTGGTCGGAGAGATCACCGCCTTGATGGCGATGGCGAAGCCGCGGCCGCGCTTGATGGTGGGATGAGTGCCCCGGTCGAACGGCTTTGACCAGTTCATCCGCTCCAGCACCTTGTCCATCACCTTCTCGACCGGCGAATCCTTCAGAATTTGCCCGGTGGCGTGAGCGTCGCCTTCGTGGACGACGTTCTTCCGGCGGAATTCCACCGGATCGAGCTTCAGAGCGCGCGCCATCATGTCCATGTGGCCTTCGTAGGCCCAAACGAGCTGCGGCACGCCGAACCCGCGAAGCGCGCCGGACGGCACTTCGTTGGTGTACATCGCGTAAGAGTCGATTTCGAGATTGTCGATGTTGTAGGGGCCGGACGCCGTCAGGCCCGACTTCTGGGTGACGCGCGGGCCGATATCGGCATAGGCGCCGCCATTCCAGAACACCTCGCATTTGCGAGCGACGATCTTGCCGTCCTTGTCGACGCCGCTCTTGATGCGGAACGTCGAGGGATGACGGGTGATCTGGTAGAACATCTCCTCGAAGGTGTAGGCGACCTTCACGGGCTTGCGCGCAATCATCGACAGCGCCAGCGATAGCGCCTCGAGCTTGATGTAGAGCTTTGAGCCATAGCCCGAGCCGAGATACGGCACCTTCACGCGCACCTTGTTCTCCGGCCAGCCGAGCAGGCGGGCGATCTCGGTGCGCACGAACGACGGCCCCTGCGACGAGTCGTACAGCGTGACGTGGGTGTCCCTGTAGTCGGCGATACAGGCGAACGGTTCGAACGACAGGTGCAGCACCTTCTGGGTGCGGAATTCGTGCTCAAACTTATGCTCGGCGGCGGCGTAGGCTTTCTCGAAATTGCCGCGGCGGAGCTGGTAGTCCAGCGCGACGTTGGTGTTCTTGGCGTTCTGGAGATGCTTCAGGTCGGCAAAGGTCCCCGCGGGCTTGAGCTGATCGTGGACGTAGACGTCCGACGTCAGTGCCTCGACCTCATTGAAGACGGCGGGCAGCTCTTCGTATTCGGCGGTGATCATCTGCACGGCCTGGTCGGCGATGTGCGGGTCGGTGGCGATCACGGCGGCGACCGGCTCCCCGACGAAGCGGACCTTCTCGTGCGCCAGGATCGGCTGGTCGTGGAACGCCGGGCCGTAGTAGGGGCTCTTCAGCACCTTCATGACGTCATCGACGGTGACGACGTGGAGCACGCCCGGCAGCTTCTTCGCCGCGCTGGTGTCGATCGACTTGATCTTGCCGTGAGCGACCGTGCTGCGGAAAATCTTGGCGTGCACCATACCGGGCACCCGCATGGTGTGGGTGTATTCGGCGCGGCCGGTGACCTTGTCGCGGCTTTCCAGGCGCGGCACCGAGCGGCCGATCTGGGAGCCGACCTTGGCGGCGGGGGGATTGAGGGTGTCGGTCATGGGTGCGCTCCGTCCTTGCCGGCCATTGCCGCTTGAATGGCGCGCCGGACATAGACCTTCATCAATTCACGCTTGTAGGGCACCGAGCCGCGCACATCGGCGATGAACTCGCAGTCTTGCAGGGCGGCATCCCCGGCTTGCGCCAGCAGCTTGTCGTCGACGGCCTTGCCCGTGAGCACGGCCTCGACCGATTTCAGCCGAGTGGCCTTGTCGGTCGCGGCACTGGCGACGATCCGCGCCGCTTTGATCGATTTGCCGTCGCCCTCGATCACCGCGGCGACACCGAGCGCCGGCCAGTCGTCGGCCGAGCCGGTGGTGACCTTGAAGTAGGCGCCCTTCTTCTTCGAGCTTTGCGCCGGGACATGGACCTCGGCGATCAGCTCGTTTTTCTCCAGCACCGTCTCGTAATATCCCGCGAACAGCTCCTCAACCGCGAGCTTGCGCTCGCCCTTCGGGCCGATCACTGTCAGCGTGGCACCGAGTGCCATCAGCACCGGCGGCAGGTCCATGTGCGGATCGCCGTGGGCCAGCGCGCCGCCGACGGTGGCGACGTTGCGGACGCGGACATTCGACAGGGTGCGGAGCGTGCGGCTGATGAGCGGTGCGGACTTCCGCACTTCGTCGGAGCGCTCCAGCGCGCCGAGCGTGGTCATGGCGCCGATGCGGAGCCCGTCGGCGCCCGCGGCGATGGTCGAATACTTGCCCTCGATCTTGCGCAGGCTGATCAGCTTCTCCGGATTGTAGACGCCGGCCTTCATCATCAGCATCAGCGCGGTGCCGCCGGCGATCGGGCGGATCGTCGGGTCGTCGGGGTTCAGAAGCTTCACCGCATCCGACAGCGAGGTCGGTTCGGCGAGGTCGAAGGGGATCATTTATCCTCCCGCGGGTTTTTCCGCGAAGGCGGCGCGCAGCCGCTCCGCGAACAGTTTTTCCATGTCCTTGGCCTTCGAGCGCAGCACCGGCTGGCCGATGCTCCCGAGCTTGCCGGCCAGGGTCGATTCTACTGAGTAAGTGACCTTCGTTTCCGCCCCAGCGTCCTCCAGCTTGGTGATGGACTTCGCGGTCAGTCGCCCGACCACACCAAGAGGCGTGCCCTCGATCTTGGCTTCGATGACGGAGGGCTCTTCGACATTGGTGACCTCGACGGTCACGTTGAACCTGAATTTCAGGTAGGCGACCCGGGTCTCGAACACCGCCTCGTAATGGGTCGGGTCGATTTCCTTCAGATCGCTCACGCCGTCGACGAAACGGACAAAGGAATTGGGGTCGCGCAGCGTCTTGAACACCACATCCCGGGGCGCATTGACGGTGAATTCGCCTGTTACATTCATGAGATACGCGTAACCTTAGATTGGACCGAGAGAAAAGCGCATACCGCGCGGCAGGTCAAACGCCGCGGCCCGCGCTGGACGCATGGCGCGTCGCCGAACCGGACCGTACACGGCCGGCCCGGTCATTCGATCACGGCGTCTGCCCGGGACAGCAGCGTTGGAGAAATATTTATACCAAGCGCTTTGGCCGTCGATAAATTGACAACCAGATCGAATTTGGTGGGCTGTTCGACCGGGATATCGCTGGGCTTGGTCCCTCGCAGGATCCTGTCGACATAGTCGCCAGCTCGTCGGAACAGGTCCGCGTAGCTTGGCCCATACGACATCAGAGCTCCCGCGTCGGCGAAATCCCGGTTGGGCGCGATCGTGGCTAACCGGGCGGCGAGCGCGAAGGTGTTGATGCCGACCCGGTTTGCGTTCACGAGCGCATCCCCGCAGACATACAGCGCGTCGGCCTCGCGCTGCAGGGCCTGAAAGGCTGCCGCGATATCCTCGGCCCGCCGAATGTCCAGGGCCCTGGTGGCGATCCCCGATTTATGGGCAGCGGTTTCGGCCTGGCCCCGCTCTTCGACCGCCCCGCGGAAGGCGGTGTTGGCCAGGATCGCCAGACGCTGAAAGCTCGGAACCGCCTCACGCAGCAGAGCAAGCCGCTTGCCCGCCGTGTCGGTGCCCTGAGTCGACAAGCCGGTCACGTTGCCGCCCGGCCGCGCCAGCGATGCAACCAGTCCCCGGCCAACCGGATCGGCATCGAGCCCGAACACAACGGGAATGGCGGATGTTGCTTGCTTTAGTGCAGGCACGGCGGTTCCGGCGGTGACGATGACGTCAACCTTGAGCCGGACAAACTCAGCTGCGATGTCGGCGTATCGTTCTGCACGCCCTTGCGCCCAGCGAAATTCGAACGCAACCGTGCGGCCTTCGACCCAACCCAGCTCACGCATCCGTTCGATAAAGGCCGACGTCCATGCGTTTTGAGCGCTGGGTGTGGTCGTACCCAAAAATCCGACTGTGGGCACTCGGCCAGCCTGCTGGGCGCGCGAGGCGCATGCCCACACAAGCGGAACACCACCAGCCAGCCTGAGAAAAGCGCGACGGCGCATGATCATTCTCGATCAATCAAAGAATGACTTTATCGATTCAGATGCCTTTGAGGCTGCGGCATTCACCCGCGCTGCCGCAGTGCCAAAACCCGGTCCACCATCTCGCCGGCCTGGCCGAGGTAATTCGCTGGGTCGCAGAGCTTCAGCAGTTCCGCCTTGCTCATGTGCTTCTTGATCTCCTCGTTCTCGGCCAGCAGGTCGGCAAGGGGCCTGCCGGTTTTCACCACGTCGCGGCAGATGTCATAAACCAGGTCATGGGCGTACTGGCGGCCGAGATGGGGGCCGAGCCCCATCATCACCGCCTCCGACACGATCAGCCCCTTGGTGATGTCGAGGTTCGCCCGCATCCGCTTTTCGTCGACCTGGAGGCCGGACACCAGGAACTTGGTCTGGGCGAGGCAGCCTGCGCTCAGCACGAAAATCTCCGGCAGCACGATCCACTCGATTTCCCACTGGCCGGTGGCGCGCTCGTGGTCCTGCTCCATCGCATTGAGAAGCGCGCCGACCAGGCTCCGCACCACGCCGGTCTGCGCCGTGATGTAGACGCAGGAGATCGGATTGCGCTTCTGCGGCATGGTCGAGGACGAGCCGCGGCCGGGATGATACGGTTCGTAAACCTCCTCGACCTCGGTCTGCATCATCAGCTTCACGTCATAGGCGATCTTGTTGCAGATGCCGGTGACGAGGCCGAGGAAGCAGCCGACCTCGGCGATACGGTCGTGCACGGTGTGCCAGGCGATCTCGGGCTGGGCGAGGTCGAGCTCCTTGGCGAGCTCGACCTGGGTGCGGAGCCCGTCCTTGCCGAGCGACGACAGCGTGCCCGCCGCGCCGCCGAATTCGAACACGAAGGTGCGCTCCTTGAGCTGCTTCAGGCGCTGCTTGTGACGCTCAAAGGCGGCGAGATAGGTCGCGCACTTGTAGCCGAACGTGATCGGCACCGCCTGCTGGAGGTTGCTGCGGCCGGCCATCGGCGTGTCGCGGTATTTCTTCGCCAGCGCCGCCAGCGCGTCGGAGATATCGTCGATGTCCTTGCCGACGATCGCCAGCGCCTCGCGTATCTGCATGATCGTCGCGGTGTCGGTGATGTCCTGGGTGGTGGCGCCCCAATGGCACCATTCGCCCAAGCCGTCCTTGCAGAGCTTGACGAGTTGCGAAACCACCGGAAGCACCGGATAGCCGATCCGCTCGGTCTCGCTCTTGAGCTTGGCGATATCGTACTGCTCGACCTTCACATGCTTGAGGATTTCGTCGCAGGCGTCCTGCGGGATGATCTTCAGCTTGGCCTGGGCGCGGGCGAGGCCGGCCTCGAAGTCGAGATACTTCTGGATGCGGTTGCCATCGGACCACACCTGCCGCATGGCCTCGGTGCCGAAGATGTCCTTGAAGATGGCGGAGTCGATGGTGCCGGTGGGCATGGCGGGCCTTTCAGATCGGCGAGTCATGGCCGGGCTTGTCCCGGCCATTCACGCCTTACTTATTAAAGACGTGGATGCCGGGCACAAGGCCGGGCATGACGGGGAGAGGTGGTGCCGTCACTCCACCTTGATGCCGGTCTTCGCCACCAGGGCGCGCCACTTTGCGGTTTCGCTGCGGATGCGTTCGGTGACCGCCTCGGGCGTGCTGGGCTCGGGCTCGAAGCCCTGCTTCTGCAGGCTGTCGACGATGTCCGGCTCCTTCAGGATTTCGCCCATGGCGCCGTTGAGCTTGGCGATGATGGCGTCGGGCACGCCGGCCGGTGTTACGTAGGCGATCCAGAGCGTAACGTCGTAATCCTTGACGCCGGCCTCCATCATGGTCGGCACCTCGGGCAGCGAGGAGACGCGCTTCGCGCCGGTGGTCGCCAGCGCCCGGAGCTTGCCATCGCGGATGCTCTCCAGGGTCGGGCCGACGGTGGCGAACTGCATGTCGAGCCGCCCGGTCATGATGTCGATCGCGGACTGCGCCGAGCTTTTGTAGGGCACATGGGTCAGCTCGATGCCCATGTCGCTCGCAAACAGCGCGGCGGCGAGATGCGCGAGGCTTGCGAGCCCGGCGGAGCCGTAGTTGAGCTGGCCCGGCTTGGTCTTCGCCAGCGCCACCAGTTCGGCGATGCTTTTCGCGGCGATGCCGGGATAGAGCACCAGCACATAGGACGCCGCCCCGATCATCGACACCGGCTTGAAGTCCTTGATGGAGTCGTAAGGCAGCTTGGTGCCGAGCGCCGGCGTCACGCCGTGGGTGCTCGCGGTGATGAGGCCGATCGTGTAGCCGTCCGGCGGCGATTTGGCGACGACGTCAGCGCCGAGATTGCCGCTGGCGCCGGGACGGTTCTCGACGATGAACTGCTGGCCAAGTTTTAACGAGAATTTCTGCGCCATCAGCCGACTGACGATGTCGGTCGCGGAGCCGGCCGGGAATGGCACCACGATGCGGACCGGCTTGTCGGGATAGCTGTCCGATTGCGCCAATGATGGCGAGGCCGCCACGAGTGCCACGAGGATCATCGCGATGCGGATCATGCCAACTCCCGGGCGAGACCGGTGATTAGTTGCTCGAAATCGTTCAGCCCGTTGAAGCGCGGCGAGCCCGCCATCCGCGGCGTCATGATGACGTTGTCGAAGCTGAGCAGTTCGTCATTGTCCGGCACCGGCTCCTCGTAGTGGGCGTCGAGCGCGACGCCGCCAAGCTTACCGGCCTTCAGTGCCTCGATCAGCGCCGCGCGGTTGATGAGCGGCGCGTTCGCCACGTTGACGATGCAGGC
>Ga0075522_10003516_pt1 | contig 11398 bp, 5 predicted proteins | sample NGEPerA_FD_74796 | JGI IMG/M metagenome (GOLD analysis project Ga0075522, IMG submission 74796) | Arctic peat soil microbial communities from the Barrow Environmental Observatory site, Barrow, Alaska, USA - NGEE PermafrostL2-A | ecosystem: Environmental > Terrestrial > Soil > Wetlands > Peat ... | reverse complement strand
GTTGTGGGACGGCAAGATTTCGGCCGCGACCATGGCGCCCTTCCTGGCGTTCTGGAAGGCGGCGCCAGACAACAAGATACCCGCCACCGTCAATCTGGCGACCGGCGCGGTCTCGACCTATCCTATTCCACCAGGGATGCGGGCCATTGTCTTGGCGGTCGAGGCTCAAATCGCCCAACCCGAGCGCCGCGTCGGCACGGCCTTAATTCCGATCCTGCCGGCCATCGAGCCCGATCACGATTACTATTCGGCGGCGCTGGGGCTACTGGTCAGGCTGGCCCTCGGCGAGACCTCGTAACCCTTAGAGTGCGATCCGCCCAGACGGAAGCAACCTTGCTTCCGTCCGGCCGGAGAAATCGCACTCTAATCATTGAATTAGAGGCGGATTCACGCCTGATGGAATCGCGAACGCGATTCCATCAAAGGCGATCCGACTCTATGAGAGCTGGGCGATCAACCGATCGACAGTCGGATGGGCCGGCGCCTGCACCAGACCGCGCTCGCCACCGATTTCGCCGATGAGGGCGGTCGCGCGGGCACGCGCGGCGAGGCGCTGCTTGCCGGAGAGGCCACGATAGACCGCGACACGCTTGGCTGTGGCATCGCGGTCGCCATGCTCCTCGGCGACGCGATACCAAGCATAGGCCGCAGTCGCATCGGCGGCGACGCCCCGCCCCTCCGCGTAGAGGCGCCCCAACGCGACCTGCGCCTGGCCCACGCCATGGCGCGCCGCCCGCTCATACCACAGCGCGGCGCTGGCGGCGTCCCGCGAGACGCCGGCGCCATTCTGATAGGCGATGCCGAGCCGATATTCGGCCAGCGGAAAACCGGTGGTGGCGGCATTCATGAACAGGATCGCGGCTTCGACCGGGTCCCGCTTCACGCCCAACCCCTCCGCGTTCATCACCGCGAAATCATATTGCGCCTCGGCCGAGCCGGTCTTGGCGGCCGCCCGGAACCATTGCGCGGCGCCGGCAAGATCGGCGTTGGGCGTGCCACGATCCGCCAGTTGCAGGCCGAGCCGTATCTGGGCGTCGGTATCGCCGCCACGAGCGCGGATTTCAAGCGATGAGGTCATGGCGCCGCTCGTGGCGCCCGCCGCCGCCGCGTGATTCAAACGATGCAGCAGGCCACCCACAATGTCACCGGTGCTGGTCATCAGGCCCAGCGCGAACAGCGCGATGAACACGGTCGCCGCCACCAGCAGGATCGGCATCCGGCCGAACGAGCTGGCAGATTTCGCCAGCGTCGCCGTGACCGGCATCGCGGTCATTTCGGGATGAATGCGCATCGGCCGGATCGGCTCGGACAGCGGCGGCAACCGCCGATCATCCACCGCGGGCGCTGGCGCCGGCGTTGAGAAGCGTTCCGCCGGCCGCCGGAATGTCGCCGCGAGACGCGGCGCCGGTTCGGGCGCGTCCGGGATTGGCGCCGCCGGCTCTTGGATCCGCTCCGGAGCGGCAACGGGGGCCGCGGGCACGATGATGCTGGGTGCGTGCGCGGGCGCCGGCCGTGCCGCCACCGGCTCGTCGGTCGGCAGCCATTTCAGCACCAGGGCGCCGCCCCGCTTGCCGGTCAGGCGGACGTGCATCGCCTCATTATCGGCGAGGCGCCGCAGGATCTCGGTATAGAAGCCTTCCAGCACATAGGGCAGCTGATCGGCGCGCTTTTCAAACGGCCACGGCGCCCGATGCTCGAAGACAATCGTGTCCTGCCGATCGAGCACTGCGACCCAGCCCCAATCGAGAATCGACAGCGCCCGATTGATCGCCGGCTCGAATTCGTCGCGTACCGCCGGCAGCGGCGTCAGCAAGTCCCGGCTCATGCGCCCGCCGATGGTGCGCAACAGCAACTCGGCGCGGCCCGCCCCTTGGCGCTGTTCGATCTCGCGGGCGATCGCCGCCAGCGCATTGACCCAATTGACCGCGCGCCGCTCGGGCACCAGGCCCCGCTCACCCGGCGGCAGGTGATTGCCCGGGTCGATGTTCCCCGGCCCCCGGATCATCGCTTCGAATTCGGCCAGAACGGAATCCCCGTTCAGATCGTCCAACGGCGCCATCTACCCATGCTCCCCTATTATTTACAGCGGCCCATCACGGCTCTGTCCCGGCCGTTGGCTGACGGATCGCGAACCGACCTAGTACGTGTCGAATTTCTTCTTCAGATAAACCGTCAGGCTTTGCTCATTGTAATTGAAGGAATTATCGGCACCGAAGCTGGCCCCCAGCACCAGCAGCGGCGCGACCTCGTATTCGGCGCGGGCGGTGATGCCATAGATCGCGGTGGTGACGGTCTGGCTCGGATAGATCGAGTTGGGGATCGCCGCGCCCTGCAGGTTGGGATCGAGCGGGAAATAGGGCGACGATTTGTCGTGGAAGTTCATCAGGCCGACCTGGCCGCCGACCGTGTAGTTCACCCGGCCCCACTTTCCGGCATATTCGATCGGGATGGTGGCCTCGACGGCGGTCTGCGGGCTGAAATATCCGCCGTTCCCCAGCGTGTAGAAATCGAGGTTGCGCTCGTAGGCCTGGGCCTGGAGGTTGACACCGACCTTCAGCCCGCCGGTCTCGGTCCGATAGAAGCGCCAATAGGCACCGCCGCCGGCATCGACCATGTAGTTCGACTGTACATTCTGGCCGTCGAGGAACGCCACGGTGGCATCGCCATAGACGCCAGTGCGGCCATTGTCATAGCCGATATCGAACCGTCCGCCAGTGCGAGTGACGCCGCCCCAGACCCGGCCCGATAGCGGGTCGCGCATGCCAGCGTATGACAGCAGGCTGTCCATCACCGGATCGCGCAGCCCGGTCAGCTTGATCGAGGTCTGATTGTCGAGCGGAATGGCCCACACCAGATGGCCGATCAGGTTGGTGACCGGGAAGCCGAGCGGCGTGGTGCCGAATTCGGCGGCGAGGTTGGCGGTGACGTAGGACACCTTGGCGCCGATGCCTTGCGAGCTGCCATCGAAGCCCGGCGCACCCGAACCCAGCGGCAGGATGGCGTTGGAGCCGAAGCGCCGGAACACCGTCGGATCGTTGGTGTTGAGCGTCCCCGAATTGGCGCTGGTCGGCTCGACCTGCAGCGTCAGCATGCCTGGGCCAACCCGGGCGCCGCCCGACACCGGCAGCGAGATCAGCGAGAACTGGCTCAATCCCGGCTCGCCCTCGATGTTGCGGAAGCTGACGCCGCCCTGAACATAGGGCCGCATCGGATCGCGCACCTGTTCGATCTGGGTCGCGACCTGCCGCGCCAATTGCTGGTCTTCGGTGCCGGAGGCGGTAACCGTGACCGGCCCGCCCATTTCAGGGACCGGATAGGCGGGGTTCGAGCCGTAACTCGGATTCGCCTGATAGGCGGAATAGTAGACCGGGCTGGGGGCCGCCGGCCGCGTGATCGGCGCGAAATTCGTCGAGGGCGCGAAGGGATTGGCGTTGGACCCGTAATCGACCCGCGAGAACCCGCCATACTGATCGGGTGCGATCCAGATGTCGCCATTGCGCCGGGCCAATTCGGCTTGCGCCCGACCCAGTTCCGCGAGCGCGGTTTCGTCATCGCCCTCCGCCCGGGCCAACTCGGCGCCGAGCAGATGGAGCCGCGGATCATTCGGGGCAAGCCCCAGCCCTTGCCGCAGCAAGCCGCGCGCCCGCTCATAGTCGCCGATGACGATCGCGGCGCCGATGATTTCGCGGCGCGCATCCATGTTGCTTGGATCGGAGCGCAGGATGCGGGTGTAGATCTCCACCGCGTCCTCGTGCCGGCCGGCACTGTCATAGATGCGGCCCAAGGCCGCCAGCACGGTGGCGTCGCGCGATACCGCCAGTTCCGGCGATAGCCGGTCATAGGCGCCGGCGTAATCGCCTTGCAGACGCGCCTGATCCGCCAGCTTGATCGCGAGGCCGCGATGCAGATCGGCGACGCGCGATTGCTGTGCCGGCCGCATTTTGCCGGACTGGCTATCGATATTGTGCATCACCTGGGTCAGCTCATCGAGCGCGCCGACCCGGATCAGCACGCCGGCATATTGAATGTCGGCGTCGAGCGTCGGATCGGGGCCGAGCGCGCCGCGCATCGCGGCGATGGCACGCTGGGCGTCGCCGATATCGACATAGGCGTCGGCGGCGACGCCGACCACGCCGATATTGCCGCCCGATCGCGCGATGATGCCGTCGAGAAGGCGATGCGCCTCGCCGAGGCGGCCGTGTTGCGCCAGCAGCACCGCCTGGTGCGCGTCACGTTCCGCCATCCACTGATGTTCCATCGCGGCGAACTCGCCGACGCGCGTGGTGGACGGAACCCGGGCCGCGAATTTGGCGGCGTCCTGATAGTCGCCATGCTCGCCATACCAGATCGCCGCCGCCGCCAGCGTATCGCCGGAGGGGTTCGGCACCGCCACCATGGTCGTGATCACCCGATCACCGCCGGCGCGATCGCCGATGCGCGTCAGCAAGCGGGCGTAGTCCAGCTTGAACCATGGGTTGCCAGGATCGCGCGACATCGCTTGGCGATAGGCGGCGAGAGCGCCGTTGGTATCGCCGCGATTGACGGCGGCGCGGGCCTGCTCGGCCAGCCGGCTTGCCTCGATGCGCGTGGTATCGGCGGCCTGCGCCGCCGGCGATGGGGCGGGCGCGACCGCCCCGAAATGCCGGGCCTCGCGGCCGCGGCCAGTGGCCACCAGCACCGCCGCCAAGCCGGCCTGGGCCTCGCGATTGTTCGGCTGGTCGTGAAGGACGTGGCGATAGATCTTCTCCGCCTCGCCCCACCGCCTAGTGTCGCGATAGACCTGGGCCAGCACCAGCTCGGCGTTGAGATCGTTGGCGAGCGGATGCGCCATCGCCTCGTGCGCCTTCTCCTCGGCGAGCTTCAATTTGTGCGCACGCAGAGCCGCCTTCGCATCGGCAACGGTCTCGAGATAGACCACCGACGCCAAGGCGTCGTGCCAGCGCGTGTCACCCGCCGGCACCAGCGCGACGGCGCGCGACAGCAGCGCATGCGCCTCGCGGAAATTGCCTTCGCGCTCGCGGACGACACCTAACCCGCCCAGCGCGTCGACATCCTTGGGATTGTCCTTGAGGATCGCCTCGTACATCTGGGCGGCTTCGCGCGGATGGCCGCTGTTCATGGCCGCGAGGGCGCGCTTATGCGCGTCGTCGCCGCCGCCCGCATTCACGGGGCTGGCCGGGTTTTCGAGATCGGCGAGCTTCTTCGCCACCGGCGCATCGCCGGTGTGCGACGCGAGATAGTTCTTATAGAGCGGAATATCGGTTCGAGTCGCGCCCAGCCAGATCAGCGCGTCATGCCAGCCATTGTTGGCCTGGCGGCCGACCGAGGCGTCACCCGCGAGCGACGCCAGCATCGCGATGCCCTGGCGGCGCGTTTCCTCATGATAGGTCAGGACGCGGGCGTAGCCATACTGCACCGAGAGATCGTCCGGCAGCGCCGCCGCCATCTCCTGCAGCCCATGGCGCGCCTCGGCCCAGCCGGTCTTGGTCCCGGCCAGCGTCTCATAATATTCCCGCGCCAGATCGGGGGTCGGGGGCTGACCCTTCAGCGCCTTGCGATAGGCGGCGATCGCGGCTTCGTATTGGCCCGCCCGCGACAGCTTGCGCGCCTCGTCGATCGCATCGCCATTGATCGCGCCGATGACGATCGCGTGCTCCAGCACGGCGTTCTCCCCGCCGTTGGGGTGCGCCGCCTTGAGCTTCGCCGCATAGATTCGCGCCTTGTCCGCGTGGCCGCCGCGCGCCTCGATCATGCCGAGATGCAGCAGGGCCTCCGCGTTGGTCGCGTCCGAATCGAGCAGCTTTTGCCACGCCACGGCCGCCCGCGCCGGCTGATGCCGGTCCTCCCAATAGCGGCCCTGTTCCTCCAGCGCCTTCTGCGCCGGATTTAGCTGTGCAAGAGCGGTTCCCGCGAGCAGCGAGCACGCCAATGCGGCGAGCGCGACACCCCCAACACGCCGTCCTTCCCAAATAAGCATGTGTTCTCTCTTCCCATATTGGTCCGGCCGCCTGATTTGAGTTGGTTCGGCCGTTTGGTAAGCATGACTAGCGATTCGCCCCCTGTAACCGGCGGCGGGCCTTGATCCCCAGGACAACAAAGGCGACCGCCGCCATCGCCGCGCAGGCGGCGAATAGCAGGATCGCGATCACGATCGGTTGATCCGACAGGTTCCACCGCAGCCACGTCCAGCGATTAAGCGTGCCGACATCGTAGCGGCGGGTCATGCGGAAGCTTTGTATGTCGTTCGCGCGTATCAGCACGAGATCGTCCTGAACCTTCTGCACGCGGTCGCTGGATTGCAGAGTCCCCGCGACGCCGGCGACCTGGGCCGGCGAGGTGCCGGTGATGGCGACGACGCTGCGATCGTCGTTGAGTGGCGAGCGGAAACCCATGAGAGCCCCCTCGCCCCCCGGTGCCGCCTGCACCCAATCATTGACCTCGGAAACATGACTGCGCCGGTTACGCCAATCGAACAGCAATTGGATACGGTCCCACCAGGTCCGCTCGACGGCGTGCAGATCGCCCCGTTCCACGGTCACGCCGGTGCGCGCGGTCCACGCGCCCAACAGCGGCTGCTCCTGGAACGAGCCGATCAACAGCAAGTCACGATTGGACTGGGCGTTGACATCGTCGGCCCGGACCACCGTGGCACGCAGCGTCGGGTAGTCGGTGGCTTCGCCGAACAGCGCCATCGTCTCGAGGAACGCCTCGGTATCGTCCGGCGTGATGGTATTCGGCATTACCACCGCGGTGTGCGACAGATCGGCGCTCTTGGTGAAGGGGAAGCCGGCATTGGCGAAGAACGACAAATTGGGCATCGGCGCGTAATGCGGCGACTGCGACAGGTCCAGCGTCGAATCGGGATCGATCTGCTCGACCAGGGTCGAGGCACGCGTCGAATCGCATTGCGGCGACGGCTGCATGTCGAAATAGAAATTAAGCCGGTTGCGGCCGGTCAGCAGGAACGGCGGAATATCCACCGTGCCCTCGTGCTGGGGCTTACCCGAATCGAGCAGCGAGCCGGTCTGCGCCAGCGGGATGCTGCGGAACGGCGTGTTGTTCAGCATCACGTCGAGCTGGGAATGCGTCAGGTCGACGATCGGCTCCGGGCTGACGTGATAGCGCAGCGTCATCGGGATCGTCGAATCGATCCAGTTGAAGAAATCGGGTGCACTGCGGAAATCGATTGAAATCGGCTCCGGGCGGATGCCATGCGAACGCAGCCGGTCGGCCGTCGTTAGATCGCCGAATTTCACCGGATGCGTATCGGCGATCCAGCCCGGCGCGTCATAGAGACGGCGGTCGCCGGGATCGGTTACCGCGACGGCGGACACCGAACCGGGCTTGAAGGCGCCGTGACCCAGTGCCAACCCGCGCGCCGCCGCTTTCAAATCGGTGGCGTCGCGGCCCATCACCAGCAGCAATTTGCCGCTGGGGTCGGCCGGGTTGGGGACGATCGCCAGCGTCGGTCCCGCCGCATGGGGCAGCGTCAGGCCGGGCAGCGATTCATTGCCGGCGGCGAACACAATGGCGTTGCCGGTCGGCAGCGTACCGAACGTCGCGGGCAGATGCACGCCGCGATAGCCGGCGAGACCGCCGAGCCACGAGGCGACGATGCCCGAGGCTTCCAGCTCGCCCATCGACGGCGTCTTGGCGAAGACGAAGCCGGTCCGCACCAGGTGCGGATCGCGCTCGTCGAAGAACGGCAGCGGCAGGACCGCGAGATCGTTCGCCAGCGGCAGGCGGTCGGTGGTGATGTCCATCGCGCTGCGCGGGCTGACGCTCATCCACGGGCCGGTTTGGTTGATCCGGCACGCGGCCAGCGGCACGCCGACCAATTTGAAGCTGACGCGGTTATAGTCGCCCAGCAGGATCGGATCGACCGGCAGATCGACCGGCGTCGCGCCATGACGATCGGCACCGACATCGACGGTGCCGATGGAATCGCCGTTGACCGTCACGTCGAGCTTGGTGTCGGCGGGAAAGCCGGCGGAGTTCTCCAGCGTCAGCCGCAGCCGCGCCGCGGTGATGACTTCATCGCGGCGGACCATATAGGTGATGCCGCCTTCGGCGCTGCCCTCGACCAGGCGCAGTCCCTGCGGCGCGCCCAGATCCTTGAAGGTGTAGGAGGTATAGCCGGTTGCCGGGAACGGCGTCGGCGCCGCCGGCTCCTGGGTTGCGGTCGCCGGCGCATCCTTGGCGGGCGTGGCGGGCGTCGCATTCGTCGTCGCGGGGACTGTGGCGGGCGGTGCCGCCATCGCGTCGTTCGGCTTGGCGACGGTCTGGCCGTAGGCTGATGCCGCGGCCAGCGAAACCAGGAGCCCTAATGCAACGGATTTCATGTGCCTGACCTCTCGCGACGGCGGCCCGAGAATAGGACGCCCAACCCAACGCCAAAGACGCGAACCATCGACCGGAAGGGACCCTCGATCGGCCCATATTCCCAACCCGTCCACGCATCGCCGCGGCCGAGAATGGCGCCAACCAGAAGCTGTTCCTCTTCGAGGGTCAGCGGCGCGAACTGGACCCGCATCGGGCCGCCCGAACCGGCGATCACCGAGGCCGGGAACAGCGCGTCCTGGCTGCCGCACGGCAGCCGCACCACGACTTTTTCCGCGCCTTCGGCCAGCGCCGCGTCCTCGAGCCGGAACGCGCCGCCGCCCTTCGAGAGATTCAGCGTCCAGGCGCCGGTCTGGCGCCCGTCGGGGAAGAAGATCGTCGCCGGCAGCTCGGCCTCGACGCGAACCGCCGAGCGCACCTGGCGCCGTTCGCGGCCGACCGACAGCACCGCCATCATCACCACCAGGTTGAACGACGCCCAAGCCAGGTTGATCATGATCACGGCCTTGACGTCCTGCGGCACGCCCCACCACCAGCGCAGCAGGCCCAGTACGATCCCGGCGACCAGGAACACGCAGAGGATGATGTGCGGACGCAGCAGCTTGGCGTCGAAGTAATCCTTCTCGACCACGCCGCCCTTCGAGGTGACGTTGAACCCGCCGCCCCAATGCGGCGCGATCAGCGTCTTCATCGTCGGGATCAGCAGATGGAAGGCGAGCGAGGTTTCGTAGATCTCGTTCCAGAACGAGTGCCGGTACTTGCCTTGGACATAGGCGTTGGTGACCAGCGTGTGGAACAGATGCGGTCCCGCGAAGGCTAGCAGCAGGAAGGCACTGGTGCGGATGAGGTTGATGTCGAGAATGAGGTAGGCCAGCGGCGCCACCAAAAACACCACGCGCGGCAAGGCGAACAGGAAGTGCGCCATGGCGTTGAGGTAGCAGATGCGCTGGCCGACATGGATGGCGAACCGCTCGGTGGCGAGACCGGCCGCCAGCGGAATGTCGAGATAGGCCGAGTTCCAGCCCTTGCGGTGCAGTTTGAGGGCGGTATGCGCGTCCTCGGTCACGGTCTCGGTGGCGAAGCCGCCGACGCTCTCGAGCGCGGTGCGACGAACCACGGCGCACGAGCCGCAGAAGAAGGTCGCGTTCCAAAAATCATTGCCGTCCTGCACCAGCCCGTAGAACAGCCGGCCCTCCGGCGGGACCTGATGCTCGATCCGCAAATTCCGCTCGAACGGATCGGGCGAATAGAAGTGATGCGGGGTTTGGACGACCGCCATGTTGGCCTGGCGCACCAGCCAGCCGAGCGTCATCTGCAGGAAACCGCGGGTCGGAACGTGATCGCAATCGAAGAACGCGATCACCTCGCCCCTGGTGTGGACCAGGGCATTGTTGAGGTTGCCAGCCTTGGCGTTGGCGTTGTCGGCGCGCGTGACATAGCCGCATCCGACGGATTCGCAGAAGCGGCGGAAATCGGGCCGGCGACCATCATCGAGGCACCAGACCTTCAGCTTGTCGCGCGGATAGTCCATCGACATCGCGGCGAAGATGGTGTCGCGCACGATCGACAGCGGCTCATTGTAGGTCGGAATGAAGACATCGACCGTCGGCCACAGGCCGACATCGTCGGGCAGCGGCACCGGCCGGCGATGCAGCGGCCACGAGGTCTGGACATAACCGAACGCCAGCACGAAGAGCGCGTAGATCTCCGAGCCGAGCAGGATCCAGCCGAGCACGCTTTCGAGCGGACTGGTGAAACCAGTGGTCGCCGTGACACGCCAATAGATGTAGCGGGTCGAGACGGCCAGCGACATGAACGACATCGCCAGCACCAGATAGCGGTTGGCGAAGCGCCGCATGACCAGCAGGCTGACGCAGGTCGCGATGCCGAACAAAGCCTGTTCTTCGAGGCCCATCGGCGCGATCGCCACCAAGGCCAGCATGACGAGCGCCAGCAGGATGACGATGACGAATCCCACACTGGTCCGCGAACGCTCGACGCCCGGCGGCGATGCCGGCGTCTCGCGACGGTGGGTTAGCGGTGCTTCGGCGACGGCGCTCAGTTGACTTCTCCATTCGGCGAGCACAGGCGATCGACTCGGATCGCCAGCGCGACAAGGCTGCGAGCAGCCTTCGAGGATTGATCGTGCAGGAGGACGGTGCGGCGCGAGGCCAGCGCCTCGTCGACGCTTTCGTCGCGTTCGATGGTGGCTGCCAGCTTGTCGCCGAAGGTCTGGTTCAACAGCGCGAGGATGCCGCGCTGGAGGCGCGCAGTTTCATCGAACTGATTGGCGACCAGGATGGTCTTGGCCAGGGTGCCGTCGGCGGCGAGGAAGGACTCGGCGTCCGCCAGCGACAGCGCTGCATAGGAGCCGGCATCGGTCGGGGTCGCGATGACCAGGACGTCCGCCGCCTTCGCCAGCCGGGCGGCGGCGGGCGACGGCAGGGACGGCGCGTCCACCACCACCATGCGGCTCTTGGCGAGCCCGACGAGATTATCGACGACGCGGTCGGTGTCATGGGCCAGCAGCCCGGAGACCGATCCCGTCAGCGCCGCCGCCGTGCGCCCGAAGGGCATGACATCGACACCCGGCTCGGCATCGAACGTGGCATCCTCCCACGCGGCGCCGGCCAGCATCTGCGTGGCAAAGCCGCGCTTCTCGAAGGCGTCGAGACCGAAATGCAGTTTCAGCGCATCCTGCGGATTGAAATCGACCGCGAGGACGCTCCAGCCGACACTGCGCAGGCCGACCGACAGGTTGGCCGCCAGCATGGTCTTGCCGGCGCCCCCCTTGAACGACGTAATTACGATCAGCGGCATTTACCGTCCCCCCACCCGTTCGAACAAATGCGCCGGCACGGTATCGAGCTCCTGCCATTGCCGCGGCCGCGGCTCGATCGTCAGTCCCGGCTCGACCGGACCCGTCGCGGGGTTGCCGGGAGCAGGATTGTCAGGAACGAAATCGGTCGGGGCGAAATTGGCGGGGACGAAATTACCGAAGGCCGGATTGCGCGGCGCCGCCGGCGGCGCCGAAAACGACGGGTTCCCGAGGTTCGGC
>Ga0075522_10003514_pt1 | contig 11402 bp, 13 predicted proteins | sample NGEPerA_FD_74796 | JGI IMG/M metagenome (GOLD analysis project Ga0075522, IMG submission 74796) | Arctic peat soil microbial communities from the Barrow Environmental Observatory site, Barrow, Alaska, USA - NGEE PermafrostL2-A | ecosystem: Environmental > Terrestrial > Soil > Wetlands > Peat ... | reverse complement strand
CTTGGCCAATCCAACGCTTCGACGTCAAACACCCAAGGCAGGAGCCGAGTGCGTTAGGAGCGCACGCTCGGATCTGTGCGGGGGGCGCGGGGTAACCCGCGTCCCTACCGCGACTGGATCGATTCCCGTCAGGCCTTGGCCTTCGCCACTCTCTCCATCAGGGTCCGACGGCCCGCCTCGTCGTCCACGTTCAACCGGTCGAAGTCGCGACCGTCGGCGGCGCGGATGTCCGCGAAGAGGCCGCCCGGATCCTCGTGGAAGTGCAGCAACGCCTTTGATTTCAGATAGAACACGCCGCGCCTTGGTTCTTTCAGGCCCTCAAGGGCGCGGATTCGATCGAGCAGCGGCTCGAGGCGATCGAGCGCGTCCTGGCCGGCATGTTTCACTTCGGAACCCCGAACACCCGGTAATGCGGCGCGTCGGCGATCGCCAGCATCTCCTTGTCGCCGGCGCTGTCGCCGTAGGCGGCGGCCAGCCGGACGTTCGGACCCAGAGCTTCGCGCAGGCGGACGACTTTCTCCGGCCCCCGGCAATTTGGCCCGACGAAGCCGCCGGCGACGCGGTCCTCGGCGTCGAAGACCAGCCGGCTGCCGATCAGGCGCTCGGCGGCGAGGTCCCGGGCGAATGGCGCCACCGTGATCTCGGGCGAGGCAGTGACGATGATCAGTCGGGCGTCCTTGTCGCGCCAGCGCCGCCACGCGGCCAGGGCGTCGGGGCGAAGCAGGCGCGCCGACCTCGCCGTGGCGTAGCGTCGGGCGTCGCCCTCCAGATCCGCCCGGCCGGCGCCGTCGAGGAACTCGCGGACCGCCGCCGCTTTCATCGCGTCGCGGTTGCGATCGGCGCGATAGCGCAGGATGGCCGGTCCCAGGCGCAGCATGCCGACGCCAAATCGCCGCGGACCGGCGCGCCAGGCCAGGAAATCCACGAAGCTGTCGCGCCAGGTCAGGGTGCCGTCGAAATCAAACGCCACCAGCGGGCGCGAGGCTTCGACCCCCTTGCCATCCGATTCGCACGCCGCCATGTTCAGGTTCGACTCCCAGGCTGGGCGCGCGCCCCAAATGCGACACCCCACCGCCTTATGCGCGCCTGGGGCCGTGTTAGGCTTGTGATCGGCGCGCGGATCGGGGATTGTCAACCTTGCGACAACCTGCGGCGCCTATCCTGCAAGGGCCGACGCCTGTAGATTCGGGCGAGGGGCGGCGTTCGGTTCAGGCCGGCGCCGGCCAAGAGTGAGAGCGACGATGACCAAAGCCGCCAGCGGCGACAGCAAGAGCACGCTCTATTGCTCCTTCTGCGGCAAGAGCCAGCACGAGGTGCGCAAGCTCATTGCCGGCCCCACCGTGTTCATCTGCGACGAGTGCGTCGAGCTGTGCATGGACATCATTCGCGAAGAGCACAAGATCGCCTTCAAGAAGTCCCCCGACGGGGTGCCGACGCCGCGTGAGATCCGCGAGGTTCTCGACGACTACGTGATCGGCCAGGAACACGCCAAGAAGGTGCTCTCGGTCGCGGTCCACAACCACTACAAGCGCCTGAACCACGCCTCGAAGAACAACGACGTCGAACTGGCCAAGTCCAACATCCTGCTGGTCGGCCCCACCGGCGTCGGCAAGACCCTGCTGGCCCAGACCCTGGCGCGGATCATCGACGTGCCCTTCACCATGGCCGACGCCACCACCCTGACCGAGGCCGGCTACGTCGGCGAGGATGTCGAGAACATCATCCTCAAGCTCCTGCAGTCGGCGGACTACAACGTCGAGCGGGCCCAGCGCGGCATCGTCTACATCGACGAGGTCGATAAGATCAGCCGCAAGTCGGACAACCCTTCGATCACCCGCGACGTCTCCGGCGAGGGCGTGCAGCAGGCTCTGCTGAAGATCATGGAAGGCACCGTGGCCTCGGTGCCGCCCCAGGGCGGTCGCAAGCATCCGCAGCAGGAGTTTCTGCAGGTCGACACCACCAACATGCTGTTCATCTGCGGCGGCGCCTTCTCGGGGCTTGAGAAGATCATCTCCAGCCGCGGCCGGGGCACCTCGATCGGCTTCTCCGCCAAGGTTTCCGATCCCGACGATCGCCGCACGGGAGAGGTTCTGCGCCAGGTCGAGCCGGACGATCTGCAGCGCTTCGGCCTGATCCCCGAATTCATCGGCCGCCTGCCGGTCATCGCCACCCTCGACGATCTCGACGAGACCGCCCTGGTTCGCATCCTCACCGAGCCGAAGAACGCCCTGGTCAAGCAGTACCAGCGCCTGTTCGACATGGAGAACGTCGGCCTGTCGTTCACCGACGACGCCCTCAAGGCCGTGGCCCGCAAGGCCATCCTGCGCAAGACCGGCGCCCGCGGCCTGCGCTCGATCCTCGAAGCCATCCTGCTTGAGACGATGTTCGAGCTTCCCACCCTGCAGGGCGTCGAAGAGGTGGTGGTCAACGCCGAGGTGGTCGAGGGACGTGGTTCACCGCTGATGATCTATTCCGAAAAGAAGAGCGGCGCCGTCTCGGCCTGAGGGCGCTCGCCTCCGATCGGTGCTTCTGGTTGCGAACAATTCATGATATTTGCCTGTCGTCATGAATGACGCGCCGATTCAGATTCGCAATCCCGAGGTCGTTCGCGCGATTCGCGCGCTCGCCCAAAAGACCGGCCGTCCGATCACCGAAACTGTGGCAACCGCCGTGGATGCCGAACTGAAGCGGCGTGACGTCCTCGGAGATGAGGAGCGGAAGCGGAAGCTCCGCGCGATGCGGGACATCGTCGCCCGGATCCAGCAATTGCCGATCATTGGTCCGGATCTGACCGATGACGACCTCTATGACGAGGACGGCCTGCCGAAATGATCGCCGTCGATGCGTCGGCGATCTTGGCCGTGGTGTTGAAGGAGGATGAGGCGGAGACGTTCGAAGGAATCCTCTCTGCGGCATCCCAATCGCTGATTTCCGCTGTCAACTATTGGGAGGTGCTCGTCCGCGCCAGAGTGATCCGCGGGGCGCCGATGGTCGCCTTGGCCGAGGAGTTCCTCCGCGAGTCGAATGTACTCGTGGCGGCCGTGGACGCCGACATCGCCCGCGCCGCCGCCGATGCTTTCGCGCGTTTTGGACCCAGATCGAAGGGCGGCCTCAACCTCGGCGACTGCTTCGCCTACGCCCTGGCGGCCAGGGAGGGCGACGGCCTTCTCTTCAAGGGCGACGACTTTCCCAAGACGGACGTGAAGAGGGTTGCTTAAGCGGCGGTGGCCAATCACCTCTTTGATCGCCTGATTGAGCCCGGCGTCTCCGATGCGCCGGCGCTGCTCACGGGGCGCCGCGACTATAGCTACGCCGAGCTCAAGGCGGAGACCGCGCGATGGGCCAGTGCGCTCGTCAGCCTGGGTGTCCAGCCCGGCGACCGCGTGGCCGTGCAGGTCGAGAAGTCGGCGGCGAACCTCATTCTCTATCTGGCGACGATCCGCGCCGGCGCGGTCTTTCTGCCGCTCAACACCGGCTACACCTTGAACGAACTGGCTTTCTTCATCGCCGACGCCGAGCCGGCCCTGATCGTCTGCGATCCTTCGGCGCGGGATGGCGTCGCGTCGATGGCCGGAACCGCGCGCGTCGAGACCCTGGATGGGGAAGGGGAGGGGACGCTGGCCGCCCTCGCCTCCCGCCAGGCGGCCCGGTTCGAGACCGTGGCGCGTGGCGGCGGCGATCTGGCGGCGATCTGCTACACCTCCGGCACGACGGGCAAGTCCAAGGGCGCGATGCTGACCCACGGCAATCTCGCCTCCAACGCCCGGACCCTGAAGGACCTGTGGCGCTTCACCGCCGACGACGTATTGATCCACGCCCTGCCGATCTTTCATGTGCATGGGCTCTTCGTGGCCACCAACGTCCTGATGATGGCCGGCGCCGCGATGATCCTGCAGCCGAGGTTCGACGCCGGCGCGGTGGTCGAGGCCATGCCGCGCGCGACCTCGCTCATGGGCGTGCCGACCTTCTACACCCGCCTGCTGGCCCATCCGGATTTCACGCGGGAGGCGGCCAAACGCATGCGCCTGTTCGTTTCCGGTTCGGCCCCGCTGCTGGCCGAGACTCATCGCGCCTTCTTCGAGCGGACCGGCCAGGCCATCCTCGAGCGCTACGGCATGACCGAAACCGGCATGATGACCTCCAACCCCTACGACGGCGAGCGGCGCGCCGGCACGGTGGGTTTTCCCCTTCCGGGCGTCGAGGTGCGGATCGCCGCGGCGGCGGGCGAGATCGGCGGCATCGAGGTCCGGGGACCGGGCGTCTTTTCCGGCTATTGGCGCAATCGCGAAAAGACGGCGGCGGCGTTCCGCGCCGACGGCTGGTTCGTCACCGGCGACCTCGGGGTCATCGAGGAGGACGGCTATGTCTCGATCGTCGGGCGCGAGACGGATCTGATCATCACCGGCGGCCTCAACGTCTATCCAAAGGAGGTCGAGGCGCGGATCGACGCCATCCCCGGTGTCGTCGAAAGCGCGGTGATCGGTCTGTCGCACGCCGACCTCGGCGAAGCGGTGACCGCCATCGTCGTCGCCGATGGCACGCTCACCGAGACGGCCATCATCGAGGCCCTGGGCGCGACCCTGGCGCGCTTCAAGCAGCCCAGGCGCGTGATCCTGGCCCACGAACTGCCGCGCAACGCCATGGGCAAGGTGCAGAAGGCGGCGTTGCGCGCCCGCCACGCCGGCCTCTATGCCGCCGGCTTGAATGGGGCCTCCAAAGCATCCACATAAACTTTCGACGGGACCCGGTCATGCCGGGGTCCCAAATGACGACTCGGCGCATCGTCGCGCGAGCCAAATCCGAACAATGCGGGGCGCGCGTATGAAGTGAACGCGCGGGCCGAGGAGTACAGCCGAGATGTCCGAGATCAAGACCCTGCCGGTGCTGCCCCTGCGCGACATCGTCGTCTTCCCGCACATGGTGGTGCCGCTGTTCGTCGGCCGAGAGAAGTCCGTGCGCGCGCTTGAGGAGGTGATGAAGGCCGACAAGCAGATCCTGCTGGTGACCCAGAAGGACCGCGACGAGGACGACCCCTCGCCGGAAGACATCTTCGAGGTCGGCGTGCTGGCCAGCGTCCTGCAACTGCTGAAACTCCCCGACGGCACGGTGAAGGTGCTGGTCGAGGGCCGCTCGCGCGCCGCGGTGCTGAGGTTCACCGGCACGGAGTCATTCTACGAGGCGCAGGTCGCGGCCATCGAGGAGGAGGGCGGCGAGCCCCACGAGGCCGAGGCTCTGTCGCGGGCGGTGATCGAACAGTTCGAGAACTATGTGAAGCTGAACAAGAAAGTGCCTCCGGAGGCCCTGGCGGCGATCCCGCAGATCACCGAGCCGGGCAGGCTCGCCGACAACATCGCCGCCCACCTGGCGGTAAAGATCGCCGACCGCCAGCTGCTCCTGGAAATCTTCAACGTCGGCAAGCGACTGGAGAAGGTCTTCGCGCTGATGGAAGGCGAGATCAGCGTCCTGCAGGTCGAAAAGAAGATCCGCAGCCGCGTCAAGCGTCAGATGGAGAAGACGCAGCGCGAGTACTATCTCAACGAGCAGATGAAGGCGATCCAGCGCGAACTGGGCGAACACGACGACGCCCGCGACGAGCTGATCGAACTCGAAAAGCGGATCAAGAAGACCAAGCTCTCCAAGGAGGCGCGGACCAAGGCCGACGCGGAGCTGAAGAAGTTGCGCAACATGAGCCCGATGTCGGCGGAATCCACGGTCGTGCGCAACTACCTCGACTGGCTGCTGTCGATTCCGTGGGGCAAGGCCAAGACCAAGCCGATCGACATCACCCGCGCTGAACAGATCCTTGAGGAGGACCATTATGGCCTGGAGAAGGTCAAGGAACGCATCCTCGAATACCTCGCCGTCCAGGCCCGCACGGGCGCCCTGAAGGGTCCGATCCTGTGCCTGGTCGGCCCTCCCGGGGTCGGCAAGACCTCGCTCGGGCGCTCGATCGCCAAGGCCACCGGACGCGAATTCGTGCGCCTGAGCCTGGGCGGGGTGCGCGACGAGGCGGAAATCCGCGGCCACCGGCGGACCTACATCGGCTCGATGCCGGGCAAGATCGTCCAGTCGATGAAGAAGGCCAAGACCACCAACACCTTCTTCCTCCTGGACGAGATCGAGAAGATGGGCGCGGACTGGCGCGGCGATCCTTCCAGCGCCTTGCTGGAGGTGCTTGATCCGGAACAGAATTCGACCTTCAACGACCACTACCTGGAGGTCGATTACGACCTCTCCAACGTGATGTTCGTGACCACCGCCAATTCGCTGACCATGCCCCAGCCGCTGATGGACCGCATGGAGATCATCCGCATTCCCGGCTACACCGAGGACGAGAAGATCGAGATCGCCAAGCGCCACCTGCTGCCCAAGCTGGCCGAGAACCATGGCCTCAAGGCCGGCGAATGGACGGTGCCGGACGCCGCCATCCGCGACCTCATCCGCTACTACACCCGCGAAGCCGGGGTTCGCTCGCTGGAGCGCGAGATGGGCAATCTGGCCCGCAAGGCGGTGCGCGACATGGCCAGGGAGAACCTCATCGCCGTCACCATCGACGAGGCGCGGCTGGCCCGCTACGCCGGGGTGCGCAAGTTCCGCTATGGCGAAACCGACGAAGAGGATCAGGTCGGCATCGTCACCGGCCTTGCCTGGACCGAGTTCGGCGGCGAGATCCTGACCATCGAGGCGGTCAAGATGCCCGGCAAGGGCCGCATGTCGATCACCGGCAATCTCAAGGAGGTGATGAAGGAATCCATCGCCGCCGCCGCCTCCTACGTCCGCTCCCGGGCGACCAAGTTCGGCATCAAGCCCTCATCGTTCGAGAAGACCGACGTCCACGTCCACGTGCCCGAGGCCGCCACCCCCAAGGACGGTCCTTCGGCGGGGGTCGCCATGTCGGTGGCGATCATCTCGGTCCTCACCGGCATTCCGATCCGCAAGGACCTGGCCATGACCGGCGAGATCACCCTGCGCGGCCGGGTGCTGGCCATCGGGGGGTTGAAGGAGAAGCTGCTGGCGGCCCTGCGCTCCGGCGTCAAGACGGTGCTGATCCCGGCCGAGAACGAGAAGGACCTCGCCGAGGTCCCCGAAAACGTCAAGGCGGGCCTGGAGATCATCCCCGTGGCCACGGTCGATCAGGTCCTGGCCCTCGCCCTCACCGGCCCGCTGACCCCGATCGAATGGCGGGAAGAGGATGAGGCCCCGGTGGTCCCCGCGGCGGGCGACGACGCCGAGGGTGGGCTGGTCGTCACCCATTAGGCGACTGAACCGCGATAACTTGAGCGGCGCGGAGGATTCCGCGCCGCTCGTCGTTTGACGGACGCGGCGGGCGGCTCATAATCGGATCCGAGGCGATGTGGCGCGCGAGCACAGACCACCGCCGCGGTTGGGCTGGGAGACATCGATGACCAAGGCTGAACTCGTCACCGCGATCGCCGAGAAGGCGGGACTCAACAAGACCCAGGCCAAGGACGCCCTGGAGGCCTTCGTCGCCTCGGTCACCGCCTCGCTGAAGGCCGGCGAGGAGGTTCGCCTGGTGGGATTCGGCAGCTTCACGCCGGTCAAGCGCGCCGCCGGCATGGCCCGCAATCCGCGCACCGGCGCGGCGGTCAAGCGGCCCGCTTCCCGCACGGCGCGTTTCCGGATAGGCGAGGGCCTCAAGGTCGCCCTCAACTAGCGGCCGAGGTTCGCCGCGGGGCGGGGCGGCTAGCTCAGCTGGTCAGAGCGCCTGGTTTACACCCAGGAGGTCGGGGGTTCGAACCCCTCGCCGCCCACCATCCTGCTTCGTCATGTGGAAACCTGAACCGCCAGAGAGGTGTGGCATGGATCGGCTGAAGGGACGGACGGCGATCGTCACCGGGGCGGCCTCGGGGATCGGCCGGGCGAGCGCCGAGCTGTTCGCCGCCGAGGGCGCGCGGGTTCTGGGGGTCGATCGGCCCGGCGCCGATCTGGGCTTCGAGGACAATCGGATCAACGCCATGGAAGCCGATCTGGCCGGCGATGCGTCCCCTGCGGCCATCGTCGCGCGGGCGGTGGCGGACTTCGGCGGCGTCGATATCCTGTTCAATAACGCCGGCGTGGGGGCGAGCAGCCTGGCGGCGGAGATGACCGACGAGGCCTGGGATGGCGTGCAGGCGGTCAATCTGCGCGCCGTCTTCAGGCTCTGCCGCGAGGCCATCCCGCACCTGATGGTCTCGGACGCCGGACGGATCATCAACACCGCCAGCGTGATGGCGGGTGGCGCGGATTTCGGGCTTTCGGCCTATTGCGCCTCGAAGGCGGGCGTCGTCGGCCTCACCCGCACCCTGGCGCTGGAACTGGGCCGGCATGCCGTCACCGCCAACGCCATCCTGCCAGGCGCGATCCGAACCGGCATGACCGCGGCGAGCTTCGCCGACCCCAAGATCGCCGATGTCTGGGCGCGCAAGTCGGTCCTGCGGCGCCTCGGCGAGCCGATCGACATCGCCCGGCTGGCCCTGTTCCTGGCTTCGGCCGACGCCGGCTTCGTCACCGGCCAGGCCATCGCCGCCGACGGCGGCCTGACCCTGCGGATCTAAGTCTTTCGTAGCGCGACCTTCCAGTCCGTTTCGTGCTTCTTTTCGGAGCGCGGCCTTCCAGGCCGCTCTAAGAGCGGGCAGGATGCCCGCGTTCCGGTTTTGGGTTGGGGGAGGTGGCGATGATGATGTTTCTGGCCTTGCTGGCGAGCGCGGCGATGCGCCAGGCGGCCGATCCCGCGCCGCCGCCGGTGAGCCAGGCCGACCAGATCATCGCCGCCTCGCCGGCGGCCGACTGGCGCACGATCGATCCGGAGGAGACGCTCTATCTCGATCTGCCGGGCGGCCGGGTGATCATCGAGCTGGCCCCGGCCTTCGCGCCCAACCACGTGGCCAACATCAAGCGGCTGGTGCGCCAGGGTTATTTCGACGGCCTGGCGGTGGTCCGCGCGCAGGACAACTATGTCGTCCAGTGGGCCGATCCGGACGGCAAGCGCTCCCTGGGCGGGGCGGCGGCCAGGCTCGCGCCGGAGTTCACACGGCCCGTCGCCGGCGCGGCGCAGTTCACCCCGTTGCCCGACGCCGACACCTACGCCCCACAAGTCGGCTTCACCGGGGGATTTCCGACCGCCCGCGATCCCGCCGCCGGCCGGACCTGGCTGACCCACTGCTACGGCATGGTCGGGGCCGGCCGTGACAACGCCGCCGATTCGGGCAGCGGAGCCGAACTCTATGCCGTGATCGGCCAGGCCCCCCGGCTGCTCGACCGCAACGTCACCCTGGTCGGCCGCGTGGTGCGGGGGATCGATGTCCTTTCGGTCATGCCGCGCGGAACGGCGCCGCTGGGTTTCTATGCCACGCCGGCCGAACGCATCCCCATCCGATCGATCAGGATCGCCGCCGATGTGCCGGTCGCTGAACGGCTTTCGTTGCAGGAACTGCGCACCGACGGCGCCACCTTCGCCGCCCTCGTCCAGGCCCGCCGCTTCCGCCACGACGACTGGTACAAGGTCCCCGCCGGGCGCGTGGACGTCTGCAACGTCACCGTGCCGGTCAGAGAGGCGAAGGGAGCGGCGCGCGCCAGAAATGGCGCGAGTGACGGGACTTGAACCCGCGACCTCCGGCGTGACAGGCCGGCGCTCTAACCAACTGAGCTACACCCGCATCGAGCCGGCCCTGATAGGGTCCGCGCCGGGGTTGGTCAACCGGCCGTGAAGCCGGAGCGCGGGCTTCCAGCCCGCAAGTCTCGCCGCAAGGAGCGGCCTGGAAGGCCGCGCTCCGCGGGGGACTTTGAACGGTTCGCGAGCATGAGCTAGAAGGCGGCCATGGACGCCTTCCTGCTGCAGTATCTGCCGATCGTCATCTTCCTGGCCGTCGCCGCGGCGCTGGGGATCGGGTTCATGCTGGCGGCGGCGGTGATCGCGCCCCGGGCGCCGGATGCGGAAAAATTGTCGTCCTACGAGTGCGGGTTCAACGCCTTCGGCGATGCGCGGATGAAGTTCGACATCCGCTTCTATCTGGTCTCGATCCTGTTCATCATCTTCGACCTTGAGGTGGCGTTCATGTTTCCCTGGGCGGTGGCGCTGATGAAGCTGCCCCACGCCGCCGGCCAGTTCGCCTTCTGGAGCATGATGAGCTTTCTGACCGTGCTCACCGTCGGCTTCGTCTACGAGTGGAAGAAGGGCGCGCTGGAATGGGAATAGAGCCGCCCGCCCTGGCCGCCGCCCGCGCGTCGGTCCCGGGCTATGATCCCAAGGCGCACGATCCCTATTTCGACGGAGTCTCCGGCCAGCTCGCCGACAAGGGGTTCGTGGTTACCGCCGCCGACGACCTGATCACCTGGGCGCGCACCGGCTCGCTGATGTTCATGTCCTTTGGCCTCGCCTGCTGCGCCATCGAGATGATGCAGTCGGCGACGCCCCGATATGACCTGGAACGATTCGGCTTCGCGCCGCGCGGCTCACCCCGCCAGTCCGACGTGATGATCGTCGCCGGCACCCTGACCAACAAGATGGCCCCGGCCCTGCGCAAGGTCTACGACCAGATGCCCGAGCCGCGCTATGTGATTTCCATGGGCAGCTGCGCCAACGGCGGCGGCTACTACTATTTCAGCTATTCGGTGGTCCGCGGCTGCGACCGCATCGTGCCGGTGGACATCTACGTGCCCGGCTGCCCGCCCACCGCCGAGGCGCTGGTCTACGGCGTGCTTCAGCTGCAGAAAAAGATCCGCCGCACCGGGACCATAGAGCGATGAGTTGGCGTATCTCGGATGGTGATCTGACCGCCCTCGGCGAGCGGGTGGTGGCCGATTGCGCCGGCGCCGTGAGCGGCTTCGTGGTGGCGTTCGGCGAGCTCACCGTGGCCGCGCCGGCCCACCGGATCATCGACGTGCTGACGACGCTGCGCGACAGCCCGGGGTTCGATTTCCACCAGCTCATCGATCTCTGCGGCGCCGATTATCCGCAACGGCCGCTGCGCTTCGATGTCGTCTACCATCTGCTCTCGATGACCCGGAACCGGCGCATCCGGGTCAAGGTGGAGACCGACGAGGACACGCCGGTGCCCTCGGTGGTCGGAGTCTTCCCCGCCGCCGACTGGTACGAGCGCGAGGCCTTCGACATGTACGGGATCTTCTTCGCCGGCCATCCGGACCTGCGGCGAATCCTCACCGACTACGGCTTCCACGGCCATCCGTTGCGCAAGGACTTCCCGATGACCGGCTACGTCGAGGTCCGCTACGACGACGCGTTGAAGCGCGTGGTCTACGAGCCTGTAAAGTCGGTTGAATTCCGCGACTGGGATTTCCTCTCGCCGTGGGAGGGCGCGGAGTACGTCAAGCCAGGGCAGGGCTACGACTACGAACTGCCGGGCGACGAGAAGGTGGGGAAGGGTCCATGACCGGGGACAACG
>Ga0075522_10003513_pt1 | contig 11406 bp, 10 predicted proteins | sample NGEPerA_FD_74796 | JGI IMG/M metagenome (GOLD analysis project Ga0075522, IMG submission 74796) | Arctic peat soil microbial communities from the Barrow Environmental Observatory site, Barrow, Alaska, USA - NGEE PermafrostL2-A | ecosystem: Environmental > Terrestrial > Soil > Wetlands > Peat ... | reverse complement strand
CACTGGGGGCGCTTCCTCAAGCCCGGCGACGTAATGGAGGGCGAAATCGAGGGAATCGGCCTCCAACGCAACCGCTGCGTAGCTGAGAGCGACCGGACCGGTTGAGGTGGTCTTTACACGCGCTTCCACGCGCTGGCAGCCGTCGGCGCCGGCTCCGACACGATCGCCGCCTGAGACGCCGTCGACTCAGAGATCGTCAGCGAGCGCACCGAGTTGCGCCCGCACCGGCAGCGCAATGGGGTAAATCGCCGTCGGTCGGGGCGAGCTGACCTGCCGGCCCGCGCCCACCATGCTCGCAGGGCCAGGGTTCGAGTTCCGTCGCTCCGCTTCGGGACGGGCCTGCCGGGGCGGCGGTTTTGCGGCCCGTCGGCCTCGACCTTCGAGTGGCCGGTCTCGGGCTCTCCCGCCCGCGGCAGCGCGGGCGCGCCGCTCGCGACGAGCCTCGGGAGCCATGTGGGCTGCGGGGCGGATCAGCTGATCGGACCCATCAACCGGCCCCTAAGATCATCCCGTGAGCGACGAGCGACATCCCCAGCTCGCTGCCCTCGACGAACTCCTCCAGAAAGTGCAGGAGACGAACGCCTTCCAGCGCGCAAAGCTGCTGGGGGCGCGGGTCCGCGTGGTCGACGACCTGCGGGCTCTGCCGTTCACGACGAAGCATGAGTTGCTGCTCGATCAGGCGGCTACGCCACCTTACGGCACCAACCTGACATTTCCGCTCGAGCACTACACGCACCTGCACCTGACGAGCGGGACCGTCGGGGATCAGCTTCGAGTGCTCCAGACGGCAGAGGACTGGCTGACCACGCGGCGATGTTTCGCGCTCGTGCTGCGTGCAGCGGGGATCGCGGCGGCCGACCGGGTGGCGCTACCGTTTCCGTTCGGCGCCTACCTGCAGTTCTGGGCCGCCGCCGCGGGCGTCGAGGATGTCGGCGCGCTGGCGCTGCCGCTCGGTGGCCTCGAGGGCCGTGAACGACTGCGCGCGATCGCCGAGTTTGAGGCGACAGCGATCGTGTGCACGCCCACCTACGCCCTATCGCTGATTGACGTTGCGTTCGAATCGGGTCTCGAGGAGGCGTTCGCGTCGGTCAGGGTGGTGATCTGTCAGGGCGAGCCGGGAGCCTCGATTCCGGCCGCCCGCGAGCGCATCGAGGCCGCTTGGGGTGCGCGCGTATTCGATCACGCCGGTTCGACTGAGGTGGGGGTGTTCTCCTACCCGTGCGCGGCTGGCGGCGGCCTTCACGTGAACGGGCTCGACTTCCTCTGCGAGATCCTCGATCCGCTGACCCGCGAGCCGGCAGCCCCAGGAACGCAGGGAGAACTCGTGCTGACCTCGCTGACGCGCTTTGGCTTTCCGGCAATCAGATTTCTCAGCGGCGACATTGTCGACGTCGGCGCGGCGTGCCCGGGAGGTCACGACGACGTGTGGCTCCCGAACGGGATCGTCGGGCGTACTGACGACATGGTCGTGATCCGCGGCATGAATGTGTTTCCGTCTGCGATTGAGCAGGCGATTCGCGAGGCGGGTGTGCTCGGGGAGTACCGGATCAGGTTCTACACCGAGACGACCGAGCGCGACGAGATTCGCGTGCTCATCGAGGCAACCGACCCAACACTCGTGCGAACCATCGAGTCGCGGATCTTCGACCGGCTGAGGCTTCGCGTGCGCGTTGTCCCAGTAATGCCCGGCGTGCTCAAGGCGGAGCGGCTGAAGGCACGTCGTGTCGAGGATCAGCGCGGACGGTAGTGGGCTCAGTCTCGGCCGCCGCGGTGCGGGCTGGACCTCAGCGCGGACTAGCGTGGCTCGAGATCAGGCGTTGATCCCGTCGAGCGGGGCTCCACCGCACCCACCGTCTCCAGAAGATCGGTGAGATACCGCAGGTGAACGCGCATGGCACGTTCGGCGAGCGCCGGGTTGCGCGCCTCTATGGCTGTGGCGATCTCGCGGTGCTGATCGCGTGCAACGGCCTCCACTATCGCCGGGGCGATCAGATCCTTCAGGCGAGGCTGGAGCACCTCGGAGGACCAGGCGCTCAGCGCATAGGTCACGCGGTTGCCGGTTGCCTGACCGATCGCGCGGTGAAAGCGGACGTCGGTCTCGCGCTGTACGCCCTCGTCGTCCGCCTCGCGCTCAGCCTCCTCAATCGACCGCCACAGTGTCTTGATCGTCTCCGCCGTCGCTCGCTCGGCGGCAAGTCCCGCCAGGGGCACCTCAAGCAGGGCGCGCATTTCGATCAGTTCGCTCACCGACGCGCTGCCCGTGGCGAGCATGCCGTCGATCGCCTCGCTGACCGTACGGGCGAGGCCGTGGTCGGGGCTGCGAGCCACGAATACGCCACCGCCGGGACCTCGCGCCGCGCGCAGAACGTTTGCACGCACAAGCAGCCTGACCGCTTCTCGAACGGCGGGGCGCCCGACGTTCAGCTGCAGAGCGAGTTCGGCCTCGGTGCCGACGCGGTCGCCGGGGAGCAGCGAGCGGTCGACGATCGTCTGTTGGAGCAACTGGGACACGTGATCGCTGGACGACGCGAGGCTCATGCGTACACCATAAAGATCGATCTTCTTCCCTCGCTCGAAATGACAGCCTAACGTCCCCGACGGGGCAGCTCTCGATCGGCCGGTTACGTCGTTTCTCGGACGTCTCACGCAAAAGATCATGCTTTTATAGATGCCTTGACTTCACCAGATGCGCTATCTAGCATGCCCGTTGGCGCCCGGAGGGGGGCGCAACACCCAGCGGGAGAGGAGACGTGATGTCCCAAGAGACGACGCAGGCTGCGGACGGGCTGAGCCGGGGAGACTTTCTCAAGCGCACGGGCGCTGCGGTTGGAGGTGTCGCGCTCGGCGGCATCGCAGCGACGCCGGCGTGGGCCCGCGGGGGGGCGCACGACGCCGCAGCGACTATCAACATCGGCATCGTCAGTCCGCTGACTGGCCCCGAGGCCGGATTCGGCGAGCCCGACCCCTACGTGGTTGGTCTCGCCCGCGCGGCGTTCGCGAAGGGCCTCAAGGTCGGCGGGAAGAGCTACGCCGTGAAGATCATCGAGAAGGACTCGCAGTCAGGACCGGCTGCGGCATCGTCGGCTCAGGATCTGATCAACAGCGGCGTCGATCTAATGCTCGCGACGTCGACACCGGAGACGGTGGTTCCCGTCGCTGCTGCGTCCGAGGCCGCAGGCGTGCCGTGCGTCTCGACCGTTTGTCCGTGGGAGGCGTTCTGGCTCGGACTCGGCGGGAAGCTGTCGGCGACCGGAGCGCCGACGTCGCCAGCGCTCCAGTGGGCCTACCACTTCAGTTTCGGGGTACCGGACTTCGCCGCCTGCTACCTCTCCATGTGGAAGCAGATTCCCAACAACAAGAAGGTCGCCGTCATGTACCCCAACGACGACGATGGCAACGCGATTCGTGCTGCGCTCGAGCCCGTCCTCAAAGGCGCCGGCTACACGATCGTCGATCCTGGCCCCTACCAGGACGGGACCAACGACTACACGTCGCAGATCACGATGTTCAAGCAGGAGAACTGCCAGATCTTCAACACCTTCCCGATCCCGCCGGACTTCACCACCTTCTGGCGCCAGGCGGCGCAGCAGGGCTACACCAAGATGGTGAAGATCGCGCAGATCGCGAAGACCGGGCTATTCGCCTCGCAGGTCGCCGCGTCCGGCGGCCTGGGCTACAACCTTGCCAGCGCCGAATATTGGGGCCCCACGTGGCCGTACAGCTCATCGCTGACCGGAATCAGCAGCGCGGCTCTGGGTGCGGGCTATACAAAGCACACGGGCCGTTTCGTCAACCAGCAGGCCGGAGCGACCATGGCGCTGTTCGATGTCGCCGCCGCCGCGCTCAAGGCCAGCGGCAATCCGAAGGACAAGGCCGCGGTCGCTGCTGCGCTCGGCAAGCTCAAGGTGCAGACTCCGATCGGAACGCTGCACTGGGGCGCGGGGGGCGCGAAGAACCCGGTCGGCAACATCGTGAGCACCCCGATTCTTGGCAACCAGTGGCGGAAGGCGCCGAAGGGCAGCAAGTTCAAGCTCGATCTGGTTGTGTGTGACCATGCCGACGACCCCAAGGTTCCAGTCGCCAGCAAGCTGATTCCCTACAGCTAGCGGCGACACACCCCCGGGCATGGGACTGCGGCCAGTGCTCGTCGCTGTCGAGGTCCGCAAGCAGTTCGGTGCGCTCGCGGCCCTTGACGGCGTGGATTTCGCGGTTGGGTCCGGCGAGGCCGTTGGCATCGTCGGACCCAACGGGGCGGGCAAGACTACGCTGCTCAACGTTCTGGCCGGGACGCTCAGGCCCTCTGCTGGCTCGATCGTCTTCAACGGCACGAACGTCACGAACGCTGGCGTGAGCCGGCGCTCAAGGCTGGGTATCGCGCGAGCTCATCAGGTGCCGCGTCCGTTCGGCGCCATGACGGTGTTCGAGAACTGCTTCGTCGGTGCGACGACGGGAGGAGGGCTTGGGCGCCACGATGCCTACGAGCGCTGCGTCGAGGTGTTGGACCTGTGCGGGCTCGCTCAGTTGGGGAATCGCCGGGCCGACGCACTCGGGCTGTTGGGTCGCAAGCGTCTTGAGCTCGCGCGTGCGTTGGCCACCAATCCCTCGGTTCTGCTTCTGGATGAGATCGGCGCGGGGCTCACCGAAGCCGAGGCCGACGAGCTCGTCGCGATGATCAAGCAGCTGCATGGCTCGGGGATCGCGATCGTCTGGATCGAGCACATCGTGCACGTGCTTGTCCAGGTGATCGGGCGGCTCGTCTGCATGGACACCGGCCAGGTGATCGCGGACGGCGATCCGAAGGCCGTGATGAGCGACGCGCGTGTTGTGGACGCCTATCTCGGAGGTGCGGCCGCATGAGCCTCCTGGAGCTCGAACATCTCGAGCTGCGCCACGGCCTGCTCGAGGCGGTTCGCGATTTCTCGCTCTCGATCGCCCAGGGAGAGACGATCGCGCTGGTCGGTGCCAACGGCGCGGGCAAGACAACGCTGTTGCGGGCAATCGCCGGAGCTCACCGGCCAAGCTCCGGGACCATCACCTACGACGGCGCCGAAGTCACACGCGTCGCAGCGTTTCGGCGTGTGCAAATGGGGATCGCGCTTGTGCCCGAAGGACGCCGCCTCTTCCCCGGTCTCACGGTGGAGGAGAACCTGCTCGTCGCGGCCCAGCCCAAACGGTCGGGCCGATGGACCGTGGAGAGCGTGATCGAGGCCTTCCCGATGCTCGCGCGCCTGCGCCATCAGCGGGCGTCGACCCTCTCCGGCGGCGAGCAGCAAGCGACCGCGATCGGTCGCGCGCTGATCTCCAACCCGCGCCTGCTCCTTCTCGATGAGGTCTCCCTGGGCCTCTCTCCGCGGGCTGTCGACGACGTGTACGCCTCACTGGCGACGATCATCCAGGAAGGCGCGACCATTCTCCTGGTCGAGCAAGACCTCAGTCGCGCGACAGATGTCGCTCATCGCGTCGTCTGCATGCTGGAGGGGCGGCTCGTGCTGGAGGGCGCGAGCGGGTCGTTCACCCGCGAGCAGATCACCGACGCGTACTTCGGGCTCAGACAGGCACCGGGTGTGGACGCGTGACCTGGGTCAACGCTGTCGTTCAAGGCATCATGCTCGGCGGGTTCTACGCGTTGATCGCCTGCGGACTGTCGCTGATGTTCGGCCTGATGCGAATCATCAACCTCGCTCACGGCGACCTCGCGGTGCTCGGTGCCTACCTGACCTATCTGCTGCTCGAGCACTGGAACACCTCGCCGTTCCTGGCGATCCTTCCGGTGATTCCGGTGATGCTGCTGATCGGCTACGTGTTGCAACGCGTCCTGCTCGAGCGCAGCCTGAGATCGGGGCTCCTGGTGCCTCTACTCACGACCTTCGGACTCTCGATCGTGATCCAGAACCTGCTGGACCAGGGCTTCTCGGTCGACGATCGCTCTCTGGGCGCCCAGGCCGGATCGATCGCGACGTCGAGCTGGCAGATCACAAGCCAGCTGTCGATCCCGGCGATCGGAGTGCTCACCCTCGGGCTCGCAATCGTGATCTACGGCGGCCTGCAGATCTTCCTCTCGAAGACCCGCTCAGGACGCCAGATGCGGGCGACGGCCGCGGACCCCGACACCGCCGAGCTCGTGGGTATCAACTCGCGCGCCGTATACGCACGCGCGACGGCGATCGCCGTCGCGATCGCCGCTATCGGCGGGGTGTTCCTGGCGATCCGGTCGAGCTTTTCTCCCTACACCGGACCCACCTACCTGATCTTCGCCTTCGAGGCGGTCGTGATCGGCGGCCTCGGCTCCTCGCTGTGGGCCACGCTAGCCGGCGGGATCGTGTTGGGGATCGCCCAGACGATCGGAGGCCAGATCAACACCGAGTATCCGGTGCTCGCTGGTCACATCGTCTTCCTCGCGGTGCTGCTCACCCCGCGCGGCGGGCTGCTCAACCTACGCCGGAGCACCGCATGAGCGAGCAGCCGCTCCGAGGCTTCCGCGGCGCGCCGCGCCTGATCACCCGATGGACACGACTATCGGCCGGCTTCACCGCCGGGTTCGGCGGTCTGATCGTCGCGCTGGCATTCGTTCCGGCGCTCAGTGCGGGCGTCGTGCAGGACATGACCGGGCTCCTGATCCTGGTGCTGATGGCCGTGACCTGGAACGCGCTGGCCGGCTATGGCGGACTCGTGTCGATCGGGCAACAGGCCTACATCGGCCTCGGCGCCTACGCGACGGTTTGGCTGTGCAACCACAGCGTCAACCCGTTCCTCGCGATGGTCGTCGCGACCATGTTTTGCGGCGCTGTCTCGATCCCGTTGTCATTCCTGTTGCTGCGTTTCCGCGGGCCTCAGTTTGCGATCGGCACCTGGGTCGTCGCCGAGGCGCTCGCGATCTGGGTGTCATTCGACAGTGCGCTCGGCGCAGGCACCGGCACGTCGTTGAGTCAGATCGACTCCTATGCCCCGACGTCGCGTGAGCACTACATCTACTGGCTCACGCTCGGTCTCACGGCGGTGCTTCTCGGCTCGCTGTTCCTGTTGCTGCGCAGCCGCCTCGGATCGTCGCTGCAGGCGATTCGCGACGACGAGGAGGCAGCAGCGTCCGTCGGCGTGCGAGTGGTGGCCGGCAAGCGAATCCTGTTTTTGCTCGCGGCCACCGGCGCCGGAGCGGCGGGCGCGATGACGCTCGCCAACACGCTGTTCATTGCGCCGTCGTCGATCTTCAGCGTGAACTACACGGCGCTGATGATCTTCATGGTGCTGGTTGGTGGTCTCGGCACGTTCGAGGGCCCGATCATCGGGGCGATCGTCCTCTACATAGTGCAAAAGGAGTTCGGTAACGACGGCGTCTGGTATTTCGTCGGACTCGGCGGCGCGGCGATCCTGTTCGCCATGCTTCTCCCGCGCGGCCTCTGGGGGACGCTCGAGGAGCGCACCGGGTTGCGATTCATGCCGCTCGGCTATCGCTTGCGCCGCCCGTCGCCGCCGCCGGCCGAGGACCCGGTATGAGAACGGAGCACCTATGAGAATTTCCGCGGCCGTCACCGAGGTGCCGGGAGGGCCGTTCGTACTGGACGAGCTCGAGCTCGACGATCCTCGCGATGACGAGGTGCTGGTCGACGTCAGCGCCGCCGGAATCTGCCACACGGACCTGATCTGTCGCGACCAGTGGCTCCCGGTGCCCCTGCCCGCCGTGCTCGGTCACGAGGGTGCCGGCGTCGTGCGGGCGGTTGGCGCAGCTGTCACAAAGATCCACGTCGGCGAGCGAGTCGGGCTCACGTTCGATTCCTGCGGGGCCTGCCCGTGCTGCCTGCGGGCCAAGCCGTCCTATTGCCACCTCTTCTTCGAGCACAACTTCGCCGCCGAGCGGGCGGACGGGACCACAGCGCTCGCGCGCGGCGAGCAGGAGATTCACTCGCACTTCTTCGGACAATCGAGCTTTGCCACTGCGGCGATCGCACGCGAACGCAACGTTGTCGGGATCGAGAGCTCCATACCGCTCACGATCGCTGCACCTTTCGGTTGCGGCATCCAGACCGGCGCGGGAGCCGTCCTCAACACGCTGGCGCTTGCGTCCGGAAGCAGTCTGGCCGTGTTCGGCACAGGCGCGGTCGGGCTCGCCGCGGTGCTCGCCGCTGTGATCGCCGGCGCGTCCACGATCATCTGCGTCGACCTTTACCCCGCACGCCTCGAGTTGGCACGTGAGCTCGGCGCAACCCACGTCATCGACGCGCAAGCGACGGACGCGCTCGCGGAGATTGGGCGCCTAACCCGTCACGGCGTCGACTTCAGCCTCGATACCACTGGCGTGCCGCAGGTGCTGCGCAGCGCCGTCGAATGCCTCACGCCGCTGGGCACGGCCGGGGTGATCGGAGCACCCAAACTCGGTACCGACGTTTCGCTCGACGTCAATCAACTCCTGACTGGCGGGCGCATGCTACGCGGCGTCGTCGAAGGCGACAGTGTCCCGGCGCTGTTCCTGCCCGCGCTGATCCGGCACTGGGAGCAGGGGCGCTTTCCCGTCGAGAGGCTCATCACCGAATACGACTTCGACGCGATCGATCAGGCGGCCGCGGATGCGCAGGCCGGGCGAACGATCAAACCCGTGCTACGGATGTCCTCGTAGAGAGCAGATGAGTCGCGCGATCCGCACCCAGGTCGCGATCGTCGGCGCCGGTCCGGCAGGTCTGACGCTCTCGTGCCTGCTCGCCAAGGCTGGCATCGAGTCGGTGGTGCTCGAGAACCGAAGCCGCAGCTACGTCGAAGCCCGGATCCGCGCCGGTGTGCTGGAGCAGGGCACCGCCGAGGTGCTCGAGAGCGTTGGCGTCGGCGAGCGCATGCACCGGGAGGGCATCGTTCACCACGGTATCCACCTCCAGTTCGCCGGGGAGCGCCACCGCGTCCCTCTGAGCGAACTCGCCGATGGGCGCAGCATTGTCGTCTACGGGCAGACGGAGGTCGTCAAGGACCTGATAAAAGCGCGCCTCGACGCTGGCCTGCCATTGCGCTTTGAAGTGGCAGACGTCAGCGTTCATGACATCGAGACCGACCGCCCCAGCGTGCGATTCAGCGACGATGGCGAGCGGTTCGAGCTCGTATGCGAAGCGATCGCCGGTTGCGACGGCTTCCATGGCATCTGCAGGCCCGCGATAGCAGCGAATCTCGACACGTTCTCGCGCGAATACCCGTTCGCGTGGCTGGGCATCCTCGCCGACGTCGAGCCGTCCAGCGACGAGCTCGTCTACGCCCACCACGAGCGCGGCTTCGCCCTACTCAGCCTACGCTCGCCGCAGCGAAGCCGGCTCTACCTACAGTGCGGCGCAGACGAGCGCCTCGAGAACTGGTCCGACGCGCGCATCTGGGATGAGCTACAGCGCCGCGTCGCACTGGAGGGGTGGACCCTTGAGGAGGGCGCGATACTCGAAAGAGGCATCACCGGCATGCGGAGCTTCGTAACCACTCCCATGCAACACGGGCGGCTCTTTCTAGCAGGCGATGCGGCCCACATCGTGCCGCCCACAGGCGCGAAGGGCCTCAATCTCGCCGTCGGTGACGTAACGATCCTGGCCGACGGGTTGATCGAGTTTCTCACCACCAAAAGCGACGTCGGTCTCGCAGACTATTCAGCGAGATGCCTGCGACGGGTCTGGCGCGCCGAGCAGTTCTCGTACTGGATGACCTCGACGCTCCACCGACTGGGAGACGACCCCTTCGACGAGCAGATGCAACTCTCGCAGCTTCGGTATCTCGTCTCCTCGGAGGCCGCCGCACGTAGCCTCGCCGAGAATTACGTCGGGCTTCCTGTCGACCACTTCGCCCCGTGGGCGGCTGTGGGGTCCGCGTGAGGCCCGCCCCTGGATTGCTGGCCGGCGCCGCGTCCGCAGCACAGCGCGAGATGAGAGTTGCTCAGGCGAGCGCTGCTGCTCGGGGACTCCGCTTGGAGACTGTCAACCGCCGCACCGAGTCGCGCTCGCGCAGTGGCATGGGAATGCGGTGAATCGACTGCCGTGCGGTCGACTGCTGCTGCGGCGCCTCGTTGAGGAGGACGCTGATGGCCTCACGGCCGAGTTCGTAGTGCGGAAGAGCGACCGTTGTCAGCTGGGGTCTGACCCATGAGGCGATGAGGTCGTCGTCGAACGACACGACCGAGACGTCCGCCGGAACGTCGAGCCCTGCGTCGGCGAGCGCCTGGTAGGCGCCGAGCGAGAGGCGGTCGTTGAAGCATATGAGCGCCGTCGGCCTCGTCTTCTCGAGCAACTGCCGAGTCGCGTCATATCCGAGGTCCGGCTGCCAGTCCACGCAAGGAACCGCGCCAGCGACGTCGACGCCGGCGTCGTGAAGGGCTTCCCTGATCCCCTGCAGGCGCTGAACGGCGGCGAGGCTGTCCTTCGGCACCCTGTTTGGGGGGGCGGCGCCGATGAGACCGATTCTGTCCCTGTGGCCCGCGTCGAGGAGGACGCGTACGACCGTGCGGCCGGCCTCGACCTCGTCTGGAACCACCGACGGAATCGACGAGCGAGTGGTCGGGATCGCGTTCAGCAGGACAGCCGGTCCGTCCATCAACGTTTTGGGTACCGCGATCTTGCGTGTGTACATCGAGGCGAGGACGATCCCGTCGACGCCTCGATCGTGCATGGCCTCGATCAGTTGCTGTTCGAGGTCGGGGTCGCCCTCGGTCTCGCCAATGAAGAGGAGATGTCCTCGATCGCGCGCTGCGTCGAGCGCCCCCCAGATGAGGTGGCCGGCGAAGGGCGTAGTGGCGACGGTGTCGGAGACGAAACCGATCGTGTGGCTCGTGCCGGTGCGAAGGCTTCTCGAGACGATGTTCGGTCGGTAGCCGGTTTCGCGAGCGGCTCGGAGGACTCGAGTCTCGACGTCAGCCGAGATCCTCATCTCCTTGCGTCGACCCGACAGTACGAACGAGGCGGCGGTCTGGGAGACGCCGGCGCTCTGGGCGACGTCCGCAAGCGTAACCCGGCTCGTGCCCACCTGTCCACCACCTCCACGCTGCGGGTTCTCGCTTGACAACTGCTCCGAAGAGTTGCATTATCGCACACGTGCTGATTCGATTTAGCACGAGGGAGGACACGACATTCAGACGATCGCGGCCGACGGCGAAGCAAACAAACGGGCGTGGCGCCGCCGCCAGGTGCTGCGGTTGAGAAGAGCCCGGGAGTCGCCGGCCGAGTTCACGACAGGAGGAGAGGATCCATGCTTAGACGCGTTCAATCCGTAACGCGGAGAAGGAATCCCGGCAGCCGTCGGCTGCTTGGACTGCTCGCCGCCGCCGCCCTAGTTGTGTGCCTGGCCGAGAGCGGTGTTGCGTCGGCGTCGAAACCTTCGGCGAAGACACCGACATTCGCCGCGGCCTGCGGAAAAGCGCCGATCACCTTGCAGGGCTACTTCGAGTCCGGCTTCCCGGAC
>Ga0075522_10003511_pt1 | contig 11409 bp, 9 predicted proteins | sample NGEPerA_FD_74796 | JGI IMG/M metagenome (GOLD analysis project Ga0075522, IMG submission 74796) | Arctic peat soil microbial communities from the Barrow Environmental Observatory site, Barrow, Alaska, USA - NGEE PermafrostL2-A | ecosystem: Environmental > Terrestrial > Soil > Wetlands > Peat ... | reverse complement strand
AACCGCGCCTTCGAGCGCTTCTCGCGCTTTTCCCGCGACACCATCGTGGGCAAGCGCGCCGACGAGATTTTTCGGCCTGAGACAGCGGCGAGCATCGATGCCGCCGATCGCGCGGCGATCGAGGCGACCGACGGTCACTACCGCAACGAGTTCGTGGTCGAGCGCGGTTCCAAGAAGCGCGTCCTCGCCAGCATCCGCGTGATCGCGCGCGACGAGAAGAACCAGCCGGAATTTCTGATCGCCCTGTTCGACGACGTCACCGAACGCCGGTCGCTTTCGGAGGAGCTTGAAAACGCCAAGAAGTTCCTCGAGCTGATCGTCGACAACATTCCGGTCTCGCTGATCGTCGAACGCGTCAGCGACGGACGCTATCTGCTCGCCAACCGCAGCGCCGAGACCATCCTGAACCGGCGCCGCGAGGACGTTACCGGTCTCACCGCTGCCGATATCTTCAATCCCCGGGAAGCCAAGCTGATCAACGCGCGCGACGAGGCGGCGATCAAGAAGCGCGGCCTGCTCACCGAAGAACATCCGATCAGCACCAAGGACGGCCTGCGGCTGTTCCTGACGCGCCGCATGACGGTGCTCGATGACGCCGGCCAGCCGCAATATTTGATCAAGACCCACGAGGATGTCACCGACCGCCGCCAGACCGAATCCCGCATGGCGCATATGGCCTATCATGACGGCCTGACCGATCTGCCGAACCGCGCGGCGTTCCTGCAGGCGCTGGCGCAGATGATCGAGGCCTGCGCGGGCACCGACGAAGAGTTCGCGGTGCTCTCGCTCGACCTCGACGGCCTGAAGGAAATCAACGACGTGTTCGGCCACGCTACCGGCGACAAGCTCCTGATCGAGGTGGCGCGCCGTCTGCAGTCTTCGTCGCGCGGCGGCGTGGTGGCGCGGCTGTCCGGCGATGAGTTCGGATTGATCATCGACGGCAAGCAACCGGTCGCGGCGATGTTGCTGGCGGAGCAGCTTGCCGAAACGCTGTCGAACGAATTCCAGATCGAAGGCAAATCGGTCCGCACCGGCGTCACCACCGGCATCTCGGTGTTTCCGCACAACGGCGCCGACGCCGCATCCCTGCTCGCCAATGCCGGCGCCGCGCTGTTCCGCGCCAAGGCGAAGTCGCGCGGCTCGATCAGCATCTACGAGCCCGAGATGGATCAGCAGATCCGTGACCGCCGCGTGCTGCACCAGGACCTGTCGCTGGCAATCAAGAACGGTGAGCTGTCTCTGTACTATCAGCCGCAAGCGATCGCACGGCAGACGGTAGCCGCCAGCGAGGTCATCGGCTTCGAGGCGCTGGCGCGCTGGCTGCATCCGGTTCGCGGCTTCGTGCCGCCTTCAGATTTCATCCCGCTTGCGGAAGAAAGCGGCCTGATCGTCGAGATGGGTAAATGGATCCTGCGCGAGGCCTGCCGCGAGGCCGCCTCCTGGCCGGTACCGCTGCAGGTCGCGGTCAACCTGTCGCCGGCGCAGTTCATGCACGGCGATCTCGTGGGCCTCGTGCATTCGATCCTGCTTGAAACCGGCCTGTCGCCCGGGCGGCTCGAACTCGAAATCACCGAGGGCGTGCTGATCGAGGATTTCGATCGCGGCCTGGCGCTGCTGCGCCGGCTGAAGGCGCTCGGCGTGCGCGTGTCGATGGACGATTTCGGCTCGGGCTATTCGTCGCTGTCCTATCTGCAGGCATTCCCGTTCGACAAGATCAAGATCGACCGCGCCTTCGTCGTCAATCTCGGCCGTAACCCGCAATCGGCGGCAATCGTGCGCGCGGTGATCGGCCTCGGCCATGGCCTCGAAATGTCGATCGTGGCCGAGGGCGTGGAAACCCAGGAACAACTCGGCTTCCTCGCGGAAGCGGGTTGCGACGCGGTGCAGGGCTATTTCCTCGGCAAGCCGCTGCCGATCGGGCAATATGCGGCGCTGGTTGGCCGCAACGATGGCAATTCGGCGGAGCCCGCGCGCAAGACCGGCTGAGATTTTTCGGTCCGACGCGTTTTCGTCATCTGAACCCGCTAACGATCCCGCATCGAGCGCGGGACAGGTCTCGCCCGGAAACGCTATGGCTTGCGGATGGCGGACTACGACCTTGCGATCATCGGCGGTGGCTTGAACGGCGTCAGCGTTGCACGCGACGCCGCCGGACGCGGCTTGCGGGTGATCCTGCTGGAGCAGGGCGACCTCGCTTCGGCCGCATCGTCGGCCTCTCCGCGGCTGGTTCACGGCGATCTCGGCATGCTGGAGCGCCGGGCGTTGTTGCGGGTGCGCACCTCGCTCGCCGAACGCGACATCTGGCTGCGGATCGCGCCGCATCTGGTGCGCCCGATGCGCTTTTCGATCCCCGCCCATTCCGACGAGCGGCCGGCATGGCTGTTGCGCGCGGGCCTGTTGCTCTACGACCGCCTCGGCTCGCATAGCGGTCTGCCGGCCTCGGCGACCGTCGACGTCACCCACCACCCGGTCGGCAATGCGCTGAAGCGTCCGTTCGGTACCGCCTTCGAATATTCCGACGGCGTGGTCGACGATTCCCGCCTGGTGGTCACGAGCGCCGTCGACGCCGCCGAGCGCGGTGCCGACATCCGCACCGGGGCGCGCTGCGTCCGCGCCGACCGACTCGAGGTGTGGCGGCTGGCGGTGATCGACCGCGGCCATCGCCGGGTGATCACGGCTCGTGCGCTCGCCAACGCGTCCGGCGCCTGGACCGCGTCGGTGGCGGAGACCGTGTTGCGCATGGCGCCGCCGAAAACCGCGGCGGTTCAGATCAGCCAGATCGTGGTGCGGCGCCTGTTCGAGACCGACAATGTCTATGTGTTCCAGAATGCCGACCGGCGGCTGATCTTCGCCAGCCCCTATGCCAGCGATTTCACGCTGATCGGCACCATCGGTCATGATTTCAAGGGCGATCCGGCCGCGGTATCGATGGCGGCTTTCGACGTCGGCTACCTTTGCGACGCCGCGAACCGCTATTTTCGCGAGCGGGTCGAACCCTCCGATGTGATCCGCACCGTTGCCGGCGCCAATCTGGTCCCGAACCCCGCAATCCGGCGCGCCGCACAGGACGGCGCCATGAGCTTCGATGCGCCGCGCGGCAAGGCGCCGCTGCTGACGATCTTCGGCGGCGACGTCACCACGGCGCGGCTGCGTGCCGAACAGGCGGTATCGAAATTTACGCCGTTCTATCCGATGTCACCGCCCTGGACCGCGAAGGCGGCGCTGCCGGGCGGCGATTTCCCCTGGGCCGAATTCGACGACGAGGTTGACCGCGCGCGTGAGCGCTGGCGCTTTCTCGACGGGGCGCAGGCGCAGCGGCTGGTCGGCGCTTACGGCTCGCGCCTTCCTGCCGTGCTCGGCGAGGCCAAAACCCGCACTGACCTCGGTCCCGCGTTCGGGTCGGAGCTTTCTGGCGCGGAGGTGCGCTATCTCATGGCCAGGGAATGGGCGCGATTTCCCGACGACATCCTGTGGCGGCGCACCAAACTCGGCCTGACCATGGCGCCAGCGGATCGCGAGGCGCTGGCGGCGTTCATGACGAAACCTTCGCCCTGACGCCGATGCCGACTATCCGACGACGGTAATCACGCCCATTTGCGGATTCACCTCGACCTCGGCGCCATTGGGAATCGCGGCGGTGATGTCCTCGTCGAAGCCGGCCAGCATCGAGACATCGCCAAGCGCTGCGCCCTGCGCGAGAATCGGGTTGACGGAATTGAACACCAGCGCGAGTGGCACAATGCCGCGCGATTTCATCTCGTGCAGCATCCATGCCGTGGCGACACCGCCCTTTGCGGTGTCCAGCACCAGGATCTTGCCGACATAGGATTGGCCCGCAAGCTTGTGCGACGGACGGCTGAAGACGCCGTTGATGCGGTCGAGGTCGTAGCGGGCGGAAAAGCCGTCATCGGCCACCAGCGCCGGGCCGCGGACCGTGCTTCCCATGGCATGTCGCGCGCGAAAGATCCTGTTGCTCATGGCCGTGCCAACCTTCCGCTGACGGCAGCGTCCACGCAGGCCTCCATCGATGCCAGCATCGGCCGGTAGCCGTAGCCGCCGAGGATATTGACCAGTTTGGCGCTGTTGGTGGCGAGGCGCTTCCAGCCACGCGCCTCCGAGATCTCGCGCGCATAGGATTGGTAGAAACACATGCCGGACAGCACATTGCCGCCGGCGGCTTCGATCCGCGCGGTATAGCCCATGCGGTCGGCGTCCGGCTTCACCTGCGGACTGGTCACCGCCAGCATCGGCACCGTGAAGCGCCTGCCGTCGCAGAGCCCGGCCAGATCGGACAGTTCGTACAGGCTGAGCTGGGGCGCCGAGAACACGACGACGTCGACCCCCTCATCGCTGTGATAGGACCTTTGCAATTGCTCGATGTCCGCTTTGGTGACGCGCTGGCTCGGCAAATCGGTCGCGGCCACGTCGCTCAATTGGCCGGCCTCCGGGGTCAATCCCACCAGATGAAACAACGCAATCGAGCCGAAGCTCGCCATCGAGGCGCCGAAATGCTTGAGTTGGTCGGATTTCGGCGCCCCCTCGATGCCTTCGATGACAGGCACCGACCAGTAATTGCCCGCGATCCGCCCGATCACTCCGCCGAGCGCGCCCCAGTCGTTGAGCGAGGTCGGCGTGAACGCGACCTGGATGCGCAGGGTGGCGCGACGCTTCTCCGCGAGGTGAAAGCCGTAGCGCGGCGTGCGTCCGGTCAAGCCGGCCGCGAGCGCCGACGGGCCGCCCTCGAAATTCGACCGCGCGCCGCACACCGAGTTCGAGTAGATCACGACGCCGGTGTCGCCGAAGGCGACATGCTCGTTGCGCGTCGGCGCCTGGATGGTCTGGTAGTTGATGCAGGTGTTGGTCATGGCAACGCCGAGCGCCTCGAAGGCGACAATCGCCCGCCGCTCGAGGTCGAGCATCGCCGACGTCTGGCCGAGCAGATCGGCCTTGGCGAAATCGGTGCCACGCGGATCGGTGATGGTGGAAATCCGCACGCGGCGCTGCCCCGCGGTGGTGGCGGCGAGGCCTTCGAGCCAGCGTACACCGGCTTCGCCGAGGCTTTCGGTATCGGCCATCAGGTGGGCCTGCGTCACCGGCACGAGGTCTTCGGCACCGAAGAATTCTCCGACCTTGATCTGGTGCCGCAGGGCCTGCTGCGGCACGGGGCCGGCCTTGCCGGCGAGGATGTCCTTTTCTTCGTCGTCGAGATTCATTCAATCGATCCTGACACCGGCGTCACGCACCGCCTTGCCCCATTTGGCCAGTTCACTCTGCTCGAAGCTGGCGAAGGCGTCGCCGCCTATCATGGTCGGGATCACGCCGAGAGGCTCCAGCCGGCTTCGAAACCCGTCGCTGCGGACGATCCGTTCGATTTCCCCGGCGAGTGTCGCGGTTGTCGCCTTGGTGAGCCCGGCCGGTCCGAACACGCCCCACCAGGCCGTGGTCTCGAACCCGTCATAGCCGGATTCGGCGATCGTCGGCAGGTCGGGCAGCGCGACCGAACGTGTCTTGCTCGAAATCGCCAGCGCCCGCAGTCTGCCGCCCTGCACGTTCGACAGCACGGATTGCAGCGGATCGAACATGATCTGGATTTGCCCGCCGAGCAGGTCGATGATTGCCGGCGCGCTGCCCTTGTAGGGCACGTGCTGGATGTCGATGGCTGCGGCGGCCTTGAACATTTCACCCGTCAGGTGCCCCGGTGTGCCCGCGCCGGCGGAGCCGTAATTGAGTTTTCCCGGCGTGCGTTTGGCGAGCGCGACCAGTTCAGCGAGGTGGTGCACGACGACGGCGACCGGAGCCAGCGCCACCAGCGCGACCGGCGTGAAGCCGCGAATGGTGTCGTAAGGCAGCTTCCGATAAAGCGCGGGATTGATGGCCTGGGTGCCGACCGTGCCCATCAGCAGGGTCTGGCCGTCTGGCGCGGACCTCGTGACGGCCTCCGCGCCGATCGAGCCGCCGGCCCCGGCGCGATTGTCGATTACCACCGTGGCCTTGAGGGCATCCGCCAGCATTTGTGCGAGCGGCCGTGCGACGATGTCGGTCGGGCCGCCGGCGGGAAACGGAACGATCAGACGAATTTGCCTTCCGGCCAGCGATTGGGCGCTCGCGGATTGGGTCTTTGCCAACAACCCGGCGCTTGTCGCGGCCGTGGCTATTCGCAGGAATTGTCGGCGCTGCATCAGGTTTTCCGGTCCCCAATCCGCCGAAATCGCTCCGGCTTGCCGGCGATGCTAGCGGCTGCGTTCCGGCAATGGGAGTCCGAAGAATGGTTGTGCGGATTGATTTTGCCATCGTGCTGAGTCGGCTTCGTTCACCAAGGGGTCGGTGGCAAGCCGGAGACAATCGTGCCATGGCGCATTGGAAGCGGTTGAGCCCGGGCCGATCCGCCGCTAGCGTGCGTCCAGGGCACGCGAAGGACGATGGTCGAAGAACCGACGACACCTGAACTGCAGGCGGAAGTAGCGGCGCCGGCCGTGAAGCCTGCACCGCAGCCGGCGCCAGCGCCGGACCTGCCGCTGCTGCGCATTGATTCAGTGGTGAAGAAGTTCGGCAGTTTTCGCGCCGTGGACCGGCTGTCGCTCGACATCCGGGCCGGGGAGTTTTTTGCGCTGCTCGGTCCGAGCGGCTGCGGCAAGACCACGCTGCTGCGCATGCTCGCCGGCTTCGAGACCCCGGACGAGGGCCATATCCTGCTGGAGGGCAGGGACATCGCACCGATGATGCCGCATGCGCGCCCGGTCAACATGATGTTCCAGAGCTACGCGCTGTTTCCGCATCTGTCGGTACGCGACAACATCGCCTTCGGGCTGAGGCGCGCCGGCATGGAGCGGGTGCAGACCGATGCCCGGGTTGCCGAGATGGTGGCGCTGGTCAAGCTCGAGGGGCTGGAGAAGCGCAAGCCGGACCAGCTTTCCGGCGGGCAGAAGCAGCGCGTGGCGCTGGCGCGCTCGCTGGCGCGCCGGCCGCGGGTGCTGCTGCTCGACGAGCCGCTGGCGGCGCTCGACAAGAAGCTGCGCGAGAGCACGCAGTTCGAGCTGATGGAACTGCAGCGCCGTCTCGGCATGACCTTCATCATCGTCACCCACGACCAGGAAGAGGCGATGACGGTCGCCGACCGCATCGGGGTGATGGACCAGGGTCGGCTCGAACAGGTCGCGACCCCGCGCGAATTGTACGAGGCGCCGGCCTCGCGCTGGATCGCCGAGTTCGTCGGCGACATCAACATCTTCGAGGGCCAGCTCGAAGGCCGCGACGCCGGCCGGCTGACGATCTCGACCAGGGACGCCGGCACTATCACCGTCGCCGAGCCGCGCCATGCGGTGACGAAACCGCTGGTCTGCGTCGCGATCCGCCCCGAAAAAGTAAAGCTGTCCCGCCGCGGCCCGGTGGCGGACTCCGGCCATAGCCACGCGATCAACCGGCTCGAGGGCATCGTCACCGACGCCAGCTATCTCGGCGGCATTACCTCCTACAAGGTCAAGCTCGATTCCGGCGCGGTGATCCTCTCGTCGATGGCCAACACCGCGCGGCTCGACATCGACGCCTATAGCGCCAGCCAGCGCGTGGTGGCCTGGTTCACGCCGGACGATTGCGTGGTGCTGGAGCAATGAGCGCGCGCCGCATCTTCACCCGTCCGGCGCGGCGCGCCGCGATCGCGCCTTACGTCTGGATGGTGCTGTTCTTCCTGGTGCCGTTCGCCTTCGTGCTCAAGATCAGCCTGTCGCAGACCGTCATCGCGCAGCCGCCCTATCTGCCGGTGTTCGACCCGACGCAGGGATTTGCCGCGCTGAAGGCCGCGTTCGCCGCGCTGTCGCTCGACAATTTCAGGCTGCTCGTCTCCGACGATCTTTATGTCCTTTCCTATCTGCGCAGCCTCGTCGTCGCCACGGTCTCGACATCGATCCTGCTCGCCATCGGCTATCCCATCACCTATGGCATGGCGCGGTTGCCGAAGCGCTGGCAGGGGCTTGCGATGATGCTGGTCATCATCCCGTTCTGGACCTCGTTCCTCATTCGCATCTATGCCTGGATCAACATCCTTCAGCATGACGGCCTGCTCAACCAGATCCTGCTGGCGCTGCATCTGGTGTCCACCCCGGTGGTCTGGCTTTCCACCGACAGCGCGATGTATCTCGGCATGGTCTATTCCTATTTGCCGTTCATGATCCTGCCGCTCTATGCCACGCTCGCCAGGATGGACCCGGCGCTGCTGGAGGCGGCGGCCGATCTCGGCAGTTCGCCGCGGCAGGCGTTCTGGCTCGTGACCTTTCCGCTGTCGCTGCCCGGCATCGGCGCCGGCGTCCTGTTGTGCTTCATCCCGATCGTCGGCGAATTCGTCATCCCTGATCTGCTGGCCGGATCCGATTCGCTGATGATCGGCCAGACGCTGTGGCTCGAATTTTTCACCAACAAGGACTGGCCGGTCGCCTCCGCCGTGGCGATCGTGCTGCTGTTGCTGCTGGTCGCGCCGCTCGTGCTGTACGACCGCCTGCAACGCCGCCAGCTGGAGCACCCGTAATGGCGGCACAACGCCTGAACAGCCTGTCGCGCTTCAACGTGGCCTCGCTCGCGTTCGGGCTGGCGTTTTTGTACCTGCCGATCGTGATCCTCGTGATCTATTCCTTCAACGCCTCGCGGCTGGTGACGGTGTGGGCCGGCTGGTCGCTGCAATGGTACCGCGAATTCTTCCACGACCAGGCCATGATCGAGGCGGCGCTGATGAGTTTTCGCGTCGCCGCGACCTCGGCCAGCATCGCCACCCTGCTCGGCACGCTCGCCGCCGTGGCGCTGTCGCGCGGCGAGCGCTTCAAGGGGCGGGTGCTGTTTTCCGGCATGCTCTATGCGCCGCTGGTGATGCCCGAGGTCATCACCGGGCTGTCGCTGCTGCTGTTGTTCGTGGCGCTCAATGCCGAGCGCGGCTTCTGGACCGTCACCATCGCCCACACCACACTGACCATGTGCTTCGTGGCCGTCATCGTGCAGTCGCGGCTTACCACGCTCGACCGCAGCCTCGAGGAAGCGGCAATGGATCTCGGCTGCGATCCCTTGCGCGCCTTTGTCGCGGTGACCCTGCCGCTGATCGCACCCGCGATCGCCGCCGGCTGGATGCTCGCTTTTGCGCTCTCGCTCGACGATCTCGTGATCGCGAGTTTCACCACCGGGCCCGGTTCGGCGACCTTGCCGATCCGGATCTATTCGGAGGTACGCCTCGGCGTGAAACCCGAGATCAACGCCATCTGCACGCTGATCATCGGCCTGATCGCGGTGGTGATCGTCATCGCCTCGCTGGTCTCGAAACTGTCGAGCGCGCGGGGCGAAAGCGCCGCGCCGCTGTAACGCGGGCGCGCGGCTCATCGGTTCGCCCCGAACAGGTCGGCAGCCAGTGCGGTGACATGCGCGTGGATCGCCCGGCGATCGACGCCGGGCGCGTCGACGCAGCAGGCTGGCTCCGTGCGGCGGCCGGCCTCGGTGGCCTCGGGCAGGAATACGTAATGCCCGGCCTCGGCCGCCAGCCGGTCGAGCGTGCAGCCCGGGAGCCGCTCTTGCAGCCAGAGCGCGGCGGGCGCGACGAAATCGGCAGCCCCGACCACGATCCGCGACGGCGTGGCGATCGCCGCCAGGCTTGCTTCGTCGAATCCCGTTATCGAGCGACCCGGCGCCAGCAGCAGCGCCGCCTTGAATCGCGGGTCGCGATAGGAGTCCCGCATCCGCGCCCACGAAGCGCGGAACACCGCGCTATCGCCGAGCAGCTTCGGCAGATGGTCCGCGAGATCGGGAAATTCGCGCGGGCCGCGGTCAGGGTTGGGGTTCGCGGGAGAGCGCAGGAATCGCGAGGTCGCCGTGATGGCGCCGATCAGGGCGGCGGCGGTACAGCCGCCGAGCGAATAGCCGGCGACGAAGATCCGATCCATGTCGATGCGGCCGGCGAATTCGCCCTGCGCCGCGAGCAGATCGAGCAGCACCGTGAGATCGCGCGCCCGTTCCCACCAGCAGAGGAATCCTTCGGCGCAATAGCGCCCGGTCGCGGTGTTGCCGTGATGGTTGGCTGCGACTGCGATAAAGCCACGTTGGGCGAGATCGCGCGCCAGCCATTCCAGATTCATCGCGGCGCCACCGGTGCCGTGCGACAGCATCACGATCGGGTAGTGTGTGCGGTTCGCATCGAGCGGCGCATCGCGCGCGGCGGGGCCGATCGTAAACCAGCTTGCGGTCGGGCTGTCCGCGACCAGCGCAGCTTCGCGCGCGCTTTCGGCTGCCGGATACCACGACGCGTAACTCAGGGGACGGGGGCGGTTGCCGTCCCAGTCGGTCCGCGCGGCGTCTTTGAGGAGCCCTTCCCGAAATCCAACCGGCATAAAAGATCCTTTCAGGATCGAACGAGGATCGTCATTGCGAGCGAAGCGAAGCAATCCATTCCTCCGCGCAAAGAAAGAATGGATTGCTTCGTCGCGTTGCTCCTCGCAATGACGCACTCCTTCCGGTGTTTCCGCACGATCTGCGAATGACATCTCACGCCGCCGACAGCCTCACGTGAAACCTGCTTCCGGTCGCCTTGGCGTAGCGCAGCAGCGTCTTGGTGCTCGGCAGCGTTTGACCATTTTCAAGCCGGGCGATGGTCGATTGGCTGGTGTCCATCCGTTCCGCGAGTTCCGTCTGGGAGAGGCCCGCGCGCAGGCGAGCCCTGAGCAACTCGGCGGCAATTTCGAACTCCGGCGCGAGCGCGTCATATTCGGCTTTGACCTTTGGGTTGGCGAGCAGGCGGGCCTTGAGCTTTTCGAACTGGATGGTCATGTGATTTCCTTTGCGCTGAAGCGCGAGTTCGATCTCCGCACGCGGCGTCCGTTGCGTCTTCTTGACGAACGCGCGCACCACGACGACCCTGCGGCCGATCGCCGTGACGTAGAGCGCGGGCAATTCCATCGCGGCCGGTCAGCCGCAACTCCCATAGTTTCCCCTCAAGGTGCTTCACATGCGGTTCGCTTAGGCTTTCCAGCCCGGCTGCCGCGATGCGCTCGGCAAGCCGGATAAAGCGCGCCTGCATGTCGGCCGGCAGAGCAGCAATCTCTGCGGGCGACTATCTCGTCCAGGATTTCGATTCGCCAAAGCACGGCCGCTTGTATCTCAATTTTGAGATAGTTGAAAGAGCCAAATGGTAGCAGGGTCGCGGGCAGCCAACGGAAATAGTCCGGATGTTGATTCGCGCTTCCGGGCCGCCATTTCCGGGAAGCGTTAGCCAGCAACTGCCTTCAACAATACGGCGTGACCGGCTTTCCGCAGCCTCTTCACAAACCGCCGCTTCATCTTGCGAACATCTCCCCGCCTGAAACGGATGAGCCGTCGCGCGCGACGCGAGAAAGCGTCGCTTTCGTCGCCGGAATATTTGAGCCGAAGACCGGTCATGGCTTGCCC
>Ga0075522_10003510_pt1 | contig 11410 bp, 10 predicted proteins | sample NGEPerA_FD_74796 | JGI IMG/M metagenome (GOLD analysis project Ga0075522, IMG submission 74796) | Arctic peat soil microbial communities from the Barrow Environmental Observatory site, Barrow, Alaska, USA - NGEE PermafrostL2-A | ecosystem: Environmental > Terrestrial > Soil > Wetlands > Peat ... | reverse complement strand
GGAACACCGTGCTGATTGGCGGCGCGCACGACCGCTTGCACCTGCTCGAGCGTCGCAGGTGCGACGGCTGCGGCGGCAACGCGCTCCTCAGGCTCGCCCCAATAGGGAGAGTAAGCATCGCGGTACAGCGCCACATCCTCAGCGGTGGTGAAGACCCATTCCGCACCGACAGCCTGTCGCCAGGCGGCTAACGCAGCGTTGAAGGCAGTCGGACTTACATCGGGTGGTACAGCCATTGGCAGGCTCCAGCAGAAAGGCGAGGCAATCAGGCGGCGGCGATGATCCAGGAGGTCAGCAGCTGCGACCCTGGTGGCAGCGTTGGACTCAAGGCGGCATCGGAAAGGCCGTGGCGTTCACCACCGGTTTGATGCCGGTACATCGCAACGGCCTCCGCCATACGCGCCGGCCAGAGCCAGCCGGCGAGGGTCAGATCATGCGCGGAAATGCCGGCGGCCTGAGCGCCACGCAACACCCTGTGCGCGGTTCGCGCGCCGCGGTGCACGACGTGCTCGGCGTGAAAGACGACCCGCAGGCTGCAACCCAAGGCGAATTGCTCGAGACAGAAGAGGGCGGGCCGCGCGGTAAGGCCCACGACGGTAACCGGCTGGGCTTTCCAAGCCGCTCGGATATGGCTCAGCCACACCTGCGTGATGTCCCCGTCGGGCAGCGCATGCACCGTTGCACCCAGGTCCGTGAGGCGTGCGCCGACGGCTCGAGCCTGCGCAAAACGGGCGTCGATGAGGACGGCAGGCAGGGTGCCCGATGACGGACTGGGTCTGGGTCCCTGACCGAGACCCGGCGATGCAACGGCAATCGCCGGTAAGCTCGATAGGGCCGCAACCTCGAGGAATTCCCGCCTGTTAATCATGAAACTCCCTTACGTGCCTTGCCCACTTCTCAGTCTAGCATTGCGCGCTTTTTGCGCAGCAGGGCTTGGGCCATCAAGCCGCCGCCTGCGCCGGCAAGTAATTTCAGATAGTTGGCCACGATGTGCGGCCCTGGGAGAGTCACTTTCCAGGTGAGGCCCCCATGGATCAGCGCTGCCGCCCCAGCCGCCAGTAGCCCGTGCAGCAGAACAACCCTCCGGCTCCTCGCGCCACCCACCAACCACCCAGTGAAGTCGCCATGACGCATAGCGGTATAACGCGCGCAAGGAGCATGGCGCGCCCGTTCTCGGACAGGTTGAGAGGGATGGCAATGGCAAGCAGTACGGCTTCGACCCCTGCCGCGCCTACGATGATTCTCAACCAACGGATTCGCACGAGCTTGCCTCTCTCCTGAGTGTCAACCATTGCGCGTCTCCAGCGACTTGAGGAACATCAGTCTCTGCAATAAGAAGTCCTTGTCGGTCCTGAGCCGGCGCAGCGACAGCAACGCTGCTTCAAGATGCTGGCCGCCGCCGTTTGCGTGGTAGATGAGACGCTTATTGGCTACCGCCTGCGGCGAAACCAGGTTCAAGAATATATCCCGGCGCGAATCGGCGTACCGGTCCAGGACCGACGCATCCGCACCATCCGACACAATGGCAGCCAATGCCGGATAGAGTGCAAAGCTGTCGAACAGCCCGGAGGTGAGTCCCAAGCCGCCCGTGGGGTTGGTGACATGAGCGGCATCGCCCACCAGCGCGACGCGGCCCAACCGGTAGCGCGGCGCCGATCGTTGGTGCATCCGGTACGGCGTCGCGCGCTCGATGGTGTAGTCGGCACCCGGCACAATCGCGGCGTAGACCTTCTGCAGGCGCTGCATCAGAAGATCCTCAGACAACTGTGCGTCCTCCATGTAGGTGCAGCGCCAGAGTCCCTCATTGTCGATCTTGGCAATGACGGCGCCGTAGACGTCATCGATGAGAAACGTCGCGCGGGCATAGCGGTATCGCTCGAAATCGAAATAGAGATTGGTGGCGACGAAGCGCTCCGGCCAGGTCATGCCATCAAAGTCCAGGCCCAACTGCCGGCGGACCGTGCTGCCGGCGCCGTCGGCGCCGATGACCCACTTCGCGCGCATCTCTTCGGCGCCGTTGGGAGTCATAACCTGAAGGGTGACGCCTGCGGGGTCCTGACTCAGCGCAGTGAGGCGGGTATTGAAGCGGATACTGGCTTGCGAAAAGCCGGCGAGTCGCCGCAAGGCGATTTGCGCCAGCCGGTGCTGCCCCAGATGCAGGTTATAGGGATACGGTGTCCGGCCGTTCAGCACGTCCAGACTGAAATCGATGCGTTCGCCGGTTTTGTGCACCAGATAGCTGTAGTCCTGCTTGGGAAAACCGGTCTTCTCCACCTCTTCACGCAACCCAAGCTTTTCGAGGCCCTCGACAACGCTCCAGTGGTAGACCGCTGCGCGGGGTGAGTCGACGATCGCGGGCTCCGCCTCGATAACCGTCAGGCGCACTCCCGCCCGGGCGAGACCGAGTGCGGTAATGAAACCGGTTGGACCACCGCCCACGATGATCATGTCATCCAACGATCGAATCCTCCCCAAAGCGCCAGCTTGCCACCGCCGGCGTGCGGTCGCATAGTCCTGCGATGAATTCCCAAGACGAACCCCGCGAGCTCAGCTCGCCGGTTTGCTACGCGCCCGAGATCGAGATGCCGCCCTCAAGCTGGGCCGAGATCAAGGCGTGGCGCAAGGCGAAACGGCAGGCAATCATTGCGCATCGCATGGCGCGAGACCCGTCCGATCGCAAACGCCTCAGCGAGCCCGTCATCGAATATCTGCGTTCGACCATCAACATCACCCGCTTCCCGGTGCTCGGCGTGTACTGGCCGATCCGCGGCGAGATCGACCTGCGGGAGTTCGCGCGTCGTCATCTTGAGGACGGCGGCACCGTCGGCCTGCCGGTGGTGGTTCGGGATGCCGCGCCCGTCGAGTTCTGGCGCTGGCGGCCCGGGGTGGCCCTGAAACGCGGTCACTGGAACATCCCCGTGCCGCCGGAGCGGGACGTGGTCACACCGGACGTGCTGGTCGTGCCGCTGGTCGGTTTCGACTCCGGGCGGTACCGCCTAGGCTATGGCGGCGGGTTCTACGATCGAACACTCGCGGCGGCGACACCGCGGCCGTACACCATCGGCATTGCCTTCTCGGACGCCGAGCTGCCGACCATCTATCCGCAGCCGCATGACATTCCCATGGACATGATCGTCACGGAGCGATCGCACACCGGCGGTTGAAGATCACGCGCAGTCGCCGCCTGATAGGCTGCTACCTTTCGACTCGCTCGCTCAGATGCACCGTCACACTGTCGCCTTGCGCTTTGGTGAGCTTCGCGCGAAGCGCCGCCTTGATGGGCAACTTGTGAGTGCCATCGCCGAGCGCCATGAAGGAGGTCTGGAACGGCTGGCCGTCGATTGTGCCCTTCACTTTCACTAAGCCGCGGGTACCAAAATAGTCTGCCGAGTCCGGCATGACAAGGTAGGTCCAGCCGCCTTTGTTCGGGCTTCGCTGGAGTTTTGCGGAAAAGCGTTTGTTCAGTTTGGTCATACGAAAATAGACCCGCATCCTTCCCAGAGCGAGCTTGCCACTGCCGGCGTGCAGTCGCATAGTCCCCCAATGCATCCAGAGCGAAATCAATGGCTGACGAGCAAGTTCCGGTAGTTGTCGTGGGTGGAAGCCTGGTCGGACTGTCGGCATCGGTGCTGCTGGCGTCGCACGGTGTCCACCACCTCCTCGTGGAGCGGCACCGGGGTACCGCGATCCACCCGCGGGCCGCTTCGTTCCACCAGCGCACGATAGAGATATTTCGCAGCGTCGGCCTGCAGGCGGCGGTGGAGCAGGCGGCCGCGCGCGAGTTTGTCCAGGATGGCGCCATCATCGCTGTCGATTCCCTGGGAGGTAAGGAACTCGCCTGTTTCTACCGCTCCTTCAATGAAGGGGTCGCCGGTCTGAGCCCGGCCTCGCGGCTGTTCGTCACGCAGATCGGGCTTGAGCCGGTGCTGCGGGATCGGGCCCTCAAACTCGGTGCAGTGCACCACTATGGCACTGAGCTGACGAGCGTCGAGCAGGATGATCGCGGTGTGGTGGTGACGCTTCGTGCACGGGATGGCGGTCCACCACGCACGGTCCGCGCCCGCTACCTGCTGGCGGCAGATGGAACCCACAGCTTCGTGCGCGGGCAGCTCGGCATCGGCATGGAGGGGCGCGGCAGCTTTGCGGACTGCATGACCATCTACTTCAAGGCCGACATGCGCGCGCTAATCGGTGCGCGCAACCTGAGCGTCGTCTACATCAACCAGCCGGGACTGCTTGCCTTCTTCAGGTTCTCAATCACGGGTGACGCCGGATTTCTCGCCGTGTTCGCGACCTTCGACCCGGACGGCACGCGCAGCAGCCACGTCGGCCCGAACCCGTCTGCGACGTATTGTGCGGGGCTGGTGCGGGCGGCGCTCGGCGTGCCGGCTGACTTCCTGATCGAAATCGATAACGTGCAGCCCTGGAGCGCCACCGCGGCCACGGCCACCGCGTTTCGCAGCGGCAACGTGTTTCTGGCGGGCGATGCTGCTCATGTCATGCCGCCGACCGGCGGGTTTGGTGGCAACACCGGTGTTGCGGATGCGCACAACCTCGCGTGGAAACTCGCCATGGTGCTCAAGGCCGAAGCAGGTCCACGACTGCTCGATACCTATGAGTCCGAGCGCAAGCCGCTGTGCGAACTGATCGTCGAGCAGGCCTATACGCGCTACATCAAGCGGGTTGACTCATCGCTGCCCTCGTCGAACCTGGCACCGCTGCTCGAGGATGCCGCCATCGAGCTCGGATCCATCTATACGTCTGATGCAATCCTGAGCGAGACGAAACGGCCCGGCGATGAGTCCTTGCTGGAAGACCCGCACCGGCCCAGCGGCCGACCGGGTACGCGGATAGCCCATGTGATGCTCCGACGCGCTACCGCTTCGCTGTCCACGCTTGACCTGCCGGATCACCGCTTTGCCTTACTGGCCGGTGCTGAAGGTCTAGGCTGGACGAAGGCGGCCACGGAGTTGGCGGCCGCCGGAATGTCTCTGGCGGTATATCGGATCGGGCCCGGCGCTGATCTTGAAGATCCGAATGGATTGTTTGCGCAAGCCGTCGGCATCGGTGCAGGTGGCGCTGTGCTGCTGCGCCCCGATGCGGTCATCGCCTGGCGGGCCAGCGAGGCACGCCACGATGCGCGTTCCGAGCTCGAGGCTGTATTCCGACGGATATTGTTCCGGCCCTAGTGGCGAATGGCCCGAACAGCCGCCGCTGAGCGGTTCACGACCGTCGGTCCTTGCGCGGTTGTCAGCCGGTACCCTCGATCACCGTACCATCCGGCGTCCGGAACTCATTGGAATGCTCATCGTTGATCGGATGCTTGGCCGCCAGCACCTCGTCGACTTCAATCCCCCAACCCGGTTTCTCGTTGATCCAGGCGTAGCCGTCCTTGATCTGCACGCGCCCCTGGAAGATGTCCTGCACGATCGGTGGGTAATCGAAATGTTCGTGAATGCCGAAGTTCTCGTGGGTGAGATCCAAAGTCAGATTCGTCATGTGACCCACCGGTGAATTCGGCGCGCCATGCCAGGCGAAGCGCACCTCGAAGTTCTCGCAGAAGTTCGCGATCTTGCGGGCGGCGGTAAAGCCGCCGATATGTGAGACATGATGACGGATGTAATCAATCTGGCGTGCCTGCACCAGGGGCTGCCACTCATGCGGATTGTTCCACAGCTCACCAATGGCCATCGGCGTGGCGCACTGCTCACGCACCAGCTGATAGTGCCCGGCCTCCTCGGGGGAGAACAGATCCTCACAGAAGAACAGGCGAAACTGTTCGAGGTCCTTGGCGAACTGCACGCCGCGGATGGGATCGACAATGGAATGGGCATCCAGCGCTAGCCCGATGTTCGCCGGCATTTCCTTTCGGAAAGCCGTGAACGCGTCCAGGATCTTGCGGATTTCCTTGTCGCGATCAAAGGCAATCGCGCCATCGTCAAACTTGGGTTGGCCGTATAGGGTGTTGACCGCACCATCGCGGCCGAACATCGCCACGAGCAGGAAACGGCAGCCGGTCTGGGTCGCCTTCTGCGCGTTTTCGATCAGCTGGCGATTCGGATCCTGGGCGCCCATGTTGACGTGCAGATAGATGTCGGCGGCTTCCCGGCACTTGCCGCCCACCAGCTGGTACACCGGCATGCCGGCCTGGCGGCCCTTGATGTCCCACAGCGCATCGCACACGCCACCGATGGCGCAATTCAGGACGGCGTCGTTCTTGTAGTAGGAGCTCATGTAGCAGATCTGCCAGATCTGCTCGATGCGATCGACGGTACGTCCCACGACGATGGGCTTCAGGTACTGTTCGACGGCGGCCGCCACCAGCTTGGCGCGACCGCCGGGGAAAGTGTTGGTCGCGCAACCATAGCCGTACAGGCCCGCTTGGTCGGTCTCGACCTTCACGATGGTGGAGTCATTGACACCGCCGCCACCGATCTGGATGACACGCACATCCTTGATGCGCGGTGTGGGCATGCCGCGGGTGGCGCGATCGACGGCGCCCTGGGCCTGCTGCTCCTTGGGCGAGGGTTCAGCGCCCTGGCTCGTCTGCATCACACCGGCGAGTGCCGCGCCGCCGCCCAGCATCGCCATTTTCAACAGGGCGCGACGACCCTGTGCGTCGTCTGCTGTGTTCTTGCTCATGTCGGCTCCCGGCAACTATTTGGCGGTCGGATCTTTCTTCACATCGTGGTCCATGAATTCCAGCCAGAAACCCTGCGGATCCGGCACGAACATCGAGCGCACGGTGGGGCTGATGAACGTCGCGTCATTGGCCTTGGATAACGTATGCGCCTTGATGGCGTGGACCCGCGCGACGATGGCGTCAGTGTCCTTGACCATGAACAGGAAGTGCGCGGTACCCGGATCCTGGATGAAGCCGCGCTGGAACTGATGGTTATGATCCTGGTACTCGATGAGTTCGAGGACCGCCGGTGAGCCGGGAACCATGGCCTGCGCCATCCGGAACTGGCCCGGCGTATTGGTCAGGTCCGCGTCCGCCTTATCGCCCATCAGCGTCGGGCTCACCCAGAACTTCAGCTCAGGGCCCGCCAGGTCCTGATAGAACTTGCAGGAGGCCTCGAGGTTGTCCACGACGATGGCCACCCTGGCGCCCAGGACCTTGGAATCAGCCGGTGCGGTGCTCGCGGGTGCCGGTGTGATCTGCATCAACTGAACGGGATAACCATCGGTATCACGCAGCATCACCGCGCGGACCGTGCCCGTAATGCCGGGCCATTCGGCTAACGTCACCGGCGCCTCGCCTGCCGTGATGACCGGCGCACGCTCAGCCTTCAGCTGTGCGAGCGTCTTATCAAGGTCCCGTACGATGATCTTCAGGTAGGAGGCGCCAGGATCGCGCAACGCGGGATGATAGGGGCGGGACTTGATGCCCTTGATCTCGATGGCCTCAATTGTCATCTCAGGTGCGCCAGGGCTCGCCGCGGTGCCCGGGATCGGCAACAGCGCGACGCGACTGCTGGATTTGTAGACATCATCGTCCTCGCCCAGCTCTGCAAAAACCTGCAGGCCGCGTGCCACAAAAAACGGGCGGGGTGCGGTCCGTGGGCCGACCAGCTCCAGGCCGATGAGGTCGGAATAAAAGTGGATGAGGGGCTGAGTGTCCCCAATTTCGCGGCCGAGATGCCCGGCGCGCAGCACTTCGCCGGTCGACGGCACCATCGCGGTCGGTGGCGCAGCCAGCGTCCCGCATGCGGCCTGCGCCGTCGCGGCAAAGCCCACCGCCAGGCTCATCGCCACGAAGGCCGTTACGGCACTCTTTGTATATTGCGACATATTCCCCCCCCTTTTTTTATTGCACACCGAACGCCAGCAGGACATTACCGGGCGTTTCCGCGACCACTCCGTATCCGGATCCTACGAACAGCAGGCCGCCGGCGACGGTCGCGCCGGCGGAGGCAATGGAGCCGCCGTGAGCCGGTACCGCGTTGACGGTCTTGAAGTCGATGGCCGTTCTATATTTCCATAGCGTGTGGCCGTCTTCCGTGGACAAGGCCCAGACGCTGCCGTCGGTGCCGCCCGCAAACAACACGCCGGGCATGGCCGTGATGGCGGCGCTGTAACCGACTTTCGGATCGATTGCGGTGTCCAGCGGCACACACCATTTTTGCCGGCCGTCTTCGAGGCTCACGGCGGCGATGCCGCTGGTGGCGCAGGGGACATAGGCGTAATGCTCGTCCATCGCCGCGCCCCACTGCGGACCGCGATTTCTCGCGGCGGCGCCAGTTGCCGATTGGTGGGCTGTGTTCGGCCGGTCGTGATCGTCGCGCCAGGCGACCTCACCCTTCTTGCCGACATCCAATGCCAGCACATCGCCCGTCTTCATGGCAAAAACCACCAGGCTTCGGCCATCGGTCAGATGAGCGAGCATCGGGGACATCGGTACGTCCCAGTCGGGGCCGAGCTCTTTGGGGCAATTCTCCGTCTTCCCGGCCCCTGCACAGCCGACAATGAACGAGTCACCTTTGTATATCTGATGACTCCACAGTCGTTTTCCGGTGTTCAGGTCCAGTGCCAGGATGGCATCGGTCGTCACGGGAGCCGGGTAGGTCGAGGCATCACCCGTGCCGACATAGACGGCGTGGTGATCGGGGTCGATGGTCGGCGTATTCCAGATCGGCACGCCGGCGGGCGCCCATTGCTGCACGCCCTGGGAGTTCTTGTGGGTCGGCCGCGGTCGCTGCGCGATCGAATAGGTTTTCCAGATCCGCTTACCGCTATTGGCATCGAGTGCGCTGACACTGCCGACGGCTGTGCAACAGGGATAGTCGAGGACACGGGCCTGAAAACCTTCCCACGCGGAAATGGGGACGTAGAGTCGTCCCTTGTACAGCGCGGGCGCTGCGGTCACGCGCGTGGTGAAATTCTTCTCGACATGGGTCTTCCAGATCCCGGCGCCGGTCTGCGCGTCGATGGCGTAGGCATTGGCTTTCAGGTCACCGAAATACACGGCGTAGCGGGTCTTGCCCTGCGCGCGAATGGGTCCGACGGTCATGGCATTGCGGACCCCGGCATCGGTGCGGTACGACCAGTACACGCAGCCCGTCACCGCATCCAGCGAATACACGTATCCGATGTCGGAGCCGACAAACACACGACCGGCGAACACCGTGGGTTGCCCGAATGCGGAGGTGCCGCCCGGAAAGCCGAAGGCCCATTTCAGTTTCAGATTGGGGACCGTCGCGGCGGTCAGGCCCGCGGCCGCGGTGGACTGGAAACGGTTGTTCGCAATGCCGTTGCCCCAACCGTTCCAGTCATGGTCGGCCACATCGTGCAGCGGCAGGTTCTCGGCGCAGCGATTCGCCATGGAGGCGGCATCGCCGGCTTTCTCAGAACCCAGGAACTGTCCGGCCAGTGACTCGGCCACCCGGCGGCGGTCCGTTTCATTGAGGGTGTCACCCACCTGCTTCATGATCCCGGTGGTGAGCGCGGTGTAGATGCGCTCCGGCGACATGGTGCGCAAGGTCGCAGGACTGGGCGCCCGTTCCATGGCCGGATTGCCGTGGCAGGAGACGCAATGCTGCTGGAACACCGCAAAGCCCAGTTCAGTGCCCCGACGCTCCGGCGCACTGCTGTCGGCCGCTCCCGCCCGGTGCGTGACCAGCGTGCCCACCACCATGCAGGCCAATGCGCTGAAGAACCTGCCGGCGCCACGATAAGACACGCGTACCCCCCTCGCGATGGCCCAATCCGGCCAGCCGTGATTCTACGGCAGTTGATAGGTCAAAGGACCGTTGCCTTGAAGTTATCCATGGATCTTAACGACCCCGCCGGCTTGATCCGTTTACGCAGGATCACGCGCGCCAGCCAAATCGGGTTGCGCGCGCCAACCGCAGGGCGTGCGGGAATGTTTGAGCGCTGCGCTGCAGCCTACGAAAAGCTATAATTTCCGGATGCCTACAGCGACGCGTAGCTAGTGGCCTGTACCAACTGATTGTGTACCGATGTGGCGTGACGGATCGGCGTATTTCCATTTCACGGTTCGAGGCGCCCTGTTGTAGTGACGGATGTAGCGCATGAGCTTTTTCCTCAGATCAGACACCGAAGTGAAGACGCCCCTGGCGATCACGTCACGTTCGATCTTGCCGAACCACAGCTCGACCTGGTTGAGCCAGGATGAGTACGTTGGAGTGAAGTGCAGTTGAACTTTCGGGTGCGCTTCCAGGAAGTCTTTGACCGTCTGGCTCTTGTGGGCCGAGAGGTTGTCGGCGATCACATGGATCTCTTTGCCGCGAGGCTGATTGATGATGATGTCGGTGAGGAAGGCGACGAACTCCGCCGAGGTGTGCCGGTCGGCGGTTTTCCCCAGCACCTCCCCGGTCTTGGTGTTGAAGGCGGCAAACAGCGACAAGGTGCCGTGGCGGTAGTACTCAAAGCCGTGGCGCTCAGCCCTGCCCGGGGAGAGCGGCAACACCGGATCCTTCCGATCCAGGGCCTGAATATGGGTCTTTTCGTCCACGCAGAACACTGCCGCGTGCGCCGGTGGGTTCAAATACAGGCCAATGATGTCGGCGGCCTTCTTCTCAAAGTCCGGGTCGTTCGAGGCCATGTAGCGTTCGATCCGATGCGGCTTGAGGCCGTGCTTGCGCCACACCCGCGCGACCATCATGTGGCTGATGCCCAGCTGCTCAGCCAGCTTGCGTGTCGTCCAATGCGTCGAGGTACTCGGTGCGTGACGGGTCCTCTCCAGGATGCGCGCTTCCAGCTCCGGGGTGAGGACCGTCGCAACCTGGCCGAGGTGCCGACTGTAGAGCCCCGCGATCCGCTGCTGCGCAAATCGCTTGCTCCAACTGGCCACGAAGCCTCGGCTGCACTCGATCCGTTCCGAGGCTTCATCCCACGTATGGCCATCGGCCAAGAGCAAGATCAGCCGCGCTCGTCGGGCATCTTCGGCCCGATCCGTGCGGCTGCTGGCTCTCCGACTCAGTTCCATACGCTCCACGTTCGTCAGGGTAATGGTGTCTGTCATGGATACCATTATAGTCTATAATTGGTTGTTACAGTCCACTAGCCGGCATCCGTCGCACACACGAACAGATGCGCCGGCGGAATATTGCGGGTGGTCCTGCTGCGCGACACATCCCGGAACGTGCGCTGCAACACCGGCAGGACGCGGCTGGTGAACTGGTACACCAGGAATTGTCCGCCAGGTGCCAGGGCGGTGCGGGTCTTGGCCACGATGTCGGCCCGCACGGCCTCGGGCATGGTGCCCAACGGAATGCCCGAGACGACATACTGCGCCAGCGGCAGGTTCAGCCGCTTGAGAATGCTGCCGACATCCGCCGCCGATTCATTGGCGACATGGAGACGGGGGTCGTTGAATGATGTATTGAGAAATTTCACGAAGGACGCGTTGGTCTCGATGGCGACCAGGTGCGCGTCGGGGTGCATG
>Ga0075522_10003509_pt1 | contig 11414 bp, 13 predicted proteins | sample NGEPerA_FD_74796 | JGI IMG/M metagenome (GOLD analysis project Ga0075522, IMG submission 74796) | Arctic peat soil microbial communities from the Barrow Environmental Observatory site, Barrow, Alaska, USA - NGEE PermafrostL2-A | ecosystem: Environmental > Terrestrial > Soil > Wetlands > Peat ... | reverse complement strand
CAGGTAGGCGGAGATGGTGCCGTGCGTCCTAGCCATGAACCGGCGTTGCAGCGATCAACTCGACGGCTGCGAACGCGCCGTCGAGCGCCTTGACGACGACCTCGACCGCCATCGAGATCTCAAGGAGCTCCTCGGCCGTGATCGCGGGCACCGTCGTCGTGCGACCGACGAGCGCCGCGAACGAACGGGAGCGGGAGCGGAGCTCGGCGACGCCGGCGAGAATCAGACTGCCGAGATCGTCGAGGCGCTGGGCGTCTTGCAGCCACTCGATCGCCTCAGGCGGCAGCTCGTACAGCGCCCTCCGTGTCTCCCGGCTTTCCTCGAGGGCGTGGTCCAGGCGCTCCTCGAGCTCGGCTTGCGTGCGGAGCTCCGGCGGGGCGGTTGCAAACACCCGGAGGGCTCTGTCCACTTCCACATCGAACACGCCTTTGCTCATTTCACGTCCTCCCATCCGATCATCGAAACGGCCTCGATGAGACGATCTCTCGAGACGCGGGTGTAAATGACGGTCGTCTCCGGAGAGGCGTGGCCGGCGAAGTGCTGGGCGGCCCGGAGGTCGCGGGTGCGATCGTTCAATGTGGCGATCGCCGTGTGGCGAAGGATGTGCGTCGAGACGGGCACGCCGAGGGCCTCAAGGCCGAGACGGCGCGACCACGTCCAGACCGTCGTCGGGTTGACATGGCCGGCGACGTCACCCGGAAAGACGAACGGGCTCTTGGCTCGTTGGCGACGCGCGTCGAGGCGCCCGGCGAGAACGGGGTGGATCGGGACCTCCCGCGTCACATCCATCTTCCCGACAAAGACGAGCCAGTCGCCGCGAACGTTGTCGAAACGAAGCGTGGCGATCTCGGCGCGACGAAGTCCGGCGTAGAGGCCGAGGAGCACGGCGAGGCCCGCGGGTCCGCGGTCAGCTCGAGCGACCCGGGCGAGCGCGGCCGCCTGGGGGTCGTCGAGCGCTCGGCAGTGGTAGCGGGGTTTGGTCGGGACGCGCACTGCAGCGAGCGGGGGATCCACGCGTTCGGCGATCTCCCACACCCGAGCGAGCGCGGTCCGTAATTGGATCCGGCTCGATCGAGTGCGGGGCCACCCATCGGCGAGCTCTCGGATCTCGAGAGCAGTGGCGGAACACACCGACGAGTCGCGCACTCGCAGAGCGACCTCGGCCCGACGGATGACGAGCAGGTAAGCGTGGATCGTTTTGTCGCTCAGGCCTTCGGCTGTCCACGCTTCGCGGCAGAGGCTTAGGAGCTCGTCAAATGTCATGGTGGACTAACGGCCCGAGGTCGCTCGTGCTGCTCTGGCGCGCAGAGCTGCGGTCATGATCGAAGCGGCGAGGCGCTCGGCCTCGAGGGGGGTCAGGCGCGCGGTTGGGACGATCGTGTCGTCGACGTCGTCGAGCGTGATGAGGATGTCGCCGTCAGTAGTCGAGGCGATCGCGACGGCGTCGCCGGAGCCCGCGTCGAGGAGATCGCTGTACGGGTTGCCCGCCTCGAGGATCTTGAACGTTGCCATCGAGGGAGGATCATAGCATGGGATATTCTCCCGGGCTAATATTCGCCTATGAACCTATCCCCATGCTCCCCAGCCGAGGCCGCTCACGCTCTTTCGATGGTGCAGGATCGCACATCGGGAGCGGAGTGTCGAGTATCCCTTTTCCTCATCAGCAGGGCGCTCGCCGACGACATCGCCAAGACGACGAAACCGATTCGCTTCACCACCCGGGAACTCGCCGGCTCAGTGTTCGGGAGCTCTATCTCGAGATCGCGCGTCGTGCTCGCGAGGATGGTCGACCACCGGCTTATCGAAGTCCTCCACCGCGGCACCAACGGGCACGATCCGAGCGAGGCCAGATTCCTCCACCCGACGCACTGGGACTTCACTCTCGCTCGAGGAATCGACCGGGAGGAGTTCGGCCGTCGGGCGGTTGTCTTTTCGGCGTCCTTGACAGGCGCGCTAATCGATCCGAGCGCGCGCGTACCTAGGACGTGCGCACCGATGGGTGCAGCGGTCTCGATTTCGCGGCTAAATGACTCATTGGCGCGCGCGACACTGGACGCGCGCGCGGCATACCCAACGGCGCGCGCGACAGTCGACGCGCGCGACCGGCCGCGACAGATACCTTTCTCATCGAGAGATGAGATCTCTCACTCACTAGAGGGAGGGAGTGAGGGAGAAAGCTCAAAGGACCCGAGGGGCGACGAACTCCTCGCGGCGATCAAACGGGGGGGCGGCGGCCGGAAGATCTGGGGCGCGCCGGCGAAGCGAGCGACCTATCTCGCCCAGGAGTGCAATGGCCGGCTCCCGGAGCTCGTGGAGATCGCCGCCGCGCCCAACGGCCCCGTCCAGACGATGGCAATTCTCGGGGAGCTCGAGGCGGCGTTCCGGCGCCCGACAGCTTCAGCGAGTTCCGGCAGGCCCACCGGGCGCGCCGAGCAGCTCGGGCGAGATCTCGCCGCCGCCGAGCGCGCCGGCGATTCCGAGAGCGTCGAGGCCCTGAGAGAGCAGCTGAGTACGATGGAGGCATGAGCACGAACCTCGACGGAACTGCACGGAACGGCGGTCGGCTCCGATCCGACGCCGTCCTCGAGGAGGATCGCGTCTGGATGGACCTCGCAACGAAGGTCACCGCCCTCGGGATGCGGGACGGGCTGATCGGAGTCGGCGTCGGACCGTCCCTCGCTGCCGGGATCGCATTCTGGCTCGAGGACCAGCGCCGGCTTAGCCGCGTAATCGATCCAAAGACCGTGCTGAACTACCGTAAGATCCTGCGGTCGCTCGACCCTCTCGAGGTGAGCAGCGCTATTCCGGGGTAGCTCAATTGGCAGAGCATGCGACTGTTAATCGCAGGGTTGAGAGTTCGAGTCTCTCCCCCGGAGCAAGACAGCCGGCTCCCAGCCCGCGAGGGCACAGCTCATCGAGAGTGAGCAGGGAAACGACGTTCTCGTCCCCACCGCGAGCCGGAGACGTGCGGTGGCATCGCGCGTGCGTGCACGTGGGTAATACGCCGGACGTCGATGGCGGCTCGGCGCAAAGCGGCTTGCCTGATCGGACGCTGCATCCAGGCAGCTGGACGTCCAACCGCCTGTGATCGACGCGGCGATGAGATCCGTGCGGCCAAACCCGCGCCGTTGAGTAGCGCTCGGTCCCGCTCCCGCCGCGCCACCCTAATTCGAGCGGATTTCGAACAGAGCGGGAACATCCAATAGCGAGTCCACGAAATCAGTCGCACCTGCAGCGCGTAGTTGATCTTCGGAGTCGAAGCCGCTCAAGACGCCGACGACGAGTGATGCCCCGGATCGGAGACCGGAGACGACGTCGGCCGCGGTGTCTCCGATCACTGCGACGTCGGCGACGTCATCGATTCCGAGCCGAAGCACGGAGTGGAGAATCACGTCCGAGTACGGCCGTCCGAGCCGAAGTAACAGCGTCCAGGGGGTGCGAAGGCGAGGCGATGTCCGTTCGGATTGCCGGCGCCCCGCAGGTGTCGCATGATCCACTCGTCGGTCGTGACCGGTCGCCGGTTCTTGTCTGCTGGCACTGGACGCGTCCGGGCCGACAACAGACCCCAAAGTGCAGGGGAGGGCGCAACCTGGTTGTCCGAGAGCAGGGCCAACGGGTCGGCGTCAGTACTCAGTCCTACCGGCTTCAACCCGCCGACAGCGACACCGACAAGGGCGCCATGTGGGTGGAGCGTGCCGCCGAGGAGGGCGTCGTGATTGCCGTACACGGCGTACCACGGAAGGGGCAAGCTGAGTGTCGTGAACGGCGCGATTGCAGCCTCGAGGAGCCCCGGGACAACCGGGAACCCGTGGAGGTTTCGCGGCAGGTCGGGCGCCCGCCCATCAGGGCCGCCGTCCGGATGCCAGTAGCGCGGATCGAAATATTCCGGCGAGCCCACGCCGTCGAAGCGCCCGAGCTCACCTGAGTCCGTGGAGACCACTTCGCCACCGTCGAGCAGACCGATATAGGTGTCGAGCTCGTTCGCCTGACAGTTGTCGGTGGCGTCCCCAGCCGAGAGCGCGAACTCCGGGGTTGCGCCAGTGAGTGGACCGTGTTCGACCCGGGCGATAGATCTCGCCATCGCCTCAACTACTTGCGTGGTGAGTGTCTCTTGTGGCCGGTAGACGCCGATTCGCCCGAGGAGCGTCGCGAACTCCGAGTCAGCATCGCCGTATCGATCGAGAAACTCGACGCGACCCGGACTCTGGGCGTCGGTCACATGAAGATCGGAGAGTTGGATGAAACAGGTCAAACGGCGAAAACGGCTCGGTGGCGCGCCGCCAAGGTCACGCCGGAGGAGATGTGGCTCGCCAGGACCAAGACCAAGGCGGCGAATGCCGCCGTTGATCGCGACGTCGCGTCGTATCGTCGCTGACGCCGTCGTAATCAGCGCGGTCAAAGGCGCCACGCGGGTCACGCCAACGCCTCCTCGACGCGAGCCGTCACGCGCTGGTCCAGCCGAACGCATCGGCGCTTTGGTACCTCCAGACTCTGAGACGCTCCACGCTGAGAGGACGTCCCACCGCGAAAACTAGACGAGCAAGATGGCTGGACCTACCGGCGACGGTGAGCTGTCGGCAAAACCGAAATTAACGTTCATCCACTTGCAAAATCCACTACGCGGAGGCCCGCCGGAGCCAGCCAGGACCGCTGCCGGAATTACTGGCCGCTCTCTTTGTGCTCCTGTAGGCGGGAGAAGCGGGTCGGCGGAGGAAAACCCCTCGTGAAGGTTGCGACGTCGCATCCTTCACGAGGGGCCAGCGTTCTCGTGCTTCGACTGAAGCGCGAGGTACTCCCATCGAATGGTCCCGAGGTCATTCCCGAGCCCGCCGTTGTCGATGACGCTCTTGGTTGCGACGTCGAAGAACGTCTTTGAGTACATGAACACCGCGTCAGCCTGCTGGTTCTCCACGTTGTTGATCTGAGCGAAAATCTTCGCTCGAGCCGAGGTCGAGGATGTCGCGGCACTCTTGTTAAAGAGCGCATCGAGGCTCGGGTCGTACACGCCGGAGAAGACAGCGGTCGACTCGAAGAACTGCGGCGTCGTGATCGACGGGTTGATGTTGCCTCCCCAGTTGGAGTCAATCGCCTGCCACGAACCGTCGAACGTGATGCCCAACATCTGCTGCAAGCTGTTGTCCTCGACGTGGACCTTGATACCTGCTGCTTGCCACATCGTAGAGATTGCCTGAACCTCGTTGACCCAGTAGGCGGTGTTGGTCGTCGTCGACAAGTTCACCGTGATGCCGCCCGGGATCTCCGAGACGAGCTTTTTAGCCTCGGCGAGGTTGTAGGCCCGGTAGTAGGGGTTCTTCTGCTGATAGAACTCCTGGCCCGGGGCCGACTGGTTCTCTGCCGGAAGGTAGGCACCGTAGTAAAGGCTGCTCAAAAGAGCCGACGTGTTCGTCGCGTACTCCACTGCCTCACGGGCGAGGATGTTGTTGAACGGCGCGTTGGCCTCGTTCAACGTGATGAACTCGTTGAACGTCGACGGCGGTGTCGTGACGATGAGTCCCTCGCTTGGCAGCGCCTTTAAGAGCGGGATCGTCGAGATCAACTCCGCGATCTGATCGGTACCTGCCTCGAGGGCCGAAGCCGCACTCTGGTCACTGCCGACGGCGGTGAACGTCAGGCCGCCAAGCTTCGGGTACCCGGCCTGCCAGTACTTCTGATTCGCCTTCAGAACAAGCTCGGCGCTCGCGGCGTTCGAGACCACCTTGAACGGACCCGCACCAATCGGCATCTGGGTGTAGGCGTTCTCGCCGATCGAGTTGAGCGCGGCCTCGTCAACGGTCCAGTTCGGCGCTTCGCCGAGGAACGCATCGACGAACGCAGAGTCGGGCCGGGTGAGGTGCGCGATGACCTCGTACCTGCCAGACGAAGTGAGACTTCCCTTCACCGGGAAGTTCACGTCCCCGATGTTTCCGTACTTCGGAAGCAGGTCGCGATTGATGCTCCAGGCGACATCCGAAGCAGTGACCGGATCACCGTTGGAAAACACCAGACCCTTTCGAAGGGTGATGGTCACCGTCTGGAAGTTGTCGGAAAATCTGAATCCGGAAGCCTCGTCAGGAACGACCTTCTGACCAGGTGCCAACTCGAAGAGCTGCCCGTAGATGGCATTCATAAGGTCGGCGTCAGCGGCATCCTGGGTGTCGGTCGCGGCGTCCAAACCTGGCCATTGCGTTCCGACAAGGAGGACGTGCATCGTGCCACCGGTTGGAACTCCGGATGAAGTCGGTGGTGCTGTCGTCGTCGAGCCACACGCAGCGAGGCAAAGTGCCAGGACTGCGATGACCGCTACTGGTAGTAGTCGCTTTTTCATTGCTTCCCTCGCAACGCAACTTCGGGGTCGTTCTGGATGGAACATCTAGCATTACAATAGCGCTACGGTTTGATGGCGATACCGCTACAGACTCGATCTCGGCGGTGAGCCCGGTCCCGTGTCAACCGCGCGCTCTCGAGGCGTGAGCACCTGTCGCGGTGGTCGCGGCAAACCGGGTGTGGAGGTGGTTCGCGCCATCACAGTTCGCGCCATCCACGTCGAACCGCGTCCAAACGATCCCCTGCCTCGAAGGAACGGTGAGCTCGGACGAGCGCGACATCCCGGTTCTCTCGGATGGCACCTTCAGTGAGCAGCTATCGCCGATCTCTCCCGATCGCGCCCGAGGGGCGAAGCAATTAGCCTGCCGGGCATGCCCGTTCGTCTCGTCATTCTCGGAGGTGGTCCCGCTGGCGTCGCCGCGGCGGCCACGGCTGCTCGCCTAGGTGCCGACGTCACACTGGTCGAGCGGGAAATAATCGGCGGGGCGGCGAATCTTTGGGACTGCATCCCGTCGAAGTCGATGATCGCCTCCGGCGCCGGCCTGTCGTTTTCGCGTCGGTCGAGCATGCTCGGTATCAATCTCACCGGAGAACCTCCTGACCTCGAGGCACTGCGAAGCAGAGTCCGGGCGATATCGCAACGACTATCGGACTCGGCCACGCGGCAGCTCGAAAGTCAGGGCGTGCGTTTGATCCGGGGCAGCGGACGCTTCGTCGACGACCACACGATCGCAATCGAGGCCTCTGACACGGCTCTAGGTGAGGATGTGCCGCGTCGGATCGAAGCAGACGCGGTGATGATCTCTACCGGATCGGTCCCGCGGGTGCCCACCTGGGCACCAATTGATGGCGATCGCGTGCTGATCACCCGCCAGGCGTACCCGCCACCGGTAATCCCCGACCATCTGATCGTGATCGGCTCGGGAGTCACTGGTGTCGAGTTCGTACACATGTTCCGGTCCTTCGGCTCTGAGGTGACGCTCGTGGTCTCTCGCCAGCAAGTGCTGCCGATGAAAGATCCCGAGGTCGCGGCGGCCCTAGAAGACGACTTCGTGAAGCGAGGTGTCCGGCTGATCAAAGGCGCGCGGGCCAACGTGGTCGTTACCGATGAGGACGGCGTCACGGTCTCGTGTGACGACGGTCGCTCCATCGACGGTTCGCACGCCCTGCTCGCCATCGGGTCGATACCCTCGACCGCGGGCCTTGGTCTCGGGAGCGCAGGTGTAGAGACTGGACTCGGCGGCTACGTCCCGGTGAACCAGCACTGCCAGTCGAACGTCTCCCACATCTACGCTGGCGGCGACGTGTCAGGACGACTCCAGCTGGCCTCGGTCGCGGCGATGCAGGGGCGAAAGATCGCCGAGCATGTTGTCGGCCTCCACAGCCGGGACCGACGCTCGGTCGACTACGACAAGGCTGCCTCCGCGATCTTCACCGAGCCCGAGATCGCCGACGTCGGACTCGCCGAGGCTGAGGCCTTCGCACTCGGCCAAAAGATAAGGGTCACGAAGGTGCCTTTCGCCGTCAATGCGAAGGCGATGATCGACGGCGACGCCCGCGGGTTCGTGAAACTCGTCTCGGATCCCGCAACCGGCGTCATTCTCGGTGGTTCAATCGTTGGTCACCACGCCGCGGAATTGATCAGCGTCATCGCCGTTGCCGTCAACGCACATCTCCTCGTTGACGACATCGCCGAGAGCCTGCTCGTCCATCCTGGACTCGCCGAAGCAATAGCAGAGGCCGCGGAGTACTAGGTCAGCCCTCGGCGACCGCCCAACGTCGACGGCGTCCGAGGGAGATCAGTAGATAATCGGCGCGACCTCGAGGCCGTTGGCCTCACAGTAGGCACGGTAAGCAGCAAGCTTGCTCGCAGCGCTCTCGATGCCAGTGACGACGCCGTCGTCGTCTAGGTACTCATACGGTCCATCGATGACGAAGAGCGTCTCCATTACGTCGCCAGGCTCGACGACGAGGGTGTGCACGTCGCCTGGACCTTCGAAGACGTAGTCGCCGGGGTGTGCCACCCAATCGTGTTCGAGATAGCGCCAGCTTCCTCGTAGAACCCAGGCCTGCACCGCGCCGAGATGGCGGTGACGGCTCACCCGCCCTGCGCTCTCCACGCGAAGCAGATTTGCCCAGGTGCCAGACGCCGGGGAGAGCCGCAGCGGCTTGAACGCAACGCCAGGAGCCTGGGGCACCCAGGGAACTGACACCGAAGAGATGATCGCATCACTTACTTGGCTGTCACTGATAGACCGCATCGGTCCTCCCTGGTGGCGCTCCCGAGTGGGCTTGGTCGACGATAGAGCGAGTTTCGCACCGCACGCCACCCGCCGCCCCACGTCTCATCACCAGCCATGGCCGAGTCTCGGCACTCTCCAAAGTCCTGCCAGGTCCCATGTCATGCTTTTCGAGCTGTCTCGCCTCCGTACTCGGGGCGTCGAAGTGTTGATCGCGCCGCTTCGGAAAATTTCTTGAGAGAAATTGTTAAAAGCCTCGTGGCGTGGGTATGCAATTTTCTTTAGTCGCGAGTCCTGCTCAAACCCGGGTTTGTATTGGCAAAACCCCTCAAATGTCTGTGGCCTGATGCCGTTACTTGCATTGAGTTGGCAAGCAATAAAGCGGGGAGGCGAGGCGCGATGAGCGACCAACTACACGAGAGCGAACAACTACGAAGGGCAGTACCACGACAACCCGCCGATTGGTTCGGCTTCTACCGATTCGACGACGCCGAAGCCGATGCGTGGCGTTGCAGTCGCGTCATCGACATTTCTCCGCTCGGCGCGGGACTCGAGCTCTTCGAACACATGGGCGGTCCAATAACGGTCTCGCTGGAGCTGAGCGGGAACCCTCGAGGCCTGATCTTGAACGCTGACGACAACTCGGCAAGAGTCGGCGTCGAGTTCACAACAGCGAGCGAAGCCGCGAAGATCTACCTGCGTTCGTTCAACGGCGTGAGGTCTCGCTGGTGATGAGCATCCGATCATCCACCGCTTCTCGCTCTCGGCGTGATGTACTCACGTCAGTGCGTCACCTGCCACAGCCCGGCGACCTCAGCTCGAACACGATTCAAGAGCGCGCCTGTCCCGTCTGTGGTGCGCGTAGCGGGCAGCCCTGTATCTCGGACAAAGCGGCAAGCGGAATGCAGCTTGGCGCGATCACGCATGCAGGTCGGTTCGTCGTAGCGCCCTAAAGCGAACCTCGAGAACAGGCTCGACCCGCCGCCAACGACGCGCAGGTACACGCCGCGGGTTACGACCCCTAAGACCGGCGCATACCCCGGACTGGTCTCCGACGCACCATGCTCCGCCTCGTAATCGTCTGTGAAGTCTCAATCGTCCTTGAGTTCGCCCTCGGGGCGAGGCACCATCGACTTGGGATCGATCTCGGAAGTAGCGCCGTGACCGATTGTGACTCCCCATGCAGCGCCCGTCAGCGCTTCGGAACCAGCCTTCCCGCGTGCGATGGCCTCCAGATCGGGCGCAGGGGCACCCGGCACGTTGTCTTGCGGGGAGCCCGATAACTGCGCAGCGACAGGATCCACCACCAGCGGATCAAGCGCCTTACGCCTCCGGAATAAGCCCACCACCACCTCTTAAATGAGTTTTCAGTGGCAACTTCGACGTTCTAGCGTCACGCGCTTTCTATCTGCGGTCCCGGCAGTATCGCTACCGGATCGGTAGGAGAGGGCTGGAACCCGGCTGGGTCGACCACCTCGTCCTGAAGGACCATCTCGGGATCGCGGGTTCCGAGTGGCGTCGCACGCTCGACAACAGCAACAGCCGCCGTCTCGTCGTCTCGCGTGACATCTGGTCGGTGCAACCCGTTGTAGCGAATGTATCGAAACAAGGCATACCCCCTGACTCGCCGTGCCGTATTGGCAGGCCACCAGGGTCCGGGGCGGCGTTCGACTTGGAGAACGATCATTCCAGTCAGGGTCACCTTATCGTCATTAGACCATTCCCGACCGACCAGTCCGTGACCTCGCTCAAATGTGCGAGGACGAAATGCACCGGCGAAATGCTCGGCTAGCGCTCTTGCTATGTCGAGCGATAGGCGCCGCCCCATCTCGGACACAGATCCGAGCAGGACGTGCCCCATCCTGTTCTTGTGTGCGGTACTTCACGTTCGAACTCCGAGGTCGCAATCAAGCTGTCCAGCGACCGTGATCACTCGAACGTCAACGATCTGACAAGGCCGTCTCAAGAACCGGCGGATCGAGCTTCGACCTGGATGGAACTCAGTTTCACGGGATCGTGCTGCCCCACCCCGATTAAACGAGCGATCGAGAGCCTTTAGACAGTCGGCAGGATCGTCGTGGCGCGGAAGCCCTCGCGGATGCTGCAGTAGTCGTCGGACTTCTTTGGCATCGCCAGAGACACGGTCATGACCGAGAAGCTCGGTCGGAGAACGTGACTTCGACGCTCGTCGAGATGATCGTTCGTCTCCAGGAAAACGCCTGCTTGATAGGCAGGCAACGTGCATCGAGACGGCCAAGGATCCACGACGCAACTTGAACAACGTCAAAGCGGGTAAGACCACCCCTTCTCGAGTCGACCGGATGGAGTCTTTCGGCCCTCCGCAAAGGTCGGAACACGGTGATGGGTGCCATCGATCACCTCGTAGCGATCATCGGCCGGGGCGGCTCGAGGCGATTGCCCAGATGGAAGGAGAACTGTGAGGGAACCCCGGTGTCGATCGCGAGGGGAAGTCAGGCGGCTCTCCAAAGGAGCGGCCGCTTATCTTCAGTGCCGAAATGACCAAGCAGTGGTCGCGCACCCCGGGCGCGATCGGCTGTGCGACGAGTTCACGCAACCGACGGGAGTGTTCGTCCCTTGCGTACGTGATCTCGACAGCGGGACCCTGAACCAGCACGCTCCAGCCCCAGCTGCCCTTCGGATCGGCGTCATCAATCTCAAAAGCTGTGGCATGAAACGGAGCGCTCGCCAGCTTGGTCCCTGGACCGGTACGGATGACAACTGTGGGATCCGCGAAGGCGTAATTGACAGGAAGAATCACCGGCCAGCTCTCGTGAGCAAAGACCATCCGACCGAATGTGTGGTTTCGCAGTAGCTCGAGGATCTGCGCGG
>Ga0075522_10003507_pt1 | contig 11419 bp, 9 predicted proteins | sample NGEPerA_FD_74796 | JGI IMG/M metagenome (GOLD analysis project Ga0075522, IMG submission 74796) | Arctic peat soil microbial communities from the Barrow Environmental Observatory site, Barrow, Alaska, USA - NGEE PermafrostL2-A | ecosystem: Environmental > Terrestrial > Soil > Wetlands > Peat ... | reverse complement strand
GGCGGGACCTTCACCCTCACGGCCGGGACGGCCACGACCGCGCCGATTGCCGCGAACGCCTCGGCGGCGAGTGTTGAAAGCGCGCTCGCGGCCGTCGTGCCGGGAACGACCGTTAGCGGCGGGCCTTTGCCGGCACTTGAGAACGTCACCTTCCCAGCGGCCCAGACGACCTTCGCCTCGAACGTCGCCGGCCTCACCCCGGCTGGCTACCTCACGCCGGTGCTGGGGGCGATCTCCGCCGGATCGAGTCGCTCATGGAGTCCGAGTGATGGTCAGGCGTCGTGGCTGGAGAATGTTCCCACGCCGACGACCGCTAACGCGCACTCAGTCGCAGCAGACGCAGTGAACGGCCAGGTTTTCGTACCCATCTCCGGCCAGGGCGTCGCGGTTTTCGCGTGGGCGAAGTCCTAACAACCCGGTAGTCGCCAATATCGTCGAGCTCTCGCTCCCGGCGCGGTCTGCTCTGGAGCGAGAGCTCTTCGCTGTCTCTTTTCAAGGATCAACCTGCGCTCCGTCCCCGGTTGCCGCCTGATCATTCGTGATCCGGTTCTCCGAGGCATGTACTCACTTTGTTGGCGAGTGTCCCCAAACAGTGACGGGTCCTGTGCCCGCGGCCTCCATGCCGCCGTACCTGGGCGGTCGCGAAACCGTCGGGAGCAGTTCCTAGTGGCCGCCAGACTACGACCTCCCACGCGCGCAGCCCATGGATCCCGCGGTGGCGGACGAAGGTGCGGGCGCCCGTTCGCGGCCTCCGCCGTGAAAGGGCGATACAGGGTGTACTCGCCACGTCGCTAAACGAGATATAAGCCCAGTTAGCAATACATATTTCGATTGACCACTACTACCCAACAGTGACCCTGATTTCACCACTGATCGCGTACGGATCGCGCGCGAACCGCGCACGACCGGCTGCGGTGGATCATCAGGAAGCATTCCGTGATGCGGTGGTTAATGAGACGTCCTCGCAGTGACTGTCGTGCGCGGCTCCGGCCCGACTCTCTCGAGACTTGGAGCATGACCGATCACGCCGGGACTCTCATCGACGGGCGCCTCGCATGCGACGACAGCGACCTGACAAGGCTGGGCCCTCTGACCGAGCGCTCCCAGCGCTCGTAGTCCGAGTGGGGTCAGCTGCGAGGCGTCGGCTCGATCAGGTGATGTCGGATGAGAGTCGATAGATCGACGACCGTCCCGGTGTCGGGACGTCACCTTTGATTTCGAGACGGGTCCGGATCGTTCTCGGTCCCCAGCCCGGATGGGCCCGGCGCATCTCGACAACCCGAGCCTCGATCACTGGCGCCATCTGTTGCGGGACGTGATCGGGGACTTACGACTTATCGATCAGTCCGGCGATGCCAGACGACGCGTATCGGCGAAGCCAGGTATGCACCGTCTGACGACTGACACCCTTTCGGCGGGCGGCGTCGGTGGCGCTCGCTCCGTCTAAGACCTCTCGCAGTGCGTTGTAGCGCTGTTCCACCAGTCCCAGCTCCACCAACAAGGCGGCCTCCTCTGCATCTGTGGACGTGTCTGACCACAGCAAAGGAGGTGGCGAAGGGCATCTGGTGCATCTCTAGCGGCGAAAAGTGCCAAGCAGGTACCGCAGCCACTGTCACCCAGGTGCCGGAGCCGCGTCCGAGAAGTGTCATGCAGGTGCCGGAGCCACAGTGGAAAGCATCTACCGGGACTTCCAAGTAGTGCTCAAAATTCTTGTGTCAGATTCGTGTCAGAGGGCGACGATATCCACAGGTAGCGTCAACCTTTACCCCACTTGACCTGGGCTTTAGTGGTGGGGCTAGTTGGAGTCGAAGCAACGACTCAGCATTATCAGTGCTGCCGCGAATCCACGCACTACCAGGACAAAGAGCGAAAGAGCACCTCGCGGGTGGTGTGAGGCTCACCGTTCGCGCCGTTCAATGACAGTCGGCGACGGACGCCTGTGGTGCAGATGTGGTGCAGGCGGGGCCTGCACCGTCGATACGTAGCGTCGCGCACCAAATGATCCGGCGTTAGCCTTCTGGTACTTGGCCGACGGGAACCTTCAGATGCAACTGAGCACGCTTTACAAAGACGACACGAAAGTCAAGACCTTCCTTCTGCCAGTTAGCGGGCCAGTCGTGCTCGCCGGAGCAGAAATCGACGTGATCGCCAGCCCTGAATTTCAGCGCCTCGCGGGTATCCGTCAACTAGGTACTTCGAACGTCGTCTTCCGCGGGGCCCTGCACACGCGCTTCGAGCACAGCATTGGCTCATTGCATCAGGCCGAGAGAATGCTTGCTTCGATTGAGAAAAACCCCGTAGCGCCGCTCCCGATCGACGATGCAGCACGGCGCCTCGCAAGACTCGGTTCGCTCCTCCACGATCTTCCCCATGTGCCCTTCGGTCATACGCTCGAAGACGAATTCCACCTGCTGAAGAGGCATAATGAGAACGCCGGACGAATCCGAGCGCTACTCGAGAACGGGTCGATCGGCACGATTCTGACCCAGGCGCTCGGCGCGGATGAGTACGCCGACCTACTCAGCGCGCTCCACGCAAAGAGCGATGAAGAATTCGCTGCGTTGAGATATCCGTTCGTTGGGGACATCATCGGCAACACCGTGTGCGCCGATCTTCTCGATTACGTTCCACGTGACCTAACGGCCTGCGGAATGCCCGTCGTCCCGATAAATCACTGTTTGGACTATTTGACCATCTCTCCTGAGCGGGCAAACGGGGACCTGGACAGTCGTCGAATTGCATTGCGGCTGGACAAGGGGGGAATGCCTCGGCCCGACGTTGAGTCTGGGGTAATCCAGCTTCTCAGTCAGCGCTACGAACTCGCTGAGCGGGTGTACTTCCACCACGCAAAGAACGCCGCCTCGGTCATGATCGCTCGCGCCGTCCAGGACGCAGGCTTTGCAATAGGTGAGAACACCCCGGAGGAATTGGACGAGAATTTCCGACGACTCAGCGACGACACGCTGCTCCTTGCCCTGAGCGACCCGAGGGTGAGCATCGCGCTCGACCTAAAGCACGCCGCGCGTACTGGACATCAGCTTCGCCTATCCGCTGAGTTGGCGTTAGGCGTCCTCCAGCGGAGGCTTTACAAAGTTGCATACCTAGCGGTGTACGACGACCTGGCCCTACGCGTTAGTTCGATATGTAACGACTACGGGAGCGACCCAATAGCTCGGCGCGCGATTGAGGACGAGTTCGCCGACAAGGCCGGCGTGGCGCGAGGTCAAGTCCTCGTTCACGTGCCTCGCCCAAAGATGATGCAGAAGAACGCAGACGTGCGTGTCCTCACTGACCATGGCGACGTACTGAAGCTTGAGGAGTGGGACAGGATACACAGCCACCGGATCGAAGCGCTCAACGCAGCGCACGAGCGACTGTGGCGTCTCACAGTGTTCGCGCACCCGGACGTCAGCGAAGCGGCGCGCGCGATCCTGAGGGTTGCAGCTGCGGATTGCTTCGGGGCGCCGACCCGCTACGTGGAACCGCCCATCCCTGGTGTCGCGCTTCGGTTGGCGATCTTTGACCAAGAGGCGGCCAAAAGGGGCTGGACCGCCAATGACCGTCAAGTGATCGCCAATCCCGCTGAGACCGCAGCTCTTTCGATGGCGGCAAGCTACAACGAAGTAGTCGAAGAGATTGCGGCGATCGTCAAGATTAGCGCGGAGACCTGATCCGTCTCTGGTGACATACGCAATACCATGCGCGTCGTCGCGGCCCACAACGCGAGCACACCACAACATCGTCGAACTGGTCAATCCTGACTTCGTCGCCCACCAACATGCCTTGCCACGCCACAAGCCAGGGTTCGCACTGGTAACGCAACCGGGCTCGGACCGCGCACGATCCTACAGTTAGCACCCTCGCGAATTCATCTGCGAATTGCTCCTCATCGACCGGGCGAACATCGAGGCGTTCGACGCGAACCAGGACGTGGCCGATCTCGTGAGCGAGCGCGAACTCCTGTCGCGCCGGTGTCAACCTCCTATTCACCGTGATGTCCCGACCGCGAACCGTGAGACCCCAAAGAGTTAGAGGTAGCTCTCGACGCTGAACCGAGGCACCAATTCGTTTCGCGAGAGTGGCGAGACTTACCGCGCTATCAAGGGCCAGCTCTTCGGTGGCCACATCCGCCAGCTTACTGACTCGATAGTCAAGTAACGACGATTGACTACTTGCCAACATATGAGATAGTTAAGTACAGTAGTCACGAGAAGTCGAGGATATCCCAGCGACTGAAGAGCAGCTCAGAGGCTATCTTTGAAGATGCTCCGCCAAGCGGTAGTCAAGTATGAACAAGTCCCCTGATGTCGCCACCCGAAGCTGGTATTCAGCTGACGAAGTGGCGCTCATGTGGGACGTAACGAAGCAGGCTGCATACCTCGCAGCCGAGAACGGTCGCCTTCCCGCTGAAGCCATCCAACACGGAGCAACTCGGCACTGGCGCTTCCCCAAAACTGGAATCGACCCGCTAGACAAGAGCAAACTCCCCACCGAAGCGGTGTTTCCAAAACACGGAAGAAGTCGACCAGGCGTAACTCTGGACGAATCCGCTCACCACAGCAGCGATCCACACGAGGAACTGATCCAAGAGCGAATTGGCCGCGCTCTCGCGGAACAGCGCATTGACTTTGAATTACGAGAGAACAACCGCCTGCGAGAAATCACGCGAGGCCTGATTGACCTAGTGAGACTTGCCGTCGACAGCGTACCTGAGGTTGACGACCTCCTTCGAGATCTCGGCGCGAGCGGAGGCTGAGTGATGGGCCAGTTCCGTCACCCGCCTTGCGGCCCCAGAGGGGTCCACGCTCCTTGGCGAAGCTTCCGAGACAGCCATGCGGTAGCAACCTTCAGACGGGTCGGAGTCCTCCCACCAGCTCGGACGGATCGACCTCGAGAGCTAAGGCAACTCGAACGATCGTGTCGAGCGTCGGCGAGCCCTTCCCAAGCTCGAGGTGCGAGGTTCCGGTCACCGGTGTAACGCGGCGAGTTCAGCCGGGGCTTCCTGACTTATTGGGGGATCGAGTCGCAAACGCCACTCGCGAACGCGCGTGCCGAATTCCAGAGCTAGTGCCTCGGTGTACACCGTGAATGCGCCCGAGCCACCTGAGCGATTCGGGTAGGCCGCACTAAAGTCGTCTACAGAAAACTTCCAGATTGCACCAAGCGATTTCATGACGCGAGGGGTGGGCGATGTGAGATTCATCACGGAGGCCGATCTCGCCAAGGCGCTTGGTCTAGAAAGCAGCGGCGACAGATCTACGAGCAGGTAACCGAGCTCACGCTCGGCGTCCGGGACGGCGAGCAAGGCCATTGTGTCACGTGAAACAACAAGCATGTAGTTTTAGCGACCGCGCAGAGCCTCGGCGATCATCCGCTCAAGCTGACGCGTGACTTCCACGTCCGTGGTGCTCGATCCCCATCCTTCAAGCGAGCGCTCATCGGCCATCCACACGGAGCGCTCCGTGACTCCGGTACGCGTTTTCCATCCTCGACGGCGACCAACAAGGCGAGCTGCACGACGCCAACGCTTTATGTCCTCGTCTCAGCCGCATGGTCCTCGAACTTCACGATGATCGTTCGACCGGAATTCGCCTGCTCGTGAAGCACTGTCGGTCGAGATCCGGTGATCCTCTCGATGTACCCCGTGACCTCAAATTTCCTTCCCGTATCGTGCCCATGAACCACGAAAATTCGCGGGCCGGTCACAGGGGAGGGCGTGCCTGGCGCCGCACTGCTGACAGCTTCCGTGGCGCATCGAAGGCGCCGAGTTGTCGTCGCAGATCGAATAGACAGTGCTGTTGCTCTTCGATCTCGGCGATCTCTGCCGCGATCCTTCCGGATGCGGCTGAGTAGCTTGTCTCCTCTCAGGCCCGAACGATCGATTCCCGGATCGGTTGGATCGATTCATCACCGCCCAAGAATCGCTCATCGAGCTCGCGGGCCGCAGTCGCCGCGCCCGCCGCGACGAGCTGCCTGGTGTTCACAAATTGATCGGCGAAAGTGGAACGGCCACGATCGGTACTCCAGAACTAAGCGCAGCGAGCATCGTTCCTGAGCCTGCGTGGCAGACGACAAGTGGTGCTTGCTCCAAGACGTCGTACTGCTCGACGAACGGCTCGACATGAACGTTGTTCGGGAGCGGACCGAGATCGGCGGAAACGAGTGCGCTGGAGGTGCTGAACGGCGATGCTGGGTCCTATCGTGGGAAAACGATCACTGCGGTCGACCGGTGCTCGGCGGGGTCGCGCTGATCACGTTTCTTTCTTGAGCGGTTACGAGTCGTCGTGGGCTACCTATGGCAACCAGACTCCCGAGAGGTAGATCTCACCCCCGTAGAAGCTGAATCCGTGCGTACTCTTGGTCTCAAAGATGCCGAATGGTGTAGCGGTGAGCGGCACGTACGCCGCGTCCGCGACAATTGCTAGGGTGATCGCACGCTTCATGAGCGTCGCCTGGAGGGGGATCTTTTGAGTCTCCAGCGCTTGCTTGGCTGTTGAGGTCAGGATCGGGTCACAAAAGCCCGGAGAGAACAACACCGGACAGCCGAGAGTATTAGCCAACGTAAGCGGTGTGTCTTGCTGTGCCGGGTACCCGGCGACCAGTGACTGGAAGTTTCCCGCCTCTTGAAGCTGCAGTGCCGCTGCCAGAGTCAGTGGGTCGATAGTTGCGTTGATGCCGGCAAGGCTCCACTGCTTAGCCAGCGATTCGGCCAGAGCGATGTTGAACGGCGTGTTGCCCAGGGTGTACTGGGTGAAGGAAATGCCACCGACCTCGGCGACGAGCTTCTTGGCTTTGGCCAGGTTGTAGCTGCGATAGCCCGGCAGGGTAGCCCCCGGGTAAGCGATCTGGTCGGGGCCGGTCATGGTCTCGCTCGCTGGTCCATACCCCTGGTACAGCGACCTGTCCAACGCCGGCGCATTCGTCGCATACTGCATCGCCTCTCGGGCGAGGATGTTGTTGAAGGGTGGCTTCTCGAAGTTCATGTAATCCAAGTTGGCGCTGAGGTGTTCGATATTGGGAACTAGCGCGTGATCCTTGGAGGCCTCTTTGATGGTTGGCGGGTCATCTCCGAGGCTCAAGATCTGCGCGCCGCCGCTTTGCAACGCGGCAAGGCCGGCAGTTCCTGCCGCCTCACTCGTGATGACGATCTCGTTCACGTGCGTAGCGTGCGCCGCGAAGTAACCGGGCCAACGGGTGAGCGTGATGGTCGAGTTCACGATGTTGCTGGTCATCTTGTATGGTCCGGCACCCACTGGATTCTGGCCGTAACCCGAGCCCTGGCTTGCGAGTGCCGCAGGAGAAACGATGAACGAAGCGCCAGAAGTTGCCAACGTCGCGGGGAGAACACCGTCAGCGGAGCTGAAGTCAATTACGACCTGTAGATCGGTCGGAGTTGTTATCGAGGAAATGTTCTTGAGTGCCGAGTAACAAAAGCACCCGCTACCCGGCATGCTGTCCCGCTTGAGATTCGTCGCGACGGCGGCCGCGTTGAAGGGCGTCCCATCCTGGAAATTGACACCAGCGCGGAGATCTAGGGTCGCGACTAGCCCGCCGTGACTGACCACGAGGCTCTTGGCGAGGCTCGGAAGGATCACGTTATTCGGGCCAACCACAAAGAGATTGCCGTAGAGCAGCGACATGATGGGCTGCGAAGGTCCTTGCTCGGCAGCGTTGGCGGGATCCAACGTTGGCCACTGGAGGCCCTCGGCGAGGTAGGTCAAAGTTCCGCCATTAGTAACCTTCGCCGGCTGGCTCGCTGCATTCGCCGGCCCGCTACTAAGTACTACCGAAAGAAGCGCGATCGCGGGAAGTGCGGCGAAGAAAGCCATCAAGCCGCGCTTGCGTTGTCGGCCCACGGAGAGTGCTGCAACAGCGCGATTAGTAGAAAACAACATCGTGCCCCCCTGCCCAGTACGGTCAGCCCCCCCGGCCGCTCGCGCAACAGTAACATTCTGCCAAACCCAGCGACGGGTCACTTTGCGAGAGTCCGCCAAGTTTCACCTGGGCTTTTGGAGTGGGACTATTTGAAATCGAACCAACGACGTCAACATGCTCAGTGCCTTGCAGGGGTTATCCCCAACAGAGGATTTGCCCGGAAGTGTATTCTGAACTGCTCGTTTGCTAACCGTGAGTGACCACGATTGACCCTCATTTGCCGCCCTGTCAGATTCGTGTCAGATCACCAAGGTCGCATTGACGACGGACATCGCGTCGCTGGAACACCGGCGACCTCCGAGCCTCATCGTGGGTGGGCTGCTGCTCGTTGTCGAAGCAGCTGGGCTCGCGCCAACTCGGCCGCACGACCTCCGCCACACAGCGGTAGCGCTATGGATCGCAGCCGGCGACGACACCCCGCGAGATTGCGGCTCGAGCTGGGCACACCTCGGTAGTCACGGTGCTCGACCGATACGGACACCTATTCCCAGACGTCGAAGAACGTGTGAACGACGCACTCGATCGGCTTGCCGCGGGTGCCAAAGACGCGAGTCGTGCGACCATGCGACCGCTTAACGGGAACGGCTCGTGAGACACCGGAACACCCCCTGAGTGACCCCTATGACGCAGCAGTGCTCGAAATTCTTGTGTCAGATTTGTGTCAGACGATATCCACAGGCCACGTCAACCCATACCCGTCTGACCTGGTGTTTAGTAGTGGGGCTAGTTGGAATCGAACCAACGACCTCAGCATTATCAGTGCTGCGCTCTAACCGACTGAGCTATAGCCCCAGGTGGAGTCATGAGATTACACCAGGCGTCGCGCGGCTCCTAAGGCGGGTTAGGAGTCTGGCTCTTCGTCGCTTCCGAGCCTCGCTACGGCTGCGACGCTCGTCTCGTCGTCCAGGTTCATTATCCGAACACCGGTCGCATCTCGGCCCTGGGCGGCAATTTCGCGCACCGCAACGCGGATTACCACCCCGGCCGATGACACCAGCAACAGCTCGTCGTCGAGTGCCGCCATGAGTGCAGCGACGACGTAGCCGCGGCGTTGCGTGAGCTTGATCCCGCGGACGCCCTGACCGCCCCTCACCTGGGCATTGAAATGATCAAGCTTGGTCCGCTTGCCGAAGCCGGCATCCGTAACGATCATCAAGTCAGTGTCCTCGCGCGTGACGTCGCACGAAACAACCTCGTCGCCGGCGCGTAGCCGCATGCCGCGAACACCTGCCGCGCTCCTACCCATCGGGCGGATGTCGCTTTCTGCGAATCGAATCGTGACGCCATTTCGAGAGACCAGAAAGACGTCGTCGGATCCGCTCGTCGGCAAGACTCGCACGAGCTCGTCGCCGCCGTGGAGGTTGATGGCGATAAAGCCCTCCCGCCGCGACTTGTCGTACTCGCTAAAGGACGTCTTTTTCACCTGGCCCGACTTCGTCGCAAACAGAAGGTAGCGATCAGGATCGAAGGTCTTCGTCTCCACGATCGCCTGGATTCGCTCGTCTGGCGCGAGCGAGATCAGGTTGACTGCCGGCGTCCCTCGAGCCGTCCGCTCCTTCATCGGAATTTCGTGCGCGCGCATGCGATACACCTTGCCCTGATTGGAAAAGAGCAAGACATGGGCGAGTGCGGTCGTGTGAACGACCTCGGTGATGAGGTCCTCCTCCTTCAGGCGAGTCCCTTGCACTCCACGCCCGCCGCGGGACTGCGGCCGGAACGCGTCGGCGGAGACCGCCTTGATGTAGCCAGCTCGAGTGATGGTCACCACGATCGGCTCATCTTCGATCAGGTCGTCGTTACCGAGCTCGCCTGGATCGTGAACGATCTGGCTGCGACGTGGATTCGCCGACCTCGACCGGATCTCGCCGAGCTCGGTGTCGATCACGCCACGCAATTCAGCTGGATCGCTCAGGATCAGCTCAAGGGCCGCCATGCTGAGCCGGAGCTTTTCCATCTCCTCTTCGAGATCGCTCCGACCAAGTCGCGTCAGGCGTCCAAGCGTCATGTCCAAGATGTGATTGGCCTGATCCTCGGAGAACGAGAACGGTTCGGCCATCAAGTTGGCGCGGGCCTCCGGGCGGTCATCTGAGGCGCGGATTGTCGCGATCACTGCATCCAGCATGTCGATTGCCCGGAGAAGACCCTCGACGATGTGCGCTCGATCCCGATCTCTCCGAAGCCGATCCTCGGTGCGGCGGGTGATGACCTCTACCTGATGCGCGATGTACGCGGCCAGCGCCTGTTGGAGATTGACGAGACGTGGCACCCCGTCGACGAGCGCAAGCATGTGAATGCCGAAGCTCGTCTGTAGCTGCGTGTGCTTGTACAAGTTGTTCAACACCACGTTCGCGTTGGCGTCCCGGCGCAACGTGAGGATGTAACGCGTCTCGTGCCCAGCTGAGAGATCCTGGGTCGCGGTGATCCCCGACAGATCGCCTCGTTCGAGTGCGTCTGCTACCTGCTGGTCAATCGACTCCACGGCAGTCTGATACGGAATCTCGGTGACCACGATCTGGGTGGTGTTTCGCTCTTCGGTGATCTCCGCGACTGCTCGCATCCGCACCGACCCACGCCCGGTGCGATACGCGTCGAGTATCCCGGAACGTCCAAGAATAAGCGCGCCCGTCGGGAAGTCGGGACCCTTGACGAACTGCATCAGATCATCAGACGTTGCCTCGGGATTGTGCAGCAGGTGGATGGTGGCATCGATGACCTCGCCAAGGTTGTGCGGCGGTATGTTCGTCGCCATTCCAACGGCTATTCCTTGCGAACCGTTCACCAAGAGGTTCGGGAACCGCGCCGGAAGTACAACGGGCTCCTCGTCTGAGCCCGAGAAGTTCGGAATGAAGTCGACGGTGCGCTCGTCTAGACCCTCGAGCATGCTCATCGTCAATACGGCAAGACGACACTCCGTATACCGCATCGCAGCAGGCCCGTCGTTCGGGCTCGGAGAGCCGAACTCGCCGTGCCCGTCGATCAGCGGATGACGAAGGCTGAACTCCTGGACCATCCGAGCGAGGGCGTCATAAATGGCCGTGTCGCCGTGCGGGTGAAAACGCGCCATCACGTCCCCGACCACGGTCGCCGACTTCACGTGTGGACGATCGGGGCGCTGGCCCTTGTCCCACATCGAGTAGAGGATCCTGCGGTGCACGGGCTTTAGCCCGTCGCGCACATCGGGCAGTGCCCGCGAGACGATGACCGACATTGAGTACTCGAGAAACGAGCGTTCCATCTCAAATTGGATGTCAACTGGTTCGACCGACTCACGGCCGTCGCCACCAGGCGGAGTTTGGTCAGTAACCGTCACGGCTTCAGCCTCTCTGTTTCAACACACACGGTGATCGCTGGTCCGCGAGCATCCGAATAACTAGAAGTCGAGGAATCGGACGTCTTTCGCGTTCGTCTGAATGAATCGACGGCGAAGATCCACGTCCTCGCCCATCAGGATCGAGCACACCTCGTCGGCGATGATCGCGTCGTC
>Ga0075522_10003505_pt1 | contig 11419 bp, 13 predicted proteins | sample NGEPerA_FD_74796 | JGI IMG/M metagenome (GOLD analysis project Ga0075522, IMG submission 74796) | Arctic peat soil microbial communities from the Barrow Environmental Observatory site, Barrow, Alaska, USA - NGEE PermafrostL2-A | ecosystem: Environmental > Terrestrial > Soil > Wetlands > Peat ... | reverse complement strand
GTCTGAGAGAACCATGCCCGACAGACGATAGTGTGTTCTCCTCATCGCGGGTGTAGCTCAATGGTAGAGCGCCAGCTTCCCAAGCTGGACACGCGGGTTCGATTCCCGTCACCCGCTCTATCGCCCGCTGCCGACCCATTCCCGCCGGGCGTGCCCCGTTCCCACCAGGGTCCCGTCGTGTTCGCCGGACGCACCGGCGCGCCGTCGCCGACCCGTCACGTTGACGCGGAGGGACGGGACGCCGAAGCAGCGGGCGATCAGGCCCCGATGGCCACCCGGATCGACTCGATGGCCTGGTGCTCGGCCTCGTCCACGGCATCACCGTGCTCGCGATGGGCGTTCGCCACCTTGTCGGACAGCGCCAGGATGAACCGGCGGTAGTCGGACAACTCCTCGGGCGTGGCCTTGGCCGCAACGAGCGCGGTGGCGTCACGGAGCCGGCCCAGCGCGTGGTCCCGAACGGCCTCGGTCGAGCCGGACACCGTCCGATCGACCTTCGGCTTCGAGACCGCGATGGCGTCGAGGAGCTCGCTGTCGCCGTGCTCGGCCCGTGCCTCGACATAGGCCTTGGACATGGCGAAGGTCTCTCGGAACATGCCGCCCTTGGAGGCGATGACGACGAGGAACCCCGCGCTCGGCGGCCCCTCGAGGACCAGCTTCCACGCGTCCTCGGTGAAGTCGGACTGCTTCGTCATGTCGTGCTCCTTGCTCGTCGATCGGCCCTGTCGGATGTCTACAGGACGGAGCGGTCAACAGGGGTTCGGGGTTCCCGGGGCTGCCGACTGATCTCGCCCGGCACTGACCACGTGAGGCCACACCTACCGTTTGTACCGTTTCCGGAGGCACCGCGTAGCATCCGGACCATGGACGCCCCACTCGGAACGACAGCTCGATCCGACGTCGTCCATCGGGATCTCCTCGTCCCCAAGGTTTCCGCTGTCGACGCCCAGGGTGCCCTCCGGATCGACTTCATCGACGGGGTCGTCTTCCGGCCCACCCGCCCCATCCCCCATGAGGACGGCACCCTGGCCGAAGTCGCCCGGACCGACTGGGAGGAGATCGCCGATCCGATCGTCCACGCCCACGTCACCACCACCGAGCCCGGGAGGGTGCGAGCCTGGGGTCTCCATCAGGCCAGCACCGACCGGCTCTTCGTGGTGAAGGGGCTCGTCTCGTTCGTGGTCTTCGACGGGCGGGTCGGGTCGCCAACGTTCGGCGTCGTCAACGAGGTGAAGGTCTCCGAGCGGAGCCCGGGCCTGCTCATCATCCCTCCGGGCCTGTTCCATGGGTGGAAGGTCATCGGGACGGAGGAGGCCTTCATCATCAACATGCCGACCTCGCCCTACCGCTACGACAGCCCCGACGCGCTCGACCTTCCCTACGACTCGGAGCAGGCCCAGACCGTGGTGCCGTGGCGCTGGTGAGCGCACCGTCATGGCTGGTCGTGATCCCGACCCACGACCACCCGTCGACCATTGCCCACGCGGCGGGCAGCGTCCTCGACCAAGCGGTGACCGACCTCCACCTCGTCATCATCGGTGACGGGGTCGGCGACGACACACGGGAGGTGGTCGCCGAGCTGTGCCGTGCCGACCGGCGGGTCTCCTTCGTCGACTGCTCCAAGGCGGCCAGTCGCAACGAGACGGCCCGTCATGCCGTCGTCTCGGGCTCCGATGCCCCACTGATCATCTATCTGGGCGACGACGACCTCTTCCTTCCCCACCACATGGAGTCCATGCAGGATCTGCTCGCCGACCACGACTTCGCCCACCCGTTTCCCGTGTTCGTGCAGCCGTCGGGGGCGCTGGAGGCGGTACCCACCGATCTCGCCGACCCCCGGTGCGTCCGCTGGCACCTCCATCCCGGGCACAACGCGGTCAGCCTGAGCGGCGCGGCGCACACCGGCGCGCTCTACCGACGCCTTCCCTTCGGATGGCGTCCCGCTCCGGTGGGACGGTGGAGCGATCACTACATGTGGGAGCAGATCTTCTCCATGAACGGTGTCCGACTGGCGACCGCGCCACGGGCGACCACCGTCAAACTCCCGGCCATCTCGAGGTCCGGAGTCGACCCCGCGGACCGGGGGGAGGAGATCCGAACCTGGTACGAACGCAGCCGCACCCCGGGGTTCCGCGACTGGTGGGATGCCCAGGTGGCCGACGCCATCCGCCGGGCCGCGGTCGACCACGTCATGGCGGCCAGTGAGGTGTTCGACGAGCTGGCGGCCATCCGCGCACGGCTGGGGGTCGGACCGGAGGCGGTCGAACCCGTGCGTTGAGGGCGGAACGGGAGCCGTTCGGTCGTGTCCGTGCCCGTGCGGGACCGCGCCAGCCGGTGACCACCAGGTGGATGTGCCGGGGGTTCGTGGCCGGAGGCCGCCGTCCTACCGGATCGGAGGCGGGGCACCCTCGGCACTGGCTGCCAGCAGCGGGTCCCAGGCGCAGACCGCGCACGAGTGTCGGAATGCCGTGCGGGCGAACTCGAGTGAGTCGCCATGGGGATCGTCGGCTGCCCGGACGTCGTCCCAGTCCAGGATGAACTCCCCCAAAGAGGCGTCCCACCGCGCCGAGGACGGAGCCAGGATGGCCTCCGAGAACCCGTCGGGCGCAGGGTGGGCATAGGCGTAGAACGCCGCCTTGGGGTAACGGGCGTCTCCCGGCCACCACCCGATGGCCACTTCCTGGGCGTCCATGGCGTTGCGCATGATGAAGTCGTCCGACGGGGGCTCGGCCGACCGGCCCGAGAAGAGATTGGTGGCCAGGTCGAACGATCCCCACCAGGCGTTGACCGGGGTCGAACGTCCCCGATAGGGGGCACGGAACTCGGCCAGCACCAGCGCGGCCCGGGTGGCTGCTTCGAAGTACGCCTCCACCCGGTCGATGTCGTAGCGGGCGTGGTCCTCATCGGCGTCGAGGGGTGCCGTCCACGACACCTCCTGGGGCGTCGGGTCGATGTCCACGGCGCCGCACAGGCCGCCGACGACTCCGAGCACGTCCCGGGTGACGGCACCCACCGACCGGTGCGGGGTCAGGGCGACCCGGGCGGTCCGCCCGTCGCTGTGTTCGATGGCCACCTCATGGATCCGCAGGTCGAGGACCGCGACGAGCGCACCCGAGCCATCGGGCGCGGGAAGCGGGGCCGTCTCCCACCCTCTCGCCGTGATCCGCAGTGCGGCGTGCTGCAACTCGGGTTGGGGCGGGGCCAGCGCCACGCACAGCTTGCCGAGCACCTGGGTGTGGGCGTGCAACGTGTCGCACGTCTCGGTCCAGTCCTCATAGGACACCGCGGGCCAGGGTGACGGCATCTCCCCACCCTACCGACGGGCCGTCCACCCGGCTCGGGGCTACCCGACCTGCTCGATGACGATCGATGAACTCGCCGGGTCGACCCCTCCCGCCAGTGGCGTGATGGTCAACGCGATCGACTCGCCCGCGGGATTTCGGACGGAGAGCATTGCATCCACCACGGTGGTCTGGATCAGCGTCGTCTCCACGATCTGCGTAGCCCCGGCTCCCCGTCCGACGACGGTGTACGCCAGCTCGACGGTCCCGCCGCCGGAGTCCAGGCCGACGACGAGCTGACCCCCCTCGGTCACCGGGACCTGGAAGTACACCTGGTAGGTGCCGATGCTCGGGAGGAGGAACTGACTGCTCGACGCCCGGGTGATCAACCCGTCGGAAGGACCATTCAGCGGGAACTGCACGGCCGAACCGGGCGCCACCGAGGCGGAGTTGTCCGGAGGTGCCAAGCCGAAGAACTCCGCGAAGTGCATCAATCCGTTTGCACCGGGACTGCCAGGAGTTCCGGGAGCGCCTTGGGCACCGGTGGCGCCGGGGGTACCTTGCACGCCGGGCGTCCCGGCGAGGCCGGGGATTCCGGGGAGGCCTTGAAGACCGGTTAGGCCCTGGATGCCTTGCGCTCCGGGAGTACCGGCCACGCCCGGGATCCCCTGGGCTCCGGGAATACCGGGGGCGCCCTGCGGGCCGGTCGCTCCGTGGCCGGGAACCGACGTGATCCCGACGACGGATCCGTTCGAGCTGGTGCTCATGGCGTTACCGCTGTAGGGGGCGTCACCGAAGGCGAACACCCCGCCGTCCCTGGCCACCAGCCAGTACCCCAGGCCATCGCCCGTCGACACGATCCCGACGATCGGTTGATTCAGGTGGCCCGGTGCCGACCCGTAGTTCGCGGCACCGCCGAATGCCGTGACCCTGCCGACGGCGTCGACGACCCAGTAGCCACCGGCCGGGCTGGTGACGCTGGTGCGCAGCGAGGCCAGCGTGACGTGCAGGGCCCCTTCGGGCTGTCCGGCCTGGCCGGGGAGGATTCCCACCACGAGGGTGGCCGCTCCCAACAGGACCGCCAAGCCGACGGCGACCGCTCGGGCGGCAGTGGGACGTGACACCGACGACACCATGAGCATTCCCCGTTCCGGAAAAGGAACGGGACACCGCTCCGTCTCCCAACGTAGATCTATATTTCCGGAATGTCACATGGAACTATCGACCGACGCCTGGGCAAGCCCGGTCACGCCTCGTCGGCATGGCCCGGACTGCTCGGAGCCGGGCGGGCGGGGTCGATTTCGAGGCCCGGTCGAGTGCGGAACGGTGCCGTGGTCGCATGCTCAGGCCGGTGATCGGTGAGCGTCTGCACGTACGTCCCGTATCTGGCGGCCACCGGGCCGGCCGACAGCCCATGGGCCACCACGCTGAACGTGACCGTCACCACGACGACGGCGAGTACCTGGTTTCCCGCCGCCTGGTCCAGCGCGTCGTAGGCGATGAGCCCGAAGACCACCGAGGCCAGGCCGCGCGGGCCGAACCACCCCACCAGCCCCACCGTGAACCGATCGAGGCCGGAGCCGGCCAGCGCCATCGCCACCGGTACCATCCGGACCGCGGTCAGGGCCAGGGCGGCGAAGACGAAGTCCTGCCACGTAGCGGCCCGGAAGCCCGGCACCACCATGACCGCCCCGAACAAGAGCCAGATCATCAGGGCGAGCAACCCGCCGATCCGCTCGGCGAAGACCACGATGTCGTCGAGTCCCTCACGGACCACGCTGCCGAAGGCCATTCCGGCGAGGAAGGCGGCCACGAAGCCGTTGCCCTGCGCCTGCAGCGCGAGCCCGTAGGCGAGGAGGGCCAGTCCCAGCGCCGCCAGGGGCCGGAATCCCGGGCTGCTCCACCCGGTGGACATCGCCCACGCCACCAACCACCCACCAGCGAGGCCGATCCCTGCACCGACCCCCGCGCCGATCAGCAGCTCGCGCACCGCGCTGGCCAGATGCACGGCGTGGACTGTCTCGGTGGAGACGGCGCCGGCCAGGAACAGGTTGACGAACGGGGTGGCGATGCCGTCGTTGAGTCCGCTCTCCACGTTGAGCAGCCGACGGATCCGTCGGGGGATCCGTTCGTCCTCCATGATCGAGCTACCCAGCGCTGCGTCGGTCGGCGCCACGATCGCCCCGACCGAAGCGGCCACCCAGATGCCGACTCCGGGAAGGATCCCCAACGCGGCCGCGGTGCCGAAGCCGATGGTGAGGGGAAGGCCGATGGCCAGCAACCGGACCGGGAGGCCCAGGTCGTGGCGCAGTTGATGCAGGTTTACCCGGGACGCGTCCGTGAACAGGACCAGCGCCAGGGTCACCTCGGCCAGCGACAGGATGGTCGACGAGTGGGGATTCAACTCGATCAGGTGCACCGGGCCGTGCGTCACCACCAGGCCGAGGACCACGAAGGCGATCGGCGCACTGATCGACCACCGCTCGAGACGCCCCGACACCAGGGACCACACCACGACGCAGGCGGACACGACTGCCAGGGTGAACGTGTCGAGTCCGTGCTCCACCGCGTGCTCCTTCCCGTCCGATCCCGCCGGTCCGACACCTGAGCCTGCGCCCCGGCGTCACTCCGGTCCGGGCCCGAGTCTGCCCGTTCGACTCCGGACCCGGGTGCACTACCTCGTCACCGATGGAGGGCGATCCGACCCGATCGTCGGCCCTGCCGGTCAGCCCAGCGACCCGCCGAGGGCCATGCCGATGATCGGCTTGGCCAGCGGGATGGCACCGGTCGAACCCTGGAACACCGCACCGGGCCCGAACGTGAAGATGCCGCCGTCGGAGGCCACCAGGTAGTACCCGTCGCCGCCCGGTGCCGCGGCCATGCCGACGATGGGCTTGTTGAGGTGGGCACCGCCCATGGAGCCGAGGAACGGTGCGTTGAAGCTGAAGATGCCGCCGTCGGAGGCCACCAGCCAGTAGCCCCCGGTCGACGGGTCGACCGCCATGCCCACGATGGGTTGGTTGAGCGGCCGGCCGCCCATCGAGCCCTGGAACGACGCCCCGGGCCCGTACGTGAAGATGCCGCCGTCGGCGGCCACCAGGAAGTAGCCGTCACCGTTCGGTGCCGCGGCCATGCCCACCACCGGTCGGTTGAGGGTCAGTCCACCGGCCGAGCCGTAGAACGCGGCGGTCGACCCGTAGGAGAAGATCCCGCCGTCGGAGGCCACGAGCCAGCACCCGCCCCCGCCGGGCACCGCGGCCATGCCCACCACCGGTCTGTTGGCGGCCGGGATCGACCCGCCGCAAGAGGCGTGGGCGCCTATGGGAGTGCGGTGCCCGTCGTCGTGGCCAACTGGTACCCCTTGCCGCCGGGGGCCGCCGAGAACCCGCCGATCGGCTCGGGTTGACCGGTACCCGACCCGTAGAACAGCGCATTGAAGCTGAAGATGCCGCCGTCGGACGCGGCCAGCCAGTACCCGTCGTAGTTCGGGTCGTGCATGGCCATCGGCACGTACTGGGCGGGAACCCCCCTCCCGTAGCGGACCTGTCGGGAGAACGCGCACTGACCGGTGCCGTAGCCGCCGACCTCGTTTCCGGCCTGGCCGGCGTCCCCGAACTGCAGGGGAGGCGCGTCGTTCTGGCAGATCATGTTGCCGTGGACCTTGCTCGAGAGGATCTCGATCGAGTCGAAGTCCATGAAGGTGAGGTTGGAAAAGGTGGCACTCCCCCAGATCGTGTCGCGCAGAGCGCCGAACCAGCACGAGGTGAGGCCGGTGAACCACAGGTTGCCCTCGACGACGGTGTCCTCGATGTCCGAGTAGACCGAGCCGCCGTTGCCGGGGAGGGCGTAGAAGACGGTCTGATTCGGCGGAGGGGTGGCCGCGCAGGTCTTCCCACCCCCACCCCCGGTCGATCGGAGGTCACCGGCGATGGTGGTGTCGTGGAGGATCACGCCGAGTGGGGCGGCGGCAGTCAGGTTGCCACCGATGGTCGTCACCGATTTGGGGGCGGTGGCATCGTCGAGGCAGACGAAGTGGATGATCTCGCAGCCCAGGATGAGCGACGCGCCGGCGGCCGCCGTCACGTCCCCTCCGATGGTCAAGCTCGACGCCGTGCCCGGCACCTTGTTGGCCAGGCCGTAGGCACTGACCAGTGCCGCCCCCGCCTCGACGGTCGCGCTTCCGGTCACCACGACGTTCCCGGCGCTGATGTGGCACACTCCGGTGACGTCCAGGGACGCGTAGGTGCCGGCCGGCAGGGCCTAGGGGACGGCGACGGTGCCCCCGCACGTCGCCGTGGCGGCCGCTCCGGCCACCGGAACCGGGCTGTGCACGGCCACGCCGACAGGCACCAGCACGAGGAGTGCGCCGATCGCGCCACGGCATCGCATCACCGCACAACCTAGGCGGGGCGGGAACGCGATGGGGGCCATGCCCGGGTGGTCCCACGCTCCGTTGTCTACCCTGCGTGGATGGCGACCGACCCCCACCCGACGTCGGCCGGGGTCGCCTACCTCGGGGCAGAGGATCTCGTCGACCGGTTCGCCGCCGGGGCCCTGACCAGCGCGGCGGTCGTCGACACGCTGCTGGAGCGCATCGCCGCTCTCGACGATCCATCGGGGGACATCGGGCTGCGGTCGATGGCCGCCGTGGCCGAGGACGCCCGCGCCGTGGCCGTCGAGCGCGATGCCGAGCGGGCCCGGGGTGCGCTACGGGGGCCGCTCCACGGCGTGCCGGTCGCGGTCAAGGACAATATCGAGGTGACCGGCCTGCCCGGCGTGGCCGGCTCGACCGCCCTCCTGGGCCGCCCGGCCCGGGACGCGGCGTTGGTAACCCGACTGCGCGACGCCGGGGCGATCGTGCTCGGGAGCACCAACCTGTCGGAATGGGCCAACATCCGTTCCGAGCGTTCGACCAGCGGATGGTCCGCCACCGGTGGCCTGGTCGGGAACCCGTGGGCACTCGACCGCAGTGCGGGCGGCTCCTCGTCGGGATCGGGCGCCGCGGTGGCGGCCGGCCTCGTCCCGCTGGCCGTCGGCACCGAAACGGACGGGTCCATCGTGTGTCCCGCCTCGGTCAACGGGGTGGTCGGACTGAAACCCACCGTCGGGTCTGTGCCCACCGGCGGCATCGTGCCGATCAGTGCCAGCCAGGACAGCCCCGGACCGATGGGGCGCACGGTGGCCGACGTGGCCCGGCTGTTCGCGGTGCTGTCCGGCCAGGACCCGGTACTCCTCGAGGACCGCTCCCCCCGATTCGTCCACGCCACCACCTGGCGGGCCGAGCACACCCCGACGGATCGATTGGTCGACGGGTTCGTGGCCACCCTGGGCCGGTCCGGCGCGTCCGTGGAGGGGCGCCCGGTGGCCACGCCCGGACCCGAGGTGGTGAACGACGAGTTCGTGGTGCTCCTCTCCGAACTGGTCGACGACCTCGGTGCCTATCTGGCGGCCCGGCCAGGTGACGGGGTGCGCTCCCTGGCCGACGTGGTGGCCCACGAGGTGGCCCATGCCGAGGACGAACTCCCGTGGTTCGGCCACGAACTCTTCGTCCAGGCGCTGGCGACGACGGGGCGCTCCGGCGACGGCTACGCCGCCGCCCGGGCCCGCAACATCGAGTGGGCGGTGTCCACCTGCCTGGAGCCCGCCCTGGAGGGAGCCGACGTGCTTCTTGCCCCGGCGTATGGGCCGGCGTGGAAGAGCGACCTGGTAGTGGGCGGCCACGCGGCGGCCGTGTCGAGCTGGGTCACGACGCCGGCGGCCATCGCCGGATGGCCGATCATGAGCGTCCCCATCGGCCTGGTCCACGGGCTGCCAGTCGGCTTGGCACTGATCGCCCAACCCGGTGACGAATGGACGCTGCTGGCCGCGGCCGCCCGGGTGGAGGCAGTAGTGGCCGCCACCGATCCGCTCCCCCGACCGCGCTGGCGACACCCCGGACGGGGCTGAGTGCCGGCAGCCCTTGCCGGTCAGGCTCCTTCGGCGGCGGCCTTCAACTTGCGGAGAGTCTCTTCCATGCCGGCCCGGTTGTGGGTGGCCCGGTCGGCCACCCCACTGACCGGCTTGCCCAGAAAGGTGACGAGCGCGCCGCGTTCGTCGTCCCACGACTCGGTCACCGCGCAGCCCCCGTCGGTCGGCTCGAACCGGTAGCTCCACAGGGCCACCTTCATGCCCACGGCCTTCACCCGGAACGACAGGACCCGCCCCGGCACCGCCTCGACCACGGTGCCCGTCGTCGCCCATTCCTTCTTGCCCGACCGGTTGGTCCCCTTGAACGTCGCGCCGGGCACGGCACCGGTGGCACCGTTGCGCCACGTGACCGCGTCATTCTCCGGGGACCATTCGTGCATCCGGGTCAAATCGGACACCAGGTCCCACACCTGCTCGGGTGGTGCGGCGATCTCGGTGGTCACACTCACGTGGTCTGCCATGGCGACACAGTACCGACACCGGGCCGCCGCGTCCCGGGCCGCCGCGTCCCGGACCGCTCCGGCCCCGACCGGCCGGCTGACCTCGGGTCGCACCACCCCGGGCAGGTCAGCGGAGATTACGCTTCGATCACTTCCGGCGACAGGCGGCACGCATGCAGTTCCTTCGATCGACGAGACGGGCAGGCTGATGCTCGTCTTGAACCTGGTGGTCCTCGGCCTCGCCATCACCCTCGAGCCCATCCCCTTCACCGCCTTCGCCGTGGTGCTGGCCTCCAAGGGCGGCGTGTCGAAGGCGGCGTTCTTCCTCAGCGGTTGGATCCTGTCGCTGGCCATCGTGGTGGCCGGGACCTTGGCCGCCACCCAGAACAACCCGCCGAAGCCCAACACCGCTCCCTCCACGGCCAGCTTGGCGGCCAAGATCCTGATCGGCGCCGTGCTGTTGGTCATCGCCCTGCGCCGCCGCCGCATGATCGGCCAACCCAAGAAGCCGAAGGATCCGCCCAAGTGGCAGACCGGCGTCGACAACATGTCCCGGTGGTTCGCGTTCGGCCTCGGTCCGCTCACCCAGCCATGGGGTCTGGTGGCTGCGGGGGTGTTCACCATCGTCGATGCCAAGCTGGCCGGCCCGCTGAGTGCGGTGGCCCTCGTCCTCTTCTGCCTGTTGGCCACCGGCACCTACCTGGCCGCCGAGATCTACGCCTGGTTGCGGCCGGTCCAGACCAAGGAGCTGCTCGATCGGTTGCGGGCGTGGATCAGCACCCACACGGACCAGGCCATCGTTGTCCTCTCCGGGGTGGTCGGTGCCTGGCTGATCGCCGACAGCGTCTACCTGCTGGTGCACTGAACCGTCGTCCTCATCCAGAGGCCGTCACCGGGGGGTTTGCGGTGGAGGCGGCGGGTCGACGGCCGGGGTGCCGCCGTCGAGCACGTGCTCGGTCCACGCCTCCCCCGACCAGTAGCGCTGCTCGTGGCGCACGAACGGATCGGTAAACCAGCCGGGTGCCGTCCCGGTGAATGTCGACCCGGAGGTGGGCCCCGACGAGGATGTCGTCGGGGAGGGAGCGGACGAGGCGGTGAACCCGCGTGCGCCCGACGGGCCGCGCTGGCCGCCCGTGCCGCGGCGGCGCTGGGATGCCAGCAGACGAACGACGATCACCACGGCGAAGGCGGCGATGGCCACCCAGGAGTGCTGCCCATTGACGTGCACGAGGCCAGTGTACGACCGTGCTCCCCGATTCCACCGGTGCCCGCGACCTGGGCGTCAGGCCTTCGGTTGCATCTTCTCCAGGGTTTCCCCCATCTGGCGGTGGACGGCGTTGACGGCCTGGAGCGGTCGGATCATCACCCGGAACTCGACGATGCGCCCCGCGTCATTGCAGCGGATGATGTCGACCCCGTTCACGTACTTCCCGTCGATGGTCGTCTCGAATTCGAGCACCGCGGTGTCGCCGTCCAGGACCTTCTTCGTGTAGCGGAAGGCGCCGGCGCCGTCCCCCGACAAGTCGGTGGTCCCGCCGCCGGTTGTCCCGCCGCCGATGGGACCGGAGGCGGTGTCGCCGGAGAGGGCCACCGCCGCGGCCTGCAGGTAGAGGGTGGTGACGGCCTTGCCCCGCTGGGGAGTGAAGACGATGGGCGAGTAGAAGACGACGTCCTCGTCGAGCAGCTCGTCGAGGCCCCCGGGGAGCTCCCCCTTCAGGTACCGGTGCCACT
>Ga0075522_10003504_pt1 | contig 11420 bp, 11 predicted proteins | sample NGEPerA_FD_74796 | JGI IMG/M metagenome (GOLD analysis project Ga0075522, IMG submission 74796) | Arctic peat soil microbial communities from the Barrow Environmental Observatory site, Barrow, Alaska, USA - NGEE PermafrostL2-A | ecosystem: Environmental > Terrestrial > Soil > Wetlands > Peat ... | reverse complement strand
TCCCACCCTGCCCGGCCAAACGACTCCACCAGCGCATCCCGGCGTTTGCGGTAGGTGTCGCGCATCTCGCGAATGCAGTCGTCCGGGCCGTTCAGCGCGGCGGTGGCGGCGACCTGGATCGGGGTGAACGCGCCATAATCGAGATAGGATTTGACCCGCGCCAAGGCGGCGATGATACGGTCATTGCCGACCGCAAATCCCATGCGCCAGCCGGCCATCGAAAACGTCTTCGACATCGAGGTGAATTCCACGGTCACGTCGATCGCGCCGGGAACCTGCAGCACCGAGGGCGGCGGGTTGTTGTCGTCGAAATAGACCTCCGCATAGGCCAGATCCGACAGGATGAAGATCTCGTGCTTCTTGGCGAACGCCACGAGGTCGCGGTAGAAATCGAGGCTCGCGACATAGGCGGTCGGATTGGAGGGATAACAGACCACGATCGCGAGCGGCTTTGGGATCGAATGGATGATCGCGCGCTCCACCGCCTCGAAGAATTGCGGCGTCGGCTCCGACGGCACCGAGCGGATGACACCGCCCGCCATCAGGAACCCGAAGGCGTGGATCGGATAGCTCGGATTCGGGCACAGCACGACGTCGCCGGGCGCGGTGATCGCCTGCGCCACGTTGGCAAAGCCCTCCTTCGAGCCCAGCGTTGCCACGATCTGGGTTTCCGGATTGAGTTTGACGCCAAAGCGCCGTGCATAATAGGCCGCCTGCGCCTTCCGCAGCCCGGTAATGCCGCGCGAGGCCGAGTAGCGGTCGGTGCGCGGCTTGCCCAGCGTTTCCTTGAGTTTCTCGATCACATGCGGCGGCGTCGGCAGGTCCGGATTGCCCATGCCGAGATCGATGATATCGGCCCCGGCATTGCGCGCGGCCGCCTTCGCCCGGTTGACCTGTTCGAACACGTAGGGCGGCAGGCGGCGTATGCGGTAAAAATCTTCCATGGACCTTGCTCCGGCAACCGGGTGCGGCAGAATCGATGACGCCCTGGGCTTGCGAAACCTTCCTCGGTTTCACTGGGGAAATCGCGCTCGATCAAGGATTTAGAGCGAATTCCGGCGCCGGATAGCTGTCTTCGACCCGATTTGCGGTTGAATTGGGGTTCTTTTACCACGGACGCACCACAGCGCCAGTATCCCCTGCGATCACTGCGCGGAGGGGTCCCTGGCGGGCGCGCTTTTGACCGCCGGATCCTTGGCGGCCACCGAGGCCTGCCGGTCCCGCGCGGCAAGCAGTTCGGCCTTGATCTTGGCCCGCTCGGCCGGCGCCATCGCGGCCTGGTCACGGTCCGGCGGCAAATCCTCGACCGGAAGATAGGCTCCAGCGTCCTTCGGAGCCGCCGGCGCGTCGGCCGGCGTGCCGACCAGCGGCAAATCGGCGATCGACGTCGCGCAGCCGCCGAGCGCGAACGCCGACAACAGCAGCGCTCCCCCCGCCAGTGCCCTGAGTTTTCGATTCCCCGACATGCGTCCCGCAAGTCCCCTCGCCGGCGCGAACTTCATCGTCGCTTGGCGCTTATTTCATCAAACCATTGTCGCTCGAAACGATTAAAGCCTGAACAATAAACCGGACCGTTAGGGCTTCAGTATGACAGAACCAAGATGCTTTGTCGCAGTGCAACACACCGGGATTTCAGAATTAACGTGGACCTTGTCGTGGTCAATTCAGCGCGGTGACGAAGCCTGCGTGAACCTATAGTGTTGCAGCCATGAACGACGTCACCACTGACACCGGAACCGCAAAAACGTTCGACCCCGAAGCCTTCGCGATGAACCTCGCCCGGGCGATGGAGAGCAGCGGCCAAGCCCTGGCAGCCTATCTCAAGCCGCGCGAGAATGGCGAGCCGAAGGACAAGCCGCCGAACGAGCTCGGCGAGGTCATCAAGACCTTCAGCACGGTCGCCGAATACTGGCTGGCCGACAGAAGCCGGGCGAGCGAACTGCAGATGAAGATGGGCAAGGCCTATCTCGATCTGTGGGGCTCCTCGATGCGACGCCTCGCCGGCGAAGCGGCGGAGCCGGCGATCGCGCCCTCGCCGCGCGACAAGCGGTTCAGCGACCCCGAGTGGAAATCCAACCAGTTTTTCGAATTCGTGATGCAGGTCTATCTGCTGACCACCCAATGGGCGCAAGCGCTGGTGCGCGACGCCGAAGACCTCGATCCGCATACCCGCAAGAAGGCCGAGTTCTACGTCCAGCAGATCACCAACGCGCTGGCGCCGTCGAATTTCGTGCTCACCAACCCGGAAGTGCTGCGCGAGACGCTCGCCTCCAACGGCGACAACCTGGTGCGCGGCATGAAGATGCTGGCGGAGGATATCGAGGCTGGCCACGGCACCTTGCGCATCCGCCAGTCCGACCCGGCCAATCTCGAGGTCGGCATCAACATGGCGACGACGCCGGGCAAGGTGATCTTCCAGAACGAGCTGATGCAGCTGATCCAGTATGCGCCTGCGACCGAAAACGTGCTGCGCACGCCACTCCTGATCGTGCCGCCATGGATCAACAAATTCTACATTCTCGACCTCAAGCCGGAAAAATCCTTCATCAAATGGTGCGTCGATCAGGGCGTCACGGTGTTCGTGATTTCCTGGGTCAACCCGGACAAGAGTCTCGGCGCCAAGACCTTCGACGATTACATGAAGGAGGGTCCGCTGGCGGCGATGGACGCGATCGAGCGGGTCACCGGCGAGTTGAAGGTCCACACCATGGGCTACTGCGTCGGCGGCACCCTGCTCGCCTCGACGCTGGCGTGGCTGGCGGAAAAGCGCCGCGTCCGCGCCACCTCGGCGACGTTCCTGGCAGCCCAAGTCGATTTCAGCCATGCCGGCGATCTCCTGGTGTTCGTCGACGAAGACCAGATTTCGGCGCTGGAACGCGACATGCAGGCCTCGGGCGTGCTCGAAGGCAGCAAGATGGCGATGGCCTTCAACATGCTGCGCTCCAACGACCTGATCTGGTCCTATGTCGTGCGCAATTACCTCAAGGGGCAACCGCCCTCGGCGTTCGACCTCTTGCACTGGAATTCGGATGCGACGCGAATGCCGGCGGCAAACCATTCCTATTACCTGCGCAACTGCTATCTGGAGAACCGGCTGTCCACCGGCAGCATGGTGCTCGACAACACCCTGCTCGACCTGTCGAAGGTGAAACTGCCGATCTACAATCTGGCGACCCGCGAGGATCACATCGCGCCGGCGGAGTCGGTGCTTTACGGCTCGCAGTTTTTCGGCGGCCCGGTGAAATACGTGCTGTCCGGATCCGGACATATCGCCGGCGTGGTCAACCCGCCGGCGTCGGGCAAATACCAGTTCTGGACCAACGACAATATCAAGGACATTTCGCTGGCGGACTGGCTCAAGGGCGCGGAGGAGCACAAGGGGTCGTGGTGGCCGAATTGGCGGGAGTGGCTCGGAACCCTCGACGCCGAGGAAGTTCCGGCGCGCGCGATCGGCACCGATGTATTGCCGCCGATCGAGGATGCGCCGGGCAGCTACGTCAGGGTCCGCGCGTAGCGCAACGACCGGCCTTTGCCTATAACAGGCGATCCGGCCGGGACCGGATTCGGAATTCGAAACGAGGGGAAATGCTATGACGCGGGAATTGTTCTGGCTGTCGCTGACGGTGATGTTGACGGGGCTGTTGTGGGTGCCGTACGTGCTCAATCGCACCCAGGTGCGCGGCCTCGGCGGCGCCATGGCCAATCCGTCGCGCGGCGACAAGCCGCATGCGGAATGGGCCACGCGGCTGATGTTCGCGCACGACAACGCGGTCGAGAACCTCGTGGTGTTCGCACCCCTGGTGCTGATCCTCAACGCCATCGACTATTCCAGCCAATGGACGGTGCTCGCCTGCGCGGTGTATTTCTGGGCCCGGATCGCACATCTGGTCGTCTACACAATGGGCCTGCCGGTGTTCCGGACACTGGCCTTCACCGTCGGCTTCCTCGCCCAGGTCGTGCTGGCGGTGGCGATCGTCCGGCAGTTTTGACCGTTCGCGCATGGTGAGGCGCGCCGGCTTCGGCGCGTCTCCAGAACGTGCCCCAGCAAGGATAGCCGGGACGGACGCCGCCGGGGTCGGATGATCCTACAGCAGGTGTTTCGCCAGCGCCCGGAACATGAACCTGTTGCCATCGGCCGAATAATGATCGTCTCCGAGAATGAAGAGATGCTCGTACCAGTCCTTGTCGGCATCGGCGGCGGCGAAGAACGCCGGAAACAGGTTGATGAACGCCTTGCACCGCCCCTGACAGAACGCGCGCCATAGCGAAACCTGCCGGCTGTCGCGGTCGCCCTGCGCGATCTGTTGCGACCAGGGATAGACCACGATGGTCAGCGGAATCTTTCGGGCCGCCAGCAGATCGGCCAGCGCACCCATGTTCTGCAGCGATCTTGCGATCCCGCCCTCCACGCCGAGCGGCCGGTAGGAATCGCCGACGTCGAGCCCCGGAACCGTCCAGCCGGTGCGGCCGTAATCGGTATCGATTTTCCGTCTCTGGTTGCCGAGCAACCGCTGGATCGATCGCTTGACGTACAGAACCGTCCGGTTGGTCACCACGAAGTGATCGACCAGGAAATCCGGTTTCTTCGGTGGCGCCGCGACTTTCTGCGCGGAGCCCTCGCTTGAGCTGCAATGCGCCCGGTATTTCGGATCATCGTCGATGCAGAAATAGGAGGTCGCCTCATCCATCACGTCCGAGGTATCCGAAAACAACACGACCTCGTCGAATTGCAAGCCGCTGTCGAGCAGATACTGGATCTTCTTGTAATAGATGCTGGGCGAGTATGAGGCCACGGCCGCGTTGAGAAATTCGATCTTGTCGCTGCGCTGCTGCCCGGCCAGATAAAGCATGCCGGCGAACGAGTCCTCAAAGCTCATCCCGATTCCCTCGGTAAAGGAATCGCCGATCAGCAGAACACGATGGGAGGTTGTTTTCAGCGGCACATCCCGAACCGAAACGTCCTTGAACCCGAGATTGTCGGTGAACAACCGGTATCGCACCCCGCCCCAGCGGTCATAGCCGTCGAAATTCGCCGCCAGGCCATGGTCGTAGATGGGATTGGCGATCCGCGGCGGGCGTTGCTTCTCCTCGCCGCCGCTGACCAGCGAATAGACAAAATCGAAGGCGAGAAACAGCAACACGCAATACACCACCAGACCGGCGTGGACCAAAACTCGTTTGAAGGTGAAATATCCAGCGATCTTGCGTGATAGTGATCGAGAGGTCGAGCGATCGGACATTCCGGGCTACTCACATATGCAGCCACCGTTTCCGGCTTTCCAGAACGGACCGCAAGGCCTAGAAACACAGCGTAAGAAGAAATTGCGATTCCTGCTACTCTATAGCCGATAGACCGCACGCAGGCATAGCTGGAAGCCCCCGGATTGAGAATGCAACAGTCGACCCACCAGGTTTTCTCGCGCGAGGAAAAGATCGTCGCCGGTTCCGATCGCACGTTCGGCCTGGTGATGACTGCCGCGCTGGCGCTGGTGACGCTGTTGAACGCGTGGCGTTCGGGCCGGGCGTGGCCGTGGACCGGCGGCGCGACGGCGTTGTTTCTGGCCGCGGCACTGCTTCGTCCCGCCATCCTGCATCCGCTCAACCTGCTGTGGCTGAGGTTCGGGCTGCTGCTTCACGGCGTGGTCAACCCCGTGGTGATGGCGCTGGTGTTCTACGGCACGGTGTTTCCGACCGGCCTCGTCATGCGCATGCTCGGTAAGGATATGTTGCGGCTCAAATGGCAGCCGGACGCGGACAGCTACTGGATTCCGCGAACCCCTCCCGGTCCATCGCCGGAGACCATGAAAGACCAGTTCTGACATGGCGCCTGGATTTCAATACGCGGAATACAACAGATGGATTTGATAGCTGAGCTTTGGCGCTTTATGCGGGTCCGGAAGAAATTCTGGCTGTTGCCTATCCTGATCATGATGGTGGTGTTTGGCGGACTGGTGGTGCTGACCAAAGGCTCGGTCATCGCGCCGTTCATCTACACCCTGTTCTAGACCGCGCGATGCGGATCCTCGGCATTTCCGCTTTCTATCACGACAGCGCCGCGGCGCTGATCGACCAGGGGCGGATCGTCGCCGCGGCACAGGAGGAACGCTTTACCCGGCGCAAACACGATGCCTCGTTTCCGCATAACGCGATCGCCTATTGTCTTGCGGAAGCCGGCATTGCCGCCGACCAGCTCGATCACGTCGTATTCTACGACAAGCCGTTCTTGAAATTCGAGCGGCTGCTGGAGACCTATGTGGCGCTGGCGCCGCGCGGGTTTCGCTCCTTCAAGATGTCGATCCCGTTATGGCTGCGGGAGAAGCTGTTTCAGAAGAACCTGCTGCGCGACGAACTTGCGAAATCCTCCGGTGATTTCGACAAGGACCGGCTGTTGTTTTGCGAGCATCATCTGAGCCACGCCGCCTCGGCGTTCTACCCCTCCCCGTTCGAGCAGGCGGCGGTGCTGACCATGGACGGCGTCGGCGAATGGGCGACCACCTCGGCGGCGACCGGCAACGGCCATCGCCTCGAAATATTCCAGGAAATCCACTTTCCGCATTCGCTCGGCCTGCTCTACTCGGCGTTCACCTATTATACCGGCTTCAGGGTCAACTCCGGCGAGTACAAGGTGATGGGACTGGCGCCTTACGGCGAGCCGAGATTCACCCAGCTCATTCTCGATCATCTGATCGACCTCAAGCCGGACGGCTCGTTCCGGCTCGACATGTCCTACTTCGATTACTGCACCGGCTTCACCATGACCAACGATCGCTTCGCCAGATTGTTCGGCGAGCCGGTGCGCGGCCCGGATCAATTGCTGACCGGCTTTCACATGGATGTCGCCGCTTCGATCCAGGCGGTGCTGGATGAGGCGGTGCTGCGGCTGACCCGCAACCTCGCCGGGCAAACCGGTTCGCGGAATCTTTGCCTGGCCGGCGGCGTGGCGCTCAATTGCGTCGCCAATGGAAAGATCCTGCGCGATGGCCGCTTTGACAACATCTGGATCCAGCCTGCGGCGGGTGACGCCGGCGGCGCGGTGGGCGCGGCGCTGGCGGCCTATCACTTGTTCAAGGACCAGCCCCGCCACAGCAATGGCGCGGACGGCATGTCGGGTTCGTTTTTGGGCCCCGGCTTCGCTCAAGCTGAGATCGAACGGCGACTGACGGCGGCGGGAGCAAAATTCACCGTGCTGGGCGAGACCGACATGATCGATCGCACGGCGCAGGCGCTTTCCGAACAAAAGGCGGTGGGCTGGTTTCAGGGCCGCATGGAGTTCGGCCCGCGCTCGCTCGGGGCGCGCTCGATCCTGGGCGATCCGCGTTCGCCCGCCATGCAGAAAACCCTCAATCTGAAGGTCAAATATCGCGAGAGTTTTCGCCCCTTCGCCCCCGCGGTGTTGCGCGAAGACGTTTCGGAATGGTTCGATCTCGCTTCCGACAGTCCCTATATGCTTGTTGTCGCCGACGTCAGGGAAGACAAGCGCCGGCGCATGAGTCCGGACGAAGCCGCGCTCTTCGGCATCGACAAGCTCAACGTTTCACGCTCGGAAATCCCGGCCGTGACCCATGTCGATTATTCGGCCCGCATCCAGACCGTCCACCGCGACACCAATCCGCTGTTTCACGCGCTGCTGAGCCGGTTCAAGGCGCTGACCGGCTGTCCCGTGCTCGTCAACACCAGCTTCAACGTCCGGGGCGAGCCGATCGTGTGCACGCCCGAAGATGCGTTCCGCTGCTTCATGGGCAACGAACTCGACATGCTCGTGGTCGGCAATTGCGTGCTCGACAAGGCCGACCAGGATCCCGGCCTCAAAAGCAATTATAGCCTGTCGCTGGAGGCCGACTGACCCTGGATCGGCATCCGCTAGCCCTCGCTCAGGCCCAGCATCAGCTGCATGTTTTGCACGGCCGCGCCCGAGGCGCCTTTGCCGAGATTATCGAGGCGCGCGACCAGAACCGCCTGACGGTGTCTGTCGCTGGCAAACACGTACAGTTCGAGCTTGTTGGTCTCATTGAGTGCCTCGGGCTCGAGCTTGCCGCTCTTGAACGCCGCGTTTTCGAGTGGCATCACCGAGACATGGGTACTTCCGGCGTAGCGCTTCGCCAGCACGGCATGAAGATCGGCGCCATCAGGGTTCCCGGGCAGCATGTCGAGCTGCAACGGCACGGAGACCAGCATGCCCTGCCGGAAATTTCCGACCGAGGGCACGAAGATCGGGCGACGCGTCAGTCTTGAGTAAAGCTGCATTTCGGGCACATGCTTGTGCTCGAAGCCGAGCCCATAGAGTTCGAAGGCCGGCGCGGAGCCGTCCTCATAGCTTGCGATCATCGACTTGCCGCCGCCCGAATAGCCGCTGACGGCGTTGACGGCGACGGGATAGTCCGCAGGCAAAATGGCGGCATCGACCAGCGGCCGCAGCAGCGCGATCGCGCCGGTCGGATAGCAGCCGGGATTGGAGACTTTTCGCGCGGCGCGTATTCTGTCGGCCTGATCCGGCGCGAGTTCCGGAAAGCCGTAGGTCCAGTCGGCGGCGACGCGAAACGCCGTCGAGGCGTCCAGAATCTTGGGCGCAGCCGCACCCATGCCGTCAATCAGCGCCACGGTCTCCTTCGCCGCCTCGTCCGGCAGGCAGAGGATGACGAGATCAACCTCCTCCATCAGCGCGCGCTTGGCCACGAGGTCCTTGCGCTTGTCCTCGGCAATGGCTTTGACCAAGACATCGCTCTGTTGCTGCAGCCGTTCCTGAATGCCGAGGCCGGTCGTTCCAGATGCGCCATCGACAAACACGGTCGGCTTCATGGTGTCGTTGACCGGCCGCTTCTGCTGGATGTCTGTCAAGGTCATGGCACGTTCCTTTCGAGCGGATTGGTTTCGTTGGCGAAGACGTGGGGCCGCGCTTCCTGCATCAACCGGGCAATCTGTTGCGCGTCCGCATCCGTCTGTGTGCCAAGCGCGGCGGCGACCGCCGCATAATCGGTCTCGGATTTGTGCTGGTTCAGCTTGAAACTACCCTCAACCTCTTCAACCGTCATCACCAGCCCTACAATCGCTTTCTTCATCGCATCGAGGCGTCCCGCCGTCATCTTCGACGACGTCCAGGGCGGTTTCGGCGCCAGCCAGTTTTCGAACTTCGCGCTGAGCGCATCGAGATGGGAGGCGAGTTCGCCGTCGGACAGCCTTCGCACCGTGCCGGTGAGATGCACGGCCTGGTAGAGCCAGGTCGGCACCTGGTCCGGCGAGACGTACCAGTCGGGCGAGATATAGGCATCGGCGCCGTTCACGGCCAGCAGCCAGGACGACTTGCCGTCGGCGAGCCCTGCAAGCGCATTGCCGCGTGCGACATGAAACGCCGCGTGCGGTGTGCCGTCATCGGCATAGAACAGGTAAAACGGCAGCGACGACGCCACCGGCCTCGCGCCGTCCCATGCGCAGACCGTGCCGAATCCACGCGCTTGCGCAAAGCCGAGGCTCGCGGCGCGATCGGGCTTGAACATCGGAGGGGTATACATTCCAAACTCCTGCTTGACGTAGGAGCCGCCGGGACCGAACCGCGCTGTGCTGGAAAAAAGTGCCGCGGACCGGATCCGGCGGCAGGGGCTGATCTCTTAAACGCAGATCTCCGTCCATACCGCAACGGTACGGCGACGGCGGACGATGAGGGTGGTCGCGGTGTCGATCATGGCCGCCGCTATAAGGCCGCGCCCGGTTTTGGTCAAGATGGGTTCGCTCGCTTCGCTCATGTCCCGAAATGACGGTGCTGCTTTGCTGGATTCCACATGTCCGCTCGCCGGGTCGATGCTTCAGACCGCGCGCCAGAGCCATTCGGCGATCTGCCCGATCACGTCGCCGAACAGCAACAGCGCCGCCGCCCAGATCAGCGCCGATACCCAATTGGCGATCTGAAAGCTCCAATAGGGCATCTCGAAGATCCCGGCCGCCAGCGGCACCGAAGCCCGCAGCGGCCCGAAGAACCGGCCGATGAAAATGCTGGGCACCCCCCATTTTCTCACAAAGGCCTCGCCGCGCGGCAGGATTTCCGGATAACGCGACAGCGGCCACATCTGCGCGACGCGCTCCTTGTACCGGAAGCCGAACCAGTAGGAGAGCCAGTCGCCGAGCGCGGCCCCGATGCCGCCGGCGAGGCAAAGCGGCCAGAAGGCAATGCCGCTGGCCCCGATCAGCGCCCCGATCGCAACCAGCGCGCCCCAGGCCGGGATCAGCAAGGAGATGAAAGCAAGCGATTCACCGAACGCCAGCACCAGCACGATCGGTGCGGCCCAGGCGCTGTGGTCGCGCACGAAATCGGCCAGCGCGCGCGCAAAATCTTCCATTACCGAGATGCCCTTCCCAAGCCGATCGCGCGCCGGACCTTTTCAAGGTCCCAACGTCCAAGTACAGGTAAGCGAGGCCTTTGCGTCACATCAAGTCACAAAGCGGGGCAATAGCCGCGAGTCCACCGCGCAAACGGTTTTCAATCATCCCAACCAACCGGAGAGAACAGATGATCGGACCGCTGATGATGTGCGTGGGTTCCGTGGTTTTGCTCATCGGAATGCTCGCGGGCATCGTGATGGGCATCACGGAAGACTTCGTGCTCGCGCCGGCCCACGCGCATCTCAACCTGGTTGGCGGCGTGCTGCTGTTCCTGTTCGGGCTGTATTACAAACTGGTTCCGGCTGCCGGCGTCACCACGCTGGCGAAAGTACAGGGCTGGCTCCATATTGTGGGCGGGATCGTGTTTCCGGCCGGGGTCGCGATGGTTGTCTTGGAGGGACCGTCGTTCATCGCGGCGCCGATCGTGGGATCGCTGATCGTGGTGGCGATGGCGCTGTTCGCGGTGATCGTGTTCCGAACATCGCGCGCCTGAACGGCCCGGCACCGGCCCGCCGGCCCGGCCGGTCACATTTGCAGCCTATCCATGGCATAGTCAGGGAAACCGATTCGCTGCGCCTTCGGCGCGCGCAACACATAAAGAACCATGTCCAAACCATTGAAATCAGAAGCTAAAACCAAAACGGCCGACGACCTGTTCGGGGTTGCGGAACCGAAAGGCCGAGCGCCCCTCAAGGTCGCCTCGCGCGCCCAGAGCGCGGAGGCCGGCTACACCGCGGCCGATATCGAAGTGCTCGAAGGCCTCGAGCCGGTGCGCCGCCGCCCCGGCATGTATATCGGCGGCACCGACGAAAAGGCGCTGCATCATCTGTTCGCCGAAGTGATCGACAACTCCATGGACGAGGCGCTGGCGGGACATGCCTCCTTCATCGAAGTCGAACTCGGCGCCGATGGATTCCTCACCGTGACCGATAACGGCCGCGGCATTCCGGTCGACCCGCATCCGAAATTCCCGAAAAAATCCGCGCTCGAAGTCATCATGTGCACGCTGCATTCCGGCGGCAAGTTCGACTCCAAGGTCTACGAGACCT
>Ga0075522_10003503_pt1 | contig 11422 bp, 7 predicted proteins | sample NGEPerA_FD_74796 | JGI IMG/M metagenome (GOLD analysis project Ga0075522, IMG submission 74796) | Arctic peat soil microbial communities from the Barrow Environmental Observatory site, Barrow, Alaska, USA - NGEE PermafrostL2-A | ecosystem: Environmental > Terrestrial > Soil > Wetlands > Peat ... | reverse complement strand
TCCACGCACCGCCCGTTACGCCGACGACTGGGTGCGGGAGCTGCGCGCCGATCAGGTCGATCGCTACGGCGTGCTCTTCGAGGTGGTGATGTCGCGGGTGGCCGCGCGCGGCCGGAAGACCCGCGACGTGGTCTGCGAAGTGCTGAGCACCTGGCCCACCCCCCTCCGCCGCGTGATGGCCCGCCACGGCCTGGGTCGTTTCTGCGTCACGCAGAAGGCCGATCTCGCCCGCCCCAACGACGTCTACCGGGGCGAGAACACCGCGCCGCGAGATTGGATCATGGTCGGCAACCACGATACGGCGCCGATCTGGCGCCTGGCCGAGGGCTGGCAGGGCACGCCGGCGGGGGCCGCGCGCGCCGCCTACCTGGCCGAGCGCCTCATGCCGCGCGCCGAGCTGCGCGGACGCCTGGCGCGCTGGATCGCCGCCGACCACCGACACCTCTGCCAGGCGATGTTCGCCGATCTCTTCGTCGGGCCCGCGCGGCGGGTCTCGATCTTCTTCGCCGATCTCTTCGGCCTGCGCGAGATCTACAACCGCCCCGGTCTGGTCGACCCGGAGAACTGGAGCTTGCGGCTGCCTTCCAGCTTCCTGGCGGATCACGCCCGGCGCGTGGCGGCCGGCGACGCGCCGAACCTTCCGTTCGCGCTGGCGTTCGGAGCGCTCCACCGCGCCGCCGACGACGCGCCGGTGGCCTCGGCCGCTTGGCGCCTGCTGGCGGCGGCGCGGGAGCTGACCCCCGCCCTCGGCGACGAGCCGTTCGCGCTGGCGGAGGCCGTGCTCAGCCCCGCGCCGGCGTAACGCCGACCAGCTCGGCGATCGCCGCCAACGGGATGGTCACGGTCTCGCCGCAGACGTCGAGCTCGTCGCGCAGCTCCTGAAAGGCCTTTTCGAGCAGGTTGGTCTGCAGCACCAGCGCCAGCTCCTCGGGCAGCGGCATGAACGGCGCCCCGCCAACCGCCGCCAGGTAGCCGCGCAAGAACGACCCCGAGATCTGGCGGTGCCAGGCCTCGGCCCAGGGCGCCACCGCCTCCCGATCCTGGTCGCGCACCACCGAGCCATCCAAGAGCGCGGTCATCGCCGCGAAGTGGAACGAGCGGATCATGCCCGCCACGTCGCGCAGCGCCGAATGCTTGCGCCGCCGCTCGATCAGCGTCTCGCCCGCCGCGCCGTCGAAGTCGACGATCACGAAATCCTTGCCAGCGTGCAGCACCTGGTCGAGGTGGTAGTCGCCGTGGATGCGGATGCGCAGCCCCGTCAGCCGGTGGGTCAGGATCGGCTCGAAGACCTTGAGCGTGCGTCCGGTGTCCTCGGCCAATAAGCGCGCCGGCCCGGCGATGCGCGGAGGCAATCGGTCCAAGTTGGACTTGAGCAGGCGCAGGGTCTTGCCGGCCAGGTTGCGCATCGACTGGTACGTCGAGCGCCGGTCGAGCGACAGATACGGCTCCGGCACGAAGGCCGGATCCACCGTCTCCGAGGCCAGCGCCAGGTGAAGATCGGCGGTCCGGCGGCCGAGCTGCGCCGCCACGTCCAGGTAGGCCCCCACCACCTCCTGCACGGCCGCGGGGACCTCGGCGCGCGCCGTCTCGAGGGGCGTCGCCGGCGCGGGCGCGGGCGCCGCCGCCTCTCGGTGCCGGGTCAGCACGCGCTCGAAGAAGCGGTGCAGCTCCTCACGGGCGTGCGTCCAAGCGGTCCCCTCGTTGGGCACGTAGGCCTGCAGCACCGCCAGCGTCGACGGCTCGGCCCGACCGCGCCGCAACTGTAGGGCGCCCACCACCGTCGGCGCCAACCCGGGCGCGCGCACGTTCAGAAAGCGTGTCATCTCCAGCTCGGGGCTGAGCCCCTCTTCGACCCGACGGAACATCTTCAAGAAATAGCGATCGCCGTAGCGCAGGGCGGCCGAGCTGTGGTGCGCGCTGATGTTGAACGGCTCGGCCTCCGGCAGATCGACGGCGGCGAACGCCGTGGCCTCGATGGTCGGCCCGTCGGAGGCGCCGGAAGCAGCGCGCGCGGTCGGACGCGGCGCGACCCACGTCTCCAGCAACGCGCGCGCCGCCCCCACGTCTTCGGCCGCGTCGACCAGCGTCGCATCGCCCCCCCCCCGTGCAGGGTCGCCAGCACCGCGGCCGGAGCCACCGCGCGGCCGTCGGTGACGACCGCCAGCGGAAGCATGAAGCGCTCCGGTTCGATGTCGGCGTACTCGACGCGGGCGATGAGGACGTGCACGGCGCCCAGCGGCACCAGCGCGTCGATGCGCGCACCCACCACCCGGGCGTCCCGACCCGCGAACCAGCGGCGGCTGGTGACGAATCCCGGCAAGATCTCCTCCAGCACCGAGCGCCCGGGGCCAGCCAGCGCGCTTTCCCAGGTGGCGACGTCGAGCACCGGTGGACGATAGGCGGCGGCCGAATCGATCTCTTCGCGCGAAGCGGGCGCCTCCAGCGAGAACCAATAGAACGCGTGACCGCCCACGGTCATGAGGTACGGCACCTCGCCGATGGCCGGGAACTCGGTGTAGCCGGTCAGCTCCACCGGATGGGTCCCCTTCCACTTCGACAGATCCAGCTCGACGTACTGCGCGAAGCGGGAGAGGTTGGCGACCACCAGCACCGTCTCGTCGCCGTACTGGCGGATGAAGGCCAGCACCCGGTGGTTGGAGGGGGTCAGAAATTCGATCGTCCCGCGGCCGAAGGCCTGGAACTGTTTGCGCAAGGCCAAGATGCGCTTGGTCCACCAGAGCAGCGAGTTGGGGTTGTTCTGCTGGGCCTCGACGTTGATCGCCTCGTAGTGGTACTCGGGATCGATCGTGATGGGCAGGATCAGGCGCTGCGGGTTGGCGCGCGAAAAACCCGCATTGCGATCGGCGCTCCACTGCATCGGCGTGCGGACGCCGTTGCGATCGCCCAGGAAGATGTTGTCGCCCATCCCGATCTCGTCGCCATAGTAGAGGACCGGCGTCCCCGGCAACGACAGCAAGAGCCCGTACAGCAGCTCCATCTTGCGCCGATCGTTGCCGACCAGCGGCGCCAAGCGCCGCCGGATACCCAGGTTGATACGCATCTCGGCGTCGTTGGCGTAGGCGCGGTACATGTAGTCGCGCTCTTCGTCGGTCACCATCTCCAAGGTGAGCTCGTCGTGGTTGCGTAGAAACAGCGCCCACTGGCAGTTGTCGGGGATGGCCGGCGTCTGCGCCAGGATGTCGAGGAGCGGGAAGCGATCCTCCATGTGAATGGCCATGAACATCCGCGGCATGATCGGAAAATGGAAGTTCATGTGGCACTCGTCGCCGGTGCCGAAGTAGGCCGCCGCATCCTCGGGCCACTGGTTGGCCTCGGCCAGCAACATGCGGTCCTCGAACTTGCTGTCGATGTGCGCCCGCAGGGTCCGGAGAAAATCGTGGGTGGCGGGAAGATTCTCGCAGTTGGTCCCTTCGGCCTCGAACAGGTACGGCACGGCGTCGAGGCGCAGGCCGTCGACCCCTTTGGCGAGCCAGAAATCGACCACCCCCAAGAGCGCCTCGTGCACCGCCGGGCTGGCGAAGTTCAGATCGGGTTGGTGGGCAAAAAACCGATGCCAGTAGTAGGCCTTGGCGCCCGCGTCCCAGGCCCAGTTGGAGGGCTCGAAATCCTTGAAGATGATCCGCGCCTCGCGGTAGCGCTCGGGCGTGTCGCTCCAGACGTAGAAGTCGCGCTCGACCGAGCCGGGCGCCGCCAGCCGCGCGCGTCGGAACCAGGGGTGGCGATCGGAGGTGTGGTTGAGGACCAGCTCGGTGACGACCCGGAGCCCGCGCCGGTGCGCCTCCTCGAGCAGAAAATCGAAATCGGCCAGCGTCCCGCACTCGGGCTGAATGTCGGTGTAGTCGGCGATGTCGTAGCCGTCGTCGCGCATCGGCGACGGATAAAACGGCAACATCCAGATCGCCGTGACGCCCAGGTCCTGCAGGTAGTCGAGCTTGCCTGCCAAGCCGCGGAAGTCGCCGATGCCGTCGCCGTTGCTGTCGTAAAACGAGCGGACGCGCACCTCGTAGATGACGGCGTCCTTGTACCAGAGGGGATTCTTCCCGGTCTGCCGCTCGCGCGGCAACGGCGCACCGAACCGCCGCTTCATCCCCATCCCAGATCGGTAGGCGCGCACCCCATGGGCCCCAGCAATGTAGCGATGTTCGGACACTTCACAAGGGCTTGTACCCGACGGGGTGGGGCTCGCAGGTGGAGGTCCCGCACGCTTGTGGTTGCCCAAACGCCTCTTACGTTGGGGCCATGACAACCTCGCGCGACCCGCGCACCCCCGGCGCGACGTACCGCGTTCAGCTCACCAAGGACTTCACCTTTCGGCAGGCCGAGGAGCTGGTCGACTATTGGCACGCGCTCGGGATCACCGATCTGTACGCGGCACCGTTTTTCAAGGCGCGCCCCGGCAGCATCCACGGTTACGACGTGATCGATCCGGCGGTCATCAACCCGGAGATCGGCACCGAGCAGGATTTGGAGCGGCTGCACGCCGCGCTGGCCGCCCGCGGAATGGGCCTCCTGATGGACGTCGTCCCCAACCACATGTGCATCGGCACCAACGACAACGCCTGGTGGAACGACGTCCTGGCGCAGGGCGCCGCCTCCCCCTTCGCGTCCACCTTCGACATCGACTGGCGCCCATCCAAGATCGAGCTGCGCGACAAGGTCCTCTTGCCGATCCTGGCCAATCAATATGGCAAGGAGCTGGAGGCCGGCGAGCTGAAGGTGATCGCGTCCGAGGGGGCGCTGTCCGTCGCCTACTTCGACCGGCGTCTCCCCATCCGGCAGGGCTCGTATCGGCTGGTCTTGCAGGGGGTGATCGAGCGCCTGCGGGCGGGTGATCCGCCGAGCCCGGTGGCGGCACAGCTCGGGGAGCTGGTCGCAGGGCAGGCCAAGGACGGCGGTCCGATTTCGGACCGCCTGCGCGCGTTGCTGGGCGAATCGCCGGCGCTGCGTGGGGCGCTGGACGACGAGCTGCGCGCGCTCAATGGCACGTGCGGCGATCCGCACAGCTTCGATCGCCTGGAGGCGCTGCTGGCGGAACAGGCCTACCGATTGAGCTTCTGGCGGGTGGCCGCCGAGCAGATCAACTACCGCCGCTTCTTCGAGATCAACGACCTGGCCGCCATCCGCGTCGAGGAACCCGAGGTCCTGGAGGCGGTCCACGCCAAGGCCTTCGAGCTGCTCGGCCGCGGCCTCATCACCGGGCTCCGCATCGATCACGTCGACGGGCTGCGCGAGCCACGACGTTACCTGGAAGAGCTGGCGCGCCGCACCGGCGAGACCTACGTGGTGGTCGAGAAGATCCTGGGCGCCGACGAGCGCCTGCCGCGCACCTGGATTACCGAAGGGACTACCGGCTACGAGTTTCTCAACATCGTCAACGGCCTTTTTGTTTCTCGGGCCGCCGAAAAGCCGTTGCGGGCGTTCTACGACGCGTTCCGCACGGTCCCGGGCAGCTTCGGCGACATCGTGCGCGACTCGAAACGGCTCATCTTGCAAGCCGCCATGTCGAGCGAGCTGGTCGTGCTGACCCGCCGCCTCGATCGCATCTCGGAGCAGCACCGCTGGTCGCGCGACTTCACACTCGGCACGCTGCAACAGGTGCTGGCCGAGACAATCGCCTGCTTCCCGGTCTATCGCACCTACCTCTCCGAAGGGGAGACCGAGATCGCGCCCCAGGACATCGTCCACATCCGGGCCGCCATCGCCCGCGCCAAGCCCCTCAACCCCGCGATTGATCCGTCGGCCTTCGATTTCCTGGCCGACGTTCTGCTGATGCACGATCCCGACGACTTGACCGAACCGCAGCGGACCGAGCGCCGCGACTTCGTGCTGCGTTTCCAGCAGCTCACCGGCCCGGTGATGGCCAAGGGCCTCGAAGACACCACCTTCTACCGTTACTTCCCGTTGCTGTCCCTCAACGAGGTGGGCGGCGGGCCGACCCGCTTCGGCCTGCCGGTGGATGAATTTCACCACCTGATGGAGGAGCGCGCGCGCGAGCGCCCGGGCGCCCTGTCGGCGACCAGCACGCACGACACCAAGCGCGGCGAGGACGGCCGCGCGCGAATCGACGTCCTGTCGGAGATCCCCGAGGCCTGGGGCGAGGCGGTCTCCGAGTGGCGGGAGATCGCGGCGCGCCTCAAACCGAAGGTCGAGGGCGTGCCCTGCCCGGACAGCGACGATGAGTACTACATCTACCAAACGCTGGTGGGCGCCTGGCCCTATGGCGCGCTCGACGACGGGGCGCTGGCCGCTTTTGGAACCCGGCTGCGCGGCGCCATCGAAAAGGCCATGCGCGAGGCCAAACGCAACACCAGCTGGATCAGCCCCAACCAGGCCTACGAAGAGGCCGCCCACGCCTTCGTAGCCCGCGTCTTGGATCCGCGCGGCCCGCTCTACGCCAAGCTGGCCGCGTTTATCGACGAATTGCGCCGGCCCGCGCAGCTCACGTCGCTGGCGCAGTTGGTGATCAAGCTCACCGCGCCGGGGGTGCCCGACTTCTTCCAGGGGACCGAGCTGTGGGATCTGAGCCTGGTCGATCCGGACAACCGGCGTCCCGTCGACTTCGCGCTCCGCCGGCGTCAACTGGAAGAGCTGCGGGGCCGGCGTGACAAGACCGACGATCGCGTCGACCTGCTCGATGGGCTGTGGCGAACCGCGGACGACGGCCGCCTCAAGCTGTATTTCACGCAGGCATTGTTGGCCTGCCGCCGCGCCGAACGGGATCTGTTCGCGCGCGGCGCCTACCTGCCGCTGGAGGTCGCGGGACCGCGGCGCGATCATGTGGTCGCGTTCGCCCGCATCTGGCAGCGGCGGATCGTGGTGACGGTCGCTGGGCGCTTCTTCGCCCAACTGGGGGACGCCGACGGTCTGCCCGAGCCACGGCATTGGGCCGAGACGCAGGTCCTGATCCCGCTCGAGTACGCCGGCGGCGCACGGGTCGACGCGCTGACCGGACGGGAGCACGCCCCCGGGACGGCGATCTTGAATCTCTCCGAGATCTTCCGGCCCCTGCCGTTCGCCGTTTTGGTCGGCGATCTGGGCGCACCCGAGGTGGCCGCCTAGCCGCTCTCGATCAGCCCGGCGGCGACGGGCTGATCGACTGGAGCGATCGCAGGGCGTACTTGCGCATCAGCGCCACCAGCTCATCGGGATCGACCGGTTTGTACAGCACGGGTAGATCCTCTTTGACGCCGATCATGCGATCGTTGGCGGCCGTCATGACCACCCGCGGGATCGACGCCCAGCGCGCATCGTTCTTCACGACCTTCATGAGCTCGACCCCGTTCATCCCGGGCATGAACAGATCGATGAGCATCACCTGGGGACGCACCCCTTCGAGCACGGCCAAAGCCGCGCGCCCATCGGCCGCCAGGATGACCTGAAATCCTTCCAGCTCCAGCAGCTCCGCCACCGACCGACCGAATTCGCGATCATCGTCCACGACCAGCACCGTCCCGAGTGACTCTCGGGTCGGGCCTTTCTTCAGGTCGGGATTCTGGGATCTCATCCTGTACTCCGGGAACATGGCCCGCCCACCGCCCACCGCAAGGGGGAAAAGCGACTTGCGGGCGCCTCGCTCTGCCTATAGTGGTTTCCGCGCGCCACGGCGATGGATATCTTTCGGAGACGCGCAAAAAATGTGCCCCGGGCCGTGCCGCACCTTCGGCGATCGTAGATCCGGGAGCGGCGCGACCTCCGGCGACCGTGTGAACGCACGCGAATATGACGGTGTCACCGCGTTCATGGCGCCCCCTCTGCCACGATTGCGCCCTCCACCCGCTGGCCGGTCTCGGGAGCGCGCGGAATGAGCCAGCGAAAAAAGACCGTGGCCACCGCCGCTCCGACGAGCTGCGCGACCAAGAAACCAGGGACGTCCAGCGGACGAATCCCGGCAAAGCTGTCGGTCGCCGCGCGCGCCAGCGTGACGGCCGGGTTGGCGAAGGAGGTGGACGACGTGAACCAATAGGCGGCCGTGATGTAGGCGCCCACGGCGAACGGCGCGGCACCCGGTCGCGTGCGCGAGCAGCCACAGATGACCGACACCAGCCCGAAGGTCGCGGTGAGCTCACCCGCCAGCGGACCGGCACCCGACCGCACGTGACGGGAGGCCGCGAACGCCGGCAGGTCGAACATCAGGTGCGCCAAGGCCACGCCGATAAAGGCGCCCGCAACCTGGGCGATGACGTAGGGCGGAACCGCTCTCCACGGGAGCCCCCCCTGGGCGGCGTCGGCGATCGTGACGGCCGGATTGAAGTGCGCGCCCGAAACGCCGCCGAAGGTCAGGATCAGGGCGACCAGCCCGGCGCCGGTGGCGATGGTGTTCGCAAGCAGGGCCAGGGCCACGTTTCCACCGGCCAGGCGCTCGGCCATGATCCCGGAGCCGACGATCGTCGCCAGCAACAGCGCCGTCCCGACCGCTTCGGCCGCCAGGCGGCGCGGCAACGACGCGGCCCGCACTTGGGCGCGGTCGTTCGGCTTCACAGGCTTTTCCGTCGCGGGACGGACGGCCGGCAGCAACCGGCCACCGGCGCGTCCTGCCTCAAGCAGCCACGGAGAGCTTCGAGCGCCTGGACCACCTCGGATCGCTCGTCCGGCGAGAGCCTTTCGAAGACGTCGCCCAAGACGTCGCGCTCCCCGCAACGCAAGGTCTCGAGCGCGTTCCGGCCTTTGGCCGTCAACCCGACCAAGACCACCCGACCATCGGCGGCGCTCCTGGCGCGCCGGAGATAGCCGTTTCGTTCCATGACCGAAACGTTTCGGCTCATGGTCGAAAGGTCGACGCTGAGCCCGCCCGAAAGTGAGCCAATGGTGGCTTGCGCCGAGGCGGCGATGGCCCGAAGGGTTTCAAACTGCTCGAGGGTCAGATCGCCGCAGCAGGCCTCCGACGATCGGCGGCGCGTGACCTCGCGCGCCACCTCTGACAGCAGGGCCGAGAAACGCTCTTTGGCGACGGCCATCTCGATATAATTGTATGATGCAATTATATCGAGATGTCAATCGGGGTCAGCGCGGCTCCACCGGCCGGGGCGGCAGCGGCTGGAATGCCGGACAGGCCCAAACCGGCTGGCGGGGGTACTTCACGGGCAGCGCCTGGCACATCACGAAGGTCGAACGGGCGGTCTTGATGCGCCGATGGTGCGCGCAGTGCCAACACAGACCGTCTGCATCGGCCGGCCGTTCGCGCTCCCCATTTGCCGACATCGCCCCGGAGCATAGGTCCTTTCGGAGATGGAACCGACCTGCATAGCTGTGCCGCCAGGTGGCCGCTCGCGCTGAGATGGCGCGGATCCGGCATGAATCCGCTTGACGGAAGGCATGCCGTCCCCGATACATGCTCTCCCATGCATCGTGGACGCGCAGAGCGCGACGGCTTTCTGGCCGTCGAGGCGATCAGGAAGATCGTCCGACTGCTGCGCGATTCGGCGCGGATATCGCAGGGACGGACCGGGATCACCGGGGCGCAGCTCTTCGTGCTGCGGGTGCTGGCCAGCCACCCGGGCCTCTCGATCAACGAGCTGGCCGAGCGGACGATGACCCACCAGAGCTCCGTCTCGGTGGTGGTGAGTCGGCTGGTGGCGCGGGGCCTGGTGGACCGCGCGCCTGCGCCGGACGACCGTCGGCGGCTGATCGTCAATCTCACGACGAGCGGCCGCCTCTTGCATCGCAGAGCCCCGGCGGTCGCGCAGGAGCTCCTGGTGGCCGGTATCCGCAAGCTCGCGCCCGATCGGCGTCGGGGGCTCGCGGACGGCCTGCGCGCCCTGACCGACGCGCTGGGCGCCTCCAAAGGTCGGGCGTCGATGTTCTTCGAAGACGACGATGGCCCGGCCGACGCCAGACCTTTGCCTCGAGCGCGCGCCCCTGTCACACCCGCACGACGAAAGAGGACCTCTCGGCTTCATGCCTGATCATTCGCAACCCGACGGAACTTCGATCGACGGCGCTCTCCCCATCGCACCGTCGATCGGTCCTGCCCTCGATTCGGCGCAGATGCCGGTGGAGATCCGTCCGGTCGACGGCCGCGTGGCCTGGCTGTGCGGTCTGGCGATTGTCGTCGCCCTCGCCGCGGGGGTCGTCGCCCAGATCCTGGTCAGGTTGATCGGGCTCATCACCAATTTGGCCTATTACGGCCGGCTTTCGACCGCGTTCGTATCGCCTGCCGACAACCACCTCGGGTGGGGCGCGGTGGCGGTCCCGGTGGCCGGCGGGATCGTCGTCGGACTGATGGCCCGCTATGGCTCGAAAGCCATTCGCGGCCACGGCATTCCCGAGGCGATGGAGCAGGTGCTGACCAACCAGAGCCGCATCCCGCCGCGGCTGACCTTCCTCAAGCCGCTCTCGGCGGCCATCGCGATCGGAACGGGAGGACCGTTCGGCGCCGAGGGCCCCATCATCGCCACCGGCGGCGCGATGGGCTCACTGATGGGGCAGATCTTCCGGACCACCGCGGCCGAGCGAAAGACCTTGCTGGCGGCGGGCGCCGCCGCGGGGATGGCCGCCACCTTTGGCAGTCCCGTTTCGGCCGTCTTGCTGGCCGTCGAGCTTCTGCTGTTCGAGCTGCGGGCCCGGTCATTGATTCCGGTTGCGCTGGCGGCGGTCGCGGCGACCGCGGTGCGCGTCGCTCTGGTCGGGACGGCGCCGGCCTTTCATTCGACCAATTTCCTCCCGGCCAACGCCACCGGTCTGGCCTGCTACGCGGCGATCGGGGCCCTCGTGGGTGTGTCGTCCGTCTTCGTGACGAAGCTGGTCTATGCCGTCGAGGACGGCTTCGAGAAGCTCCCGATCCACTGGATGTGGTGGCCCGCATTGGGTGGGATCGCGGTCGGGCTCGTGGGTCTCGTCTCGCCGCACACGCTGGGGGTCGGATACGACAACATCGACCACATCCTCTCGGGTCAACTCACCATCACGGCGATGGCCATCCTGTGCGGCTGGAAGCTGGTCTCCTGGTCGATTTCACTCGGCAGCGGGACCTCGGGCGGGACGCTGGCGCCTCTGTTCACGATCGGCGGCGGGGTCGGGGCCGTGCTTGGCGTGGCGTTCACCTGGCTGGCGCCGCACGGCGGGATCGATCTCCGTTTGGCCGCGCTGGTGGGGATGGCTTCGATGTTCGCGGGCGCCTCGCGCGCCGTGTTGACCTCCATCGTCTTCGCCTTCGAGACCACCCGCCAGCCGATCGGCCTCTTGCCGCTGCTGGCGGGCGGAATCACGGCGCATTTCCTGTCGTCGCTGCTGATGCGCAACTCGATCATGACCGAGAAGATCGCCCGCCGGGGCGTCCGGGTCGTTGGCGACTACTCGGCCGACCTGCTCGAGCAGCTGGTCGTGCGCGACCGCGCCTCATCGGAAGCTCTCGTCGTCCTGCAGGCCGATCAGATCGTCGAGTCGACGCGGCAGTGGCTGGCAT
>Ga0075522_10003500_pt1 | contig 11427 bp, 11 predicted proteins | sample NGEPerA_FD_74796 | JGI IMG/M metagenome (GOLD analysis project Ga0075522, IMG submission 74796) | Arctic peat soil microbial communities from the Barrow Environmental Observatory site, Barrow, Alaska, USA - NGEE PermafrostL2-A | ecosystem: Environmental > Terrestrial > Soil > Wetlands > Peat ... | reverse complement strand
CGCCCATTTTGCATCGTCTGTTCGAGCATGCCGTCCGCATCGCCGCTATTCACATCGTCATTCAGCTGGAGGTTGCCGAAAGAATTGTGGCGCAGCCCGGACGCCGTGATTACGGATATCTCTCGGTCGCATCGCAGTGGTATGGAAATCCCGAGATTGAATTCCGCATCCCGCCGGAAGCCTTTAACCCGCCTCCAAAGGTCGATTCCGCATTGGTCAGTTTTCACATGCCAGGCGCGCGCGTAGTCAATCCGGTCCCGGACGAGCATGCATTTCTGGAATTTGTAAAGGAATGCTTCGCGCAAAAGAGAAAAACTTTACGGAATAACTTGCGCCAAAGACTGGGCCCACGAACGGAAGAAATAATTACCGCGGCAGGTTTATCATCCGATGCGCGCGCGGAACAGATGACGATCCCTCAGTTCGTAACGCTATTTCAACTGGCAAAATAATCGCTGCCCAGGTTTTCTCCGTATTTCTCCGCTTTTACTCCGTGCCCTCTGCGTTAAATCTTTTCTTTGCCTACCCGCAAAATCATCCCGCGCTCTCCCGCAACAACTCAAACAGCCGGTCCGGGTAGTCCGTCATAATTCCATCCACACCCGCGGCAATCATCCGCCGCATCTGCTCCGCTTCATTAATCGTCCACGCCACTACCTGCAATCCAGCGCGATGCGCCTTTTCCGTTACAGCGGATGTGATCAGGTCTCCGCGAGCCACAAGCTGCCGCACGCCGGCGCGAACCGTGCGCTCCACCAGATCGCCGGAGGGGATTTCGCATAACAGCCCCGTCATCATTGTGGAGTCCAACCGGTGTACGGTATCCAGCGCCGCCGGATCGAACGAAATAATCATCACCCTCGCGCTCGCATTCCGGTCGCGCAACGTTGCCACTACGACGTGCTCAATTCCCCACGTCTGGCCGGATTTAATTTCGAGATAAAAAATAACGTCATTCTGTTTCGCGAAATCCAGAATTTCCTCAAGCACGGGGACTTTCTCCCCTGGGTAGGACTGGCCATCGTGATCACCAAACCAGGATCCCGCGTCCAACGCACGAACCTGGTTGAGCGGCAGCAGGTGAACGTCGCCCGTGCCGGTCGTCGTGCGGTCATACGAGAAGTCATGAATGGCGATTACGCGCGCGTCACGCGTAAGCTGCAAATCCGTTTCGATGAAGCGTGCGCCTAAATCCACGGCTCTCTGAAATGACGCCATCGTATTTTCAGGCGCGTGCCCGGAGGCGCCCCGATGCGCGATAACCCAGATGGATTTGCTTTGCATTTCCTCTCGACCGTAGCCCAATCATGCAGAATTTAAGCGTGCATTTAATCGTACCAGAATGGTCGCCCCGACCCGAACAACGTTCGATGCGCTGTGTGCTCAGGATTCTTTTTCCCGAATTGATGCATCTAACAAAGTGGAAAGAAAAATGGAATGCCGGCCGCAGGGCCGCAGAAAGGGGGGCTTCCATGGGCAACCGTGAAAGTCTTCTAAAGTATTTACTTGCAATTGTTTTGGTCGGGAGCTTGGGCTTGGTGTGGAGCGCTCCCCGTGCGGTGGCTGCGAGCACCACGAGCCATAAGGTCTTGTCGCTGAGTGACCAGGTGCACCACGAACTGGCCATGCTTCCCTGGTACGGCGTATTCGATAATCTCGAATACCAAGTGAACGGCACCGAGGTCGTTTTAAAAGGCCAGGTGATCAGCGAACACGCGACCACAAAGGACGACGCGGAACGGTTTGTGGGATCCATACCCGGCGTGACCAATGTGATCAACCAGATCGAGGTTCTTCCTCCGTCGCAGTTTGACGACCAAATCCGCCGCGCGGAATATCGCACCGTATTTTCAAAATCGGACTTGGGTCATTACACCATGGGAGCCGTCCCCCAGGTTCACATCATCGTGAAAAATGGCCACGTTTCGCTTGACGGCGTGGTGATGAACCAGATGGATAAAAACATCGCAGGCATCGTCGCAAATACAGTCCCCGGCGTTTTCTCCGTGGAAAATAATTTGCGAATCAGTTAAGCAACGCTTCTGCTGCAGAAATAGTGCGGGCCCGGAATATTAATTCCGGGCCCGCTTTTATTTTTCTCTGAACTTTTAGTCTTCCCGCTCGCTTGCGATTTTGAAATCCGATTTCATTTTCACCACGGTGTACGGATTCCACGGCGGAAGGATTATTTCTTGGAGCGGTCTTTCAACAAACCTTTTAATTCGGACATGAATTCCTTCACGTCCTTAAAATCCAGATACACGGAAGCGAAGCGGACGTAGGCTACCTTGTCCAGCTTCTTGATGCGGCTCATCAGAAGTTCGCCGACCTCGCTGGTTTTTCGCTCGCGCTCGGGCGCTTCGTGCACGAAGCGCTCAACCTCATCCACCAGCGCTTCCAGCTTCGCCGTGGCCACGGGCCGTTTCTCGCACGATTTCAGCAGGCCCTGCAAAATTTTCTGGCGGTCAAAGCGTTCCCGGCGACCGTCTTTCTTGATGACCATGTAAGGGATTTCGTCGATGCGCTCGTACGTGGTGTAGCGCCGCCCGCACTTCAGGCATTCGCGGCGGCGGCGGATCAGATCGCCGGCGCGGCCCTCGCGAGAGTCAATGACCTTGTCTTCCATCACCGAACAAAAAGGACATTTCACTACGGCTTTTCTCCCAGCGGCTTGGCTTTTGCCGCGCTCGAAGAAGGGCTGGCGCCATTCTGCTCTGTTACCCCGATGTGCTTGCCTGATTCTTCCGCTTCCGCTTCGGCACGCGCCAACTGGCGCAAATCGCCCACTGACATTCCCTCGTGAATCAGCAACGGAATGCCGACCAAAGTTCCCCCGGCAAACGTGATCAGCCAGAGCACGACGGCCATGGCAGCGGCAGGCTCCTGCTCCACACCAAAAATTTTGGTCAGGCCGATAAAACTGGCAATCTGCGCGCCGCCACCCACTCCGGGAAGCTGCAAAACCGATCCTACCAGGGTGACGGCCAGCAAAAGCATCGCGCCAGAAAAATTCATATCCGAATGCATAAAGGACGCACCGAACGCCTTGGCGACGCCAAGGTAAATAAGCGTCGCGAGCACCCAGTGAGCCGCTGTATAGAAAATGGCAGACAACAGGTCTGAGGTCGTTCGAATTGCCTGTAAACCCTCGCTAATGCCCGTAATACTCGAAGCAAAGCGGCTGCGGAAACCACCCGCGTCGCGCCAGCGCGCCAGGATGCGATCGAGAATCGCCGCGCCGTGCAACCTGTACACCACGAGCAGCACAATCAGAACAGTCATGGCGGCCAACAGCAACCATCCGCCGTGCCGGGCGCTTTCCACCCAGCCCATATCCGCGCCCGCGTCGGACAATCGATTTGGAAATACTAGCAACGCGAGGCAGGCGAGCGCGGCGGCGGCCGCAAAATCACAAAAGCGTTCCAAAAAGAAAATTCCGAACATGCTCGAAACAGGGAGACGTTCTTTGCGGGCCAGCAGCAGCGGCCGGACCGGTTCTCCGGCGCGGCCAAGTACGAAAATCGCCGCGAACCCCATCAGGGTCCCGGCATAGGTGTTCAGAAAATTAGTGGGTCCAACATATCTGCAGAAGCGTTGCCAGCGTACCGCGCGGATCGCGTAACATGCATAGATTCCAACAAGGCAAAGTAAAAGAAGTACGATATTCGCCTGGCCCACACTGGCTACAAATTTATTCCAGGTGAAGTCCGCCAAATGAATTTTGTGGCGAGACTGGTAGGCGATCGCCACCACTCCCGCCAATATAATAACTGCAATTAATATCCGACGAAGTCTTCCACTCATCCGCACGCGAGGTTACCCGTTGCACGGACAGGGTGTCAATACGAGGACCTGCGGGTGCAATCTCAATGGTTAGTATGTCCTTTGGTACCAGTTGCCTGGAGGATTGTGAATGTTTGGTAGCGCGGGCTTCAGCCTGCGGGGGTTGGTCCTTGCAAGGCTTAAATTCCGCAGGCTGAAGCCCGCGCCACTTAATCTACCGCTCTACCATTCGCTCGAGGGTCGTGAAAAACTCCGGGTACGATACCCCTGCGCATTCCGCATCTCGGATCACGGTTTCGCCCTCCGCCCCCAACGCAGCCACGGCAAAGGCCATCGCCATGCGATGATCCCCGTGCGGCTCAATCTCCGCGCCGTGCAGCTTTCCTGCGGAGCGTCCGGCGACGCGCAAGCCGTCGGGAAGTTCCTCGACGTGCGCGCCCATGCGGCGCAGGTTCTCCGCCAGCACGGCGATGCGGTCGCTTTCCTTCACGCGAAGCTCGGCGGCGTTTCGAATCTCGATTCCCTGTTCGGTATACGGGCCGAGGACGGCAATCGCCGGAAGTTCGTCAATCAATTGAGCGATTACGTCGCCTTCAATCGAGCCGCCCTTCAGCGGCTGATGTTGGATCGAGACGTCGCCGACCAGTTCGCCCTGCTCGCTGCGAATGGAAACTAGGTTGATCGGAGCGCCCATTGACCCCAGGACATCCAGTACGGCTGAGCGCGTGGGGTTTAGCCCAACATTGTGAATCACCAGATTCGATTCGGGCAGCACAAGGGCCGCGGCCAAAAAAAATACAGCTGACGATAGATCGCCAGGGACCGCCAGCGCGCGGCCCTTTAGGCGCGGCTGCCCGTGGATTCGAACGGTGCGGCCGTCATGATCGACGCGCGCTCCGAACTCGGCGAGAGCCAGCTCCGTATGGTCACGCGTTCGAACCGGTTCCGTCACTGACGATATTCCGTCAGCGAACATTCCCGCGAGAAGCACGGCGGATTTCACCTGAGCACTCGCCACAGGCAGCAAATAATCGATGGGAGTGAGTTTCGTGCCGTCAATCTTGAGCGGCGGAAAACCGCCTTCGCGGGAGTGAATGCGGGCGCCCATCTGGGTGAGGGGGTCCATGATGCGGCGCATGGGGCGGCGTCGCAAAGAGGCATCGCCGTCGAGGGTCGATTTAAAATCCTGCCCTGCCAGGATTCCCGCAATCATGCGCATGGTCGAGCCCGAATTGCCTGCGTCCAACGTGCGCCGCGTTTTGCGCAGGCCGTCAAGCCCCGCGCCGGCAATGCGAACGCGGTCGCCCTCGATCTCTATTTTTACGCCCAAGCGCGAAAAGCAATCGAGTGTGCTGCGGCAATCGGCCGCGGCGGAGAAATGAGTGATGTCGCTCGGGCCCTCCGCAAGAGATGCGAGCATCGCGTATCGATGAGAAATGGATTTATCGCCGGGCACTTCAAGTGAGCCGCTGATTGTGCGAGCAGAACGAACGATTTGTTTGGACACGCCAGAATTCTAGCATGCGCCGAAAACAAGATGTAGCGCCCGCCTTCAGGCGGGCAGGTTTTAGAGAGTGTGGCAGAGCCGCAAACTTGAAATCTCAGCGGCTGAAGCCGGACTCTTTCTCAGGATCTATATCGTGGCTAAAGCCACGACCCACAAGGCTTTTCGATAGTTCCCACGGCAAGTCTTTAAGCGATCCTAGTAAGCCCAGCTTCTTGAACCCCTTTTCTTTCGCAAAAAAATCGCGCAAGCAATGCACAATCCCGCCGGCGAAAAGGGTATGATCTAGCCAAGTCACTCCTGAGGAGGAACGGAAATGAAATATTTTATTGGGTTGGCCCTGGCCACGCTGCTCGCGACCGCGCCGGCATTTGCGCAGGCGCCAAAAGGCTGGAAGATGCACACGGATCACAGCGCGGAAGCCTCCGACCCGGATGCGCCCGGCGCCGATCGATTTACGGTCAGCGGATCGGGCTTCCATGCCGTAAATCCCATGGCCGCGATTTACTGGAATCCGGAAAACACGATCTCCGGGAATTACACGCTTAAGGGAACTTTCAAGCTGATCAAATCGACGGGCTACTCTGAATATTACGGGCTGATCTTCGGCGGCAGCGCGCTGGACGGAGCCGGGCAAAGTTACACATATTTCATGATCACGGACGACGGCACCTACCTGATCAAGCGCCGCGATGGTAGCTCCACGCAGGGGATTTCACAGAAAACTCCGAGCGGCGCGGTGAAAAAACCGGACGCCAGCGGCACGGCCACCAATAATCTGGAAGTGCGCGTGAAAGCCGACAAAATCGATTTCGTGATTAACGGCACGGTTGTCACATCGTTGCCCAAAACAGGCGCCGCAGCAAAGACGGACGGCATCTACGGAATCCGAATCAATCACCAACTCGATGTTCAGATCGACGGGTTCGGCGCCTCAAAAATGTAACCTGAAGCTGTCAGCAGAACGTAGCGCATCGTTGTCCTTGCTTTCGAGTGGCCGCCCGCATTTCGGGCGGCCACTCTTTCTTAGCGTGCATTTCAAAATGAACCCACTGGCACCGAGTGCACAGCATTGACAGTCCATATGCGGTGTGGTCTAAATGGCGCATGTCGTCAGAGCGAGAAAAAGAAGCAAGGCAAAGGTTTCAGGATGCGTTTGCCGCACAGATGGCGGGAGAACTCGATCGCGCCATCGAACTCTATCTTGGATCCATCGACCTGTTTCCTACAGCTGAGGCTCACACATTCCTCGGCTGGACGTACCATTTTCAGGGAAAAATTGAAGAAGCGATTGCGGAATGCAAACGCGCGATCAAAATCGATCCTGATTTTGGAAATCCGTACAACGACATTGGCGTGTACCTGATCGACCTCAACCGCCATGACGAAGCAATTCCGTGGCTCGAGCGGGCCATGAAAGCGAAACGCTACGATCCGCGGCACTTTCCTTACTACAACCTGGGACGCGTTTATCTTCACAAAGGGCTGATCAATCGCGCCCGCGAACTTTTTCAGGAGTCGCTGAATATCGAGCCCAGATATTCGCTTGCGCGTGCCGGTCTTGAAAGCGCTCGTCGCATGTTGAATTAAGCGTCGACTTCATGTGCAGCGAAGTGGCGCGGGCTTCAGCCTGCGGGGGTTAGTTCTTGCAAAGAATGATTTAGGGGGGTTCGTTTTTTGCATGGACCAACCCCCGCAGACTCAATAGTCTGCGGAAAAAGTATTTATTTTGTCATTCTGAGCGAAGCGAAGAATCTCTCTTCGATTGTAAGTACAAGAAAACAAAAGAAAGAGAGATTGTTCGCTTCGCTCAGAATGACAAAACTGCGGGTTTTTCCGCAACCTAAGAAGCCTGCGCCACTTCGATCCGTTGCGACGGTGATGGCGGTCACATCTCTCCTGGAATTCGTCTGAACACAATTACAAAAGTGTTACAACGGGACTCCTAGCGCCGTGCAAATAATGGGGTCATGGGCGATTCTCCGATGAGCGACTATCCAAAAATTATTCAAGGCGGCATGGGCGCAGGTGTTTCAAATTGGCGCCTGGCGCAGGCAGTTTCAAAACTCGGCCATCTCGGCGTTGTTTCCGGAACGGCTCTCGACCAGATCCTGGCGCGGCGTTTACAAGACGGGGATCCCGGCGGACACATGCGCCGGGCGCTCGCTCAATTCCCTGCTCGCGAAATGGCCGAGCGCATCGAGCGGGAATATTTCATTCCCGGCGGGAAAAGTGAGCGCACCCCGTACAAGCCGATGCCCATGCACGACAAAGACGGCCCGCGTGAACGGGAAGAACTGTGCGTTGTGGCCAACTTTGTGGAAGTGTTTTTAGCACGCGAGGGCCACGACCATCCTGTGGGAATCAACTACCTCGAAAAAATTCAAATTCCGCATCTTCCATCGATCTATGGGGCGATGCTCGCGGGCGTCGGGTATGTGCTGATGGGCGCGGGAATTCCCATAAAAATTCCGGGCGTGCTGGATCGCTTTGTTCATCACGAGGCGGCAACGTACCCCATGCACGCAACAGGTTCGCAGGAAGGCGAAGAAGCGGAAATGGCATTCGATCCCAAAAGTTTCGTGCCGGGCCATCTGCCTCCGCTGACTCGTCCGCGATTTCTGGCGATTATCGCGTCCAACGTACTGGCCGCTGCGATGCTGAAAAAAGCGAACGGTAGCGTCGAGGGGTTTGTGATCGAAGGGCCGACGGCCGGCGGTCACAACGCGCCGCCACGGGGAAAATTGCAGCTCGACGAAAATGGCGATGTGATATACGGAGAGCGCGACGTGGTGGATCTCGAAAAAATTTGCCAACTTGGCCGGCCCTTCTGGCTAGCCGGCGGCTACGGCTCGGCGGAAAAACTGCGCGAAGCCCTGAATCTTGGCGCAACGGGGATCCAGGTGGGGACCGCGTTCGCATTTTGCGATGAATCCGGCCTGAGGGAAGATTACAAGCGCGCCGTCCTGGATAAAGTTTGCCATTCAGAAATTCGCGTAACCACCGATCCAAATGCCTCCCCCACAAGTTTTCCATTTAAGGTGGCCCAGCTCGACGACACTTTATCCGAAGAGGAAATTTATTTGGCGCGGCCGCGGATTTGCGACCTTGGGTATTTGCGTGAAACGTATCGCACGCCGGAGGGCAAGATCGACTATCGCTGCTCAGGCGAACCACTTTCGATCTACATCAGTAAGGGCGGGAAAGCGGAGGATACGGCGGGAAAGCGGTGCCTGTGCAACGCGCTGCTCGCGACGATCGGGCATCCGCAAGTGCGAAACGGAAATCTGACGGAAGCGGGGGTGGTGACTTCCGGGAATGATTTATCGACTCTCGGACGATTTTTGCCTGGTGAAAAACTTGCCTACACCGCGTCTGATGTAATCGCCAATCTTCTGAGTGCGTAAACTATTTTTCGAGCTGATTTTTTTTAGTAGCGCGGGCTTCAGCCTGCGGGGGTTAGTCCTTGCAAGGACCGAACCCCGCAGGCTGAAGCCCGCGCTACTCAAACCCTATTTTTGCTGTACACTACGCGCAATGCTCTTACTGTTGAGAAAGGCAAAAACTAAAAATGAAATTACTTCTGGCGGCGATGATGTTTCTCCAGGCCATGCAAGGTGCTCCACTCGTCGACAACGAATTTGTGCGCGTGTTTAAAAATAGCGCGCCGTGCGCTGCGGCTGCGGCTTCTTGCGGGGAACGCGTCGTGGTGGCGCTCGGCCCGATCGAAATGGACGGGCAAAAAATGGATCGCGGCGATATCAAGGGATTCAAAGCGGGTGAACGCTACTCTCCGCCGAAGACTGGAAACTTTCTGGAAATTTCCATCAAGCCGACGCATCCGAAAGTGATGCCTGCCGTCGCGGGTACACCACCTGCCCCACACAATAAAGTTTTGTACGACGCGAAAGACATTACCGTATTTGAGGAACAAATGCAGCCGGACGAATACGATCCACCGCACAGCCACAATGTGCGCCTGGCAATTTTTCTGAACGATACGATGGTGGAACAATGGACCGACGGAAAGGATGAAACGCGCGAACTCATTCCTGACGTCGTAACCTGGAGGCCTGCGGTGGTGCACGCCTCAAAAGATGTGGGCAAAGTTCCGATTCACAATCTGCTGATCGAATTCAAACCATAGGGCGGGCGCGAATGAAACGCAGCACGAACCGAATCCTTACCACGCATGTGGGCAGCATCATCCGGCCACCGCGGCTCCTTGAGCGCGTACGCGCGCGCGAAGCGGGCGCCGCGGCAGACGTACAGGCGTACGAGCAGTGCCTGAAAGAATCCGTTGCAGAGGTTGTGAAACGGCAGGCTCAGGCAGGTATTGATGTCGTGAATGACGGCGAATTCGGCAAGTCCACGAGTTGGGCACTGTATGCGTTGAAGCGCGTCAGCGGCTTCGAAATGCGACCTGTAAAGGCGGGTGCGAATCCATTTGCGCGCGGAGCGGATCGCGAGCGCTTTAAGGAATTTTACGCGGAGCTCGAAGGCGGAAACGATCGCACCTGGTCCAACGTGACGCAGCAGGAGGCTGTGTGTGTTGCGCCCGTAAAGTACACCGGTCTCGCCGAGCTTCAGCATGACATCGACAATTTGAAAGCGGCGCTGCGGGGAGTAAAAGTCGAAGAGGCGTTTCTACCTGTAGCCGCTCCCTCCAGCGCGATCCCCGATCGCAAGAACGAATACTATAAGAATGAAGAAGAACTGGTGGTGGCTTTGGCCGAAGCGCTGCGCACGGAATATCGCGCCATCGTCGACGCAGGATTTCTGCTGCAAGTGGACGATGCGCGCGCCGCGGTCACCTACGACCGCATGGTTCCTCCGGCAAGTTTTGAAGACTATTACAAATGGGTAGGCCGTCACGTGGAAGTTTTGAATCATGCGCTCGAAGGCATTCCCGAAGACCGGATTCGCTATCACGTGTGCTGGGGAAGCTGGCCGGGGCCCCACACGACGGATGTGCCGTTGCGAAACATTGTCGATTTAATTTTGAAAGTTCGGGCGGGCGCTTATCTGATTGAGGCGGCGAATCCACGGCATGAGCACGAATGGCGCGTCTGGAGAGACGTGAAGCTGCCTGCGGGGAAAATTCTGGCGCCGGGCGTGGTGAGCCACGGGACGAATGTGGTGGAGCATCCGGAACTTGTCGCCGAGCGCATCACGCGCTTCGCCAATCTCGTGGGGCGCGAGAACGTGATCGCCAGCACGGATTGCGGATTTTCGCAGGAACAATTTAACCGGCGAGTTCATCCCTCGATCATGTGGGCCAAGCTGGAAGCCATGGCCGAGGGCGCGCGCATCGCCAGCGAAGAACTTTGGAGTCATGCCGGTGCGACGCGCACGTAAAAAGAATTTCTCCGCGAACTGCTGCGGAGGCTCATGAGACAATTTCTTCTGCGCACTGTCGCACTACTAAAAAACGGTCTGCTATTCCTCCGGGATGAACGTGACTTCAGTCACATACGTAGAACGCACACGGGAATAAACGTATATCCGAAACAAAAAGCGCGGCGCGCAAAAGGAAGATTCGCCAAATTACGGATCGAGGGCTGGTAAACAAATGAAAATCCTGATTGCAATAGACGGGTCTGAATTCTCGCAAGCGGCATTGCAGAGCGTGATCTCAAGACCCTGGAATGCGGGAATGGAAATAAAAGTTTTGCATGTGGTCGAGCCGCCTGCCCTTCTCATGGGGCGGGAAATGGGCAGCTATGACCCTGAATTTGAAACGGTCTGGAAGGCTGTGCGGGAACAGGCTAAGGACCTGGTAGAGAAAGCTTCGCAAAAACTGCGTGCCGCCGGATTCCAGGTCTCCACGGAATTGATCGAGGGCGAACCGAAATCGCAAATCATCGACGTAGCCAATGAATGGAACGCGGACATGATCGTCATGGGGTCGCACGGATGGTCCGGGTTGAACCGGTTCCTGATGGGTAGTGTTTCGGAAGCTGTGGTACGGCACTCCCATTGTTCGGTGGAGATTATTCGGACACCGGGGGCTGGAAATTAAAACTCGCACAACACACAGGAAATCAGGACAGTCACGACGAACCTTTTGACACTACTTTGGCTTGGCCCCTGAGTGCGGCAGCGGTGCATGAGCTTTATTCAATTTTGAATTTTGTATT
>Ga0075522_10003499_pt1 | contig 11428 bp, 10 predicted proteins | sample NGEPerA_FD_74796 | JGI IMG/M metagenome (GOLD analysis project Ga0075522, IMG submission 74796) | Arctic peat soil microbial communities from the Barrow Environmental Observatory site, Barrow, Alaska, USA - NGEE PermafrostL2-A | ecosystem: Environmental > Terrestrial > Soil > Wetlands > Peat ... | reverse complement strand
CGCCCATGGTGGCGGACGAACTGCGCCGGCAAGCCGACAATTTCATCGAGCTGGAGGAGCTCAAGAGCCAGATCGCGCGCGAAGGCGGCAAGACGCCCCAATTTGCGCCCGCCGAGTGAATCTGTTTATGCCGGGTGGGTGAAAAAGCCGCTCGAACCGCCGCACGATTGCCCGCTCTGCCCAAGGCTCGTCGCCTTTCGCAAAGACAATCGCCGCCTTCATCCTGATTGGTTCAATGGCCCGGTGCCCAACTTCGGACCGCTCACCGCGCGGCTTCTGATCGCGGGCCTGGCGCCCGGTCTTCATGGCGCCAACCGCACCGGGCGGCCTTTCACCGGCGATTGGGCGGGCGATCTGCTTTACGACACCTTGCTCAAGCTGGGGCTGGCGAAAGGTGTTTACGAAGAGCGCGCCGACGACACGCTGGAGCTGGTCGATTGCCGCATCGCCAATTCGGTGCATTGCGTGCCGCCCCAGAACAAGCCGCTGCCCGTCGAGATCAAGACCTGCCGCCAATTCCTGCATTCGGAGCTTGAGACGCTGCCCAACGTCAAAGTGATCCTGGCGCTGGGCAAGATCGCGCACGATTCGGTATGCGACGCGCTGGGCGTGAAGAAGTCGGCGCACCCCTTCAAGCACGGCGTAAGTTACGATCTGGGGAAATACACCCTGATCTCGAGCTATCACTGCTCGCGCTACAACACCAATACTGGCGTCCTCACCACCGAGATGTTCGAGAAAGTGGTGGCGAAGGCGAAAGCGCTAGCCGGAATTTGATCGGGCTCACCCTCCCCATGAGGGAGGGGTAAAGCGAGAATTATCCTTTGTCCCGCATCAATCTTGCCTTGTCGCGTTGCCAGTCGCGCTGCTTTTCCGTTTCGCGCTTATCGTGCAGCTTCTTGCCCTTGGCGACACCCAGTTCCAGTTTGGCGATGCCTTTAGGATTGAAATACATCTTGAGCGGGATCAGCGTCATGCCTTCGCGCTGGCTGGCGACGGACAATTTTGCGATCTCAGATTTGCGCACCAGGAGCTTCCTGGTCCGCTTGGGCTCGTGATTGAAACGGCTGGCCTGGGTGTATTCAGGGATATAGGCGTTCACCAGAAAGATTTCGCCATCCTTGGCGCTGGCATAGCTTTCGGCGATGGTGGCTTTGCCGTTCCTCAGCGACTTCACTTCCGAGCCGGTGAGCACGATGCCCGCCTCCAGCACGGAATCGATCGCATAGGCGTGGCGCGCCTTGCGGTTCTCGGCGATGATCTTGGTGCCGTCGTCCTTCTTCTTGGCCATTAAACTTTAAAGCCCAGGCCCTTCATCGCCTCTTTGACAATGGCGCGGCCGGCATCGGTCAATTCCACCAGCGGCAGACGCACCTCCGGGGTGCAGTAGCCCAAAAGCGACACGCCATATTTGACCGGCGCGGGGCTGGGCTCGCAGAACATGGCGTCATGCAGCGGCATCAATTTGTCATGCAGCTCGCGGGCGCGGTCATAATTGCCGTGCAAGCAGGCATCCTGGAATTCGGCGCACAGCCTGGGCGCCACATTCGCCGTCACCGAGATGCAGCCATGGCCGCCATGGGCCATGTAGCCCAGCGCCGTGCCGTCCTCGCCCGAAACCATGCGCCAGCCCTTCCTGCAGGCGTTCCGCTCGCGCGTGGGCCGCATCAGATTGGCGGTGGCATCCTTGACGCCGATGATGTTGAGAAGCTCCGACAGCCGCGCCATGGTCTCGACGCTGATCTCGACGATCGCGCGGCCGGGGATGTTGTAGAGCAGGATGGGGATATCGACCGCCTCGGCCAGCGCCTTGAAATGGCGGTACTGACCTTCCTGCGACGGCTTGTTGTAATAACCGGTGACGGAAAGGACCGCGTCGGCGCCCACCTCCTTGGCGTGACGGTGCAGCGAGATCGCCTCGTCGGTGGAGTTGGAACCCGCGCCCGCAATCACCGGGACACGTCCGGCGGCTTCCTCGACGCAGATTTCGATCACCCGCATATGTTCCTCATGGCTGAGGGTGGGCGATTCGCCAGTGGTGCCGCAGGGCACCAATCCCTGGCTTCCCTGCTCGATCTGCCAGGAAACCAGCTTGCGGAAGGCCGCCTCGTCCACCTTGCCGTTCTTCATCGGCGTGATCAGGGCGGGAATGGAGCCTTTGATGCGCTCGCGCATGCTGGTCATGGGGAAAGTTCCGTTATCATTTTATCAGGGTGGCCCGCTTTACGATGAAAGCCTCATTATGGCCTTGAATTGTGGCTTCCGTCTAAGCTGAACTTCGGACTTCAACAAGCATGGCTGTGTGTTCGCCCATGATCCTGAGGCATACCAGCGTGGTCCTTGCCGCTCTTCTGGCGGCAACCGGGTTGAGCTGGGCCCAACCCCTGGGCGACGCGGTCCCCGACAGTGGCGCGGTGACCGCCCGCCCCGCCGGCATCCGTGTCCTGTCCGCTGCCGATCATCAGATTTTCACCCGCGCCTTCGCCGCCGCCGCCGAAGGCGATTGGAGCAAAGCACTTTCCATGGGCGATCAGGGCCAGGACAGTGTCGCCCGCCAGCTCTTGCAGTGGCGCTATGCCATGGACCGCAACAGCGGCGCCAAATTCGCCGAGATAGACGCGGTGATCCGGTTGGCGGCGAACTGGCCAGGCCGCGCCTCGCTCTATGCCAGGGGCGAAGCCGCCATCACCCGCGACATGTCTTCGGACGCCATTCTCAGATGGTTCAATGGCCGCACCCCTGCCTCGCCCGTCGGTTACGTCAGGTTGGGCGAAGCGATTGCGACGACGGGTGATGCCACCCAGGGTGCAGTCTGGATCCGCCGGGGCTGGAGTGAAGGCAGCTTCGACGAATTCACCGAGAGCGACATTCTCTCTCATGACACGACGTACCTCACGCCGGAATCCGACCGGGCGCGGCTGGATGCGCTGCTCTGGCTAGGCGATGTATCGGGGGCGCGGCGCCAGATGGCGCGGGTGGATTCCCGCGCCGCGGCGGTCGCGCGCGCCCGTATCGCGCTGGCCGATGGCCTGGGCGGCGCCCGCTCCGCTCTGGCGGGCCTGGACGGTTCGAGCGATCCCGCGCTGCTGTTCGACTGGTCGCGGGCCCTGCGAGCCGACCGCCAGGATGCGAAAGCCCATGCCATGCTGCTTCGCATCGACCCCACTGGCCTTGCCCGAGACCATACTCAGCGTTGGTGGAACGAGGTGGCGATCCAGGCGCGCGATGCCCTGGCTGACGGCGACACCAAACTTGCGCTTCAGCTTGCCGATCACGGCGAAGTGCCGGTAGGCGACCAGTATGTGGACCAGCAATTCCTCTCGGGCTTCATTTCGCTGCGCTATTTGCGCGATCCCGAGCGCGCCCTGATCTATTTCCAGCGCCTAGCCAACAACGTCACCCGGCCGATCAGCAAGGCGCGGGGCGAATATTGGGAAGGTCGCGCCTATGAGGCGCAAGGCAATCTTGCCCAGGCTTACGATCATTACCGCCTCGCCGCCGTATACCCCGAGGCTTTCTACGGCCAGCTTGCCATCGCGCGCACGGAAAGCACGCCGCTGATGCATCTGGCCGAAACCAATGTCGTGCCGGTCGCCCGCAGCGAAGTCGAGAATGATCCCTTGATGCCGCAAATGCGCGTGCTGGCCGACCTGGACCAGATCACCTATCTCAGGCTCTTCGCCGAGCGGGAAGCCGAAGTCTATTCATCGCCGCCACATCTCAAGGCATTCCTGGAAACCCTCACCGGCTGGGGCTACCGCCAGATCGCGCTGCGCATGGCCAAGGAAGCGGGCTATGGCGGCGTTTGGATGCTGAATTACGCCTTCCCCACCATCAACCTGCCGGCCTATCGCGCGCCCGGCCACGCGCCGGAGCCGGCGCTGGTTCTGGCCCTGATCCGCCAGGAGACCGAGTTCGATCCAGAGGCGGTCTCCAGCGCCGGCGCGATGGGGATGATGCAGGTGATGCTCGCGGCGGCCAAAGGCTCGGCCAAGGCGGCGGGGCTTCGCTACCGCCCGGGCGATCTCCTGATCGATCCCGATTACAATATCCAGTTGGGGATGGTTCAATTCGCCGGTGTTTACGCCAGGGCGGAAGGTTCGCTGGTGCTGGCGATCGCCAGCTACAATGCGGGGCCCGGCAATGTTCGCAAGTGGCTGGCCGCCAATGGCGATCCCCGCGACGGTAAGGTGGATGTCCTCGACTGGGTCGAGCAGATCCCATTCGGCGAGACCCGCAATTATGTCGAGCGGGTGATCGAGAATATGGAAGTCTACAAGAACCGGCTGGCGGGGCGCGACATGCCGCTCGCCGTCATGGCCGATCTCTATGCCCCGGCATCCCCGCCCCCGCAGGCGGTCTTGATCCCGCCGCGCGTTACGGCGCCTGTCCGCCCGAGAACGAACTAAGGCTTACTTGAAAATGTTCAACCACTCGCGCGCCAATTTCTGGGCCTGCGCGATCTGGCCGGCATTCATCTCTTCCGCGATCTGATTGCGCCAGCCCTTGGCCTCGTTCACCCCGCGCATGGCGGCGAGATTGAACCATTTGTGAGCGGCGACATAATCCTGGGTCACACCCTGGCCGGTGGAATAGGCCAAACCCAGATTGTAAAGCGCTTCGGGACGCCCGGTACGGGCCTCGAATTCGAATTGCGCCAGTGAATCCACGTCGATATACGCCACGATGTTTCCCCTTCCCTGCCTACACCCCCGCGATTTTCCTTTTGGTTTTTCGCGTGAGGTGATGGTGAAGGACTAGAAACTAAGACGCGGTAAACACGGATTAGCCTTACTCGTTAAAAGGCGTTAGGGGACTCCAAGAAATCATAAACCGCGGCGGCTGCGGGGACGAAAGATCCAACGCCTCCCGGCGCTTGGTCCTTCGTCCTCCGCTTTCCTCGCCGCCGAGCGCTATAGAGTCAGGAAAACTACCTAGCCCGCTGGTTGAACAGAATCTTCTTCTGCTCGTCCGTCATGGGCTTGCGCAATTCGGCGCCCAGCGCATGGCCCTTCTTGACTGCCGGGCGCGCCGCCATCCGCTCCTGCCAGGCTTTGAGGTTGGGGAATTCATCCAGCTTCTGGAAATTCATCGCCGCCACCACCCAGCCCCAGCAGGCGATATCGGCGATGGAATAGGCGCCGGCCAGGAATTTCCGGCTCTCCAGCCGCTTGTTCATCACCCCGAACAGGCGATGCACCTCGTCGCTGTAGCGCTTCTTGGCGTAGGTGAGGTCTTCCGCCGAATACGTAAGGAAGTGGAAGGCCTGCCCCGCCATGGGACCGAGGCCGCCCACCTGCCAGTAAAGCCATTCCTCGACCTGGACCTTGCCGCGCTCGTCGGCGGGATAGAGTTTGCCGCTCTTGCGCCCCAAATATTGCAGGATGGCGCCGGACTCGAACACCGAGATGGGCCGTCCGCCTGGGCCGTCGGGATCGACGATCGCCGGCATGCGGTTGTTGGGCGAGATTTTGAGGAAGGCGGGCTCGAACTGCTCGCCCTTGCCGATATTCACGGGCTTGAGCACGTAAGGGAGCTTCATCTCCTCGAGGGCGATGGAAATCTTCCAGCCATTGGGGGTCGGCCAGTAATAGAGCTCTATGGGCTTGACCGCCTTATTCGTGGGCTTCTTCGAGGATTTTTTGACGACTTTCTGCTTCTTGCGGCGGGGGGCCATAGACAACTCCAGAGACGTTTCGGAGCCATCGTGTCATTTTTCGTGAGAGCCCTCTAGCGCGTCATCCCTGCTTACGCCGCAAATCCCGCTTGCGGAGCAGCCCATGTTGCCGGGGCGGGTATTGGTTTGGGGAGGCTGCCCCCGGCCGCTCGCTTTAGCTCGCGGCGTTGGCCTAGCTTTTCTTGGCGAGCGGAAGCGAGCTTAGAAAAGCTGGCCCCTCTTCGAGCGAAGCGAGGGAGGCGCTCCCCGAAATGGTCCACTGGACCATTTCGTCCGCTGCGCGGTCGGCCCGGCCGCTCGCCCAAGCTCGCGGCGTTCGTCGCTCAAAATGGTCCACCGGACCATTTTGTTTGCCTGAGGCAAACCGCTCCTCACCCCCAAAAAAGGGCTTGGCCGCGGACTCCAAAAGGCAGATGCCTTTAAGTCCGCGGCCATAACCTTTGCCCCTGGAAGTCCCCCGAAAGGGACCCCCGGGTTAGTCAAATTGACCTGAGGTCAATCAGACTATTTCTTCCTCTTCTTCTTGGAGGCCTTCTTCTTCGTGGCCTTCTTGGCCTTTTTCTTCGCAGCCATGATCAACTCCTCTATCGTTTGTTCGGGTCAGAGCGACCTAGGTCACCCCCCAAAACACGAAGAATATGAAAGACTTGCATTTATAAATGCAACTCCACCCGGCCTTTTCCGAAAGAGCGGTTTTTCGGGAATGCATAAAAACCTTATTTTCACTAGGTTAAATGCATAATTCTTTGTACGGATGAATTTTGTGCGTTTCAAAAGGTGATTTGGGCAGTTTCGACCAGTTTGCGCATTTTTGTGCGAATCACCCCTCATCGGGCAAATTGAGTCGCGCCTTGAGCAATGCGTTGACCTGCGCCGGATTGGCCTTGCCGCCGGTTTCTTTCATCACTTGACCGACGAACCATGCGGCGAGTTTCGGTTTCGCCTTCACCTCTTCCACCTTGTCGGGGTTCGCGGCGATCACTTTCTCGATCGCCGCATCAATCGCGCCGGTGTCGGTGACCTGGCGCAGGCCCCGCGCTTCGACGAGGACGCGCGGATCGCCGCCTTCGCTCCACACGATGTCGAGCAAGTCCTTGGCGATCTTGCCGGAGATCGTCTGGTCGGAAATCATCGCCACGATCGCGTTGTTGGCCGCCGCGGTGACCGGAACCTGCACAATGGACAGGCCATCGCGGTTGAGACGACCTAAAATTTCATTGTTCAGCCAATTGGCGGCCGCTTTGGCATCCACGCCCTTGGCCAATACTTCGTAATAATCCGCGAGCTCGCGTTCGGCGACCAGGACCGAGGCGTCATAGGCCGATAATCCCATCGCCATGAAACGCGATTTCTTCCCATCCGGCAGTTCAGGGAGCGATTTCCTGATTTCCTCCACCCATTTGGCGTCCAATTCCAGCGGCAGAAGGTCGGGATCGGGGAAATAGCGGTAATCATGCGCCTCTTCCTTGGAGCGCATGGCGCGGGTCTCGCCCGCTTTGGCATCGTACAGTCGCGTTTCCTGCTTGATCGTGCCCCCGCCCTCGATGATCTCGACCTGGCGGCGCGATTCATATTCCACCGCCTGGGCGATGAAGCGCAGGGAATTGACGTTCTTGATCTCGCAGCGCGTGCCTAGATGCTTGAAATCACCGGACTGCCGGAATTTGTCATAGCCGCCCACCCGGCAGACCGAGACATTGACGTCCGCCCGCATCGAGCCTTCGTCCATATTGCCGTCGCAGGTCCCCAGATACCGCACGATCGCCCTCAATTTGCGCAAAAAAGCGGCAGCCTCGTCGGAAGTGCGCATGTGCGGCTTGGTGACGATCTCCATCAGGGCGATGCCGGAGCGGTTCAAATCGACATAGGAATTGTCGGGATGCTGGTCGTGCAGGCTTTTGCCCGCGTCCTGCTCCAGATGCAGCCGCTCGATCCCCACCTTGCGGCTTTCGCCGTCCTTGAGGTCGATGGTGACTTCGCCCTCGCCTACGATGGGGTTCTTGTACTGGCTGATCTGATAGCCTTGGGGCAGATCGGGATAGAAATAATTCTTGCGGTCGAAAATGCTGATGAGGTTGATCTGGGCCTTGAGGCCCAGGCCGGTCCTCACCGCCTGCTCGACACATTTCTCGTTGATCACCGGCAGCATGCCCGGCATGCCGGCGTCGATGAAAGAAACTTGCGCGTTGGGCTCCGCACCGAATTCGGTCGAAGCGCCAGAGAATAGCTTGGATTTGGACAGGACCTGGGCATGGACCTCCATGCCGATCACCACTTCCCAGTCGCCGGTCTGGCCCTTTACGAGCTTTGATGGATTATTCGTCTGGGGCGCGTTCATGCCGCTCTCCACCAATTGGCCGGCTTGTGGATAAAGCGCGCGGCCTCTTCGATCGCCTTGCCGGCGCGCAGGATGGTGCCTTCATCGAAAGCCTTGCCTATCAGCTGCAGGCCCAGCGGCAAGCCATTATCGGACAGGCCTGCGGGCACCGAAAGACCCGGCAAACCGGCCAGATTGACGGTGACAGTGAAGACGTCCTGGAGATACATCGAGACGGGATCGGCGGTCTTCTCGCCCACGCCGAAGGCCGGACCAGGCGTGGCCGGAGTGAGCAGCACGTCGCAGCGCTCGAACGCCTGCTCGAAGTCGCGCTTGATCAGGGTGCGCAACTTCTGGGCGCGGGAATAATAGGCATCGTAATAGCCGGCCGAGAGAACATAGGTGCCGATCAGGATGCGGCGCTGCACTTCGGCGCCGAAGCCTTCCGCCCGGCTCTTCTCATAAAGCTCGGTGATGTCGGATACGCCCTTGGCACGATGGCCGAAACGCACGCCGTCATAGCGCGCCAGGTTCGACGACGCTTCCGCAGGGGCGACGATATAATAAGTGGGCAGCGCATATTTGGTGTGGGGTAGCGAGACTTCGACGATCTCGGCGCCCTGCGCCTTCAGCCATTCCGTGCCCTTTTCCCACAGGGCGCTGACTTCGGCGGGCGCGCCGTCGATGCGGTATTCTTTGGGAATGCCCACGCGCAGGCCCTTGATGCCGCCTTCCAGCTGCTTTTCGTAATCCGGCACGGCGATGTCTACGCTGGTGGAATCCTTGGCGTCCGTGCTGGCCATCGAGGTGAGCAGGATGGCCGCATCCCTCACCGTCTTGGTCATGGGCCCGGCCTGATCCAACGATGAAGCGAAGGCGACGATGCCGAAGCGCGAGCAACGCCCATAGGTGGGCTTGAGGCCGACCGTGCCGGTCACGGCGGCGGGCTGGCGGATCGAGCCGCCGGTGTCGGTGCCGGTGGCGGCCAGGCAAAGATCGCCCGCCACCGCGGCAGCCGAACCGCCCGACGAGCCGCCCGGCACCAGATTGGCGTTGCTGTTTCTGGCGCGCCAGGGGTTGAAGACAGGACCCGCGGCGCTGGTCTCATTCGACGAGCCCATGGCGAACTCGTCCATGTTGGTCTTGCCCAGCATCACCGCGCCGGCGTTCCAGAGATTCTGGGTGACGGTGGATTCATAGGGCGGCACAAAATTGCCCAGGATGCGGCTGCCCGCGGTGGTGCGCACGCCCTTGGTGCAAAACAGATCCTTGATCGCCAGCGGCAAGCCTTCCAGCGCGCCGCCTTCGCCGCGCTTGATGCGCATGTCGGAGGCCTGCGCCATCTCCACCGCCCGTTCGGGGGTCTCGGTGATATAGGCGTTGAGCCCGCGCGCCTCGGCCGCCGCTTTGAGCAGCGCATCGGTCAACTCGCGCGAGGAAATCGTCTTGGCCTTCAGGGCATCGCGCGCCTGGGCCAGGGTGAAGGCGGACAATGAGGATGGCAGGGTCATTCCACCACCTTGGGCACGACAAAGAAATTCTCTTCGCTCTCCGGCGCGTTGCGCATCAACCCGTCGGCGACATTGCCGTCGCTCACCTCGTCTGCCCGCCGCCTCAGCTTGTGCGCCACCACCGAGGTCATGGCGGGCACGCCCTCGACATTCACTTCGTTCAGCATCTCCACCCACTGGAAGATGCTGTTGAGTTCGCCGGCCATGGGTTCAAGCCGTTCCTCGGCCACTTTGAGGCGGGCCAGTCTTGCGATACGTCGCACGGTGTCCTTGTCGACGGACATGGATAGCGTTCCGGTCTGTTAGAAAAGCGGGGGCTTTGCTAGCAATCAGGGGCCAGACTGGCAAGGAGAGGGAGTTGCGTATGGCGGTGACCGAGCTTGACCGCCTTGCGCTTGCACCGGGAGTGCGGCTTCTGGGCCTGGATTTGGGAGAAAAGACCATCGGCGTGGCCCTGTCGGACCGGCTTTTGATGGTCGCCACCCCCATGGAAACCCTGAAACGAGGCAAATTCCCTGCCGACGCCGCCCGGCTGGACAATATAATAAGTGAGCAGGGCGTGGGGGGCCTGGTGGTGGGCCTGCCCCTCAACATGGACGGGTCGGACGGCCCCTCTGCCCAATCGGCCCGGGCCTTTGCCCGCAACTGGGCGGGGCGGAGCGAAATCCCCCTGGTCTTGTGGGACGAGCGGCTTTCCACCGTCGCCGTGACACGCACACTGCTGGACGCCGACGCCTCGCGCAAACGCCGCAACGAGGTTGTGGACCGCATGGCCGCCGCGTACATCCTGCAGGGCGCGCTCGAGCGGTTGCGCCATTTGAGGGGCGCATGAGATCCGACAATTCCCCCGCGCGGTTTGCCTGGCTGCCGCCGGGCTTGCGCCCGTCCGTCGCCATGGTTTGGCGGCAAGAGAAAATCTTCTTGCTGGTGGGCGCGGCGGCGCTGTTCGCCGGTTACGACATGAATGTCTTCACCTTGGCCACGCCGCAGATCCAGGCCAGCTTCCACATCGCCGAAAATCACCTGACCGTGATGGTTGCCTATTTCCGGCTGGCGGCTTTGTTCTCGCTGCTGCTTGCGGCGTCGGCCGATCTGGTGGGACGCAGGCGTCTGCTTCTGATCACCGTCCTAGGCCAAGCGGTCGCGACCTTGGCCACCGCCTTCACCGCCAGCGAAATGCAATTCATGTGGGCGCAATTCTTCACCCGCCTGTTCGGCTATACCGAGGAAATTCTTTGCTTTGTGGTGATTGCCGAGGAAGTCGCGGCGCAATCCCGCGGCTGGGCCACCGGCACCTTGAGCGCGATGGAATATTGGGGTGCAGGCGTGGCGTCATTGATTTTCGCCGCGATCAATTTTCTGCCCTTCGGCTGGCGCTCGATGTATGTGATCGGTGCGCTGCCGCTGTTCTTGATGACCTATCTGCGCCGTCAATTGCCCGAGACCCAGCGTTTCGTGGCGCAGGCGCAAATCCTCAAGGCCCATTCCAAATTTCACGATGGCGTGACCCTGTTACGCGACATGGTGCGGGAATATCCCGGCCGCATCGCCACCATCCTGATCGCGGTGGCCGCGTTCGGGTTCGCTATCGTGTCGGCCAGCGTGCTTTCGGCCAAATATTTGCAGAGCGTCGAGGGTTACTCGCCTGGCCAAATCACGGCGCTGTTCATACCCGGCGGCCTGGTGAGCCTTGCGCTCACCATTCTGGTGGGAAAGCTCAGCGACCGGATCGGCCGGCGGATTGTGCTTGCCGGCATCATCGTGGTCGGTGGCGTGGGCTTTTATCTTTTTTACAGCGGCATTTCCGGTTGGGTGCTGGCGCCTTTATGGTCGATTTCCTTCTTCGGCTATTTTTCCGGCGAGGCGCTGCTGACCGGCTTTACCGCCGAGATCGTGCCCACGCGCTATCGCGCCACCGTCTCG
>Ga0075522_10003497_pt1 | contig 11437 bp, 10 predicted proteins | sample NGEPerA_FD_74796 | JGI IMG/M metagenome (GOLD analysis project Ga0075522, IMG submission 74796) | Arctic peat soil microbial communities from the Barrow Environmental Observatory site, Barrow, Alaska, USA - NGEE PermafrostL2-A | ecosystem: Environmental > Terrestrial > Soil > Wetlands > Peat ... | reverse complement strand
CGACCCCACTAGGTACTACCACTGTTTCAAAGACTCTGTCCGCACTCTTAAGGGACGCTGGTGACAACCGGGTCCACCGTGAGGTTCTCCGCAGCATGAAGTGCTCTCTCTCCCCCTCGACGCTCAGTGCAGCACTGTCGCTCGTCTCCCGCGCTGTCTCACCTCGGTCGACGCTGCCCGTGCTCGGCAACGTCCTGCTCGAGACAACCGAGTCCGGCCTGCGCGTGACCGCCACCAACCTCGACCTCACCATGTCCGTCACCGTCCCTGCCGAGGTGACCACGGACGGGCGTACCACCGTCCCGGCGCGCCTGCTCAGCGAGTACGTGGCATCCCTTGCCGAGGCCCCGTGCACCATGGAGCTCGACCCCTCGACGCAGGTCCTCAAGCTCAGCTGCGGGGTGCACCGCACCAACCTCCATGGCATCGACGCCGTCGAGTTCCCGCCGCTGCCCAGCCGCGATGCCGAGGCAGCCATCGAGCTCGACGCCGCGCTCTTCGCCAACGCGGTGTCCCAGACCGCCATGGCGGCCAGCGCCGACGAGGCGTCACCGGTGTTGACCGGTGTGCTCTTCCAGGTCGACGGCGAGCGCCTCACCCTGGCTGCAACCGACCGGCACCGTCTGGCCGTCAAGACCCTTGACGTCAATGTCCGCGGCGAGAAGCCCTTCACCGGTTCGGTGATCGTGCCGTCGCGCCATCTGAGCGAGGTGGCCCGGGCCGTCAACCCCACGCGGGCCACGGTGTCGATCAGCTTCAGCGAGCAGCGCAACCAGGTGTTCTTCAGCCTCAAGGACGTGGAGATCTCGTCCCGCCTCATCGAGGGCAATTACCCCAACTACGCGCAGGTCATCCCCGGTGAGTCGACGACCACCGTCAAACTGCCCACCGCAGCGCTGCTCCGGGAGGCCAAGACGGCCTCGGTTCTGGCCCGCGACGCCGCCAACCCGGTGCGCCTGCGCGTCGGCGACAACACCCTGACCCTGGTGGCGCAGACCGCCGAGGTCGGCGACGACGAGGCGCCGCTCAGCGCCAACGTGAAGGGAGACGACGTCCAGATCGCCTTCAACGCGCGGTATGTTCTTGACGCCCTGAGCGTGCTCGACTGCGACGAGGTGCAGCTCAGCTTCAACGGCTCGCTGCAGCCAGGCGTGATCCGGCCGTCGGGGCGCGACGACTACCTCTGCATCATCATGCCGGTGCGAGTCCCGTAGGGACACACCGTGCGTGCGGTGACCACGGTCGGCAACAACCTCGTCGTGCGCGATCACCGCGACCCGCGGCCGGGCGCCGGCGAGGTGCTCGTCGAGGTGCGTGCCGCCGGCGTGAACGGCGCAGACCTCATGCAGCTGAAGGGGTTCTACCCGGCGCCACCGGGGAGCCCGCCTGACATCCTCGGCCTGGAGCTGGCTGGCGAGGTCATCGCCTTGGGGACGGCAGCATCGCGGTTCAGGGTCGGTGACAGGGTCATGGCCCTGGTCGGCGGCGGCGGTCAGGCTGAGCTGGCGACGGTCCATGAACGCCTTCTCATGGCCATCCCCGACACCGTGGACTGGATCGAGGCCGGCGGCTTTGCCGAGGTGTTCACCACTGCCCACGACGCTCTGTTCACCCAGGCCGGGCTTCGCAGCGGCGAACATGTCCTTGTCAACGGTGCCGCCGGTGGGGTGGGCGTCGCCGCCGTCCAGCTGGCTCACCTCGCCGGTGCGCACGTCTGCGCGACCGTGCGCGCCGAGCAGCTGCGCGCCGAGGTGGCCAAGCTCGGCGCCGACGTGGTCACCGGCCCGGACGGCGCTGCCGCCCACGGTCCGTTCGACGTCATCATCGAGCTGGTCGGCGCACCCAACCTGGCGGCCAACGTGGAAGCGCTGGCCGTCCGCGGGCGCATCGTCGTCATCGGCATCGGGGGCGGTTCGCGCGCCGAGGTCGACCTGCGCACCCTGATGGCACGGCGCGGGCACCTGATGGCGTCGACCCTGCGCGCCCGGCCCCTCGAGGAGAAGGCCGACTGTGCCCGCCGCGTGGAGGCCGAGGTCATCCCCGCCCTCGCCACGGGACGCCTGCATGTCCCGGTGGCCGCCACGTATGGGCTGGAGCAGGCCGACCAGGCCTACGCGCGCTTCGTTGCGGGCCAGAAGCTGGGCAAGATCGTCATCGACATGGCCCACGTCGCCGCGATCGCGCGGTAGTTCCGACCGCCGCCACCGCCGCTGGCGGCGACGGACGTTTCCTGTCGAGGTGTCATGCTCGACGCTCAACGAGGCGACACGGAGCAGAACTGATGGGCATGCACATGAACGGGTGGGGCCTGTTGCGCTCCCTACGCGCCGACGAGGCAACCAAGCAGCATGTTCTCCCCCCCGGCATCTACCGGCGCATCGCCTCGTTCGCCCGGCCTTACCGCGGCGCGCTCGTCGTGTTCCTGGCGCTGATCGTCGTCGACGCCTTCGTCGGCGCGGTCAACCCTCTCATCTACCGCGCCATCATCGACGATGGCGTCCTCGGCCACAACGTCAACCTCGTCGCCGTTCTTGCCGGCGTCGTCGCCGGGCTGGCCATCTTCGACGCACTGCTCGGCCTCGCCCAGCGCTGGATCTCATCGCGAGTCGGTGAAGGCCTCATCTTTGACATGCGCACCAAGGTGTTCGCCCACATCAACGAGATGCCCATCTCGTTCTTCACGCGTACCCAGACGGGAGCCCTGATCTCGCGGCTCAACAACGACGTGATGGGCGCGCAGCAGGCGTTCACCGATACCTTCGCGTCGGTTGTCGGCAACGTGATCGGGGTGAGCATCACCCTGGTGGCGATGTTCTTCCTCTCCTGGCAGATCACCCTGCTCTCGCTCATCCTCCTGCCGGTGTTCCTGTTCCCGGCGCGCTGGGTGGGCAAGCGGCTGGCCGGCATCACGCGTGAGTCCTACAACCTCAACGCACGCATGAACACGACGATGACCGAGCGGTTCAACGTCTCCGGCGCATTGCTGGTGAAGTTGTTCGGCCACCCCGCGGACGAGGTGCGTGGCTTCGCAGCCAAGGCGCGCCGAGTCCGCGACATCGGCGTCCTCCAGGCCATGTACGCGCGTGTCTTCATGACCTCCCTGCTGCTCACGGCGTCGCTGGCCACGGCTCTCGTGTACGGGCTCGGCGGCGCGCAGGCCGCCACAGGGGCCCTCCAGGTGGGAACCGTGGTCGCGCTGACCGCGTATCTCAACCGCCTCTACGGCCCCCTCACCGCCCTCTCCAACGTGCAGGTCGACGTCCTCACGGCGCTGGTCAGCTTCGACCGCGTCTTCGAGGTTCTCGACCTGCCCCCGATGATCGCCGAGAAGCCCGAGGCCGTCCCCATCCCGCGAGGACCGGCAACGATCGAGTTCGACCACGTCGACTTCCGCTATCCCTCCGCCGAGGAGGTATCGCTGGCCTCGTTGGAGTCGGTCGCCGTGCTCGAGCGCACCAACAACCAGCAGGTGCTCTTCGACATCAGCTTCACCGCCAAGCCGGGCCAGCTGGTGGCCTTGGTGGGACCGTCGGGCGCGGGCAAGACCACGCTCAGCCACCTCGTCCCGCGCCTCTACGACGTGCGCGCCGGCGCGGTCCGCGTCAACGGCATCGATGTCCGCGACGCCACCCTCGAGTCGGTGCGGGCGACGGTCGGCGTGGTGACCCAGGACGCCCACCTCTTCCACGAGACGATCCGGTCCAACCTCGCCTATGCCAAGCCCGACGCCACCGACGACGAGCTGTTCGAGGCCCTGCGCGCCGCCCAGATCCTGCCGCTCGTGGCCTCCCTCCCGGACGGCCTCGACACCCTTGTCGGGGACCGCGGTTACCGTCTCTCCGGCGGCGAGAAGCAGCGCATCGCCATCGCCCGGCTGCTCCTCAAGGCGCCGGACATCGTCGTCCTCGACGAGGCCACCGCCCACCTCGACTCCGAATCCGAGGCCGCGGTGCAGGAGGCCTTGCGGCATGCCCTGATCGGGCGCACCTCGCTGGTCATCGCCCACCGCCTCTCCACCGTCCGCGACGCGGACGCCATCGTGGTCATCGACCAGGGACGGGTCGTCGAGCAGGGCACCCACCGCCAGCTTCTCGCGGCCGACGGGCTGTACGCCGAGCTCTACCGGACCCAGTTCGAGGGACAGGCAGCCACCGAGCCGGTTGTCGAGGGCGCCCACGCCGGTGGCTCACCCGCCGCCTGAGCACCGCTCAGTGGCCGCCCCCGCCGCCCCGCGGTCCGTACAACGTCTGCGGCCGGGGCAGGGCGAAGATCATCAGGAAGACGAGGCCGAAGCAGGGGCCTTCCAACGGCGCGGGTCGGCCTGCACCTGGGCGTCGGCGTTCACGGGTCCATGGTGGTGAAGCGCAGGCGGCGAACCGCAGCTGCCCCGAGTCGCTCATTGAGCAGTGCGACCAGGCGCACCGAGTCGAGATGGAGCTGGTGGCTGAGCGAGGTGTTGGCAACACCCACGAGCAGCACGCCGCGCTCCAGGGTGATCGCCCGGCACATCGGCGCAAGTGCCGGACCCACCACCTCGTTGAAGATGTCCCGGACCTGCACCTCGCGGACGCGGCCGCGCACGCCGAGGCCGCGCAGGGCCGGGTCGATGAGCTCGGAGAGGCGCTCCATCAGCTCTCCGCGACGGCAACGCGGCCGCTGGCGACCTCGAAGCGGCGCGTTCCCGGTGGGAGCACGCCGGGCAGCGGCTCGCTGGACGTGATCAGCGTCTGCAGCCCGGCGTCGGCGAGACCGGCGATGAGATCGCGTCGCCTCTGCGGGTCGAGCTCGCTGAGCACGTCGTCGAGGAGCAGGACCGGCATGACGGAGGCATGAACGGCGATGTGACGCACCTCGGCAAGTTTGAGGGCCAGCACGATGCTTCGCTGCTGACCCTGAGACGCCGCGCTGCGCGCCGGCCGGCCGCCGATCAGCAGTTCGAGATCGTCGCGATGCGGGCCCGCAAGTGTGGCTCCGCGCGCCAGCTCCTCCAGACGTCGCCGGGCGAGGGTGGCGGCCAGGGCTGTCTCGGCGGCGAGCGCGTCACCATCAGGGTCCATGCCGCCGTCCGGCAGGTAGCGCAGGCCGAGCTCCTCGCCACCCCCGATCTGGGCGAGGGCCGCACGGGCGTGGGGAGCGAGAGAGCGCACCAACTCGGCGCGCGCCACCTGGATGCGGGCTCCACTGCTGACCAACTCACGCGTGAAGCCGTCCAGGGCCTCGGAGGGCGTGGTGCCCGCGCGGACCTGGCGCAACAGTGCGTTGCGCTGCTCGAGGACGTGGCGGAAGCGGAGCAGGTCGAGCGCTGCCCGCTGGTCGAGCTGAGCAAGAACCATGTCGAGGAGCCGCCGTCGCCCCTCCGGGCCGGCCTTGACCAGTTGCAGGTCCTCGGGCCAGAAGAGCACCACCGGGCAAAGGCCGAGCAGGTCGCGGGCACGGCGTGGGCTGCCGTCGACGGTCGCTGACCGGGTCACCCTGCCGGACATCGGGTCGCGGCGAAAGCGCACGGCCATGGTGCGGTCCGCGGCGGGCCGGAGAACGCGTGCCTCGAGGAGTGCCTCATCACTGCCCCAGGCGAGCACGTCTGCCGAGCCGGCGGCACGCGGAGAGCGCGTCAGGAGAAGGGTCGCCACCGCCTCCAGCAGATTGGTCTTGCCCTGGGCGTTGCTGCCGCCGACGACGTTCAGGCCGCTGCCGAACTCCACTGACTGCTCGACGTAGTTGCGGAACGCGAAGATGCGCAGGCGTCGGACACTGCAGGCGCCGGTCGTCAGCACGGGCAGGAGTTGCGCGCTCATCCTTGCACCGGCGCCGTCCGCGCCATGTCCGCGATGAGTGCCGCGATCCGTCTGGTCGCGTCGGGCCTCGCCACCTCGGCCACGGCGGAGCGCATCGCGGCGAGGCCGGGCGACCCTGGGAGGGAGAGCTCGGCCAGGGCGTCGACCAGTTCACGAGCGCCCGGGACGTAGCGGCCGGCGCCGATGTCGACCACCCACTCGAGGTTGCCCCGCTCCTGGCCGGGGATGTACCAGGTGAGGAGCATGGGCAGCCCGGAGCAGAGCGCCTCGCTGATCGTGCCGGGGCCGGCCTTGGTGACCACCAGGTCGGCGGCGCGCATCCACTCGGCCATGTTGTCGACGAATCCCATGACCGGCACGGCTCTCCCACCGGCGGCGCGCAGCCCCGCGAGCTGGGTGTGGGCGCGCCGGTTGCGACCGCAGATCACCGCGAGCCCGATGGGGAGCCCGGACCCGGCGATGGCGCGAGCGCGCACCGGCAGTGACCCGGAGCCGTCCGCACCACCGCACACCAGGACGGTGAAGCGCTCCTCGTCGAGCCCCAGCCGGCGCCTCAGGGCGCTGCGCTCCGCGTCGTCGGGGAAGGGTCGAGCGAAGGCCGAGTCGACGGGCAGCCCCAGCTGGTGGCAGCGGGCTGCGGGTATCCCCGCCCTCCGGCATCGATCCAGTCCACCGGGGGAGGGGATCACCACCGCGTCGACGTCACGGCACGCCCACCCCGCGTGCACGTCGACGAGGTCGGTGATCACCGTGATCACGGGGACCCGCGACACTCCGTCCTCGCGGACCACGGCAGCGCTGACGTGGTTGAGCAGTGGATGGAAGGACACCACCGCGGCGGGGCGCAACGATGCCAGGAGCTGACGCAGCGCGCGACCCAGCGAGCGCAGTGCCGAGGCGCGGATGACGGCCACGGCAGGGGCGGAGTTGGTGGCGTGGTAGAGCGCCGCCCACACCCATCGCGCGTGATGGATCAGCGGTGAGTACAGGTCGGCGGTGCGGCTCAGCAGGGTTGGTGAGGCCACGGCGGTGGGGTCAACGATGTGCACGTCGAACTCCCCGGGGCAGTCGAGCTCGAGCCGGCGTGCGACAGCGGTGGCGCCGGCGCGGTGCCCGCCGCCCGTGTCGGCGATGAGGAAGAGGAGGGGGATGGCCACGTGCGTTGCAGCCTACTCAAGCACGAGGCGGCGCCGGTCACATCGAGAGGTCGATCGCCTGTGCCTCCAGGCCGCCCACCGCGAAGCCGGTCATGGCCACCTCGCCGGTCCCGTCGGCGTCGGCGACGTACGCCTGCTGGACACCGAGCGTATCGACAGCGAGGCAGACGAGCCGCCGCCCATCCTGGGTCACGCGAACGCTCTGCAGGTCGGTCGTCCCGATGCCCAGGGTCACCGAGGTGTGGTCGGCGCCGACCACGCTGATGCGCACCAGCTGCAGGGTCTCACCGGTCCTGCTGACCGCGACCAGCGCTCCCTCCCCGGCGAACCCGAGAGCCTGCAGATGACCGGTCAGGCGCTGCGCGCTGCCCGGTGCTCCCGGCGCCGGCGTCACCACCACCCCGCCGTCGGCTGTGGCCAGGGCGATGCGGCTGCCGGCCGGCGACACCGCCACCGCCGTCGACGCCGCCGGCGCACCGGGGAGCTCGTAACGCGCGCCCAGGGCCCGGTCGACGAACTCCACCGCCGATTGTGTCCCGGCCTCCGCGGCCGCGCTCAGCACCAGCGTGGTGCTCCCCGCCCACAGCGCCGCCGTGCGCAACGCCGAGGCGGTGGCGACGGTGGACAGGCTCTGGGAGCGCACGTCGAAAAGGTCGACCGCGGAGCCGGCCGCGAGCGCCACCCGCGTTCCGTCGGGCGACCACGACGGCAGGGTTCCGTTGGGGATGTCCGCAAGGACTTCGCCGCGCACGGTGTCCATCACCTCGAGCGACGAGGTCGAGGTGAGGTTGTCGCTGACGACCACGGCGACGTGTGTTCCATCGGGAGCGGTGGAGGCCGCGGAGTAGGTCTGGAGGGGTGCCTCGAAGGGCAGGGTCCCACAGCCCGAGATGATCGAGCAACGCTCCGCCTGGAGGAGCACCGGGGCGGCAATCGGCTCGCCGGGGGCGCCCCGGGCGAGGGCCGGCAGGAGCACCTCGGTGGAGTTCTCGCCCTGCTTCCCGGCGAGCACCACGGCATGGACGGCCTCCATGCGGAACCCCGTCGTGAAGTGGACGGCCGCAGCGGCGGCGATGAACTGCTGGTCGTCGCCGCGCGCCTTGCGACTGACGCTGATCGTGTAGCTGACGTCAGGCTGGAGCAGCTGGCCGGGCAGGATCACGAACCGGCTGTGGTCGACCGAGTTGCGCACAACCCTGGTTCCGCTGATCGACGGCGTCAGGGTGATCGCGGCTGCGGTCGTGCTCGCGTCCATGGGCGCGGAGAAGGCCACCGCCAGGCGCGCGTCCACGGCGGTGTCGGTGGCACGATCGCCGGGCGTGGCCACCGCCAGCGCCGGCGCCGCCGCCGTGGCCAGATCCCAATGGTGGTCAAGTCCGTTGCGGTCCCCCTGCGCATCGGAGAACCCGCCGGCCAGGGTGAAGTGGTATTGCGTCGCCGCGCGGAACACCGCCGCCGGGTGCATCAGCTCGAATCCCGGCTCCGGGTCAAGCCAGTGGATCCAGCACGGCGCGTTCGCACTCGCCGCGAACACGGTGGTGAAGTCGCACCCGGGGATGGCCGGGCTGACGTTCTGCCCTCCGAAGGTCGCCGTGACTGTGAACCGGCCGACCAGGCTGGAGCGCGTCACCGGGCGGTCGAAGACCACCCGCACCGGCGCGTCGGCTGCGACGGACGTGGAGCCGCGGTTGGGCTCGAGCGAGATGATCTGAGGGGGCGCGGAGAAGCAGGCGGTGAGGACCAGGGCGAGCGTCGCTGAGATCAGTCCGCCCGTGAAGAGCCGGACAACCTGGCGCAGCCGTCCCGGGCGGGCCGGGACGGACGTGGTCCCGATGCTAGGAGGGCCGGGACAGTAGCGCCTCGGCGTCGATGGCCTCGCGCGACGTGTCGTCACCGCGCACCTCGATGTGAGCGGAGCGCTCCGATGCCAGGGCGGCCACCGCCTCGGTGTTCGTCTGCGGGGCAGGCGACTGCGCCGTGTAGGCGGCCAGCACGCCCCCCTGCTTGAGAAGGATGACCCCCGTCTGGTCGTCACCGGCCACGATCACCGAACCGTCGAGCTTCTCCTCGGCGAGGTACTCGAGCAGGGCGGGGAAGTTGACAAAGCGGGCCAGGAGCCCGGTGAACAGCGGCGGACCGGTGAGCAGGCGCGCCACCGACGTCACCGTGTCGACGTCGACGTCGACGACGTCGAGGAGCCCCTCGCCGGTGTCCATCTGGCGGCGGAAGATGCCGAAGGCCTCCTCCCCGTGCGAGGGATCGTCACCACCGGCCTCGGCGTCGACAACCTCGCCGTCACGGAAGAGGAGGACGCCCGTTGCCGCACCGCTGCTCAGCCTGATGAAACCGGTGTGACGGTCGCCTCGGAGCGTCCGCAGAAGGCGCGGGAAGTCGACGAAGGCGCTTTTCAGGCCCTCGTACTGCACGTGGCCGGAAGGGATGGGCAGGCTGCCCATGGAACTTGTCCGAGCGGCGCCGGCGGGGCCGCCGGAGGCCGCCGGCCTGGTGCGTTCCGTGCCGGACTGCCGGGACGGCGCGGCAACGGGGGCCGGCGTCACAGGCGCGTACGTCGGGGAGAACTCAGCCGGGGCGTACGCGGGGGCGGTCTCGGGCGCGGGCTTGCCGGTGCTCCAGGAGTCGATCGTGGCCGGCTCCGGCGCCTGCTCGGGCTGCGGGGCTGTCCAGGCTGCCGAGGTGTCTGGCGACTGATCCGACGCCGACGCAACGGGGTTCCAGATCGACGGTTCGGGCGTGCTGCCCCCGCCTCCGTCGCCGACACCGGAAGCCTGGCCTTCGATGGTGTGGAAGGACGGCGTGGCCGATGCGATGCCTGCGGTCACGGCGGCGGGCTGATCCGCGTCCTCGGCGGCTGCGATCAACTCCGCAGGCGACGACTTGATGGTCTCCTCGGCGGGCAGCTTGGCGCGCGGATCGAAGTGGTAGTTCCCGCCGGTCCAGGACAGTGCGCGCAGCACCACGGCCTCGCCGTCTCCCTCAGGGCCGGTGGCGTGAAAGAGGTGACCGAACAGGAAGAAGAGGGAGCAGCTCTCTGCGCCCGCCTCCAGGCTGAGCGTGCCGGTGGCCCGCTCCGACTGCATCGTCTGCAGCAGCGAAGCGAGATCGGACTCCTGCAGCGAACCCTGGGTCTGCACTTGAGGTGACTCCTGTGACGGGCGGTCCTGATCTCCAGAGGCGAGGCAGACGACCCCGAAATCGGCCGTATAGTATCAACCGCCCAACGTTGCGGCCAGTTCGCCGCGATCTCTGCAAATCAGCTCGACGCCCCTAGAATCGGGAGGCGATCAAGAGTTGTGAAGGATCATACGTTGGATGCTCGTCAGCCCACAGTGCTGGTCGTCGAGGACGACGAGCTGGTCCGCAAGGCGATCCGCCTGACCTGCGAGGCAGAGGGCTACGCGGTGGCCGAGCTCGACCGCGGTGCCGGCGTGCTCGCCGCATTCGATGAGGCGCACCCCGACCTCGTTCTTCTCGACCTCATGCTGCCCGACGTCAGCGGATTCGACGTCTGCCGCGAGATCCGTCGCGCGGGCCACCGCGTTCCCGTGCTGGTCCTCTCCGCCAAGCACGACGAGATCGACGTCGTGCTCAGCCTGGAAATCGGCGCCGACGACTTCGTCAACAAGCCCTTCCGGCCCCGCGAACTGCTCGCCCGCATGGCAGCGCACCTCCGCAAGGCGAGTGAGGCAACGCCGCGCCCCGGCATGGGCAGGCGTCTCGCCTTCCGGGGGCTGACGGTGGACACCGCCGAACGGCGCGTGGTGCGCGGAGCGGACGAAGTGGCGCTGACGCACACGGAGTTCGACCTGCTCGCCTTCCTCGCAGGCAATGCCGGGCAGGTGCTCTCGCGGGACCGCATCCTGTCGTCGGTGTGGGGGTACGAGCACCCCATCGCCACCCGCGTCATCGACGTCCACGTGCGCAACCTCCGTCGCAAGATCGAGCCCGACCCGGGTCAGCCGCGCTACATCCTCGCGGTGCCCGGCATCGGCTACCGGTTCACGAGTACGCACCCGGAGAACGGTCGGTAGACTGACGCCGATGCCCACACCGCCGATGCTGCGTTCCCGCGAACCCTCCGCGGACGGGCGGCTCGTCCCGGATCCGCTGGTGGCCGTCAACGTTGCCGCCATGGCTGTCGTCGCTGCCGGCCTGTTCCTGGCCGCGGTCCTCGCGGTCTACGACTGGCGCACGCCCGGGGCCGAGGCGCCACTGGTGTTCTGGATCGCCGTCGTCGCCGTCGTGCTGTTCTTTCTCGATGTCCTGGTTGTGGGTGTTCGCTACGTGCGCCGGCTGCGGCTGGGACTGTAGGTGTCGCAGCACCAGGGAGCAGGTCCGCCGCCGAGCGACTCGCCCCAGGCCCGCCCCCCTTTCCCGTCGTACGAGGAGTTCGCGTCGGACCTACTCGAGGCGATCGACGCCTCGGGACTGAGCATCGAGGACGTCCGCCACCACGTGGAGCCTGGG
>Ga0075522_10003496_pt1 | contig 11439 bp, 7 predicted proteins | sample NGEPerA_FD_74796 | JGI IMG/M metagenome (GOLD analysis project Ga0075522, IMG submission 74796) | Arctic peat soil microbial communities from the Barrow Environmental Observatory site, Barrow, Alaska, USA - NGEE PermafrostL2-A | ecosystem: Environmental > Terrestrial > Soil > Wetlands > Peat ... | reverse complement strand
CGGCGGCCGAGGTGGAAAGGGTGGCGCGGCAGGGCAGGCTGGAACCACCGGAGCAGGGGGGCACGCAGGGACCAGCGGCTCCGCGGGTGCGGCGGGTGGCGCAGGCGATGGGGGTACCGGCAACGGCGGCAGCGGGGGTACGACCGGCAGCGCCGGCAGCGCCGGCACGACCGGCAGCGCCGGCGCGACCGGCAGCGCCGGCGCGACCGGCAGCGCCGGCACGACCGGCAGCGGGGGTACGACCGGCAGCGCCGGCGCGACCGGCAGCGGCGGGAAGGCCGGCGGCGCGGGCACCACCGGGGCCGGCGGCGGTCCGGTGGTCTGTTCCTCGACGCAGCACAACTGCTCGGGAACCTGCGTGGCCAACACCTCGATCCAGAGCTGCGGCACGACGTCTTGCATGGCGTGCGTGCCGCCCTCGGGAGCGACCGCGACCTGCGATGGCACGAGCTGTGGCTTCACCTGTCCGTCGGGGCAGCATGTCTGCGGCGAGACCTGCGTGGCCAACACGTCGATTCAGGGCTGCGGTACGTCCTGCACGGCGTGCGTGCCGCCCGCGGGGGCAACCGCGACCTGCAACGGGACGACCTGCGGCTACACCTGCGGCGGCACCACGACCAAGAGCTGCCCGAGCGCGATGATCTGCATCCCGTCCACGGGCTGCTGCACCAACAGCGACTGCCCCACCATGGCGGGGGGGCAAGTGGGAACCTGCGATTCGGGGACCAACACCTGCAATTACAATTGTCCGGCCAACATGAAGTCGTGCACGGCCGGCGGGACGACGACTTGTATCCCGACCGGCGGATGCTGCACGAACGGCGACTGCACGGGGAACTGCATGACCTGCAGCACCAGCACGCACACCTGCGTCGCCGCCACCAACGAGGCCGACCCCAACGGCCGTTGCATCGGCACCTGCGACGCCAGCGGCGCTTGCAAGAGTAAGCAGGGACAGACCTGCAACACGGTGGCGGCTGGCTGCGTCGGCGGAACGACCTGCTCGCCCGACGGCTACTGTTGCAACAGCGCGTGCACCGGCGCCTGTGTGGCTTGCGATCTGCCGGGATTGCAGGGAACGTGCACGAACCTGGCCGCCGGCGTCGCACCCCACAGCAACCATCCGGCCTGCGGCGGGTCGGGAAGTTGTGCCGGCTCGTGCGGTTCGGCGGGGGCCTGCGTTTTTCCGACCACCTCCTGTGCCGGTCCGACCTGCTCGGGAACCAGCCTGGTCGGCCCGAGCAGCTGCAGCGCAGGATCGTGCGTGGCGCCCGCGCCGCAGGTCTGCCCGAACGAGCTCGTCTGCTCGGCCACCGCCTGCAAGACGAGCTGCACGTCCGACAGCGACTGCTTGCCGAGCTACTTTTGCGGCGGCGGGAGCTGCCACCAGGCGGCCATCGTGGTGGCGGCCGGCACCGAGTTCTCGTGCGCGATTCTCCACGACGGGACGGTGCGGTGCTGGGGCGTCAACTTCAACGAACAGCTGGGCACCGGGAGCAGCGCCGCGAGCGGCCTGGTCCCGGTCCAGGTCACTGGTCTCCCCGCGGCCGCGACGGCGCTCGCGCTGGGGGCCGATTTCGGGTGCGCGCTGCTGAGCGACGGATCCGTCTGGTGTTGGGGGAACGACGGGGCGGGCGAGCTCGGCAACGGGATGTTCTCGACGTTGAGCGGCCCGGCCGGGTACGCGCCCGCCAAGGTGAAGAGCTTGGGAAGCCCCGTGACCGCGATCGGGGCCGGCTACTATCACGTCTGCGCGGCCGTCAATCAGGCCTCCGTCTGGTGCTGGGGTGACAACGGCGCCGCCCAGCTGGGGACCGGCACCGCGACCACCACCTCGCCCGACGGGGTCAACCTGCCGGTTCAGGCGGCGGGTGTGACTGGCAAGATCACCTCGGTGGCGGCCAACGAAGAGTCCAGCTATGCGTTCAACAGCAACGACGGGCTCATTGCGTCGTGGGGCGGGAGCGAATCCGGCCAGCTGGGCAACGGTTCGACCTCACCCACCACGTTGATCCAGTACGTCGGAGTGGGCGTTTCGGCCTTGAACGTATCCGCCGGAACGTTCGGCTATCTGGCCTGTGCCATCGGAAGTGACGGCGCGGCCTACTGCTGGGGGGACGACAGCGAGGACGCGCTCGGCCCGGGGGCGCCCATCGAGTTCGATCCAAATCCCGTCAAGATCACCGGCCTGCCGTCGACGCCCACCGTCATTTCGGCGGGCGCCGAGACCGTTTGCGCGATTCTGCACAACGGAGCTCTCTATTGTTGGGGCGGCAACGGCGAGGGGCAGGCCGGCCAGCCGTCCTCGACGCTGTCCTTCGCGACGCCCGCTCAAGTGACGGGGTTCGTCGGAACACCGACCTCGGTCTCGTCCGGCTACAGCCACACCTGCGCGCTCATGAGCGACGGGTCGGTCTGGTGTTGGGGGGACGACAACTTCGGGGAGCTGGGCGACGGTCAAACGGAGAACAGCCCGACGCCCGTCGAGGTGCTGGGCTGGTAATCGGCCCCGTCAGGCCGGGGTCCCGCTGGGGGGCGCCGGCGGTTTGCTCCCCGCGTCCAGGTAAAAACGCGAAATGTCGGCCTCGTCGAGCAGGCCGACCACGTTCCCCTCGGCGTCGGTGACCTGAATCTCGCGCAGCTTGTTGTTGAGCATCGTCTCGGCGGCGGTGCGCAGATCGGCGCCCACCCCGACCGAGAACTCGCGCGCCGCGATCGGGATGCCGCTGACCGAGATCATCCGCATGATGGTCGCCACCCGGGTCGTGCGCAGCAGATCCGGGGTGACCGGATGCTGGTGCACGGGCGACTCGCGCTGGGTTTTCACCTGCGCGTGGTAGAGCGACTTGCCGCGCAGCGCGATGAAGGCGATCCCCTCCGCCAGCATGAGCGGCACCAGCAGGTCGTAGCTCCCCGCCAGCTCGCAGACCAAAACCAACGAGGACAGCGGCGTGTGGGCGATGCCGCCGTAAAAGGTGCCCATCGCCACCAGCGCGAAGGCGCCCGGATCGATGCGGGGATCGTGGAGCAAGAGCTGCGCGACGCGCCCGAAAGCGCCGCCGAAGAGACCGCCGATCACCAGCGCGGGGGCGAAGTCGCCGGCGCTGCCGCCGGTCCCGATGGTGAGCGAGGCCGACACGATCTTGGCCAGGCATAAGAACAGCAGCAGCGCGGCGCCGGCCCACCCGATCGGGAGCCAGTCGGCACCGCTGATCGCCACCTGCACCGCGCCGTAGCCGCCACCCAGCAGGCCGAGCCCCTGACCCGGTTGCGCCAGGCGCCAGCCCACGAAGCCGATGATCGGCACGCAAAAGATGCCCAGCGCCAGCCCGCCCAGCGCGGGCCGCGCCCAGGTCGGCACCCCGGTCAGCTTGGCGGTCAGCTTCTGGACGCCGCGCAGCGAGGTGAGAAACAGCGCCGCCAGGACCGACACCAAGAGCGCCAGCACGCCGTAGAGCCACAGGTGCTTAATGACGAAAGGGAAGCGCCCCGGGTGAGCGAAGAGGGTTGTCTCGCCGAAGATCGAGATGACGACCGAGTAGGCGGTGACGCTGGCCAGGACCGCCGGAATGAGCGCGTCGGACTCGAAGTCGTCGCGGTACAGCACCTCGACGGCCAACAGCGCCGCGCCGAGCGGGGTCCGGAACACGGCCGCGATCCCGGCCGCCACACCCGCCACCATCAGGATGCGCCGCTCGGCGACGTCGACCCGCAGGAGGCGGCCGCACAGCGAGCCGAGCGCGCCGCCGATTTGCATGGTCGGCCCCTCGCGCCCGCCCGAGCCGCCCGTCCCGAGCGTGAAGATCGACGAGAACGCCTTGACCCACGAGACGCGTTTGCGGATGTGGGCGTCATGGCGGTGAAAGGCCTCGATCATGGCGTCCCCGCCGCCGCCGCGGGTCTCGGGCGCCAGCTCGGAGATGAGGCCGCTGCACAGCGCGCCGAAGGCGGGCAGCAACGCCAGCAGCCAGGGCCGAAAATGAATGGCGTGGATGATCTCGGGCAGGAAGGTCTCGCCGTTGGCCCGCAGCGGTCGATACCCGCCCAGATCCTCGAGCACCAGGCGCTGCACCACCTCGAGCGTGGCGAAGAAGGCGGCCCCCATCACGCCCGCCGCGACCCCCACGATGGCCGCGTGAAACAGGGTCCGCCCGACCACCCGCAGATCGGGCGGCGTAGCTTCCTTGAGGATGGAGGTCAGAAGCTCTCGGCCAACCACCCTTCTCATCGGAACGGCGACGCCATTATGCCTGTGGTATACGGGGCCGGCACGATTTTCCTATGGCCGCCGCTGCCTTTTACGATCTGGATGGGACCCTGGTTCGTACCAACCTGGTGCACGCGTTCGCCTTCAGCGCGCGCAACCAGCAGGGGATCCTCAAGAGCCTGACCAAGACGGTGGCCACGCTTTCCAGCGTGCCGCTCTTCATGGCGACCGACTTCTTCAACCGGCGCCTCTTCAACGACATCTTCTTCATCCGCTACAAGGGCGAGTCCGAAGACCGCCTGCGCTGTCTGTCGCAGGAGCTGTTCGACACCGTCCTCAAACCCTCGATATTTCCGGGCGCCTACGAGCTCATCGACAAGTCGCGTCAACTGGGGCTGCGCCAGGTGTTGGTGACCGGGGCCCTCGACCTGACGGTGCAGCCGCTCGCCAGGCATCTAAAAATCGACGAATATGTGACCAACCGGTTGGAGTTCGTCGACGGATACGCCACCGGGCGGCTGTTGCCGCCGGTGATCGCCGCCGCCTCCAAAGCCAGCTGGATGCGAATCTATGCCGAGAAAGAAAAGCTGAATTTGTCCGACTGCTACGGCTACAGCGACAGCATGAGTGATCTGCCCATGCTCTCGGTGGTCGGCCACCCCACGGCCGTCAACCCCGACCTGCGGCTGCGAAACACCGCGCTCCAGCACGACTGGCCCATTTTGGATCTTCGATGAATAGCCAACCAAAACGTACAGAGTCGGCTTTCCGGGCCGGCTTCGCCGGAACGGCAAGCGGGGGTGCGGGGGGACGCAGAGGCGCAGGATCGCGCACGAGGAGCCGACAGGCGCAGGCGCGCCGGGCGGTCCCCCCGTCATGAGAGAACGAGCCCCCAAAGTCATTCGCGGACCGGTTCCCCGGAACAAAGAGGACGACCAGGTCGTCTACATCGACGGCGACTCGGCGCCCCGGATCCTGTTTTCGGGCGAAGACTTGCTGCTCGAGGATCTGCCCATCGGGACGCGGGTCATCTATCCCAAACCGCCCATCGAGGGGCTGGCCAACCCGGGGGCGGCGGTTCGCTACGCCCTCAACCACCCGCACGACTCGGAGCCGCTCTACGCCCTCCTGGCCCCCGGGATGCGGGTGACCATCGCGGTCGACGACATCAGCCTGCCGCTGCCGCCGATGACCACCCCCGACATCCGGCAGACCATCATCGAGATCGTGCTCGAGCTGCTCGACGCCAACGGTGTCGACGATGTGCACATCGTGATCGCCAACTCGCTCCACCGTCGGCTGTCCGAGCCCGAGATGAAGCGGATGGTGGGCTCCAAGATCCACAACGCGTTTTATCCCGACCGCTACTACAACCACGACGCCGAGGATCCCGACGGGATCGTTCACCTGGGCAAGACCGACCACGGCGAGAGCGTCAACATCAACCGCCGCGCGGTCGAGAGCGACCTGGTCATCTACGTCAACATCAACCTGGTCCCGATGGACGGTGGGCACAAGTCGGTGGCGGTCGGTCTGTGCGACTACGAGAGCTTGCGACCGCACCACGAGCCGGAGACCATCCGCGCCTCCGACAGCTACATGGACCCCAAGCGGTCGATGCTCAACACCAAGGTCGAGCGCCAGGGCGCGCTGGTCGACCGGCACATGAACGTCTTCCACATCGAGACGGCGCTCAACAACCGGATCTACGCCGGTGCCACCGCGTTCCTGTCGAAGAACGAGGACGAGTTCACCGAGATCGACCGCCTCAAGTTCGAGGCCATGCGCTGGACGCTGTCGAAGATGCCCCGCGGCGCCAAGCGCAAGCTGTTCCAGTCCATCCCGGCCCAGTACCAGATGATCGCCTGCCACGCCGGCAAGACCGAGCCGGTGCACGAGAAGATCCTGCAGCGCTGCTGGGACCAATACGCGGTGCACGTGCGCGGCCAGGCCGACGTGCTCATTTGCCCGGTGCCGTTCGTGTCGCCGTACAACGTGAACTCGATCCTGAACCCGATCCTGGTGCAGGTGATGGGGCTGGGCTACTTCCACAATTTCTATCGCGGCAAGCCGATCCTCAAGAAGGGCGGGGTCCTGATCCTGACCCACCCCTGCTACGACGAGTTCGACCACAACCACCATCCGTCCTACATCGAGTTCTTCAACCGGCTGCTCCCCGAGACGCGCGACGCGATGAAGCTGCGCCACAAGTACGAGGAGGAGTTCGCTAAGAATCCCAGCTATATCGAGATGTATCGACGGGGAAACGCCTACCACGGCGCGCACCCCTTCTTCATGTGGTACTGGGGCGAGAACGGGCGGCAGCACATCGGCAAGGTGATCGTGGCCGGCGCCGAGAACGCGCACGTGCCGAAGATTCTGGGCTGGGAGCGTTCGGAGTCGCTGACCGAAGCCATCGCGATGGCCAAGAGCTTCGTCGGCCCGTCGCCCGAGATCACCATGATGCACCACCCGCCGATCGTCATGGCGGACATGGAGTAGTGATGGTGCGCGTGGTCGTGGTCGCCCTGTTGATGGGGGCCGCCGTGGGATGTCACTCGGCCTCTGGAATGCCCGAGAGCGGCGGGTCCAGCGGCAGCGCCGGAACCGCCGGAACCGGCGCGGCACGGCTCATGTGTCCGGACGCGGGTGCGACCGGCGCGATCGGCGGGGACGGCCTGCCGTTCTGCGCGGTGACGGTGCCTCCGGCCGATCCTCTGAACAAAGACGCTTCGGCCGACGCGGCCGGTAGCCCGTCGACAATCGCCAACGACGATGACGACTGCAACCGGCTCCAGCAGGTATCGGACGGCGGTACCGAGGTCATCGACTGCTTGACCGGTCCGTTCTGTAAGCCCGAACGTTTCGCGGTGGCCGATGGCGGCGCCGTCGAGGAAGACGGTGGCACGCTCCCGACCCCGACCGGCGGGATCCTCATCGACGGTGACTACCAGTTGGTCCGGTACCGCTCGGCGCTGTCCGGCGCCCCCACCACCCGGCGGACCATCGCCCTTTACACCGGCGGCACGTACGTCGAGTGGGCCGCCGACGAAAAGGCGGAATCGACGACTTCCGGCAGTGACCAAATTCTGCGCCTCAACACCAGCATGAGCGCCTCGGGATCCGTCTGGACGGTGGCGAAGGTAAATTGTGGGTCGCTGGGGACCGCCCAATATTCCTACACCGCGAGCGGTACCGAGCTGGATCTGTACGACATCGACGCCAGCGGCGTTCCGCAGAACGTCTACACCTACCAGCGGACCTGCAGCCGCTGACGTTGGTCCCACCCGCTCGTCCGGGCCGAGGTCGTTGAGGTGTCGTTGAGGTCAAAGGGCCGAGGTCGCGGATTCACGATCGCGCGCGGCGTCCGCGAGCTGGTGTCGCGCCTGATCTACGCCGGCGACTGGCCTGCGCGGGCGCTCGAGCGCTGGGGGCGAGCGCGGGTGGATCTGGTCGAGCACCGGATCACGGTGCGGCGCGCGGGTCGGCCGTCGCTGCGGATCGGCTTTCTCTCCGACCTGCACGTCGGCCCGCTCACCCCGCCTCGCCTGCTGGAGGCGGCCTTCGATCGGTTGGTCGAGGCGGCGCCCGAGGTGCTGGTCTTGGGCGGCGACTATGTTTTTCTGGAGGCCACCACCGCCAAGGCAGAGCTCATCTCGCGCCTGGTGGCACGGGTTCCGGCCGCCACCAAGGTCGCGGTGCTCGGCAACCACGATCTGTGGACCGATCACGCGCTGCTCGAACGGGCGCTCGAGCGCGGCGGCGCGCGGGTGCTGGTCAATCGGGCGCTGCGCCTGCCACCGCCACACGACGACGTCGCGCTGGTGGGCCTGGACGACCCGTGGACCGGGACCCCCGATCCCGACCGCGCCTTCGCCGAAGCGGGCGACGCCGCGGTCCGCATCGCTGTCGTCCACGCGCCGGAAGGTTACCCGTTCGTGCGCGATCGCGGGGCCGCGCTCATGCTCTGCGGCCATACGCACGGCGGCCAGATCGCGGCGCCGAGCGGGCCGGTGGTGGTCCACGGGCATCTGGGGCGGAAATGGCCGGCTGGCCTCTACGACGTCGATGGGCTGCCGCTGTTCGTCTCGCGCGGCATCGGCGCGGTCGAGATCCCGCTGCGTCTCTACGCGCCGCCGGACGTGGCGATTTTTACCATTCTCTAACGGGGCGAAAGGGGATCCGTCGGCATGGGTATCTCCACGTTCTCGTTGGGCGGTGATCCGAGGTCGGTTCCGCCAACGCCGCATCGCCGCCTCCGCACGGCACTGCCGCTCCTGGTAGCGGCGGGCAGCTTGGCCTGGTCGGCCGCGCTGATCCACCGGTATCCGGTGATGTATTGGTACGATCCGTACGGCAGGGTCGTCGCGCGCGATCACCTCTTGGTGGATCGGTGGCTGCCGCTCCTCCAACTCGTGATCTTTGGGGTCGGGAAGCTGACCACCGATGTCACGGCGTTGCGGCTCGTGCTTGCGGCCTTGTCGGCCGGGACGCTCGTCGCATGCAGCTCGCTGGGCCAGCGACTGGCCACCTATTCGGCTGGCCTCCTCTTCGCAACACTCATGGCCAGCAATTCCCTGTTCGTTGCGCTGTCGATCGTCCCGTATCAGGAGGTCCTGTTCATAGGCCTGATCTTTGCGGGACTGTCTTTCCATCAGCCACCAACCAACCGGCCCCGTGGTTGGATGGCGGCCATTGCGTTCAACCTGGCCTGCCTCACCCGTTACGAAGCCTGGATCTTGGTGGCCGTCCTGGCCGTCGCGGAGCTGGTCGAAATCACCCGGCGCAGCGGTGTCGGACCTGGGCTGCGGGCGGCGGCCGGTTTGGCCGTCCGCTATGGTGGGGCGGCCATCGGCTGGTTGATATTCGCGCGGGTGTTGGCCCCGGAGACGACGCTGCTTCGTCAAGGTGCGCCCGCCGAACGGATCGCGGACTTCTTGCATCAGATCCGCTGGCAGGTCGGCAACCTCGGGTTGTTTCCGTTGGCTGGTCTCGGCCTGGCGCTCTCCTTGGCGCGCGCCGAGCGGCGCCGATCTCACTGCATCATCCTGAGCTTCTTGATCGGCGATCTGGGGCTGATATTTTTCGCGAACCCATTTTCTCCCGGAAATCTTCGATCGACCTTCCTGCCGGTTGTGTTCGTGCTCCTGTATGCCGCCATCGGCGCGGACCTGGCCGTGGATGAAGTCCTCAGGCGCGCCCGCCGCCGAGTCGATGGTCAGGCCAAGCTGATCGCGACCTCGGTCCTGGCCGCTCTCCTCGCGATGGTTTTCGTCCGCGATGCCGCCCGCTTCGTCGGTACCGCCGCCAATGGGTTCGACTTTCGGGTCCCCTTTGAAGTCGCCCGTCGGCTCGAAACGGTGCCCAGCGCGCTCCGAGGTCGAGCGCGTATCGCGATGCTCGGCGAAAATTACGTGGATCGGCTGGTCATCTCCGCCTACACCGGGATTCCCTTCGAGCGAATCGTCCCGGTCGCTGGCGATCTCCCGGCCGACGCGACCCAGGTCATAGACATCCAGCGCCCGGGCGCCATCTTGTCGAGCGCCGCCCAGAACGTGCGCCGACATCTCGAGGACGGTCTGATTCCCGCCAACGCAGTTCGGATCGAATCGGCGGTCATCTGGACCCTCGCGGCGCCCGGACCTCGCGCCGACTGAGACGTCCAGCGCATTCGTGAGGCCAATTGAGGGCTACGCCGATGGGGTAAGTGCCCCGCAGCCGATTATGAGCGCGAGCGTTCCAGTTGCTCCACCAATCGGGAAGCGACTATTCAACCTTGGTCGGAGGATCCGGTTTGGGCTTGAGCTTCTCGAAGGCGGCCGCGCGCGCGCTCGGGTCGGGATCGCGGAGCTGGCGGATCAGGTCGTCGCGCTCGATGCGATCGGGGCTGCGGCGTTCCAGGGCAGCCAGGCGGGCGGTGGCGGCGCGGGCTTCGTTGGCGACCGGGTGGACGTCGTGGGTCAGCCAAAATCGGTAGACCCGCTCGGCGCGCGCGATCGAGATGCCGGTGTCGGCCACCAGATCGACCACCGACCGGGCTCGCGCCCGCAAGTGGGCGACCAGGGCGGCGTCCGACCAGCGGCCCGGTAGCGGCTTGACCGCGGCGACCTCGGCGGCGTCGCGCAGCGCCAACACTTGGGCCCGCGGATACCAGGCCGAGCCCATCACGCCGCGGATCGCGCGTAGGCGCCCGGCCTTCTCGAGCTGACGGATCTTGAACTCGCTGGCGAAGCCAAGCAGCGTGGCCGCCGACCGCCGCGACAAATAACCCTCATACCCAGATGGAGGCCTGATTTCTTTGTATGCCATTGCCACCGACGGGATTATAAGTCCGATGGTCGTATTATCAGATGATTATATCAAGTTTTGCTCGGGCTTGAACGGGCAGAGCGCAATTTTCGGGCTGGCGGGGTGGCAAGTTCCACCCCCGCGCGATAGAAAGCCCGGGCGCAATGGAGCTTCCGAAATCGGTTGCCGGCAAACCAGCCTCTGTCTGGTCGGCGTCCGAAGCCCTCCGGGGCCGAAACCTGTTCGTCCTCGGGAGCACCGGCTTCGTCGGGAAGGTGCTGCTCAGCATGCTGCTCGACCGCTACCCCGACATCGGGCGCGCCTACGTGATGGTACGGCGCGGGTCGGGGACCGACAGCGAGTCGCGTTTTTGGCAGAGCGTGGTGACCTCGCCGGCTTTCGATCCGCTGCGCGACAAGTACGGCGGTCAGGAGGGGCTGGCGGCGGTGCTGCGGCAAAAGGTCGTGGTCGTCGACGGCGACATCACCGAGCCGAACCTGGGCCTGTCCGAGACCGACGCCCAGAAGGTGGCGCAGGACATCGACGTCCTCATCAACTCGTCGGGGCGGGTCACCTTCAATCCGCCGCTCGAGTCGGCGCTGCGCACCAACGTCGAGGGGACCAAGAACGTCATCGCCTTCGCCAAGCGGATGAGGCGGCCGGCGCTCATCCACACCAGCACCTGCTTCGTGGCGGGCAACCGCTCGGGCGAGGTGTGGGAAGACGAGGAGCTGGACGGCTACTTCCCCAAGCGCGCCGAATTGCCGGGCACGCATTTCTCGGTCGAGCAGGAGATGGCCGACAACGCGCTGGGCGCGGCGCGCATCCGGCAGCTGGCCGACGACGCCCAGGTGCTGGCGGTCTTGCGCAAAGAAGCCCGCGCCCGGATGCGCGAGGAGAACCGCGATCCCGACGACGAAGCGGCGCTCAAGCTGGCGGTGGCC
>Ga0075522_10003494_pt1 | contig 11449 bp, 9 predicted proteins | sample NGEPerA_FD_74796 | JGI IMG/M metagenome (GOLD analysis project Ga0075522, IMG submission 74796) | Arctic peat soil microbial communities from the Barrow Environmental Observatory site, Barrow, Alaska, USA - NGEE PermafrostL2-A | ecosystem: Environmental > Terrestrial > Soil > Wetlands > Peat ... | reverse complement strand
GGACAAGGTGTGGTTCGAGGCGGTATTCGATGCCGGCCGCGTCCAGCAGTCGCCGAACAGCCGCCCAGGCGACAGAGCACTCCTCGCACAGATGGTCGGTGATGCGCGGCGCTTTGGCTTTGAACGGCTGACACTGTGGGACCTTGCAATCGAGCAGGAGAAGCGGATTCGTCTCGAGCCTTCGCTGGCACTCCCCATGCAGCTCATCCTTCAGCGGACGGTAGTAGGCGCGCAGCCGCTCGAGGTAGGCCGGCCGGCATTTCGCATCCCCGATCGAGTTCAGCTCCAGCCGGAGGTCGGCCAGACCGAGTTCCCGCAGCCATGTCGCGGCAAGCTCAATGACCTCGGCGTCCACGGCCGGGCTCTCGGCCCCGATCGCCTCCACGTCGAATTGGAAAAACTGGCGGTACCTGCCTTTTTGCGGGCGGTTGTAACGAAACATCGGCCCCATCAGAAAGAGGCGGGCAGGCTGCGGGCCCTGGTTCAGGTGGCCCTCGAAGTACGCGCGCACCACCCCGGCCGTGGCCTCGGGGCGCAGCGCAAGCTGCCGGCCACCCCTGTCTTCAAACCGATAGAGCTCCTTTGCGACAGCGTCGGTTTCCTCACCGACTCGCTCGATGAGCTCCGCGTGCTCGACGAGCGGGGTCACGATCTCCTGGTATCCGAAGGACCGAGCGACTCGTGAGGCGGCCGTCTCGACCGTGCGCCAGAGGCCGCGCTCGTTCGGCATGAGATCGCGCACACCGCGGACTGCCTTGATCGGTTCCGTGCGAGGCATTGGAGTGACGATTGTAAGAACCTTCGATCTATAGGTCCCCGCAAGCCCGGTTACTATCTGGCGCAGTGCGATCGCATCCAGCACATCCGGTGGTGAAAGCCAGCCCGTGACCATCGCCCTCGTCCAGCTGATCACTCTCATCCTGGCCGGGCTGGCCCTGCTGATGGGTGCCTACCTGTTGATCATTGGGAAACGGCCCTGGCGAGCCGGTGGTGAGAGCGAGCACGTCGCGCCCCGAGTCCGGCTGCTGGGCCTGAGCTACATCCTGGTGTTCGGTTCGGCGATGGTCCAGATCATCGCCCAGCCGCGCGGTCAGGACGGAGAGATACTCGGCGGATTGATGGTGCTGGGCGGGCTGATCGTCATCATCGTCGTGTTCCTGGAGGCAAGAGCGTCCCGCCGAATGGTCTAGCGGGCAGCCGGGCTCGTACGCCACCCGGCCGCCACCTTGAACGCTGCCGAGAGCTGCTCCAGGTGAACGGGCTTGATCATGTAGTCGTCGAAACCAGCCTTGAGGCACCGCTCCTGATCACCGGGGCCCGCCAGTGCGGTCAGCGCGATCAGTCGCGGGCGCGTGCCGCGCGGCCAGCGACGGCAGATCGCCTCGGCTGCCTCGAGACCATCCATCTCGGGCATAAGGACATCCATCAGAACGGCGTCGTACGGTTCCTGCGCGACCGCGGCCACCGCCTCGCGGCCGTTGGACACGACGTCGACCTTGTGCCCAAGCTTCACCACGAGTCGGCGCAAGAGGTTCTGGTTCAAAGCGTTGTCGTCGGCCACGAGCACCCGCAGCGCTCCCGGCGCCACCCGCTCGATCAGTGGCGTCGGCGCTGTCGCCGGGCGAGCCCCGACCTGTGCCATCACGTCATGAAGCTTGCGCGGGGCCACAGGCTTGGTAAGAGTCGCCTGGACCAATCCGCTGTCGGCGGCGCCCGCCTCCTCCGCGCCTGGCGACACTGCCGCGATCAACACGATTGGGAGCTGATCATGCCCGCGAATCGCCCGCAGGGCTGCCGACACCGATAGGCCGTCGATGGCCGGGAAACGGTGCTCGACCAGGGCAATATCGAACGGATGACCGGCCTGGACCAGCCCCACCGCCTCTTCCGGAGTAGCCGAGGTCGCGATCGCACCCCAGGTTTCGGTCTGCAGGGCCATCACGCGCCGATCTGTGGCGTCTGCGGCGATCACCAGCACCTTCATCGCCTCAAGAGTCACCGGTGCCGTGGTGACTGGAGCGGGCATCGCCTCGCAAAGGATCGTGAACTCGAATAGCGTGCCCGCATCCGGGCCCGCCTCTACGCCGCCCTGCTCGACGCGTAGCTCCCCGTCCATCATCTCGACCAGTCGCTTACAGATGGCGAGGTTCAGCACCGCGAGCCGGTCGCCGGGCTCGAGCGGCGCCCGCGACGCTCCCGCGTCCCCGAGCGCGTTCCGGAGAATCCGCGCGGGAATACCCTTGCCGGTGTCGCGCACGCTGAACTGAAGCCCCATCAGCTCCCCCTGGGCCTGGCTGCTCAGCTCGATGCCGACCCCGCCGCGTTCCGTCCTGTCCAGCGCGCCGTGGAGGAGCGTCGACAGGATCTGCTCGAGCCTCCGCGAGTCTCCGACGATCACGCTTGGGACATCGAGCTCAGCACGGAACGAGAGGTCGAGACCCTTCGCCCCGGCAATCTCCGCAACGAGGGCGAGGCAGCTCTCCACGCTGGACCGCACGTCGAAGGGATGAAGCGCGAGCTCGAACTCGCCACCCTGGATCATCGCCGCGTCGAGGACGTCCTCAACGAGCCTGGCCACCTGCTCGGCCCCGACCTCGACGATCGACGCGAGCTCACGCTCCTCGGTGGTGGTTGCCGTCATCGCCAGCAGACCCGCCGCACCAAGGACTGCGTTCAGCTGGTTGCGCAGCTGGTGGCCGAAATCGGCGAGCAGCTCGGCATCCAGCACCTCGACTTTGGGCGCTCGGCTCGCCGGAATGTTCATGTCCCTGTTGTCGATCGCCATCAATCCAGACTCATGACTCACGACCGCCCGGAGGCACGGTGGCCGGTTGGAACATCGAATCGGGCAGCTCCACTCCGTTGGAGCGGAAGTGCTTCAGGAATGAGGAGCGAACACCGGTTGCGGTGTGGTAGCCGACAGCGCGACCGTCGGCTGTCACTCCCGTCTGCGAGAAGACGAACAGCTCCTGCATCGTGATCTCGTCGTCGGTAATGCCGGTGACCTCGGCCACGCTCACCACTTTGCGCGCTCCACCGCGGAGCCGCTCAGTCTGAACGACAACGTTGACCGCGGATGCGATCTGACTGCGGATCGCCCTCGACGGCAGCTCCGTCCCGGCGAGCAGCACAAGTGTCTCCAGTCGACTCAGCGCGTCGCGGCAATTGTTGGCGTGAAGCGTGCTCATCGAGCCGTCGTGGCCTGTGTTCATGGCCTGGAGCATATCCAGAGCCTCAGGTCCTCGGCACTCGCCGACCACGATGCGGTCGGGGCGCATACGCAGGCAGTTGCGCACCAGGTCGCGGATCGAAATTGCGCCCCTACCCTCGACGTTCTGGGGCTTGGACTCGAGACTGATGACATGGACCTGTCGCAGCCGCAGCTCTGCCGCGTCCTCGCACGTCACGATGCGTTCGTTGGCGGGAATGAATCCAGACAGAACGTTGAGGAAGGTGGTCTTGCCGGAACCGGTCCCGCCCGAGACGATGATGTTGAGACGCGTCTTCACGGCCGCGTCCAGGTACTGCATCATCGGGGGCGTGGCGCCGCCCAGGCTCACGATCTGCTCCGGACTCAGGACCTCGCGGCCGAATTTCCGGATCGTGAGGCACGGACCGTAGATGGCCACCGGCGGGATCACCACATTCACGCGCGAGCCATCCTTGAGGCGGGCATCACACATCGGTTCAGACTCGTCCACGCGGCGCCCGATGGTCGATACGATCCGGTCGATGACCCGCCGCAGGCTGGCCTCGTCCTCGAAAGCGAGGTTGGTGAGTTCGATCTTTCCCCGCCGCTCGACGAAGATCTGCTCCGGCCTATTGACCATCACCTCGCTGACATCCGGGTCGCGCAGCAGCGCCTCGAGCGGGCCCAGGCCGACGACCTCGTCGTACAGCACCTCGACGAGGCGCTCTCGGTCCACCGCAGTGACCAGGGAGGCCGGTGGCTTGGTGCGGAAATGTTCCTCGGTCAGCTGCAGCAAGAGCCGCCTGATCCCCGCCGGGTTGTTGATGTCGATCTGCGCTGTGTGGTGTGCGAGCAGCTGTGCATGGATCTCGGCCTTGGCGGCGGCGAGCGTGGGAGTCAGCTTCGCCGAAGACTCGGTGACGAGGGCTGCGGGCATCGAATGCAATGCGACTGCCGGCGTGGGGGCGGCAACCGGTGCGGCCGGTGCAACCGGCACCGCGGGCGCCGTCGCGATCGGCGGCCCGTTGGGCGATGGCGCGACCGGTATCAGCGGCGTGGCAATCGGCGTCTGCTGATAGCGCCGGTCGAAGCGCTCCGACAGCTTCATTCCCGACCCGCCTGCGCGCCTGAACGGAACCGCCGTTGCGCCTTCACCACCGCCGACCTCACCGAGGCGTCAGGATCGCCGGTCAGACCGCTGAGCCCATCCTCCGCGGCGGCGTCGCCGATCATGGACAGCGCCCGACAGGCGGCCACGCGAACCTTCGCCGGCCATCTCCTGTCGTGAGCGATGCCGGCCAGACACGCAACTCGAAGGCGGTCATGCCGCAAGCCACACGCCAGGACGGTCACGACAGCCCCTTGCACGCTTGCAGGCTCACGCATCAGCGCCTCGATGTCCATATCCGAAGCGGCGTGAGCAAGCTCGATGGCCACCCTGTGCTGGGGCAACTGGTCGATTGCCTCCATGAGAGCATCGACCGCTCGGCGGCCGCCCAGCTCTCCAAGCGCCCGAACCGCAGCGTCTCGAACCTTGGGTTTCGGGTCAGCCAGCAGGTCCGCGAGCCAGGGCAGCGCGTCGGTCATCCGGAGGGCGCCGCACAGGCGGGCAGCGGCGGTCCGGACCTTTGGCTCGGGATCGACAAGAGAGTTCAGCAGCTCGCCGTCCAAGCCTGTTGGCCTAAGCGCCTGCGCCACGCGAAGGTAGCTCACGACTCCAGGACCAGCTCGCTCGAGGACGCCACTGATCGCCGACGCGACGGGGACGGCGTCGGCAAGGAGCTCCGAGGCCTTGATGCTGAGCGAGACATGGGGCTCGCCGGCCAATGCGGCGGAGAGAATTCGATCTACGCGGGCGGCAAGTCGGGAGCGCGGAGCGGCCCCTCGCGGGCCTTCCGGATTCCTGACGAGACGCTCGGATTCGGGGTCGGACACGGGCCTGTTACCTGAGCCGTTGCTGCGATGTGGAAAGTCGAGTTGGGGGGACGTTGCTACATTATCGACATATTTGAGTTCCCGCGAAGCTCGAGAGAGCCAAGATGCGCGGGAGGGGGGGATGCGTCAGATGGCCGCGAATGCGGGGTCGGAGGCCGACCAGGCGCCTTCCGCACTACAGCTGCGAGTGCGCATGCTGGAGATGTCGCCGGTGTTCGGGGAGCTACCCGACGGCCCGCTCCGCGCGCTCGCGCGGCGCATGCGCGTTGTGGGCCTGCCGGCGGCCGACAAGCTCAAGCTGGGAACCGAACGCGGTGATGCGATCATCCTCCTCGCGTCAGGCCTGATTGAACAGTCCCTGACCGACGCCTCGGGGCGTGTGCTTCTGAAGCGGCGCCGGCTGCCCGGAGACCTGGTCATCCTCCCTGTTCATCGCACCGGCGAGCGGTACGTGACGAGCATCGACGGTCTTGCCAATGCCGTGCTCCTGACCCTCGACCGCGACAGCCTGCTCGAGGGCCTCGGAGCCGACGTCGACAAGGTTGCGGTGGCACTGGACCAGCTCTGGAGCCAGGAGCTTGCGGCAGTTGAGGCGGCGGAGATCCAGATCGCGTCGCGGACATCGGCGCCGATCGTCGCCTTCTTCTCGGCCAAGGGCGGCTCCGGTGCGACCACTTTGGCAGTGAATACCGCCGCCGCCCTTGCCCGCACGTATCCCCGTCAGGTACTTTTGATCGACCTCTCAGCGCCCTTCGGCCATGCCGCATTGTTCTCGGATCTCATCGCGACAGGATCGATTGCGAGCGCAACCAAGGCCGCTCCGACGGACTTTGACAAGTTGCTCCGCCAGTACATCGTGTATCACCGCTCGGGCATGGGCGTGCTGCCCGGAACGCTACGGCCCGAAGAGGTTGACCTGATGACGGGTGATCTCACGGCCCGCGTGCTCGACATCGTGGTCAGCTGGCAACGCGTCATCTTGGTGGACCTGGGGACATCCCTCGGGGAGGCGGCACTCGCGGTGATCGAGCGTGCCGAGTGCCTGGTCGTCGTAGTGCCGCCGGAGATCGCGGCCATGACGGACGCCCGGCGGTCTCTGGCGGTGTTCCGAGACATCATGAACGTCCCTGACAACCGCATCGAGCTTGTTCTCAACCAACGCGTGCCGCACCCACCTCTGGACCGAGCCGCGATCGAGTCCATCTTGGGTCGCAAGATGTCGGTGACCGTTGGCTTCGATGACTCCAGGCCGGAGGATGCAACTCTTGCAGGCGGCCTGGTGCTGCAGCGAGACGCCTCGTCGCTCGTTTCCCGCGGGGCGGCTGACCTGGCCCGGGTCATCATGGCAAGCCTGAAGCTCAGTGGCTGACCGGACCTTCCTTGCTACGCGCTCCGGCCAGGCGCTCGTCGAGTTCGCAATCGCGCTGCCCATCCTCATGCTCCTGGTCGCGGGAGTATTGGAGCTGGGGCGGGGATACGGCTACGCCGTGGCCACATCTGACGCTGCGCGCGATGGCGCTCGCTACGTCGCCGGCAAGACCGCGCTAACCGACGGCCCGGGGCTTGTCTCGATGTGCGGCCTCATCACGGCCGACCTCGCCGCTGTGACCACGAACATCGCCTGTCCGACCCTGGTCGCCCACGCCCCGCCATTTGTCAGCGGCGCCGACTTCACGAGCCCAACGGGCGGCCAGGCGGTCGTCGTGGTCTACTGTGGGACGAGCGTCGACTGCAGGGGCACGCCGAACCCGCAGTTTCAGTCGCGAATCGACGTTTACGTCTACTACGGGTTCAACGACCTGAATCTGTTCGGCGGCAGGATCACAATCTCTGGCTCTTGCAGGACGACGACCTCTTGGTGAAGCGCAGCCATGGACAAGCGCTGGTCGAGTTCGCGCTGATCGCGCCGGTCGTGCTTTTGATCATCGGCGCCACTGTCGATATGGGCCGCGGCCTTCTCCTGTACGGCCTGCTTTCGGGTGCTTCTAGAGATATGGCGCGCCAGGCATCGCTCGAGTACTACAGCGGATCGAACACATTACCCCCGGACTGCACGGCTCTCGCCACACCCTGCGCACTCACCTCCGTTGTCACGGGCGCCCACCTCCTGGACTCGCTCGGTGCCAGCGTCGTGTACCTGGACTCAACGGCGATTTCCTCGGCGCCGACCTATGGCACCTACGTTGCGAACGCCGACCCCACGCAGCCGGGCACGATCACACTCACGGCCGGCGCCCTATCGAACACCGTGTACGTGTTCATTTACGAGCTCGACTCGACCGGCGGCAACCCCAGTCCTCGCTGGAGCTGTCCAACATGCGCTGCCGCGAACGGGAGCGCAGTCCGAACACCAGGCAACCAACGCCTGGTCGTTGACCTCAAGTTTAAATGGCGGCCAGTGCTCGCCACCTTCCTCGGCATACCCACCGCCATCACGTTCGACTCCCAGACGGTCGGCCGGCTCGAGTTTTGAGCCGGCGCACGCTAACGAGGCAGGCACGATCGCAATCGGGCCAGGTGATGGTGCTGGTGGCAGTGGCGCTGCTGGCCCTCATCGGCTCGGCTGCCCTCGTCCTGCTCGCGGGTTCGGTCGAATGGCAGAAGAACCAGCTCCAGGAGCTGGCCGACTCCTCCGCCCTCGACTCGGCGCTCAAGATCGGGGTTGGGTGCGATGCCGCCAAAGCCACCGCGGTGATCACCGAGGCTGACAATTTCCTCGCCTCTCAACGGACGCGCACAGGGGCTCTCGTGGTCACCGCCGGCACGTGCGCCACGCCTTACAAAGGTCAGGACACATTCGCCGGCGGCCTCACGACCACCATCAACTATCCGTACCGCGCCGAGCAGAAGCAGGTGGAGGTGATCATGTCGCTGACGCTGCCCATCTCCTTCGGCGCAGAGGTGGGATCGACCAGCACGACCGTGGTGCGCCGTGCGGTCGCGCAGGCGCTCGAGGGCTCGGTGCCCGCGCTCTCGGCGACCAACCTGACCTGCGCGAGCGGCCAGGTGAACGTCGCGGGCAGCGTGCGGGCGCAAAACCTGATCACCCTGGCGGGCACCTGTGCGCTCTACGCGCATGCGCGACTCGACGCTGCCTCAGGAACGTATTCGGATCTTGGTAATGCAAAGGTCTATATGGACTCGCAGAGCTGGGTCGGCGCGGGCGGAAGCTGCGCCGCGGGTCTGAGCTCGGGTTCGACTAAAGCCGTCTGTGCCGACGGCTTCGAGGCCACGGGCCATGTGACACCAACGTGTGGCACCAGCGGCACCAGCGCTTACCTCTCAGTCGCAGTGATTGCCGTGGATCCGAATCCTTGCGCTGCCAGCGTGGCCCCGCAGCCGGTCCGCCCATTGCCCACCTCTTTGCCGCCTGAACCCAACGCCGACGCAAATGCAATTGCGTCGCTTCAGGGCACAGGCGGAGCGGCTTGCTCGTCAGCCGGGGTTTACCCGAACATCGTCGTTGCGGGAGTGACTGTAGCCACCGGTCTGGCTCCCGCTCCGGTCAAAGACGCCAGTGGGTTCTACCACTTCAAGCCCAGCTGTTATGGCTACCTGAACCCGTCCAGCATGAGCGGCGGCATCTCCAAGGTGCAGGTCGGACCAGAGTCCGCAGTCAGTAGGCACTTCGTGGTCCCGACCCTTACGGTTGCCAGCCAGGTTGGCACGCTGCTTGTTGCCGACGTGCGATCCGATGACACGCCCAACCGGTTCACAGCACCCGCGGGCTGGGTGGTCGCTGACTTCGCGAGCACGCCAGGCCAGGCTCGCAGCGAGATTTGGTATTACCCGAACAATCCCGGTGGGATAACCAGCGCCTCGTTCACGATCAATCCCGCCAACATCGACTCGATCGCGCAGCTCAGCGAATGGCAGAACGTGGCGACCGTATCGCCATTGGACAAAACAGGGACTCGGCTCGTCACCACCAACCAGCTTTCGGCGACCGTCTCCACCAGCGCTGCCACAGCTGGGGCGAACGAGCTGGTGATCACGGCCGGCAGCTTCAACAAGCTTGCCGGCCAGACGTACACACCCGGCGCCGGTTGGAACAGCCTCGCCAACGATCCGACGAATGGGTTCAGCGGTGAGTACCGCCTCGACCTCCCGGCCGCGGTGGCGAGCGAGACTGTCGCCAGCACGGTCGCGACCCCCTGGTCTCTCGTGATCGCAGCATTCAAGGCCACGTCGGCGGGTTCCGGCGCGGTGCTCGACCCCGGCTTCTATTACTTCAACGGGTCGGGATTCGCCGGCGGAGGCGGCGTCTGCCTCAATGGAGGAACGCTTCTGGCTCGTGACGTCACTCTCGAGTTCGTCAACCAGGCCGGCTTCTCGTCAGGGGATTGCACGCCAGGTGGCGGCGCCGCTTGCGCCGGCACATGTGCTTTTGGATCGACTCCCTGTTCGCTGGCGGCATGCCCACCCAACGTGCCCGCCGACTCGCCGTCGAACCACACGTGGTTTGCCGCGCCTTGCAACCAGGCTCCCACAGGTGACGCGAGCTGTCCGGGGTCCGCCTGGTGCCCGGTCGGAGACCGCGCGTGTTGGAACTTGCTGATCTGGGCGCCGGCAACCAACACAGGCCAGCTGGCGATCAAAGGAGCCGTGGTGAACCACTGGCTGCTCGGTTCTGTTTACTGGCCCGGAACCTGCACGGACAGAGTGAATGGCACCAGCACGATCGCCGGCACCCTCTCGTGCGGCACCCTTTCGATCTCCGCCGCTGCCGGCGCGACGACAGCCGTGGGAGGCAGCTACGGGATCAGCACAGCACTCGCCGAGGCGGTCTTGATCGAGTGAATTTGCGCTATTCGGCGCAGCATGTGAGCCTGTGAGCGCATAGATGTCGAGTTCTGGACCTGGAGTCGGCCGGCCACGTAGAGGCCGGATATACATCGTCGTCGGGACAATCCTGGCTGTGGTGGCCTTCGGGACCGCGGCTGCCGTGGCCAGCCTACCGCTGCTTTCTAGCTCTACGACGGGCACCAAAGTGGTCGTCGCCAAGAACACGATCGCGGCGCGGACGAGGATCCAGGCGTCGGACCTCGAGCTGAAGACGATAACCCCCACCCCTCCGGAATCTTTCACTGACCTGGCGACGGTGGCCGGCAAGGGTGCGCGGGTCGACATCCCGGCCGGTTCGCCCGTGACAGCCAACCTCATCACGCTGACCCCTGACCAGCTGGGGAGCGGCGACAACACGTTCCTGCCGATACCCTCCGGCTACGTCGCAGTCACCGTCCCGACCTCCGAGCAGGTCGGCGTCGCCGGCTACGTCCAGGTCGGCGATCGGATCATCGTCCTCGCCACCATCAGCACCTCGGCGTTCGGTCCCGGGCCGAGCGCGCCTGTCGTACGCACGGTGTTCAGAGATCTCAACGTGATCCGGGTCGGTCCTCCCGCCACTGCCCAGTCCGGGTCCGCCTCGGGTCAGCTCACCAGCAGCCTCACTGTGATCGTGACCGCCTGCGATGCGGAGTACCTATTCTGGCTCCTGAACAACGCGATCCTCAAATACGAGCTGGAATCGTTCAAGGACTACGGGACAGCGCCAACCACTCCCGACTCGTCGTGCCCGACTATCGCATCGGCCGGCGGAGTCGGGCCGGTCGAGGTCAACAAGAAGTGGCATTTCACCACGCCCTGATCGATGGTTTTCATAATCGGGGTCGTCGCCGTCGCCGCAGCCGCTGGAGTGGCACTCGTCGTGTACGGAATCGTGACGCGAGAACAGCCCGTCGCGATGACGGACGTCGGGCCTGGCGCGAGGGTCACATATCGAACCCTGGCTGACGTTCGCGAACAGCTGCGCCGCAGATTCGAGCCGAGCGGAACACCGGTCTGGATCGCCGCGAACCAGAATGCCAACCCACTCGCCGCCGATCTCGCCAGCGCGGATCTCCAGCTCCGCCCTTACGAGTTCCGACTCCTTCAGGCCGGGGTGGCGCTCGCGTTCATGTTGCTTGGCTTCCTTCGATTTGGAGTCAGCATTGCGGTCCCGGTGCTGGGTGTGATCGGCTACGTGGCCCCTGCCCTGTACCTACGCAACCGCCGTGGCCGCCGCTTGCTCAAGTTCGAAGCCGGCTTGCCGCGCGGGATGGAGCTGATCGCCAATTCGATGAAAGCGGGTCAATCCGTGGCTCAGGCGCTGAGCGCAGTGACCGACAATGCGGAGCCACCGCTGTCTGAGGAATTCGCGCTCGCGAGCCGAGAGATCGAGCTCGGCGCCTCGGTCGACAGCGCCCTCAGCAACATGGTGAAGCGGATGGGCAGCACCGATCTCCGCCTGGTCGTCATGGTCATCACCATCCAGCATTCCGTCGG
>Ga0075522_10003493_pt1 | contig 11450 bp, 8 predicted proteins | sample NGEPerA_FD_74796 | JGI IMG/M metagenome (GOLD analysis project Ga0075522, IMG submission 74796) | Arctic peat soil microbial communities from the Barrow Environmental Observatory site, Barrow, Alaska, USA - NGEE PermafrostL2-A | ecosystem: Environmental > Terrestrial > Soil > Wetlands > Peat ... | reverse complement strand
CCGGCACCAGGCCGAACTTCGACAGCACGGAGTAGCGGCCGCCGATCGACGGGACCCCATGGAAAATGTGAGCAAAACGTAGTTGCTTCGCGCGTCGTTCCAGCGGAGACCCTGGATCGGTCACCGCGACGAAATGTTCACCGGCCTTGTCGTTACCCCCCACTGTGCAGACACGGTTGAAGAAATAATCGAGGAAGATGTTGGGCTCCAGCGTGCTGCCGGATTTGGACGAGACAATGAACAGCGTCTTACCGAGATCGACCGACCGCTCGATCGTCTTGATCTGTGCCGGGTCGGTGCTGTCCAACATGTGAAAATGCGGCCAGCCCGACTGCCGCCCAAAGGTCGCGCCCAGCACTTCAGGCCCGAGGCTCGACCCACCCATTCCCAGGAGAACCACGTCGGTGAACCCGCCTCGCTTCACCTGCTCGGCCAAGCCACGCAGCCGGCCGATATCCGCCAGTTCCTGCTCGACCACATGCAACCAGCCGACCCACTTGTCCTCGTCGCTTCCCGTCCATAGCGACTTATCACCGGCCCAGAGCTGCCGAATACGCCCATTCTTGCGCCAGACTTCCATCTCCGCGCCGACCGCGCTCTTCATGCCCGATGAGCCCAGTGCGATCTCGAGGCCGGCGCGCCCGCTATCGCGCAACGAGTGTCGCCGTTTCGCGATGGTGCCGAACAGCTTGTCGAAGGCGTCGGCGAACTGCTGCACCCCGTCCTTGATCAGTTCGTCCGTGATCTCTTTTAGCGAGACGCCGTTCTCCTCCAACTCGGCGAGCAGAGCGCGGGCTCCCGAGACGTTCTGTTCAATGGCGTCGGGAATCACCGCTCCATGATCGCGGAACGCGTCCATCGTTGCCGGTGGTATGGTGTCGACCGTGTCGCGACCGATCAGCGCGTCGACATACATCGTGTCCTTGTAAGCCGGGCTTTTGGTACTGGTGGACGCCCAGAGCAACCGCTGCGTCTTTGCGCCGGCTTCGGCTAAGTGCCGCCAGCGTGGGGTGGAGAACAGCTCCTTGTAGCGAGTGTAAGCGATCTTCGCATTGGCGATGCCCGCTTTGCCGCGCAACCGATCCGCCAGCGTTTTATCACCGAGCTTGTCAAGCCGTTTGTCGGTCGCGACGTCGATGCGGCTGACAAAGATGCTGGCGACGCTGCCGATCTTGGCGACGTCGCCACCCGCGCGCGCGTGGTCCTCGAGTCCGGAGATATATGCCTCGACCACCTGCTCGTAGACATTCACAGCGAAGAGCAAGGTGATGTTGATGTTTAGTCCGCGACCAATTAGCTGGCGGATTGCAGGGATGCCGGCCGGGGTGGCTGGCACCTTCACCATCAGGTTGGGCTGGTTCACGGCCGCCCACAGCCGTTGCGCTTCACTCACCGAAGCTTCAGTGTCGTTGGCCAAATAAGGCGAGCACTCCAGGCTGATGTAACCGTCCCTACCATCGGTCTGCTCGTAGACCGGACGCAGCACATCGGCCGCAGCGCGGATGTCGGCGATCGCCAGATGCTCGTAGATTGTCGAGATGCTGTGGTCCGCCTGCGCCTGAAATGCGTTCAGCGCTTCGGCATACTCATCGGTCTCGCCGATCGCCTTCTCGAAGATCGAAGGATTCGAGGTCACGCCCTTCAACCCATCGCGCTCGATGAGCGTGCGCAACTCACCTTTCTCGATCAGGCTGCGCTTGAGATAATCAAGCCATGGCGACTGGCCGCACGCCTCGAGCTGCTTCAGCTTGTTCACGACGTATTCTCCTTAGCTGATTGCCGCTTCGCGCATCGAGTGTCTTTCCGGCCTGAAACGATTGTTTGGAATGCGAGCGTGTCGCCTTTGCAGGGACAGATCGAATGCCAACTAAGGCAACGCTCGACAAGCTGTCACGGTTGCGACGGGTGTGGCCTCGCGATAGACGATAGACGGTGACCGATTTTTGCCGGTAGACTCGGAAACTACCGAGCCCACCACCGCCGCGTTATCTTAGCCAGCCGACCCGGGCGCCGATCGAACCATGTTCCTGCGTAGTTTCCGAGGCTGACGGACAGCACATATCAGACGTTATCGTGACAAATTGGACATTCAGCGCCTGACCGTACGGTCGGGCGGAACGGCGGCATCGACCCTTTACATTGAGCGGTCACTGAGCACTTGCACGGACGTCATTCATGGCCCTTGAGATTACCGTCGGACCGCCAAGGCTGGCCATCAACCAGGGCTACGGCGCCCTCATCACTGACCAGGACGGTCAAATCCGCTGGCCCACAGACAAGGGCTTCTATCACGCCGACACACGGGTCATCTCGTCATGGCGCATCTACGCCGACGGCGAACCGTGGATACTCTTGAACAGCGGAAACATAGCCTACTACGCCAACCGCATCTTCCTCACCAATCCTGCAATTCATACCGAAATCGGTGAGGTCCCGGAACATACCCTCGCGCTATCGATCAGCCGCTCCATCGGCGGCGGAATCCATGAGGATCTCGATCTGGTCAATCACGGTAGGAACAAGGTACAGTTCAACCTCGAGATCGCGGTACGCAGCGATTTTGCGGACATCTTCGAAGTGAAATCCGGCGATATCGTCAGGCGCGGTCGCATTACAACCGCATGGTCGCAACACGCTGCACGTCTCACGATCGTTTATATCAACAAGGACTTCGAGCGCCGGATCGCCGTCACGGCGCACAAGTGGGATTCCAAGCCGGTCTACGCCAACGGCCGCATCAGTTTCCAACTCGAACTCAAGCCTGGCGAAATGTGGCACTCATGCCTGCTCTATGCGGTCGGCGACGGGGAAACCATCGATCACGCACCCGATCACTGCATCGTTCAGACGGGCGGGGCGGGTGCGCATCGCAAACTCGCCCAATGGCGGGATGCTGCGCTCAAGCTCGAGACAAGCAACGAGGAGTTCTACCGCTTCTACCACCAATCGCTGGAGGATATGGCTGCCTTGCGACTCCCCATCGAGGGCACCGACGATTTGGAGTTCGTGCCTGCGGCCGGAGTCCCATGGTTCCTGGCGCTGTTCGGCCGCGACAGCCTCATAGTCTCGCTGCAGAACGCCATGGTGCAGTCGAGTTTCGCCCGCGGGGCGCTGGAGGTGCTGAGCCGGCACCAAGCTAAGAGGCGCGACGACTATCGCGACGCGGAGCCCGGCAAGATCATGCACGAACTGCGTCGCGGGGAGTTGGCGCACTTCAAGCTCACTCCGCACACGCCCTATTACGGGACCGCCGACGCCACCATCCTCTATCTGATCGTGCTGCATAACGCTTGGCGCTGCACCGGCAATCCCGAATTACTGACCCAGTATATGCCGGCCGCGGAAAAATGCCTGACTTGGATCGACAAATACGGCGACCGGGACGGTGATGGCTTCCAGGAGTATCAGACCCGATCCAGAGATGGCGCCTATAACCAGGGTTGGAAGGATTCGGGTCAAGCCTTGGTTAATACCGACGGTTCGATCGTTACAACCCCGATCGCGCTCGTGGAGATTCAAGGTTACGTCTACGATGCTTGGTTGCGTATGGCTCAAATCTACGACGCACTGGGCAAATCAGCCCGGGCCCAGACTCTGCGTGAAAAGGCCAATGCCCTGTTCATCCGCTTCAACGATGCGTTTTGGGACGAAGAATCCGGCTTTTACGCCTTCTGTCTCGATGGCAAAAAAAGACGGGTGTTGAGCGTCGCTTCCAATCCGGGTCATTGCCTGTGGTCAGGCATCGTGCCTCCCGACCGCGCCGCCCGGGTGGTCAAGCGGCTGATGGAACCGGATATGTGGAGCGGCTGGGGCATCCGGACACTTTCGACGAACAACCCCTCCTTCAATCCCAATTCCTACCAGAATGGTGCGGTATGGCCGCACGACAACGGCATCATCGCACTGGGCTTTCGCCGCTACGGCTTCGTCGATGAGGCGGCCCGCATCGCCCGCGACATTAGCGGGGCAGCCAGTTATTTCATGTGCCATCAGATGCCGGAACTCTATTCTGGCATGCAGCGTGATTCGACCGACTTTCCGGTCCAGTATTTGGGCGCAAACGTTCCTCAAGCCTGGGCGGCAGGATCGTGTTTCGCCATACTTCAGATGATCGTCGGTTTTCAGCCCGACGCGCCGGCCGGTAAGCTCTACATCGATCCCGCTCTGCCTGAATGGATCCCAGAGCTCACCATTAGAGATCTTCAGGTCGGTGAAAACATCTTCGATCTGAGATTTTGGCGCGATGGCGATGCCACGCGGTTCGAGACCCTGAAGGGTGATCCGGCCGTCGTCGCCCGGAAAAACTACGCCACGGCGACCGCGCGATGGCTGTAGCGCGCCACCAAAAATAAGAACTGGAACTAAACCAACTTTTCCACGGCATTCCTCAGTTCGGGAATTACCGCCTCTTCGAACCACGGGTTTCGTTGCATCCAAATACCGCTACGCCAACTTGGATGAGGCAACGGGAAGAATTGATCACCGTGTTGTGAAAAGGTCCTGACGGTCTCCGTCATGGAAGTCTTCCGCCCTGCACCCAAATAATATCGATGAGCATGTTGACCGACCAGGAGCGTCAGCTTCCGGTCGGGAAGATGCCCTAGCAAGCGTTTATGCCAAAGAGGTGCACATTCAGGACGAGGCGGGTTGTCGCTCCCATTTTTTCCAGCGCCTGGATAACAAAGTCCGATGGGAAGGATCGCAACTCTGGCAGCATCGTAGAAGGTCGCGCGATCCAACTTCAGCCAGTCGCGCAGGCGGTCGCCGCTTGCATCATTCCAAGGGATCCCACTCTGATGGACCTTGCTCCCCGGCGCCTGGCCGACGATCAAAAGCCGAGCGGTGCTCGCCAGTTGTATAACCGGTCGAGGCCCGAATGGCAGTTCCGCCTCACAGACCCGACAGGCCCGAACATCGCGTAGCAGTCGTTTCAACGACATCAAATCACTTTCAGTGAAGACTCACGTGCTTTTTTTGCGTTCGCGACCACGTTTCGCTTACCCATGAGCGCAAGATGTAAATCGAGCCCAATGATTCCGCAGCGCAACGACCTATGAGACAGGAGACGTTGAGACATTCGCTTGCTCCAAGAAGTTAAGGGTTTCGGACCAGGCTGCCGCAGCAGCTTTGGATCGATAACCTCTTTGGTTGGAGGGATTCTCGAACGCGTGGCCGACGCCGTCGTAGATTTCAATATCAACTCGTTTTCCGGCAGCGTTCATACACTTTTCAAACGCTCGGACTTTGTTGGGAGGAATCCCACGATCGAGAGAGCCGAAGATACCTAGCACACGAGCGTTGATTTTCTGAATGTCTCCGGCATTCGTTGGCAGGGAGCCGTAATTCACCACACTCGCGGCAAGTTGCGGTTCATGAATCGCAAGCTGTACCGCCAAGCCTCCACCCATGGACCACCCGAGCGCCCCAATGTGCTGAGCGCCAACATCAGGGCGGGCAGCGAGATAGTCGAAGGCTGCTTTCAGATCGCTTATGGCGCGGTCTTGCCGAAGACCGCGCTTGAGCTTGCGTGCTTCCGAAGGATCGGCTGTGACTTTGCCTTCGTAAAGATCTACCGCCAGCGCGACGTACCCATTCGTCGCGAGCTTCTCAGTTTGTTTCTTCACCCATTCGTTCAGACCCCACCATTCATGAATGACGATTATCGCCCGATGGCGCCGCGCATCGCGAGGCAAAGCGAGAAATCCTGCGACTTTCTCGGTGGCGTGTCCGAATGTCATCATTCGCGTTTTCGGCTTTCCCGCCGGACGCGCTACGGAAGATGGAACCTTCCTTGCTCTCATGCGGTTCCTCAATTCGACATTCCGCAGTATGGAGGGCGTGCGTATTCGAGCCATTGATGTTCCATACCGCCGCTACACTCAGCGAATTCGAGGGGTGAGGGCTCAAGATGCGGATACTGATGTGACAACGTGCGAAGCATTTATCTCCATCTGTTCGATGAACATCCAGATACGTTCCTACCCCAACAACGCCATCGCCCTTTTACACACGTTGTCGGCAGTAAAGCCATATTCACGCATCACAACGTCGCCCGGAGCCGACGCGCCATAGCGGTCTACACCCAGCATATCGCCGCGATCGCCGACATAGCGATGCCAGCCCTGCGACGCGCCCGCTTCGACGGCAATGCGCGCGCGGACTGTGGGCAATAATACCTGGTCGCGATAACTCTGTGACTGCGAATCGAACAGGTCCCAACTCGGCATGGAAACAACGCGCGCCATGACGTTTCGCGCTTTCAGCGTTCGTCGAGCGGCCATGACCAAGCCAACCTCTGAACCGGTTGCAATCAGAATGACGTCCGGCTTGCCGTGCGGGGCATCGGCCAGGACGTATGCCCCTTGGCGCAGGCCGTCTGCCGCTGCACATTGGCTGCGATCGAGCGTTGGCACATTCTGACGCGTCAGAACCAATGCGACGGGGCGGTCCGCTTCTAGCGCGACCCGCCAAGCGACAGCCGTTTCATTGGCATCACACGGACGGATGACCGTAAGGCCTGGAACCGAACGCAGACCGGCGAGTTGCTCCACTGGCTGATGGGTTGATCCGTCCTGACCCAAGGCGATGCTGTCGTGAGTAAAAACGTAGATCACGTGGAGCTTCATCATCGCCGCGAGGCGAATCGGCGGCCGCATATAGTCTGAGAAAATCAGAAACGTCGCGCCGAACGGCACGGCGCCGCCATGCGCCGCCAAACCATTCAGGATCGCCCCCATGCCGTGCTCGCGCACGCCGAAATAGATATTTCGGCCGACATAGCTCCAAACTCCCGCCACCGCACCCTGCTTGTCGGATACGGTCACTCCGGCGCGCTCGAAATCTCCCTGCCCCGAAAGCGCGGTATGGGTCGATGGATTCAAATCCGCCGAACCGCCGATCAGTGCCGACAATCGTGGCGCAATCGCATTCATCACTTTTCCCCCTGCGACGCGGGTCGCCATACCTTTGTCATCCGCGGGGAACGCCGGAATATCCGTATCCCATCCGTCGGGCAATTTGCCGTGCATGACCTGTTGAAATGCTTTCGCCAGATCCGGGAACGCGCGGCCGTACGCAGAGAATTTATCGCTCCACTCCGCCTCGGCCGACGTTCCGCGCTCGATCGCCTTGTGAAAGTGTTTGCGCGCCTTCTCAGGGATGTAGAATGGCGGCTCGGCCGGCCAGCCAAGATTCTGCTTCGCTAGCCGCACTTCGTCGACGCCCAAAGGCGACCCATGCGATTCAAAGCTGTCCTGCTTGTCGGGCGCGCCATAGCCAATATGGGTCCGCGCCAAGATCAGGGAGGGGCGCTGCGTTTCAGCGCGCGCCGCGCACAGCGCCGCGTCGACCGCCGCAAGATCGTTGCCGTCCGCAACCGACTGGACGTGCCAGCCATAGGCCTCAAAGCGGCGTGCCCGATCCTCGGTGAAGGTAATGTCGGTTCCGGCCGACAGCGTCACACGGTTATCGTCATAGAGGTATATCAACTTGCCGAGCTTCAAATGACCGGCAAGCGACGCGGCCTCTGAGGAAACGCCTTCCATAAGGTCCCCGTCGCTGACGATCCCATAGGTGAAATGATTGACGATCTCCGCGTCAGGCCGGTTGTAGCACGCCGCCAGATGCGCTTCGGCCATCGCGAGGCCCACGCCATTGCCGAATCCTTGGCCCAAAGGCCCCGTCGTCGTCTCGACGCCCGGCGTAATACCGCGCTCAGGGTGGCCCGGCGTCATGCTGCCCCATTCGCGAAACTGTTCGATTTGTTCGAGCGGAAGATCGTAGCCGGTGAGGTGAAGCAAGCTGTACAGCAACATCGAACCATGCCCCGGAGAGAGCACGAAACGGTCGCGGTCGAACCACCCAGGATTAGCCGGATTGTATTTGAGGAACCGGGTCCAGAGCACGTACGCCATCGCCGCGGCGCCCATCGGCAGCCCCGGATGGCCGCTATCGGCCTTTTGCACGGCATCCACCGAGAGAAACCGTAGGGTATTGATGCACTCATTATCCAATGCAGGATCGAAAGGCATTGTCGAAGACGCTGCATTCATTCGAATTCTCCGTTCTGATGTTGGTTCCGGCGACCAACCTGTTCGCGTCAAGACCGTCGTGGCGCGGCTTGGCTTCCGCGTGTGCGCACCTCATTGATCGAAGGGGGAGCATATCCGCGTCCCTCAACGCCGACGCCGTAGACATGCACCATTTGGCCACCGAGCCAGCCTGATACGAAGAGGAGTGCTACGCCGATGATCGAAAGCACGACGGGAGTGCTCAGGTTCATACCCAGATTCGTGGGACTGCTGGCCCGCAGCCAAATATTTATCACATACAGCACGACGGCGGTGAGATTGATTGCCATGTGGGTCAAAGCGATCTTCTTCACTGGCGGAGCGCCGCCGTTATAGAAGAGCAAATCGATAAACCCAGGTACCGCCGCGCACAGCGCGCCGATGAGACCACCGACCATGCTGAACAGCGCGACAGTGGACCATACCTCGCCAGAGGCGCCAGCGAGGCGAATTAAATCGCAGGCGAGAGAGAAGATCCAAAGGCCAATCGGAAAGACAATCAGCATGGGATGGATGGGATGCTTGAAGATGCTCGCTGGTGTACGCATTGGAGAACTTCCCTTGATGGTTAGAGGTTATGAAGGCGATGCGTAAACACTCCCGGCAAACTACTCGATAGGTGCGACAAGTGTCGCGCTCTTCGTCAACGCCTCAAATTGGCATACGGTATCCATAGAACTCGTGATCTTCGTTGTAGCCACCCTGGCCGGCTCCAAGATCGGCAAAGTCGCGCACGAACTCGATAGCCGCGATCCACTTGACCATTTTGAAGCCCAATTCGTTCTCGCAGCGCAACCGCAGGGGCGCGCCATGAAGGACGCTGACGGGTGCCCCATTCATTTCATAGGCGAGAATAGTCAGCCGGTGCCGCATATTGTGGATCTCGTGAACGTCGTAATAGCCGCCGCCCGCAGCACCTTCGGAAAACGAGTAAAAGACGGCGTAACGCGCGTCAGGTGTCGGCTTGACGATATCGAGGATATCGCGCATCCGCACACCTCCCCACTTGGCGACCCCGGACCATCCCTGGATGCAGAAATGAGTGGTAATTTGTTCTTGCTTCGGTAGGGCCTTGAGATCAGCGAACGAGAAATCGCGGGGTGTCTCCACCAGTCCGCTGACGCGGAGGCGATAATGCGCAAACTCATCAGCCACCAGCGTCTCGAATTCCTCGGAGTTCGGCATGGTGCCATTCGGCCAGAAATGCGGTGAGATGTCCTGTTCCGTGAGCTGGGCATTTGGCTCCCACCACTCGGAGAGACCCTTGATCCAGCCGACCATGAATCGCCCGGTCCGCTGCACCAGACGGGCATGCCGGATCGTGAAAGGCGAGGCGACCCACCACGCCAAGCCTACGAGCCCCATGGCCAGGACGAAAAGTGGAAAGCCCGCCCATGTCCGGCTATCCGCTCCCGCGAACATATGGTTCGTGTTCTGCCTAAGTCCGGTAATGAACACCATGATCCCGTGCGCCAGAATGAATAGTACGAACCAGCAGAACGAGATGAAGTGGATGGAGCGAGCGGCCTGCCGATTCAGTACGGTCCCGAGCAAGCCTAGCCTGTTGGAGATCGCCGGACTCTGCATGAGACCGGTCAGGATCGAAACCGGTGCGGCGATAAACACGGTGATGAAATAGCTAAGCTGCTGCAGGCCATTGTAGCGGGTCCAGCTTTGGTCGACTGGAAAGTTCAGCGACGCATATTGAAGAGCGGTCGACAGTGCGGCCGGGAACACGCCCCACGTTACGGGGACTAAACGAAGCCATTGGCCGGTGGCGAATATCAATACATAAAATGCGATGCCGTTTATGGTCCACAGCATGACGACCGAGAAATGCCACCAGCGAGCAAGCCCGATGGAGTGACGAACGCCGGGGATTCCGAGCCAACCCGGGACAGTCACCGAATCATCCTTTGAGGTCCAAATCCGGCCCTCTGGGACCGGCCGCTGAAATCGAAACCACTCCGTGCCGGGCGTACAGTCTCGGGTCCAATAGAGCCGCGGGTGATCGGCCAGGATCTGGATCCCAGCGCGGATGATGAACATCATGAAGAGCATGTTCAGAAAGTGCTGCAGTTGCAGCCACCACGGGAAGCCGGAATCAACCGATGGTGCGGACTGCGCGATGCCGGGGTACTCCCTGATGAAGGTCTGAATGCTGGGCAGCTCTCGCACGCTCTGGGCTAGAGCAATCACAAGAACAAGCATCGCGGCCCCGATCGGTAGCGCCCACAAAATGCTGATCCAGCGCCGTCCTATCCGGATACGGGGAACGATCCCATCCTGCGGCGGCAGCCACTCGCTCATGACGATGCGGTCGTCCGCAGCGCTCAGAGTTGACGCGATGGGATCGTGAGGCGGCAGTTCGATCTTCACCGAGTCCGTCATAGGCGACGCTCTCCGCCAAGACGACATCGATGAGTGGTTTCGGTCTTTCCCTTTGTCTCTCGTCCAAAAGGAACATTCCGTAGCGCAGCTGCGGCCGCGGCCGTCACAACTAGTACACCAACTGTGATCGGGAACTTGCTTTTCGCAGCCAGCGCGCGCGTCATGATTTTCTCCAATGCGTCCCAACTGACCGGGCTGTCGACCGGAGAGACGAAACGCCTCCGTTACGAAGAGCGGTCAAGGCGGCGATGATCGGCCAATCCTGACCTTAGTGAACGGAGAGTCTAGGGCTGTAGACTCGGAATCTACGTAGAAACCGCTGGCTTATATTTTTTACCCGGCGACGGACGAGAGCCGGTAAATTCGAATGTGGGCGCAGCACGGCCGAGGCTATTGAACCTTAGTTAGCGCCTGACCCTTATGAGCCGCGATATGGTCGGTCTTGGCGCTTTTGATTTCATATTGCGGATCGTCCTTGCTCGCGTGGTGGGTATGCCCTTTGTAGTCGAAGTCTTTTGTGTGCACCTTGATGATTGTGCCACTAACATGGCCGGCTTCCGAGTTCCACGCCACGTGATCGCCAACCTTGAATCGTTTCACCATCATGAACCTCCAATCGCGGTTTGAGCGTGCTGCGCCCGTAACCGTGACCTTTTGATCGCAGGAGCCCCTGAACTATTACAGGTTATGACTCGTTCGAACTCGACCTCCGCACGAAGCCCTTCAAGGTCCCGATGGACCACGGCGACCGCGAGCTTCCGACCTCCAAGCCGATAGGTTATGGTGCAGTCTCGACCGACCAACGAGCCCACGATCTCGGCTTTGTCCCAGTGTTCGGCGTGACCGACATAGGCGAGGCCGAAGTCGTACTGTTCGGTCCAAAAGAATGGGACGTAGTCGAAGCGTTCGCGCCGACCGAGGATGTTATGTGCCGCTGTCTGGCCCTGGCGCTCGGCGACGACCCAATGTTCGACGCGAATTCGCTCACCG
>Ga0075522_10003492_pt1 | contig 11460 bp, 8 predicted proteins | sample NGEPerA_FD_74796 | JGI IMG/M metagenome (GOLD analysis project Ga0075522, IMG submission 74796) | Arctic peat soil microbial communities from the Barrow Environmental Observatory site, Barrow, Alaska, USA - NGEE PermafrostL2-A | ecosystem: Environmental > Terrestrial > Soil > Wetlands > Peat ... | reverse complement strand
GGGGCGGGTATTGTGTCTCCAAGCAGACCAGATGCCTACGGGCTCTGCTTTCGGATCCTTGATGCCAGGTTTTTCAACTTGGCCCAACGACGCGAAAGAGTGTTCCTTGTTGGTTGTCTTGATAACTGGCAAGGTGCCGCAAAAATACTTCTTGAGCCAGCGGGCGTGCGCCGGAATCCTGCGGCGGGCCGAAAAACGGGGCAAGACGTTGCCCCCACAGTTAGATCGGGTTCTACGAATGGTGGCCGGGGACACGGAGCCCGAAGCGGAGACAGCAAAGACGAGCTGATTGTGCCCGTTGTGGGTGCCCTGATGGGATCCACAAAGGGTGCCAGTTACAGGACTGGCGCCGATGAAGCCGGTGCCGGCCACCTGATACCATTTGGAATCGGTAAAGGCGGCGACACCGCACGGGCACTTACCGCCAGTCATACCGCCAGTCATACCGCCAGTCATACCGCCAGTCATACCGCCAGTGGCCGCATGGATCCCACGGAATCCACCTATGTCGGCCTGGAAATAGCCCACACCTTGCGCGGCGAAGGCTTTGATGCCAGCGAAGACGGAACGGGCAGAGGAACGCCACTGGTGTGCGTACAGGCCACTCAGGACCCCTGTACCAGCACCGATATCGTCTTCGCTCCGGGAAGGAACGCTGGTCAGGAAACCGCGGTCTGTTGGAATGGCGATACCACGCCAAAAGCCAGCGTTGACATCGCCCTTACCATGCGAGCTGAACAGGGCGGCGAAGGCTATGGTGTCTGTTACAACGATGACGCCAATGATGTTTCCGGCACTCTGAGGACGGGCGGCGGGTGCCGCGGTGAAAGCACACTGCCGGTGATCCAAGATGGCAGGGGCCTGGACAAGGACTTGAACGGCCTGGGCGTAAGTGAACAAGATTTGGCCTACACTGTGGACACCTTGGGCCAACAGGCCGCTGCGATCCCCATCAACACCCAGATCGCCACCCGGCACAAGGCCATGGGAGAACGCACGGGCCTTGGCATCGGGGCCCCTGGCGACCCCGCCTACACCCTGCAGGAAGGCCACCATCATGCCGTGGCTCAGTCGCACACGGTAAGCCGGCAGTTTGAAACCGGCGGGAATAATTTGCCGTTGGTTGGGCAGGCACAGGAGATGTCGATCCGCAGATTGCTTCCCCGTGAATGTGAAATTTTGCAGGGGTTTACAACAACAAATTCGCGTGTTATATTCGAAGTATGCTTAGACCATCAAAAAAACTCTGCAAATGTGGTCTTAAAATGTCACAGGTGGCAAAACAGTGCAACATCTGCAGGCGGAAGCGAATTTCCGGAAAATGTAAAGTTTGCGGACGTTTGGTTACAGAACGACCAAGCCATATCAGAAATGCTTGTGGCCGTGCATGTGCGGATGTCCTTCGAGCCAAAGCTAGTAGCCATACGCAGTCACGGAAAATATATATATTCTGCAAACGATGCGGTAAGAAAAGACTTGTATCCCCAGCTTACGCGACTAGAAAATATTGCTCAAACTATTGCTATACCCAATCAAATAAAGGAAAAAATAACCACGCTTGGAAAGGCGGTATTACCGCCAAACATGACAAGTTTTATAGTTCAGTTTTGTGGAAAATTGCCTGCCGTGATATTTGGGCCAGGGAAAGAAGAAAGTGCCAACGTTGCAAGAAAGAATCAAAACGAAGTCATCATGTCCACCATATCAAATCCTGGAGTAGATATCCAAAGTCAGGACTTGATAGATCGAACTTGGCTTTACTCTGTCTTGAATGCCATAGGTTCGTTCATTCCAAAAGAAACAAAAACAAAGAATTCATTTTTGTTTTGCATTGATATTGAGTCAGATTATACTGACATACTTTTTAGGAACAAATCTTCCGCTGATGGAAACCGTTACAAAGCCCTTGGAAACAGTATGGCTGTGCCCGTTATTTCCTGGCTGGGAAAAAGGATTGAGCTGTTCTTGGAATCAGAAAAGTAGCTGTCATGAAGATTGGGAAATATGTGGTGATGGTTTCGAAGCATTCCTCGAAGTCAGGTGTCTGGCCTGACTTCGTCTGGGACTTCTTCTTCATCCCGAAGATAACAAAAACTGGGTCCGTGTTCAGCAGGCAGGGCGCGATGATTCAGATCGTCCATGGATTCCATCTGCTTACGATGTTCAAGATTTCTTCTTAGCCTTCCGTTTCAAAATCATCTTGACGTTCAGCTTATACTCGCCCCCAGGCCTATCGCCAGTGCTGACCAGCTTCATGGTTTGGGCGTCGCGGACATCCATGGTGTAGGCCAACAGCTTCAGGCAAGCCGTCATGGCTACAGCGTTGAAGCCGCGGCCGTCTTTGATTTCTTCCGCGCAATGCCGGACGCATCTAGCGATGGTGGCGTCAGGCCATTCCAGGAACGTCTTGGCGACGTGTTCGGCCGCAGTCAGGGTGCTGTCGAAGTCAGGCTTGGGATCCTTCAACGCTAGGACGGCATCGGTCATGGTTTTGGTAAGTGGCTTCACAATTTTTTCCTAAGAAAACGGTAACCCTGACTGCATCCGTTGAACCATTGTTTCCTGACTATGGTTTCCCGCGCGGTTTCCTTCGTGGTGCCCAGATGTTTGACCAGGATGTGGATGGTGCCGACATCAAGGATACGGATTAGGTCGCCTGGGCGTTCCACGCTCTGCCAGATGTGCGTGGGGACGATGGCTGGCTGGGGCGGCATCTTTGCTGGCATCAGACGCCTGCCTTCGGCTTGGCTTTGTGATGGTTTTGGGAATTATATAGATCACTACCCTGTCTTAACATACTAGGGTTTCCAGACGTTGCACCGTCAGATCTTCACGTTGCAACATTCGAGGCCAATGGTAGGAAGCTTCGCCTAGTTCTTACAAGCCCCAGGCCTTGTGCCTGGGGTAGTTGACGGATATAAACAGCATTCATATCGCCGCCACGGTATCCTGTTCCCAGACCCCGATGTAGTTCTCTTTCCTGGTCTTCAGGTTGCGAATCGGCAGGATCATGCGTTCGGGGTGGTCTTCAGGCATTGGAAGCAGGGTGCCGGCGTGTGGGATGATTTCCAGGATGTCGCCAGCGCAGAAATCAACGGTGTGGGTCAGCGGCCCCATCTTGACAACCTTGGCCTTGATGGTGCCGGGAAGTTTCTCCTTTTCCACGGCGATGATGCCGGCCTTCAGGGAAAGCGCGAGGTCAGGCCTGATGGGCACGACAAGGATGGTGTCGGGTAGCAGTCGGATACTGGCATCGGTAAGCTGGATCAGGGTTTGCATGGGTTAGGCCTCTTCAGCGCTGCGGACGCAGACTTCGGTGGCCTGAGGCCCCTTGGGTCCCTGGGTGATATTGTAGTGGACCCTGTCACCTTCGGCTAGGGAACGCCTGCCCTTGCCAGTACCGGCGATGCCGCCGTAGTGGACGAAGACATCCTTGGGTTCTGGGTCGGCGCTGGCAGGCGTGATGAATCCCCAACCCAGGATGTCGTTGAAAAATTTCACGACGCCGGTTTCCGTGGTCGATTTGCTGCCGTCTTGCTGTTCTGACATTTGGAATCCCCTCAGATTGCTGGTAGCCGTTCCCGTTGACACCACAATATTAACAAATTGTAGCCAGCAACGCAAGCCCCAAAAAGTTGATTTCTGTAAGGCAAGCGGTATCATGGCGGTGTCGTAGCCCCAGTCAGGATCAAACGCGCCCAGGAGGCCAGTACCCATGTTAAAAATCCAAGGAAGTCTGTCACGTATTGTTCTCGCCCAAGATGAGCCTAGTTTGTTAGGCCTGAAAGCCAGCGCAAAGAAAGCTGGTTCCGACTTCAATTTCGAACTCAGCGGCCACTACCTGTACGGACGCTCAATCTTCCTGGGCTACGACTTCCCCAACGGCAACGGCGACGCCATTCCCAGCTTCTTCGCTGGCACCTTCGCCACAAGCTTCATCGGCAAGAAGGTGGACTACGAACACCTGGAAGACGATGACAACAACATCGGCGCCATCATGGCGACGTGGCACATCGATGCCCCCATGCCGGCCATCGTGGGCCCCCGCATCATCGGCAAGAACTGCTTCGGCTACGACACGCCGGGCCGCAACATTTTCCGCATGACGGCAAGCCTGAACCATATCCCACGCCAGCTTCTGGTGGAAGGCATATTCCGCATTGACCGCCGCCGTAGCATGGGCGACATCGTTGCCAAACGTCTGATCGCCAAAGACCTGCAAGCGGTTTCCCAGGAAGCCGCCACGGGGTACGCCCTGTGTCCAGTCTGTGCCCACAAAATCCAATTCCACTACGACAAGCCCTGCGAACACCTGATCCGCGGCAGTCTGATGGCGAAGACCTACCAAGTTGAAGGATACACCGACCAGATCCTGGCCCACAAGATGCACCAGGATCCCGTTGGCGATGGCCTGGGCATCGTAAAAGTGCCCGCCTTTGACACCGCTCAGATCAGCGAAATTACGGCCAGCTTGAAGTCGGGGCAGATGACGTTGGAAGCCGCGATGCACCTGATCCGCACCTACGAAGAGATGCTGGGCCCCGAAGCCGACAGGAATCGCATCAACGCCGCCGCCCACGACTTCGAGCTGGCATCTAGGGACGCGGAGCCCGTTGGCGACCTTGCCATCAACTTGCCGCCGGCCCGGAAGTCGGGCAGCCAGGAATCACCGCTGGCACCCGACAGCGTGGCCTTGGTCAACACGCCGAAACAGCCTGACCTGACCATGCAGGCCGCAGCCGAACACATGCCTGTTTCCAAGGAAGATCATGACGCCGGTTTGGCCTGCACCAAGTGCAACCATCACTTTGAAGAGAACGAAGAAGCCCACCACGTTGAAGCCCAGGGTACGCCCAGCGGCTACACGTCCTATTGCGATCCCTGCTGGAGTAACCAAATGACTGTGGCTGACAAGGCGAAACTGGTTCAGGCTGCCTACCTGGAAGAAACTGACGAAGACGTGGAAGTCATAAGCGGGCCGCAGGCGGCACAGAGCTACGAAGCCGAACAGCCCGAAGCCTACAAGGCCTTCACTGAAGACCAAGCCAACATGGGCCATGGGGCCCAGAAGCCCGAGTCCAGTGTGTACCTGTGCAAGGATTCAACCCATGGTCCCGAGACCATGATGTTGATCCCAGTCGAAGACCTGCTGATCGAAGCCAAGGCCGGCAAGTTCGAGGCCAAGTTGAAGCCAGTCACGGCGGCCGGCAAGCGTTGGTACGTTGGTGAACACCCGAAAGAAGGCAAACGCGAAGCCTTTGAAAGCGATGTGGCGCCAACGCAGGAATCCCATGGGCAGAAATACCCAGCGGTGACGGGGCCCTTCCGCACCCGCCGCGGGGCGGATTGGCATGTCGCCAACCCCGGCCACCAACAAAATCATGTGCTCGATATCGAAGAGGCCGCCAAAGTGAAGACCGCCGCAAATCTGTTCGCCGCCATCGAAGCCACGGCGCCCGTGAAGGTCATGAAGGCCGGCATTGCCACCATTGATGCCCAGCCATTGGCGGAGCAGATACACGCCGCCGCCGTCATCGAAGGCCGTCTGAATTGCGAGACGGCTTCCCTGGCCCGGCACGCCGTGCTGGCGGCGTCCATGATCGCCGACATCCCTACCCTGCGCATGCAGGCCACCGATGCCAGAATCAAGAAGTTGGTGGCGGCACAGACGAAGCTGAATACAGCTAAGGCCGCGATGGCTGAAGCCATTGGCCTGAAGCTTGGCGCCGGCGATAGCAACGGCACCGTGCCGGCCTGGTGTCTGTCGGCTACCCTGAACCCATTGCGAGCCTTCAAGGTGGGTTCGCCTGCCTTTGAATCGGCTCGAGTGGAAGCCGCGAGGGCTGTGCCCAGCATCCAGGGCTTCCATGGACGCCTGAATTGCCTGACCCCAGACAAGCCTGACCTGGATCGCCAGAAGCTGGTGGCGGCACTGGTAACCGCTTTCGATGCCTTCCTCCACATCAGTGACCCCCGCCTAGTCCGGGCCGGCAAGACGCCGCACCAAATGGAACCCAAGACGCAGGCCTTCATGGCGGCTCTGGATGCCCTGGCGGCGTGGGAAACCAAGAACTTCAAGAAGCCGCTGGAGGTTCTGGCGGCGACAGCGGAACTGACCAAGGGCACCTACGGCTTCCAGGCGCGGCGTTTGCGACTACCTGAAGGCGTCAGGGTGTCTGTGATGGGCACCACGAACGCCAGGAAGTCAATACAGGCCTTCGCGGGTGCCATGACGGATTACCTGGGCGGGGCCGAACGCAGGGCCAAAGACATCCTTGCCGCCACGAATTTCGTCCATGCCGGCCAGCCCCTGACCCAGGAAGTCGTGTTGGCGACCAAGATGGACGCCGCCATGCTTCTGGCCAGGCAGGCCTTCGACTTCAAGGGGTCGCTGAGGCCCGAAGTCTTGGCCGCGGTCAAATCCTGGCAGGAAGAAACCGTGCGCGTCCTAGGCGCCGCCAAACGGGAAGCAGGGGACCGCCAGGTTCAGGCGGCGTGGAACCGTATCTGGGACATCCAGCCCTTTGCCAGCCCCCAGGCTTTCGCCGCTGACATCGCCAAGGCCACAGGGGTTCCCCACGAGGTCGCCTTGCTAGCTGGCAAGCGTTTGAAAGCCAGCTTTGGCGGCATGTGGCCATCGGGCAACCAGCCCATGGAAAGCTGGCCGAAGTTCTTGGCTGATAAGCAGGACGCCGACCTGGAAGCCCTGGTCAAAGACTGGCAGGGCCGCATCGCGGCTACCGTGGGAAGCGAAGCCCGGACCCAGATCGAAGCCAACATCGCCAGGGTGCAAAGCACTTTGGACTTGCGCCGACAGGCCCAGGGTGTCAGGGCCACCTTCATGGGTGCCCCTACCATCGCTGATGCCTATTGGCTGTTTAGGGCCGCTGACGGCAAGGTCTTGGGACGCCTGAGCGTGACAAGGATACTTGGTGCTGAAGCCACAGCCCTGCAGATCAAACAGGCCGGCAGCAAAGCCTTCGGTGCCAAGCTGGAAGCCGATGCCAAGGTCTTGGGGGCCCAGCGTGTGTGCGCGTATTGGGACTTCCAGTCCGCAGGCGGCTACGGTCAGAACGATGCTCCCCTGCAAGACCTGAACATGGATCCCAAGTTCAGCAAGTGTCCGGACTGCGGCGGCGACATCGTTGAATTCGATGGCACCGCTGAACCCTGCGAAGCCTGCGGCGCCCCCGAATGCCCCGAGTGTGACGTCAAGATTGAAAAGGGCCAGGAATACTGCCCACCCTGTTTGGCCAAGATCAACGCATCCTGGCGCAAGCAAGTCTCGGCTACCGGCACGGGCGCCGTTACGGTGCCCAGAGCGTTGCTGGCGGCAGAAGGCCGGAATTGGGAAGTTGAATTCGGCGGTAACCGCTACCCCGCGGACTTCGCACCTGCGGAGCCCAGCCTTGGTGTCCATGGCAACGCCTGGTTCTTCGAAAAGGGTGTTGTCTTCGATGGCGGCGATGTCATGACCGCTGGGAACGTATCCGCTGGAACCGCTGTGGTGCTGTTGAACGGCTTGGTGGTCAAAGCCGATGCCGTGCAGACCCTGCACGAAGCCGTGGCTGAGGTCAACAAAAGCAAGGTCGAACTAGGCAAGGGCGCCGCCGCCGTCAGCCAGGGTGCCCCAGGGCCAGCCAAGGAATTCATCAGGGATGGCAAACGCCACGCCGATGACGCCGGCAAGTTGTCGGAAATCGCGCAAGGCGAAGTGCAGGCCAGCCCTGGCTTTGACAAGTGGCTGGATACCTTTGTCAGCGAAAAAGGCATCGACTTGGAAGACGCCTTCGAAGTTGAAGGCCCTAGCGGGACGAACCATATCCCCTACGGCGTTGTCATCGAACACATGAAGATTGCCAGCCCCCAGGAGCAAGCCGCCCTTAAGAATATGCTGGTCAAACTGGATTTCAAGAACGCTGCCATCGAACCCTACCTGAAACATTTGGGGCAGGCCATTGCGGCGAATAAGGTAAGGGCGTCCGATGTTGACTTGATTAAATACACCGGATTAACCTATCCAGATGGCCGTAAAGAGATCGGGAATCGTGTATCGGTTTCGAATCAAGAAGATTTTGACCGTTTATTTGAACAAGGCTATGTTGCTGACCCGGAGCAAGGGCTGGAAGATTATGAAATTCAGGAAATGTTGCGAGCGTCGTTCAAGGTAAGGGCCGGGAAGGTGTCGGTTCGGGACGCTGCGGAATCGGTTGAAGAAGCCCTGGGCAACATACTCTGGCCATTGCAGGATGTTGTCATCCCACGCAACCCCGAGTTCAAGCCGATCAAAGAAGAAGCCGTCGGCATCTGGAATGAAGCCGCGAAGGCTTTGGCTGACGGATCCGATGAAAAATTGGCAGAAACATGCCGACAGTTCATGGGTTTCAACAAGAAGTTGCTGGGCCCCTTGCTGGACTTGCCTACTGACATGAAGATGTTCAGGCACAACAAGGCCCTTAGTAACGCCTTTGACAAGTGCCAGACAGCCTTGGCGATAGCTTCGTCTGTTGCTGCGGAGCCCGATGTCAGGGCTGGCCTGATGGACGACTCACCAGAAGGTCATGAACTCTTCGAAAAATACGGGGACATCTTGGATGCCCTACGGGAAAAACACGGACTCGCGGAACTCCACCGCGGCGTTTACAATGCCCACAAGGACGAACTCTACGCAGAGATCAAGAAGGCCATGGGCACCAAGAAATATGGGCAGGATGTCCACGACGCCCTGGAAGACGAAAACGCGGCGTTCCTGATCGAGGCATTGAAAGATCAGGGCCTGTTTGAATCCGGCGTCAAGGCGTCCATGGTCACCGCCGGCCGCCTGGAAGAAAATGCCAGTACCTGGACCTGGGCCCAGCTTCCCGCCAATTTTAAGCGGTGGCTGAAGGATGAAGCCGGCACCGACCAGGGCTGGTGGGAGTCGGCGAAGACTGAAGCCAGGAAGAAGCTGATCAAACGCAGGATGCGGAGCGTGGACGCCAGTTTGGTCGGAGCCGACAGCGACTTGGCCGCAGTTGTGTCTAGCCTCGATGACTACCAGCTCGTGAACTGGATCATCGCTGTTGAAGGCGATGAAGATGGTGCCGTTGACGGTGCCGACAACTATGAGATGCTGGACGCTGGCAAGGAAGCCAACACGGAACGCATCATGGAAAAGACCAGCCTGTACCAGGACAACATGGACAAGATACCTGCCAAGAGTGTGCAGGCGGGAAGCAAGATGACCGCCGAAGAAGCCAGGAAGGCCCTGGACGGGTTCAATATCGGGTCCCAGGTCAATATCGCCAACGTATCTGAAGAATATTATCAGCTCCTTGATGAAGGCAAAGACGATGATGCCCATGAAGTGGCAGACCGTGCCAGGGACTTCGTTCTTAAACAGCTTATGGATGGCGAACTTCAGCCTAAAAAGATTGGGGCACCATCGGAAGTGACGGCATCCGACCAGGGCCCAGTCATCCCAAGGGCGACTGTCCAGCAATGGATCAAAGACGGCCTGACTGACGCTGAAATCGGAAAACGGGCTATGGAATGGGAATTCACGGATGCCGGGGGCAAGGTGCTCCCCATGACCGATGTCACCAAGAAAGCTTTGGCGGATTCAACCGTCAAGGCCGCTGGCAGGGAACGTCCCCAGATCGCCAAAAACGGGCTGCCCTGGGAATCCAGGCAACTGACGATCAAGCGCCCCATGGCTGCCGATGAACACGCCCACGGCATGGGGTCGGACAGTATCAGGCATCAGCACGGCCCCTACCAGAAGGGTCATGTCCACGAGAACACCACTGGGGCCCAGGGCTTCGGGCCTGAAGTCCAAATGACGGAACCAGCACATCGTGAAGGCGAAGGTGTCCAGGAACAGGGGTATGTCGGCGAAGGCCGGGGCCGTAAGTGGGTATCCAGCAAAGTCATGGCCGGCATCACCCAGCTCCCCAGTGGCCGCTGGAAAGACACCAACGGCAACAGCTACGCCACCCGTAAAGAAGCCATGGGTGCCGAACGTGCAAACCAAGGCGAACCCGCTGAAGAACCCAAAGCTGGGCCTGAATACCCCAAACAGCTCCCCAGCGGTCGTTGGAAGGATGAAAACGGCAACAGCTACGCTACCAGGGGCGAAGCCGCTAGGGCTCAGAAAGATAACTTCGGTGCCAGCCTGAAAGCTGATTATCCAGAACAATCCCTGAATGAAATTGCCTTTGAACAAGGGAAGATCGAACGGGCACGTAGACACAGGGATGATCCTAAATCACCAGCATATAAGGACGCTGGATCGGCTTATTCTGCGATATATCCCAATGCTTGTTTGGGGACAGAACACAAGAAACACTTCGAACGCGGCTTTGGCATGGAAGCCGCGCTGACCCCAGCCCGTCCCAAGTCCCACCGCACGGCGTCATCGCCAGACGGCATCAACGACATGAAGGTCCCTGACCCGCTGTTGATGACGGACACCAAGGGCGTGGGAACCATCACCTTCGACACCAGCACTGGGCAGACCGACATCAGGGCTGGCAAAGGCAAGGGCAAGAAATAGGCCATGCCCCGCGCGGAACCAGAAGTCGAAGCCGAAGAACTCTACCTTCAGGATATGGGCTTGCCAGCCGACGTTGTGGCGCATGCCCGTGTCCTCAGGGATAACATGAGCGGCTTTGAAACCAAGTTCTGGAAGTTCATCGGCGGCAAGCATAACCGCTACGGATTGTTGCGTCAGATACCGATGGGTGGTTTTTTTCTAGATTTTTTCAGCCCAGGAGCTATGGTCGTGATCGAAACGGATGGTCCACAGCACCTGATGCAAACCGAACACGATAGCAAGCGCGATAAGATTCTGGCTTCCAAAGGCATCAAAACCATGCGGCTGTCACCAGCGGATTTCAAAAGAACGCAGCCCCTGGAACTGCTTCAGATAATTTCAGGATTTATTGAAGGGGATTCCACGCTATGATCGGCGAAGAAAAATCAATGGCCCAATACATAGCTGACGAAATTGGTCAGGATTTCGTCATTGACCAGCAGGAAGTCCTTGATGACCCCATCGAAAACTCAGACATGGGCGCCATATGGGAAGCCATTGGCGAAGCCGCAAGCCTGCATTGGCCCGAGTCGGGGGAAGTCTTCAAAGATGGAGACGCCTCCAGGATTAGCCAGGAGTTGGCGGATAAGCTGGGTGTGGTGAATCCACAGGAAAAAGTCCTTGCTTACGGTACATCTTTCAAATTCTGGATTAAGCCCGATGGTACGTTGGATGATTTTAATGACAACAATGAACATGCCCAACGGCTTGGCAAAGCTGTTTATACCGATGAAGAAGAAGCTGATGCATTAGAAGAAGCGGCACAAGAAGGTTGGACCAGGGGGACGTTTACAGAACATACCCTGTATATGGATTTGGGTGACGGAAAAACTGCGGGATGGGCATTGTCCAAATTGACCCAAGATGGTCTGGGTGACGTGAAGTAC
>Ga0075522_10003490_pt1 | contig 11460 bp, 7 predicted proteins | sample NGEPerA_FD_74796 | JGI IMG/M metagenome (GOLD analysis project Ga0075522, IMG submission 74796) | Arctic peat soil microbial communities from the Barrow Environmental Observatory site, Barrow, Alaska, USA - NGEE PermafrostL2-A | ecosystem: Environmental > Terrestrial > Soil > Wetlands > Peat ... | reverse complement strand
GACGCCCGACGAGGTCTATGCTACGCAGGCAGACGAGGAGAAACTGGCGGCGTAATCGAACCCAGAATCCACCTTAGCCAAGCCGCCAAACTGTCCCGGAAACCGGGACCACCTCTAAGATCGCATACGCTTTCTTCAAACGAGCGAATTCAGAGATGTCGGTAGTATCCTTCGGAAGTTACTGCAATATGGATCATGATCAATATTTTGGAACTGAGGAAGGTCCGTCAATTTTTTTCTCACGCGCAGAAGCGTCTCAAATTAAATATCAGTTCAAAAACCGTGCTCGACTTCGCTTCGCCCCGAGAAAATTACTAAAGCTGCAAATCCCCCTTTATGTCGATATTAAAAGACCAAAATAGAGAAAATGTGACGGAGATCCTGCTGTCATTGCAGGTAGGCTAGTCAGGCCGCAACCAAGAGCGTTACAATCTGTCATGGCGCCAAGGAAGCCGTGATTGAGATGCTGAGCAATGCACTACTATTCGCTAAGGCGCGTCTTGTCCGAACACTGCTCGAACCATTTGCAAAATTTATCCAGCGGTCGCTTAACGCGGGATATAAGCGCAAGACCCCTGAGCTTTGGTAGTATCATCAAGAAGATGATTTGCTGCCGATCGTCCTAAAAAATATTGCGCGAGGAATCCTATTGCGTTGATGTCGGCTGTCACAGCGGCTCATTTTTAAGCCGTATTTTGAAATTAGCACCAAACGGCACACACTGCGCATTTGAGCCGGTGCGGCGCAAGATCGCTTGGCTTAAGCGAACCTTCCCCAAGGCCAAAATCATTCATGCTGCGGTTAGCGATGCAGACGGTACGACCCTATTCGCCGAAGACAAGGAACGCCCGAGCTATAGCCGCCTCGCGATATATGGTATTGGCGATGCCGTGCCGACGGTCGCACTCGACAAATACTTACGGGGTTCTGCCTGCATCGATTTCATCAAAATCGACACCGAGGGAGCTGAGCTTAAAGTGTTGCGTGGCGCTGCAGAGACCATACAAAAATTCAAACCAGCGATCCTGTTTGAATGCGGCAGCGAATATTTTCTCACTGAGAATGGGCTAAGCCGGAGAGACCTCTACGATTTCATGGTCGTGCAATTAAACTATAAAATTTTTACCTTCAGCGAGTTCATATCCAGAAAACCGCCGCTCTCATTCGAGCAATCTCTCCAGTGCGGACTATACCCGTTCCGTGCTCTTAACTTTCTGGCACTCCCACGACGATCCGTCACATAACCTATCCGCCATCGCCGAGTCGATACCGTCGTCCTGACTGTGGTGGCCCATTTGACCAAATATTTTCGGACCAAAAGACCAAAAGCGGCCTCCTCCGCATTATTCAATATGCCGACTTATTTAACTCGGACGCTTGGACCCACAATTGTAAGCTTTTCTTTTATTCAACCGCTGTGAAATTGCTGTAATATGACGCTTTATGACACGCGATCCCGATTTCAGGGCCGATCTCGCACGCTACCCGGCTCGGCCGTTCCTTAGGGAACAGTCTATCTGGGCGATCTGTGTTTATCGCTTTGGGCGCCGGGTATTAAAACGGCAGCCCGGAGCATTGCGATACATTCAATTGAAGTTGCACTCGCTGATTTTTCGCATGGTGGAAACATACACTGGAATCAGCCTGCCGCCAGAAGCACAGATCGGGCCAGGTTTGCGTATTTATCACTTCGGGAACATTTTCATTCATCAACACGCGGTGATCGGGCGCAACTGTACGCTTCGTCAGGGAGTAACGATCGGCAATCTTGGAACGGGAGGGCCTGTGCCGGTAATAGAAGATGATGTGGAGTTTGGAGCATATGCGCAGGTGTTCGGCGATGTCCGCATCGGGCATGGTGCCAAAATTGGGGTGATGACCGTGGTGTTATGCGATGTGCCGGCGGGGGCAACGGCATTTGGTAACCCAGCGCGCATTTTACCTCGCCGCTCCGATCAATAAGCACCCTAAGCAGCGACCGGCTTGAAGGTATTTCTAAGAAATGCCGCCTGTTTGGCTGTGGTGGGCACAGCGACCACGGCGTCAATTGCCTCAACGCTTCAGAGAGTTTTCCACCGTGGAAATATATACTTCACAGCGGTTCGAAGACCTGCAAAACCCCTCTAAAGCTATCAGCTCGTTCTACCACCTCCCGCAAACCGGCTGCCCCTAAGGCCCACATGCGCATCGCATATTTCACCAATCAGTATCCGGCAATCAGCCACACATTCATCCGGCGGGAGATCCGCGCAATGGAAGCGCTGGGAGTATCAGTCTCTCGGTTCGCTTTGCGGCCCGGTACCAATCTCGTGGATGATGAAGACAAAGCTGAAGCAAAACAAACCCGTTTCATACTCAAGGCTGGCTTGAGCGAATTATTCCGCTGCGTCATAGCGCTGCCGAGACAATTACTTGCCGTCATTGCGGTCACCCGGCAAGCGCTTGTGATGGGATGGCGCTCCGACAGAGGAATTTTGCGGCATCTCGTATATATTGCAGAAGCCGCTGTACTCGCAGACTGGTGTCGAACGGGCAGTATACAGCATATCCATGCGCACTTCGGCACAAACTCTGCCGCCATCGCCATGTTTGCGTCGCAGTTATCCGGAATTCCTTACAGCTTCACAGCGCATGGTCCCGAAGAATTTGAAAGAGGCACTTTTCTTTCGCTCGATACAAAGCTCCAAAATGCTGCCTTTGCGGCGTGCATAAGCTCCTTCGGACGAAGTCAGCTCATGCGCCTGTCACAGCCAGATCAATGGAAAAAAATCGCGATTGTTCACTGCGGTGTGGACAGTGCATTTCTTGCGGCGGCGGCGCATGAGTCTCCCTCCACTCCTCGGTTTGTTTGTGTCGGCCGACTGAGCCAGGAAAAAGGTCATCTTGTTTTAATATCGGCAGCACATAGACTGCGCGACACCGGCACGCACTGTGAGATCGTGTTTGCTGGAGATGGACCAATGCGAAAGAGCATCGAAGAGGCCATTCGGAAAGCCGGACTGCAAGCTACAATTACAATCACTGGCTGGGTTCCGGGCGAGCGCGTGAAGGCAGAAATTGAGGCTGCGCGTGCCCTGGTGCTCCCAAGCTTTTCCGAAGGTCTGCCGGTCGTGATAATGGAAGCAATGGCACTCAGCCGTCCGGTTATATCAACTTACGTGGCCGGAATTCCAGAGATCGTCCAACCCGGGAAGACCGGCTGGCTGGTACCGGCAGGCGACGAAGTCGCGCTCGCCCAGGCGATGCACGAAGCGCTTGTCTCGCCAATAGCGCAGCTTGCGGCGATAGGTGCGGCCGGACGGCTTCATATTCTCGACCAACACGACGTCCTCAAGGAGGCCAAAAAACTTAAGATCCTTATGGAGCGTGCTATTATCGAGGCACGTTGAGATCAGAACGCCGAGGTGGTTACGGTATCGGTTGGAGCTATAAAGCATGCTGGTTCTGCAGTTGGTATCCGGCAGACCCAGCGTTCGATCTTCCGTGCCTTACAGGTGTGCGTTCTGGACGGGGCAACACGATAGAACCTATGTTATTTCACGAATGAACTGAGGATCTCAGGTACGAAGCGACAACATAAGACCGTGTTGCGTCGAGGGCACTTACTCAGAGGAATGTCTTGTGAACCTTCTAGAATCTCAATGGCTCGGCCGCCGCTTGGCTGCCATTCCCGATGACGCAATTTTTCCAATGCTCAATGTGGGGTCATCCACGCTGGAATTCCGCACGCGGACCCAACCATATATCGACACGAATATTTTCGCGCCTCTGCGCGCCCGTGGGGGCAAGGTCTATCATCTCGATATGAAACGGGCGCCGGGCGTAGACATTGTCGGTGATCTGTTCGACCCGTCATTACTCAACGAGATTGCAACCATTCAAATCCAATCGATTATGATTTCCAATCTCCTCGAGCACATTACAAATCGTCAAGAAATCTGCGACGTAGCGATGAAAATCTTGCCGACCGGCGGATATCTCTTCGTCACTGGCCCGCACGATTACCCGTATCATCCGGACCCCATAGACACCATGTTTCGTCCCACGATTACTGAGGTGCATACCAATTTCCCCCACACCACAATCGTCGACAGTGCCATCATTGATTCTGGTAATTGGCGGCAATGGAATATCGGCGAGCGTGGTCGCCCCCTTTGGCAGACGATTGCGCGACTGCTTGTGCCCTTCTATCGGCCGACTAAATGGTGGGAATTGATGCGCCAGGCGCCGTATATTTTTAAGCACATCACTGCATTTGCGCTGATCCTACGTAAGGAGCCGGCTTGACGCCTAATATAAGAGGGTAACTGGTGCTTAAATGAGGGTATCACCTGCCTCGCTTAACGCTTCGTTCGAGGCCCAGAATCAGAAGCAACGATGTCTCGGAGAAAGGCTCGATACATTTCACCAATTTTTGTCCACGAAAAAGTGGCCGCCCTCGCCACCCGCGCCGCTTGCATGTTAGGAGCGGCATTACGGGCAAGTTCAATTCTCTGCGTAACTGCGGCCAGATCCTCGGTGTCGGTCAAAAATCCTTCGTCACCTACGATCCATCGCAGCCGGGGCGTGTCGTGGCCGACCACGGGAAGACCACAAGCCATCGCCTCAACAAAGACATTTCCGAATGGTTCATCCTTGGAGAGATGCAGGAAAATGTCGGACGACTGATAGAGTTGCGGCATCCGCTCGGACGCGATCGATAATCGTGTAAACCTGCCCGGCAACAGGTGTGCGGCTTTTGCATCAAGGGTCTGCCGAAGGGGGCCGTCACCAGCGACCACCAGATGTGCGTTAGGTATTCGACTGACCGCCTCGATACCTACTTCGACGCGTTTTGTTGAAATAAGCGCGCTGACCATCAAGACGATCAATCGATCAGCAGGAAGACCAAATTGTTGTCGCTGAGCTGTGCCTGGTTGAAATCGCTTGATATCGACACCATTGGGAATAACACAGCTGCGCCATCGTGCCTTGTTTCGTTCGTAAAAGTCTGGATTCGTGCACACCATGCCTTCGCAGCCAAAGAAGCGATATTCGGATTTGTTCTCATATGCTGGCCAGTCCCCGTTCTGCGTAACAAATACGTGGGCGGGCCGGGAGCCGCCCAGAACTGGGCGCCGAAGCATCCAATTGGTGAATGGGTAGCCGCAAGTTAGGGTCACATCATAATCCGCAGGCCGATAACGCCACAAAAAACCGGGGACGAAAGTCAATTCCTCGTAGGCATATTCGTTTCGCAACACAGGTATCGACGGAAAAGATTCGAAGTGTGCGCGCTTGAGACTTGTCGCGCGTAGAAACCGATAGGGTGCCAAAGCACGCGGGAGCCCAGACCCAATAAGCGTTACGGCATCGCCGGCTTTCGCCAGTTCACCTGCAATTGATATAAACGCTATCTCAGCGCCGCGGTCGTATCGATGAAGACCCGGCAATGCAAAAAGGATTCTCATGTGGTGTAAATCGAGTTCTTTTCACAAACACTTTCACGACTCGCATATATGAGAGGGGCGCCAAAGCATATTCTAACGTTTCCCTCACGCTTACGGCCGACGGATACCGGCTCAACAAAAGTGCGGTTTAGTAGTTATCGTCGAGGCGGCCAGTAGATCGGGATCATGCCAGCGAAGACTAGAACCATCCCGATTTCGGATTCAATATTCCGCATGTAGTCCGCAATCCACCATGGAGTGTTTGCGTGCCAATTAATGATCGACGGATGACCGATCACGAAATATCCGTAGATCCAGAGGACCGTTCCAACTAACTCGATAATCCACCCAACGATGACTGGCTTGTTCAAGATCTTGCTCTCTGGCATTTGCAACCGCCGAATTCGGTATCACGGCACTCTTTTTAAGCCGCGCTATATGGGTTAGTGGACCAGCGCATCGTGACGACGTCTCCGTATCCACATCAGATGACGTCGTTGATTCCATTTGATCCTATTAAGTCCTTCAGCACATGTGGAGGTCCCCATTCTAGTCGCGATCAACTCTAAGCGGAAATTAAGCACTTTCTCGCTAAACTGAGAGCGAAATTCGGTTTCAAAGGTATGGCCGATTGGGCACAACCAGTTGATGGTATTAATTAATTAATACAACCGATAACTCAAAGTTGCACGATAAGTGGACAATAACATGGGAACTGTTCAATTAGGACCTCATCTAACTGGACAACACTCTTGTGACTTTTAATCGCCTAATCGCTCTATTTTTGTTGTTGATGGCTAGTGCTTGGGTTGCACTCGTCAATGGGCAGCCGCTATTCATGGCCGATTCGACAGCCTATGTGCGGGGACCCGACTTCGCCATTGTCTATTTTTTAGGACCGAAGTTTGCCACATCCTGGACCCAACAGCGCACTCTGCAGGGGCTGGAGCAACATCAGATTACTGATCACAATGACGGATCGCGGAACCGCGAGACAAGCCTTAATTCTCCATTTGATAAAGCAATCTTGGCTGGGCGTTCAATTTACTATGGCGGTTTACTTTATCTGAGCCATCTCACCAGCTATCTTTGGTTGGCTGTATTCACGCAAGCTGCTATTTTTTTGTACTTATCCTACACGCTTGTATTCAAGTGTTTACGGTTATCATTTTTCACGTTCGAATGTGTCACCTCGACGATATTAGTCGCCACCCCACTTTCGTTTTTCATTAGCTTTTTGATGCCCGATGTATTTGCGTCCTATTTAATTCTCGGACTTGCTACGTTAGTCGGATTTTGGAGTTCACTTAAATTACGCGACCAAGCTATTCTGTTCTCCATCATATTATATTCGGCTCTAACTCACACATCACACCTGCTTTTATTGATAATCGTCGTGTCGATTTTTGCATTGATTTGCATCTTCACAGAACGCAAGGCTGCAGTCTTTGGCTCGCTTCGGAACCGCTTAATCGTTCTGCTTGCGCTAAGCCTTACGGGCATCCTAGGCGAATTCGCGTTTTCCTATGGCGCCCAACACACAATTGGAATTGATCCGATCCGACCGCCATTTGTAATGGCGCGCCTTATTGCAGATGGACCAGGGTATCAATTCCTTCAAAAGAATTGTGCAACGAAAACTTACACCGTTTGCAAATATATTGATCGCCTGCCGGTTTCCTCAGACATCTTTTTGTGGTCGACAAGTCCCACAGAAGGAGTTTTTAACGTGGCGGACTTGCCGACGCGAATCGCGCTATCGTCGGAGCAAACATCGTTTGCAATTGACGTTTTACGATTTGATCCAGTCGGCGTAATTACGAATGCGACGAGAAATTTCCTCCGCCAGTTCTTTATGATTGGACTTGATGAGTTCATTATTGATCAGCAGCGCTTACAGAGTTTTGAGACAAAACTCCCTGCTTCATACTTTGCAGAACTATTACATTCGCGCATCGTTTTGCGGGACTGGATTATGGTTCCCCTCACCGCCTGGTACTCTTCAATTTATTTACTGTCGACGCTGGCGTTATTGTTGACGTGTGCCTTTTGGCGGGTGGTTCAGTTCCAAAGAAAGTCGGAGATTTTTCCGCAACCACAGTGGACTCATATGCTGACGATTGTTGTCGTTGCAATTGTAAGCAATGCAGCAATATGCGGAATCCTGTCCGAGCCCGACCCGCGCTATCAAACCAGAATATCGTGGATTCCCCTGTTCTTTCTGTTTCTGGTAGCTGCGAACCTTTGGGAGACCTTTTCTGCTGCAATGGACAAACCCGAGTTTTCGCGCCGACTGGCTAAGCGTATGCCGCGGTTGATACGTTTTCTCGCCATTGGCGGCATTGGGTTGGCTTCAGATCTCGGCATCTTCACCGTTGTCACATCATTAAGCTCAAATGTGTTCATTGCTCAACTCGGCTCGCTCGCAATTTCAACACTTGTAACTTGGCGGCTTAATCGCGCGCTGACCTTTGATCCCAGTGGGCGACGCCAACACGAAGAGGCTGTGCGCTACGCTATCGTCACCGTGATCGCACAGGGTACCAGCTACGCGATATTTGCTGCCTTCGTACTGACAGTACTCGCTGCACTACCACAAATTGCAATCGTGATCGGTGCAGTAATCAGCGCTGCCGTTTCCTATAACGGACATCGACTTTTATCATTCGCTCCGAAAACTATGTACTCATCACAGTGATGCCAATGAAGGGCACCATGAAAGTTGATGCCGAGATAATTGTGATCGGCGCCGGGCCCGCAGGCCTCACCGCTGCATATTGCCTTACCAAGGAAACGCCGTCCGTGCTCGTGATCGAGAAGGATCCGGTCTATGTGGGAGGCATAAGCCGAACCGTACGGTACAACGGTTTTCTGTTTGACATCGGTGGACACCGCTTCTTTTCACAATCCAAAGAGGTTGTCGATCTTTGGCAAGAGATTTTGCCGAACGATTTCATTGAGCGGCCGCGGCTGTCGCGCATTTTCTATGGCCGTAATTACTACTCGTATCCCCTTAATGCATTTGAGGCGCTATTCAATCTCGGCCTGATTAGAAGCGCTGCATGCTTACTTTCTTTCGTCTATGCTAAGGCGAACCCGATCAAGAATCCCAGGACTTTTCACGAATGGGTCCGCAATCAATTTGGCGAGAAGCTGTTTTCGATCTTCTTCAAGACTTACACTGAAAAAGTGTGGGGCATGTCGTGTGACGAAATTTCTGCCGACTGGGCAGCGCAACGCATCAAGGGCCTCGACCTCGGCGTAGCGGTAATAAACGCGCTAAAGCGAGCTTTATTGCCAAAGCGGTCGGCCAAAGCTGGCAAAGGCGCGGTAGTGAAGACCCTCATCGAAGGCTTTCAATATCCGCGCAAGGGTCCTGGCATGATGTGGGAGGCGGCCGCGCGAAAGATAACGGAGCGTGGTGGCAAGTTACTCATGGGCCGTGAGTTTATGAGTCTGGCCTTTGATTTGGAAAGTAAGATTTGGAACGTCGAGGTGACGACAGCAGATTGTCGGCGCGAAAACTACACCGCTCGTCACATCATTTCATCGGCACCAATTCGTGAGTTAGTCAATAAAATTGCGCCTGTGCCCACCTCGCTCAACCATGCGCAACAACTGCGCTATCGCGATTTTCTCATTGTCGCGTTGATAGTCAACGAACCGGACATCATCCCCGACAATTGGATCTATATCCATGACCCCGCCGTGAAAGTGGGCCGCGTGCAGAACTTCCGCTCGTGGTCGCCAGAAATGGTGAAGCCCGGGATGAGTTGTTTTGGGCTCGAATACTTCTGTTTTGAAGGTGATGGGCTCTGGAGTGCACCTGACGCCGACCTAATTGCACTTGCCAAGAACGAGATTGCTAAAATCGGCCTGATTGCGAGCGAAGACGTCGTCGACGCTTGCGTCGTTCGCCAGCCTAAGGCCTACCCTGTGTATGACGAAGATTATCGAGACCACATCGCAGCGATCCGCCACGATCTTGAGAACACCTACCCTACTCTACACTTAGTCGGGCGCAACGGCATGCACAAATATAACAACCAAGACCACGCGATGATGACTGCGATGCTCACAGCGCGGAACATCCTTGCCGGCGAAAAACTTTACGATGTTTGGGACGTCAACGAGGATGCTGAATACCATGAGCGAGGGTCCTCGGGGGTTAAGGAAGTGCTGCAGAGCGAACGTCTCGTCCCCAGCAGAACCAAGACAGATACTTCATCAGTATGACTCTGATGCGCCAGTAATATCGAGCTTAAAGGAACACCACTCTTATAATTTAATTGTTGTCGCATGCTTTGTGGCACTGTCATCGGTTGGCTGTGCCGGAATTGCTTCATTCACTTGCTAAACGCCTTCGTTTTAAATGCGCTAAAAAACTTTGCCAGATCAAAAGTTAGCTACCTGCTGGCGTCGAACTACACCTAACCGCAGTCCTTTGGGTTCACGCCGCCGCGCTGATTGCTGGCTGCATTTTCGTCGGGTGGCCCGGAAATCTTCAAAACAAGGACCATGTTAAAAATTGCCTACTTTCGGTTCCTATATTGATTGTTCAACCTTGGGTGATGCCTGAACTCTTTGGGTGGGGACGGCATATGGAGGCTTCGTCGGCGATTTTAAACGATAACGGATTTGGATTGCCGCTCCTTAATCCAACCGACGGTGCGAGAGTTTTTCAAATGCTATTTTGTAAGAGACCCATAGGCGTAGCCGGAACCGCCAAATCCAAGATAGACAGTCCCATAGACGTTTTTGTCGCCATCGATAGTCGTCACAGCGTCAAGACTGCCTAGCGGGAAATCGCCGATTTTGACCCAGGATTGGGCATGATCGTCGGATCGCCATATTCCATAGTTGCGATTGACCCATCCGACAATAAAGATCGTCGGATAATTGTTCAGCTCCCTCCCGAAGCCAAACGCGCGCACCTCGAGGACGTTGGAAACTGTAGTCCACGTCATCCCGCCGTCGATCGAATGCATAAATGGATTCTCGGCGGGATGAGCTCCCGGACCTCCCTGAAGCCCCGACGTAAAGAAAAGATGACCAGTGTGGCCAGGCACCGACTGGAGTCTGGCACTGAATCCTGACCAGGGAGCGATTTCGCCGGAGTGGACAAGCATCCATTTTTCTCCGGCGTCGGACGAGCGATAGAGTCCCTTTAAATAATTGTAGATATAGAACGTCCCTACAGCACCCCGATCGGCCGCAACAATATGGCGATTCGTATAGTACGCCCATCCCCAGCCTGTATCGCCAGTCGTGAGCACACCATCAATTGATATTTGCGTCCAAGTCTCACCACCGTCTTTGGTGAAATATGGTGGTGAGTTATTTGATGGCGACCAGACAAAATTCTTCGGCGTGCTTGCAGCGATACTGCCACCGATTTTTCCGTTCATTGGAGGATAAGCCGCAAACGGCATCCACGTCCGGCCTCCATCGGTTGAGTAGCCCGACGTTTCAGTGCCCCCCCAGTCAGCGACCCCCACAAGAAAACTCGGGTCCGACGATGCGTAGTCCAAGGACCATCCCATAGAAAATGAACCGGTAACGGGACCATAATTCGAGGGAAACACTTCCGGATTGTTGACGTAAAAGAATGGTCTATCCCAAGACGCCACCACCGGCCTTCCACCTGGCGGTGCAATGACTTGATTGGCCACAAGTTGTTCGATGCCGACGCTCTGGTCATTCCAAATAACTGGCGTCGTCCACCTAAAATCCGCTGTCGGTAAATTCGTATTCCAAACACCAACCCCGGCGGAAACCCAGAGTTCGTTCGGAATCAATGGATCAAATGCCGCACCGCCGACTGACATATATGATCCGCTGCCTGCCAGCCAAGGTATGTCGGTTGATTTGAGCTGATTTCTCCTATTGACCCCACTCCACACTAGACCTCCATTATAGCTTACATCTAAGTTGCCACCGGGAGTCTGGAGTACAATTTCTAGCGGATTGGAAGGGTTGACCGCCACCGTCTGAATTCCTTCCCCCACGGTGTGCAGTTTAGTCCATGTAC
>Ga0075522_10003489_pt1 | contig 11462 bp, 11 predicted proteins | sample NGEPerA_FD_74796 | JGI IMG/M metagenome (GOLD analysis project Ga0075522, IMG submission 74796) | Arctic peat soil microbial communities from the Barrow Environmental Observatory site, Barrow, Alaska, USA - NGEE PermafrostL2-A | ecosystem: Environmental > Terrestrial > Soil > Wetlands > Peat ... | reverse complement strand
GATTCTGGGAATGATGCGCGACAAAGATTGCGCCGCCATTTGCAAAATTCTGGCAGCGCAGACCCACCAAATTTTCCTGGTGCCAGTAGATAGCGAACGCACGGCCGACCCCGTAGCGCTGGCCGAATATTGCCGCGAGGCCAATTCCTGCGTGCCGATCACAGTCTGCAGAAGCCTGGTTGATGCCTTTACCCGTGCCGCCTCGGAACCACAGGTCGCCGTAACGGGTTCACTCTATCTCGTCGGCCAAGCGTTGGAATATCTAGGTTTGGCGGCAGCCTCGTCCGAGCGACAGTTGAACGAAAACGCCAGTGGGCCCACGATATAAGAAGCTTGCAGGGACGGTCAAAGGCCGCCTTATATCTTCTAATTGCATTGACGTTCCGGGCAATCGTCATTAGCTTTACTGAAGGATCTCTAATAATAAACAGAGTAATTAATGACCCGCTTTTTCCGAAATTTGTTTGGCTCCTCTCTCGGCAAGAAGTATCTCATGGCGAGCACGGGTTTCCTGTTGTTTTTGTTCGTCATCGGCCATCTCCTCGGAAATTTGCAGGTCTTTCTCGGCGCGGAAATGATCAACCGCTATGGCAATTTGCTTCAGACCAATATCGAGATTCTTTGGCCGGTGCGCATTGCGCTCATCGTCATTGTCATTATTCATATTTGGTCTGCCACCAAGCTGACGACGGAGAATCGGGCGGCCCGTCCGGTCGCCTACGCGCAGTGGGAACCCACCGCCGCCAGCTACGCTTCGCGCACCATGATGGTCAGCGGCGTGATCGTGGCGGTGTTCATTATTTATCATTTGCTCCACTTCACCGCCATGGTGGAGACGGTGAACTTCACCGGGAAGGATTTCAAGGCGCGCCCGGACTTCTATGATGCGTCTTCGGGATACCATGACATTCATCGCATGATGGTGGTGGGTTTCAGCAATGTCTGGGTTTCGATTTTTTATATCATTGGCGTTGGGCTGCTCTGCCTCCACCTCAGCCACGGAACCAGCGCGATGTGGCAATCTCTAGGCTGGAAAAAACGCGCTTATGGGCCGTTCCTCGACGCCGCGGCGAAGTGGGTTTCGGCTTTGATTTTTCTGGGATATATTTCCATTCCGATTGCTGTAATGGCGGGGTGGATCAAATGAAACTCGATTCCAAAATTCCGGCCGGGCCGCTGGCGCAGAAGTGGGAGAGGCACAAGTTCGACATCAAGCTGGTCAACCCGGCCAACAAACGCAAATTCGACGTCATTGTGGTGGGAACCGGTCTGGCGGGCGCTTCGGCTGCCGCCAGCATGGCGGAACTGGGTTACAACGTGAAGAGCTTTTGCTATCAAGACAGCCCTCGCCGCGCCCACAGCATCGCCGCCCAAGGGGGCATCAATGCCGCCAAAAATTATCCGAGCGATGGCGACAGCGTTTACCGGCTTTTCTACGACACTATTAAAGGCGGCGATTTCCGGGCGCGCGAAGCGAACGTCTATCGGCTGGCCCAGGTCAGTGTCAATATCATTGATCAATGCGTCGCCCAAGGCGTGCCGTTCGCGCGCGAATACGGAGGGTTGCTGGCCAACCGGTCGTTCGGCGGCGCGCAAGTTTCGCGGACTTTTTATGCGCGAGGCCAGACTGGCCAGCAATTATTGCTCGGCGCTTACCAGGCGCTTAGCCGGCAAATTGGCGCCGGCAAAGTCAAAATGTTTCCGCGCACCGAGATGCTCGATCTCGTCACGGTCAATGGCCATGCCAAGGGAATTATCGCGCGCGATCTGGTCACCGGCGAAATTTCGGCCCATGCCGCCGATGCGGTCGTGCTGGCTTCGGGCGGTTACGGCAATGTTTTTTATCTGTCCACCAACGCCAAGGGCTGCAACGTCACGGCGACCTGGCGCGCCTACAAAAAAGGCGCGGCCTTCGCCAACCCCTGTTACACCCAAATCCATCCGACCTGCATTCCCGTCAGCGGCGATCATCAATCCAAGCTGACCCTCATGTCCGAATCGTTGCGCAACGACGGACGGGTTTGGGCGCCCAAGAAACAAGGCGACACCCGCCGTTCGCGCGAAATTCCCGAACAGGAACGGGATTATTTTTTGGAGCGCAAATATCCCAGCTTCGGCAACCTCGCCCCGCGCGACATTGCCTCGCGAGCCGCCAAGGAAGTCTGCGACGAAGGCCGCGGGGTCGGGCCGGGCGGATTGGGCGTTTACCTTGATTTTGCGGAGGCCATTCAGCGGATTGGCGAGGGAGCGGTGCGAGAGCGTTACGGAAATCTTTTTGACATGTACGAAAAGATCACCGGCGAAAATGCCTATCAAATTCCCATGCGCATTTATCCGGCGGTGCATTACACCATGGGCGGCCTGTGGGTGGATTATAATTTGATGAGCACCATCCCCGGCATGTTTTGCCTCGGGGAAGCGAATTTTTCCGATCATGGCGCGAATCGCCTAGGGGCCAGCGCGCTGATGCAGGGCCTGGCCGACGGTTATTTTATTTTGCCCGCCACCATTGGCGACTATTTTGCCACCGCCAAACAACCGAAGCCGCGCCTCGATCAGCCTGAGTTTCAGAAAGCCCTGGGCGATGCCACGGCCTTGACCCAACGACTGCTCGGCATCAATGGCAAGCGGACTGTCAACTCGTTTCACAAGGAACTGGGCATGATGGTCTGGGAAAAATGCGGCATGGCGCGCGCGGAAAAAGGTTTGACTGAACTTCTGAAACAAATTCCTGTCTTGCGCGAGGAATTTTGGAAGAACGTCAAGGTCACCGGTCAAAACGAGGAGTTGAACCAGAATCTCGAACATGCCGGACGCGTGGCGGATTTTTTGGAATTTGCCGAACTGCTCTGTCTCGATGCCCTGCAACGGCGCGAGTCATGCGGCGGCCATTTCCGCACGGAATTCCAGACGGACGACGGCGAAGCGAAACGGGACGACGAAAATTTCGCGTATGTCGCCGCCTGGGAATACGCCGGCGCGGGCGCGGCGCCGATTTTAAACAAGGAACCGTTGGTTTACGAAGAAGTGCATATGAGCACGCGCAGCTATAAGTGAGTTGACATGAATCTTACTTTAAAAGTGTGGCGGCAAAAGAATGGCCAGAGCCAAGGCGGCTTCGTTACCTACCAAGCCAAGGACATGCTAGAAGACATGTCGTTCCTGGAAATGCTGGACGTGGTCAATGAAGGATTGATTGCGGCGGGCGACGAACCGATTGCCTTTGATTCCGATTGCCGCGAGGGCATCTGCGGCACCTGCTCAATGATGATCAACGGCCTGGCCCATGGCGGCAAACGCGGCACAACCGTTTGCCAATTGCACATGCGCCACTTTCACAACGGCGATACGATTGTCATCGAACCGTGGCGGGCGCGGGCTTTCCCGGTGTTGAAGGATTTGGTGACGGATCGCGGAGCTTTCGACCGCATCATCCAGGCGGGCGGCTTCATCTCTGTCAATACTGGGGGAACTCCCGACGCCAATTCGCTTCCGGTGGGCAAAGTGGACGCCGACCATGCCATGGACGCGGCGGCCTGCATCGGTTGCGGCGCCTGCGTGGCCGCCTGCAAAAATGCGTCGGCGATGTTATTTGTGGCCGCGAAAGTCTCCCACCTCGCCACCCTGCCGCAAGGCAGGCCCGAACGCGAACGCCGCGCGCTCGAAATGGTTCGGACCATGGACGAAGCGGGCTTTGGCAATTGCACCGTGACCGGTTCCTGCGAGGCAGTTTGCCCCAAGGAGGTCAGCCTCGATTTCATCGCGCAAATGAATCGCGAGTATGGCAAAGCGATCCTGAAGAATTCGCCGGAGCGAAAAGGCGGCGACTAGACTTTGAAAATCATTACTGATCCCCGTTGCACCGAATATTCCGCGCGCGGACATCCCGAGCGGCCGGAACGGATCAGCCGCACGGTCGAAGCCCTTCAGGCCCAAACCAATTTGCAGTTGACTTGGATCGAACCTTCCGCCGTGGAAGACGTTTCCATCCTTCGCGCCCATTCCACAGGGCATTTGGTCCAGGTTCAGGGCGGGGTCGATTTCGACGCCGACACCCCCGGCTATCCCGGCATCGCGGCGCACGCGCGGCGCTCGGTGGGCGGCGCCTTGCGAGCCTTGCAATCGGCGCGGGAGGGCGAACCCGCTTTCAGCCTGCTTCGCCCTCCGGGCCATCACGCCACCCGCGAACGCGCCATGGGTTTTTGCTACCTTAACTCGATCGCCATCGCCGCCCTGGAGGCGCGCGCCGCCGGTTGCAAACGGGTGGCGGTCTTCGACTTCGATGTTCATCACGGCAATGGGACGGAGGACATTCTGCTTGACCAACCCGGATGCGCTTTTATTTCCATTCACCAATATCCAGCCTATCCCGGCACTGGGCGTGAAAATCGCGGGACCAATTGTTTCAACTTCCCCGTGCCGCCCGCTACGCCGCGACTGGCTTATCGCGAGATTTTATCGAACGCCTTCGTTCAATTGCAAAAATTCCAGCCGGACGTGGTGGCTGTCTCCGCCGGGTTCGACGCCTATCGCGCCGACCCTCTCTCCGATGAAACTCTGGAGGCGGAAGATTTCCACTGGCTGGGCGAATCCATTCGTCAACTGCAAATTCCCGCTTTCAGCATTTTGGAAGGCGGCTATAGCACAGCGTTGCCGGAGTTAATTCTGGCTTATTTAACGGGATTGCGCGGATGAAAATTCTCGTTGCCATCACCGGTGCCAGCGGCGCGTTGTATGCCCAGCGCCTGCTCGACAATCTTGACCCCGCCCAGCATGAAATCCACGTCGTGCTCAGCAATTACGCCAAAATCGTGATTGACAGCGAATTGCCCGGCGGCCTGCGCCTGCCCGCTGGCGTCAAGCCGCACAATCTCAAAAGCATGAACGCCCCTTTTGCCAGCGGCTCCAACCCGCTCGACGCCATGGTCGTCATTCCCTGCACGATGGGGACTTTAGGCCGCATCGCCCACGGTTTTAGCGAAGATGTTCTCTTGCGCGCTGCCGACGTCGTACTCAAGGAAAAGAAAAAACTGATTCTGGTGCCCCGTGAAACTCCGTTGAGCCTCGTCCATGTTCGCAATTTCGAACTCCTCCTTCTGGCCGGGGCCACCATCCTGCCGGCCAATCCGTTCTTCTATCACAATCCCCAAACGATCGAACAAGTTATTGACACCGTCGTCGCCCGGGTGCTGGACCATATCGGCGCCCCCCGCAACCTGCTGCCGCGCTGGGGCGAGGAACCCGAATAGCGTGTCAATTATAAGCCATTTGCGCAAATGGGCCGAGTTCGTCAAGTTCTCCCATACCGTCTTTGCGCTGCCGTTCGCGTTGGCCTCGATGGCAGTGGCGGCCCGTGATCATCACGGCTGGCCGGGCGCCCGAATCTTTTGCTTGATTTTGGGATCCATGGTGGCGGCCCGCACCTGCGCCATGTCGTTCAATCGGATTGTTGACCGTCACTTTGATCGCGCCAATCCCCGCACCGCTTCGCGGCACTTGCCCGCCGGGAAAATCTCGCTGGAGGGCGCATGGGTCCTTTGCCTGGGCAGTGCGGCGGCGCTGGTTGCGGCCAGCTACTTTATTAACCGCCTTTGCTTTTGCCTTTCGCCGGTCGCGCTGTTTTTCGTTTGCTTTTACTCTCTGACGAAAAGGTTCACCGACTTTACCCATGTCTTCCTGGGGGTCGCGCTGGCCTTGGCGCCGCTGGGAGCCTGGCTGGCGGTGACGGGAAATTTCCGCTTTTTCCCCAGCGAGCATGGATGGCAGACGCTGCAATATAGCGCGCTCCTGCCATTGCTGTTGGCGATAGCGGTGGTATTTTGGTTAATCGGTTTCGATATTATATACGCGTTGCAGGATTACGAATTTGACCGCAGCCACGGGTTGCATTCGCTCGTCGTGCGATGGGGCGCGTTCAACGCGCTCTCTGCGTCCTTTCTGGCCCACTTGATCATGTGGGGCGCGCTGGCGGCGTTCGGTTTTCTGGCTGGGTTTCGGCTGGCCTATTGGGTGGGCATGGCTTTCATTTTGGGATGCCTCGTCCTGGAACATTGGCTGGCTCGCCGCCGCAGTTTGAACTGGATCAACCATGCCTTCTTTCGCCTGAACGCCGTCATCAGCATGGTGTTTCTGGTTGTGACTCTGACCGAAATTGTGTTTCCTTTTCTTCGCTTTAAACGGTGAATTTTTTTCCGCCAAACAGTGAGTTGCGCGATCTGTATAACAAGGTTGCGGAAGGTCAGCGCATTTCCGATGACGACGCGTTGCGGCTTTTTCAAAGCAAAGATTTGCAAGCCATCGGCGCCATTGCGGATCTCGTCCGCAAGCGCAAAACGGGCAATCGCGCCAGCTATATCATCAACTGCTACATCAACTATTCCAACTACTGCATCCTGAGCTGCCAGTTTTGCGCGTTCGCCCGCAAGAAGCGCGATGCCGACGGCATTCAATACACCGTCGAAGAAATCGTGCAAAAGGCGCGGCAGGCTTTGGACTTGGGCATTACCGAACTACACATTGTCGGCGGATTACATCCGTCACTGCCGTTCAGTTACTACACGGATATGTTGCGCGCGCTCAAGGCGCTTGATTCCCGGCTGCAATTGAAATGCTTCACGGCCATTGAAATTCTGCACCTCGGCTGGCTGGCCAAAAAAAGCATGCGCGAAACTTTGGTCGAGTTGCGCGACGCGGGCCTTGCTTCCCTCACCGGCGGCGGCGCGGAAATTTTTCGCAAAGAGATCCGTTCGCAGATTGCCAAGGGAAAAGAGTCCGCGGAGGAATACCTGGACGTCCATCGCATCTGGCACCAACTCGGCGAGCGCAGCACCTGCACCATGCTTTACGGGCACATCGAGTCGCTGGCCGACCGCGTGGACCATCTGCAACACCTGCGAAATTTGCAGGATGAAACGCACGGTTTTACTGGATTTGTTCCCCTGCCCTATCAGCCGGACAACAATGATATTCCGGTCAAGACGCCGCCGACAGGGTTTGATTCTTTGCGCACGATTGCCATCAGCCGGATTTATTTGGACAACTTCGACCATATCACCGCCTATTGGGTGGGACTCGGTTTGAAGATGGCACAAGTGGCTTTGAGTTATGGCGCCGATGATTTGCACGGCACCATTGTGGAAGAAAATATTTTCCACATGGCTGGCGCCAGCTCACCGCAATTGCAAACGGAGGCCGAGATGGTCAAAGCCATTCGCGAAACGGGCCGCATCCCGGTGCAACGCGACACCTTTTACCAGCCCATCAAATCCTGGGAAAACGAACTCGTTCCCGCATGAGCTTCGAGGATGAAAGCACGCTGCCCAATTCCCTCGCTCCCTTCCGGGTCGGGTCCGTTCCTTACCTCAATGCGGTGCCGCTGACGCGCGGCATCGAGGACCAAATCATTTTTGCGCCGCCCTCGGCCCTTGCTGAAAAATTGCGGGCGGACGAATTGGACGCCGCTCTCCTGAGCATCACCGAAGTCCTGCTGACGGATCGCTACGATATATTGGATGGGATCGCGGTGGCTTCGCTCGGCGAGGTTAAAAGCGTTTTCCTGGCCCACCGCCAGCCTTTGGCTGAGATGCGCGAAATTTTTTGCGACCCCGCTTCGCTGGCCAGCCTTAACCTGCTCAAAGTGCTCCTGGCCGAGCGCGGTCTAAAACCCGTCCTGCAACCGTTGCGCAGTTACGCCGATGCGCCCTCGTTGGAGAATGTATTTCTGATTGGCGATCCGGGGCTTGAATTCATCCGCGCCGCGCATCCGCATCAAATCTGGGACTTGGGCGCAGCGTGGTATGAAATGACGGCGCTGCCTTTTGTTTATGCGGTTTGGGCTTTGCGCCGCATCCCCAACGAACCCCTGCGCCGCCAGTTGCGCGACGCGAAAAACTTCGGCCTTGATACGTTGGACTACATTATTTCCAGCCGCACTGAATTCGATTACGCCTTTCGCAAGGATTACCTCGACTGGCATATTCACTACCATCTCGCCAGCGAAGAAAAGCGCGGCATCGCCCGGTTCATTGAGCTTTTGCGCAAGCACGGCTTGGGGCCGGTCTATGAACCGCGCTATCTGCCCTGATGCAAACCGTCACCCTCGCCCGCCATGCCATGGGAACGCGGTTCGAAATCGTCCTGCACGGCGAAAATCCGTCTCGGTTGCGCGCCGCCGGCGAAGAAGCCCTGGCCGAGATCGAGCGCCTCGAAGGCCAACTTAGTCTTTACAAGCCCTCCAGCGAAATCGCGCAAGTCAACGCCGCCGCCGCACGCCAGCCCGTGCGCGTCACTCCGGCGGTTTTTCGCTTGCTCCAACAAGCGGATCAATTGCATCGCGAAAGCGGCGGCGCCTTCGACATTACCATCGCGCCCCTGGTGCGATGTTGGGGATTTATGGACGGCTCCGGTTCCCTGCCCGACCCGGGCGACGTGGAGCGCGTCCGCCGCCACGTCGGCATGCAACACGTTATGTTGGATGAAGAAAACCTGACCGTCCAATTCGATGCCGAAGGAGTTATGCTTGACTTAGGCGCGATTGGCAAAGGTTACGCCATTGATTGCGCGGTGGAAACGTTGCGAGAAGCGGGTGCGGAGTCCGCCCTAATTCACGGCGGCACCAGCACCGTTTATGCGCTGGGCGGGCCGCCCGGCAATGAGCCTTGGAAGGTGGCCATCGAATCGCCAGCAGGGCTGCGTTTGCTCGCTGCGGTGCCTCTTCACAATGAAGCCATGTCGGTTTCCGCCGTCTGGGGAAAATCCTTTGCCCACGATGGGAAAAATTTCGGCCACGTCCTCGATCCGCGCACGGGCCGGCCTGTTGCTCACACACTCCTGGCGGCGGTGGTAGTGCCGTCTGCCACGGAAACCGACGCCCTCTCCACCGCGTTGCTGGTGGTCGGAAGCGCGGGGCACGACAAAATTGCCCAGCTTCGGCCCTCGATGCGAACGCTCCTGCTCACCCCGCAAGGCGACCTGTTCCACGCTGAAAGCAAAGGAATTGCGCTTTTAACGCCGGAAAGCGTTGAAAATCCATCCGAAAACGATTAACTTCGTGGCAATGCTGGATGACCGCACATACATGCGCACAGAATATCGGCCTGCCTGGTCGATGACGACGATTCTACTAATCACCGTCTTTGCCTGCTATATCGTCCAAGTAATCCTGTCAGCCGTGCTCGGAGGGGCCAGGGTGGATGCATGGTTTGCGCTCAGCACCGCCGGAATGCGTGCCGGACGAATTTACCAGTTGCTCACTTTTCAATTCATGCATGCCGGCTGGCTTCATCTGCTCGGCAACATGATCGGCTTGTATTTCTTCGGCCGGGCCGTGGAAGAGTCTTTGGGCCGATGGGGTTTGCTCAAACTTTACCTGCTCAGCGGAACCATCGGGGGTTTGCTGCAAATAAGCCTCGCCTTTGCTTTCCGCAACCAGTTCGACGGGGTGGTCGGAGCGTCGGCTGGAGTCTTTGGGTTGATCGCCGCCTTTGCCACCCGTTCGCCCGACCAACCGATCACGATGCTGATCTTTTTTATTCTTCCGGTCACATTTGCCGCCAAAGTTTTCCTCCTCATCGAGGCCGTATTTTCGCTCGCCGGGATGTCTGGCATGTTTCATGATAATGTCGCTCACGCGGCCCACTTGGGCGGCATGATCACGGGTATTTTCTATATTCGCTGGATGAGCAGCATTACGGGGCGCTTCGAGTTTTGGCGTCCTTTCGTCCGAAAGCGGCGACCCGATCCCGAATTAGTCAGCGCCACCCCCGCGCGCGCCTGGCGCAGCCGCCGCCAGCCGGCCGAAGAACTGCCGCCGGCCGAGTTTATCAGCCGCGAGGTGGACCCAATCCTCGAAAAAATTTCGGCGCACGGCATTCATAGTTTGACCGAGCGCGAGCGACAAATCCTGGAAGCGGCCCGCCACAAAATGGCCAAACGTTAAAATCTATCCACCGGCATGATCCCGCGTTATTCCCGGCCCGCCATGCGGGCCATCTGGACCGAGCAGCGCAAGCTCGAAATCTGGCTGCAAATCGAATTGCTGGCCAGCGAAGCCCTGGTCGCCGAAGGCATCGTGCCGGTCCAGGATTTCGCGCAAATGAAAGCCAAAGCGGCCTTCGACCCCGAGCGTTGCAAGGAACTGGAAAAAACCCTCAACCACGACGTTCTCGCCTTCACCACCAATGTCGCGGAAAACATTGGCGCGCCCGCCAGCCGCTGGCTTCATTTTGGATTGACCAGCAGCGATATTGTTGACACCGCTTTTGCCGTGCAAATGGCGCAATCGGCCGATCTCCTCATCGCCGGTGTCAAAACCCTGCGCGAAGTCATTGCCCGCCGGGCGCGCGAGCATCAATTCACGCCCATGATTGGCCGCAGCCATGGCGTCCACGCGGAGCCGACGACCTTCGGGCTGAAAATGGCGTTGATGCATGACGAATTTACCCGCGCCTTGCATCGGCTGGAAGCCGTCCGCCAAACCGTTGCCGTTGGAAAACTTTCTGGCGCGGTCGGGACCAGCGCGCATCTTTCGCCCCGCATCGAAACACAGGTCTGCGAAAAATTGGGCCTGCGGCCCGCGCCCATCGCCACCCAAGTCATTCCCCGCGATTTGCACGCCGAATTCATCGGTGTCCTGGCTTTGATCGGCTCCAGCATCGAGCGCTGGGCCACCGAGTTCCGGCACTTGCAGCGCACCGAAGTTTTGGAGGCCGAAGAATTTTTTGCGGCGGGCCAAAAAGGCTCGAGCGCCATGCCGCACAAGCGCAACCCCATCACCGGCGAGCGCCTGACGGGCCTGGCCCGCGTCCTGCGCGGCAACGCCATCGCCGCCTTGGAAAACGTGGCCCTCTGGCACGAGCGTGACATCAGCCACAGCTCGGTTGAACGCATCATCTTTCCCGACTCCTGCACGCTGTTGGATTACATGCTGGCCACCTTGCAAAAGCTGACCGACGGCCTGCTGGTCTATCCCGAAAACATGAAGCGCAACCTGGCGCTTTCCCTTGGCCTGTGGAATTCCCAAACCGTCCTGCTGGCCTTGATTAAAAAAGGTTTGACTCGCGAAGCAGCCTACGACCTCGTCCAGCGCAACGCCATGCAAACCTGGCAAGCCAAACACGCCGGGAGGGACGACGCCGATTTCCTTCAGCAACTCCAGCGCGATCCCGAGGTAAAAAAGCATTTCGCCGACGGCGAACTGGAAAAACTCTGCTCGCTCGACTTCCATTTCCAGTACGTCACAAGCCGGTTCGACAATGTCTTCGGCCCGCCATCCCCGTGAAAAAAGTTTGGTTGCTGGCCGGTCTTTTGGTTTGGGGCCACACGCTGGCGGCGCAGAGCAACGTCCCGATCCGGCTGGCCGTCGTGGCGGAAACCGGCTCCGCCTTCGAGCCTGACGTGCCGGCAAGCATCCAGGGTTTTATGAGCAAGTTTGGAACGACCTTGGACGCGGCCGATCTATTGAC
>Ga0075522_10003488_pt1 | contig 11462 bp, 11 predicted proteins | sample NGEPerA_FD_74796 | JGI IMG/M metagenome (GOLD analysis project Ga0075522, IMG submission 74796) | Arctic peat soil microbial communities from the Barrow Environmental Observatory site, Barrow, Alaska, USA - NGEE PermafrostL2-A | ecosystem: Environmental > Terrestrial > Soil > Wetlands > Peat ... | reverse complement strand
ACGTCGGAGACCCGCATGCGCCGCTTCATCACTGACGCCAGCCACGAGTTGCGTACGCCGTTGACATCCATTCGCGGATTCGCGGAGCTGTACCGGATGGGCGCCGTCCCAGAGGAATCGGACGTCGACCGTGTGATGACGCGGATCGAGAGCGAGTCGACCCGCATGGGGTTGCTCGTCGACGACCTGCTGCTGCTCGCGCGTCTCGACCAGCAACGGCCGCTCGAACGTGAGCTCGTCGATCTCGAGACGATCGCGTCGGACGCCGTGCACGACGCGCAGGCGGTCGCGCCAGGTCGTGACGTTCAACTGCAGCTCTCGACGCACGAACCGGTACTCGTCGTCGGCGATGACGCGCGGCTGCGTCAAGTCGTCGGAAACCTTGTCACCAATGCGCTCACTCACACGCCGGAATCCGCCGCGGTCACTGTCGGCCTGAGTATCGATGACAGCGAGTCCGAACGATTCGCGGTGCTCGAGGTCGCCGACTCCGGACCTGGACTTAGTCCCAAAGATGCGCAGCGCATCTTCGAGCGTTTCTACCGCGTCGAGGAATCCCGCACCCGTGCGAACGGCGGCAGCGGTCTCGGACTCTCGATCGTGGCGGCACTGACCGCTGCTCACGGCGGCACTACCGACGTCGAGACGAAGTTGGGCGTCGGCTCGCGTTTCCGCATCCGACTGCCGCTCGCCGAAATGTGACTCGTATCCGAACCATCGCGTGCGACGCTTGCACGCCGAGCTGTCGACGCGCCCAACTTCGGCTACGTACTTAGTCCTGTTACGGACGAAGTACTGTCACGTGCGCAGTGCTCGTATTTTGTATCGGTTGTGCTGTCGTGGTCTTCGGTCACTGTCGATCCAGGCGGGTGGGATGAACCACGGCATCGAATTGATCATGGTGATGTCCCAGCCGTCGTGGTGCACGACGTCGTGGTGGTAACTGCACAACAGGCATAGGTTGCAGAGCGCGGTTTCACCTCCGTCGGACCAGTATTTGCAGTGGTGGGCGTCGCACCAGGACGGCGGCCGGTCGCAGCCGGGAAAAGCGCAGCCTTGATCACGAGCGACGAGTGCACGCCGGATCGCTGTGGGGATAACGCGGGTCAATCTTCCGACGTCGAGTGGTTCGCCGTGTGAACCAAGCACGATCGGGATGACATTCGCATCGCATAGCACTCGGCGGGTGGCTTCGATGGAGAACGGGATGCCGGTGTCGAGCATGCCTGGCGCGCAGTCGGTCGCACCGGCCGCTTTCGCTTCGAGGCTTTCCCAGCTCACGGTCAACGCGACGTTTGGCCGCTCCCCACGCACTTGAGGCAGGTCTGGAGTGGCGAGCTGGCATAACTGGACGAACGCGTCGGCGTAGCGGGCGCCGGTCTCGCGCGGGTCGGGGATGCCGTCGACGGCGGGCATAGGTGCGGCGAGCGGGCTGAGCACCGCGATCGCGAGCGCGCCGGCTTCTTTGTCGAGCAGCCCGCGCAGCGCGACGGTGCCGTCGGCACGGGCGGTCAATGACACGAATCGGTTCTGTCGAGCGGCCGCTTCTTGTTCTTCCAGCACGTCGGGAGCGAACCGGTAAGTGATGTTCATCGCGGTGCGGGTCACCGCGCGGCTGCCGTAGTGGCTCGCGGCCTGCAGCAGCAGGTCTTCTACCTCACCGGTCATCGCAGCAGGTACCGACGCAGGCAACGCTTCGATCGCGTTACAGACCGCTGTTGCGGCGCCCATGGTGATCTCCCCGGCGCTAAACGCCGCCGCGGTGGCCGGGCGGCCATCGAGTTGGTGGGCGAGTTGCAGCCGAGCCCGGCCCATCCAACTCGGCACATCCGCCGCCGCCTTTAACCACCCGTGCGTCGTCTTGGCCGCCAACAGCGTGCGCACCAACGATGTTTCGGCCTGCGCGAGGCTCGCGACCTTAGCCGCGTCGAGCCGGTTTGAGACCTTCTCTAGCTCCACGACCAAGTCAGCCAGTTCACGCGTCGGTATCGACCACAGCGGCGCAGCGGCGAACTCATCAAGCGCAGCATTCATCGAAGCAACCGCTTCGGCTGCGGGATGTGCCTGATCGACGTGCAACGAACTCATGCAGCAAACCTACCGACCAGCACTGACACAAACCGCAGTCAACAAGGAACTGTGAACAACGGGGATTGCCTGTGGAAAAAAGGGAAATGCGGGTTTCTTGCCTGCGGAGGTCGCGCGGCTGCGCGTGCATGCGCACCGCACGTACGCAGATACGTGCGCATCACGCGGACGCGCGTGTGCACGCGCGTACACGCGCATGCGGGTACGGGTACGTGTGCATGCGCGTACACGCGCATGCGGGTGCGTGTACGTGCGCGTCACCCCGCGAGCGCATAGGCACGTGCGCGGCACACGCGCGCGAGCCGCGGGCACAACGCGGTCAAACAGCGCGGACAGCCGGAAACCGTTCCGCGAGCTCGGCGCGTGCTGCATCGTCTAACTGCACGCCGGCCGCACCGATGTTTTCCGCGAGATGTTCTCGCGTTCGGGTCCCAGGAATCAGCAGGATGTTCGGCGCCAAGTCCAACAGCCAAGCAAGGGCAAGCTGGGACGGCGTCGCGCCCAGCCGCCGAGCGAGCTCAGCGACGGCCCGACTGCTGAGGATTCCGTTCTGTCCCCCGCGTGGCCAACCGAGTGGGAAGAATGGCACGAACCCGATGCCTCGCGATGTGCACTCGTCCAGCACGTCACGCGAGCGTTGATCGGCGAGATTGAACAAGTTCTGCACGCAAACGATCTCGGTCTGGGCGACCGCCCTTAACAAATGAGATAACGAGATGTTGCTCAGGCCGATGCCGTCGATCAATCCCTCGTCCCGTGCGGTGACGAGCGCGTCGAGCTGAGAGTCGAATCGCGTCCCTGGGGTCGCCGACGGATCCAGCAGCCGAAGGTTCACCGCAGCCAATCGTGAAACGCCGAGCGTTGCAAGGTTGTCTTCGATGCCTGCGCGAAGCTGATCCGGATTGTCGTACGGCAAGACCGCGCCGGTCTCATCGCGCAGCGCGGCCACTTTGCTCACGATCGCCAAGTCACTCGGGTACGGATAAAGCGCTTCTCGGATCAGCTCGTTGACGACGCCAGGCCCGTAGTACTGCGCGGTGTCGATGTGGTTGATCCCGCTGTCGACAGCCGCACGGAGCACCCGCAGCGCCTCGTCGCGCTCGCGTGGCGGCCCGAAGACGTTGTCACCGGCCAACTGCATCGCGCCGTATCCGAGCCGGTCAACCCGCCACCGGCCCAACGCGAACGTGCCTCCGAGTTCCATCCGTCCTCCACGATCAACCGGCAGACCGCTACGTGCGAACCTCATCCACCGTACGTCGAAACCAAATCCCCGCTCACAGAAACGGCGGCGTCGCTGACGAGGAACGCGATGACGTCGGCGATGGCCTCCGGTTCGACCGCGCCGGCCATCACCTGCGGCGGGAGAATCGCCCTATTCTTCGCCGTGGCGATGAGCTGCGGGACGACGGTATTGACCCGGATCCCGTGCGGGCGTAGCTCGACGTCGAGGGTGCGCGTCAGGTGCACCAGCGCGGCCTTGCTCACGCCATAAGCAGCGGCGCCGGCCGTCGGTTCGACGCCGGGCCGGGGCGGCGACGTGCACGATGACCCCGGAGCCCGCCAGCTTCATGTGCCGTGCCACCGCCTGAGTCAGCCACAGCGCAGCACCGAGGTTCACGTCCATCATGCGACCGAGCGTCTGCGGCGTCACGGTGAGTGCGTCGCCAAGCTCGTAGGCCCCAATCGTATTAACGAGGACGTCGGGTGCGCCGATCTCGGCGACAACATGCTCGACGAGCGGGCCTGGGACGGCGGGGTCGGTGGCGTCCGCGACCTCGCGGTGGATGCCGTCAGGGAGTTCCTTCAACCCGGCTTCGGTGCGGTCGACGGCGACGACGGTCAACCCCGCTGCGTGCAGCGCGAGGGCGGTCGCATGACCGATCCCACTGCCCGCACCGGCCACGATCGCGATACGTGCTTTCATGATTACAACCTCCTGACTACCTGCTTGCGCAAGCAAGTAGATGCTACGATGAAAGGCTTGTCAAGCAGGACAAAAAAGGGTTCGGGCGCGAATGTTCAGACACGACACGTTACGCAGGGCGCAGTCGATGCTTGCCCAAGCAAGTAGCCTGGTCAGGTGGCCAAGGTGGTTCCGCTGAGTACGGCAGAAGAGGAATTCTGGCGCGCACTCATGCGCATCGTCCTGTCGTTGCCACGTCGACTCGACAGCGACCTCGTGAAGACGGTCGGCATCACCGCAAACGAATACACGACGCTGATGTGCTTGTCCGAAGCCCCTGGCCGCCAGTTGCGCATGGCCGACTTGGCGAACGCCGCCGCGCTGTCGGCGAGCCGCATGACTCGCCTCGTCGACGACCTCCAGTCGCGCGGGCTCGTGACGAAGCGCACCAGTTCTGAAGATGGTCGAGGCAATGTTGCGAAGCTCACGCCCGCCGGACTCGCCAAGCTGAAGTCGGCGTGGCCCACTCACCTCGCGAGCGTCCGGCGCCTGTTCAATGAAATCGATCCGCACACCGTTGGCACGGCCGCACAGGCGTTGGCGCAGATCGCTGTCCACCTCGAAGACACCCGCTGATCGACCGCGAGCCGCCGACAAGCCCACGGGCTCACGGGGCCACGGGGCCACGAGTCCCTACAGGCCCTTCAGCAGCCGTGACGTGAGCACGATGTCCACGACCTCCCCGACGGTGGAAGTACGTGCCCAGTCACGTTGAAGTTCGCACGCGAGCGACACCCAACTGACCGGCTGCGCACCTGCCTGCACGATGCGCTCCAAGCCAGCACGGTGCGCCTCAACCGACGTCCCGGCAACAGCATCGACGACGGGATACACCTCATAGCCGGCTCGCAAAGCGTCGAGACTCGGAAACGCAAGGCAAACCTCGGTCCAAAGCGCCGTCATGATGAGCTTGCGCCGGCCGGTAGCCTCCACTGCGGCGCGAAACTCGACGTCTTCCCACGCGTTGATCTGAGTGCGGTCGAGTTCGACGCTGTCCGCGAGTACCTCGCGCAACTCAGGAAGCGTCGGCCCCTGGCCGTTGGCAACATTCACCGTCGAGAGCACGATCGGCAGTTGGTACGCCTTCGCGAGGCGGCCCACCGACACGATGTTGCGCAGCAGCAGCTCGTGATCCATCGAATGCACTGCCGCTACCTGCGAAGGTTGATAGTCGATCACCACTAGCGCGGAGTTCTGCGGGGTGAGCAACGCATCGCTCACCGGGTCGCGTATCGGCTCACTCGTCATGTGCGTCTCCTCGGTTCACGGCGCGGGTTCAGGACGCCACAGCTGACGGACTGGCGTAGAGAAACCGTAGACACAAGTTGCTTGCCAAAGCAAGTAGGTGCGTAATAGCTTCGTACCGAAGCCACGGTCAGTAGGGGCCGTGCCCGGTTCTCGAGGAGAGTCCTATGACTGTTGATGGCACCGCTTCGACGCCCGACTACGTGCCCATCCCGCCGTCCTCATTCGGGCCCGCCTTGAACGAGCAGGGCTATCACGTCGGACGAGTGGAGCGGAACCTGTTCTGGGTGACCGATGGCACCTACCAGTCCGCGTTCCTCGCTACCGAGGAGGGTGTCGTCGTGTTCGACGCTCCCCCGACCATCGGCCACAACCTGCGCCGCGCGATCGACGAGATGGCCGCCGCGGAGGGCACCACGAACAAGGTGACGCATCTGGTCTATTCACACCACCACGCAGACCACGCCGGCGCAGCGAACCTGCTCGGCGACGACGTCATCCGTATCGGTCACGAAGACACTCGGCGGTTGCTGCTTCGCGACAACGACCCGACGCGGCCGGCCCCTGAAGTCACGTTCCAGGACAACTACACGCTGAAGGTCGGCGGCGAGCGGGTCGAGCTGTCGTTCCAGGGCCCCAATCACTCGCCTGACAACATCTTCATGCACTTCCCCGACCACGACGCCATGATGCTCGTCGACATCGTCAACTCCGGCTGGGTGCCGATCTTCAACCTCAACCTGAGCGAAGACGTACCCGGCTACATCGACGCGCCGGGCCAGGCGCTGGCGTACCCGTGGAAGCACTACATCGGCGGCCACCTCGGTCGGCTCGGTACGCGCGCCGACGTCGAACTCCACCAGCAATACATCGCCGACATCGTCGAGAGCTCAAAGGACGCACTCGGCAAGGTCGACCCGACCCCGTACTTCGTGAAATACGGACCCAACGTATGGGCGGCGGTCAAGGGATACCTCGGCGCGGTCACCGAACTCGCCACCAAGCCGGTCGTTGCCAAGTACACCGGCGTGCTCGGCTCGGCAGACGTCGAAGAGTTCACCTACAGCACGACCTTCATGATCATGCAGTCGATGCGTCTCGACCTCGGTGCGGGATCGCAGGTGCACCCGTGACCCGGATCGGCGTCATCCTTGGCAGCACTCGCCCCGGGCGACGCGGTGAACCCGTCGCCCGGTGGGTGATGGACCACGCGAAAGAGCGAAAGGACGCCGACTTCGAGCTCATCGACCTGGTCGACTATCCGCTGCCACACCTCGACGAGCCGCTGCCGCCGAGCATGGGGCAGTACCAGAACGAACACACCCGGCAGTGGTCGGCCACCATCAGTCGCTTCGACGGATTCGTGTTCGTCACCCCCGAGTACAACCACGGAACGTCGGGTGTGTTGAAGAACGCCATCGACTTTCTGTACGCGGAGTGGAACAACAAGGCAATGGGCGTGGTCTCCTACGGTGTCGTTGGCGGGGCCAGAGCAGCGGAACATCTGCGCCTGGTCGCCGGCGAACTGCAGATGGCCGACGTCCGCACGAACGTTGCGCTCTCCATGTTCAGCGACTTCGAAAACTTCACCGACCTCAAACCCGCTCCGTATCAGGCCGGCGCCCTCGACACGCTGTTCAGCCAGGTCATTGCCTGGAGCGAGGCGCTGGCGCCACTGCGACAAGCTTCTAAAGCCGCGTAGCCGTCATGGCTTCCGACGCTGAACTGGACGCCGAAGGCAAGCACGAGGAGAAGCACGAGGGCCACGAGAACCGACTCGAGTCGTTCGAACAGTCGGTCGAAGGGTCGTTCGAGGACGTGATCGGGGAGATCGAAGAACTGCCCAGTCGCCGGTGGTGGGCCTTAGGAGTGATCGCACTCGCGCAACTGATGGTGGTGCTCGACGGCACCGTTGTGACCATCGCGTTGCCGTCCGCGCAACGCGCTCTGCATATCTCCAACGCCGATCGGCAATGGGCGATCACCGCGTACACACTCGCGTTCGGTGGCCTGCTCTTGCTAGGTGGAAGGATCGCCGACTACCTAGGCCGCAAACGCATCTTCCTCGTCGGACTACTCGGGTTCGCGGCAGCGTCGGCGCTCGGCGGTGCGGCCCAAAACGGCGCGACACTGTTCGGCGCAAGGGCGATCCAAGGTCTGTTCGCGGCGCTACTTGCACCCGCTGCGTTGTCACTCATCACGGTGACATTCACCGAAGTCAAGGAACGGTCGAGAGCGTTCGCCGTCTACGGCGCTATCTCGGGCGGTGGCGCCGCGATCGGCTTGATCCTGGGCGGCGCGCTGACCGAGTACGCATCGTGGCGCTGGTGCCTGTTCATCAACGTGCCTATCGCGATTGCGGCCTTCATCGCCGGCACGATCCTGGTCACCGAGAGCAAGGCCGAACGCGGGAGTTCCTACGACATTCCTGGCGCTGTGCTCGGCACAGCGGGGCTCGTCGCTCTCGTCTACGGATTCACCGAAGCAGCGAAGTCCGGTGTCGGCTGGCTCTCTGTCGAGGCCATCAGCTACCTCGTCGGCGCCGCCATCTTGCTGGTCGCGTTTGTGCTCGTCGAGTTGCGGTCGAAGAGTCCGCTGTTGCCGATGCGGGTGATCCTCGATCGCAATCGCGGTGGCACGTATCTCGCCTCGCTACTTGTCTTCGCCGGCCTGTTCGCGATGTTCCTGTTCCTGAGTTACTACTTCCAGTACAACTTGCATTACAGCGCCCTCAAGTCGGGCGTTGCATTCCTTCCGTTCAGTGGCGGCATCATCGTCACCTCGGGCCTGGTGTCAGGCATACTGCCGCACACCGGACCCAAACCGCTCATGCTCATCGGCCTCGCGATGGGCACCGCAGGTCTGGTCACCTTCGCCTTCATCACTGACACCAGCAGCTGGGTGACCAGCGTGCTGCCCGGCGAATTACTGATGAGCGTCGGCCTGGCGCTGGTGTTCGTGCCGCTCTCGAGCCTCGCGCTCACCGGCGTAAGTAGCAACGACGCAGGGGTCGCCAGCGCAGTGCTCAACTCCAGCCAACAGATCGGCGGGTCCCTAGGAACCGCGCTGTTGAACACGTTCTACGCGAGTGCGGTCACGTCGTATGTCGTGGCCCATCACCTCTCGCCGTACGCGTTCAATCCACTCGCGGCGATCCACGGCTATCACGTCGCGTTCTGGATCGGGGTCGGCCTGATCGCCGCGGCGTTCGTGGCCATCTTGGTCCTGGTCAATGCACGCAAGGACGCCATCACCCCGCAGCCCGCCACATCACCCGACGCGCAACGACAGGAGAAGTACTGATGAGCAAAGAGCAGCAACTCCAGTTGGATGCCATCTTGCGCCAGGGCGGCCTCGATCAGGCCGGCGAGGTCGCGCCCCTACGGGCTGCGTTCAACGAACTAATGTCACACGTGCCGGTGGCTCCCGACGTCCAGCAGAAGCCCACAACAATCGGCGGTATCGATGGCATCGAGGTCACCATCGACGGCGGCAAATCCGAGAACGTGATCCTCTATTTCCACGGCGGCGTGTACGTCATCGGGACAGCGATTGCGTCCGTCCCGCTCGTCAGCGAGGTCGTGCGACGAGCAGGCGCCAAAGCCATCACCCTCGACTACCGGCTAGCCCCCGAAAACCCTTACCCCGCCGCGATCGACGACGCCCGAGCTGCCTACGAAGCACTGCTAAAGCAAGGCCTTGATCCAGGTCAAATCGCCCTCGCAGGTGAGTCCGCCGGATGCGGGCTAGCGGTGGCCACCCTCCTTGCTTTACGAGAGGCCGGGACGCCGCTGCCGTCCGCCGCGTACTTGATGTCGCCCTACGTCGACCTGACCCTCTCGGGAGAGACGCTGAATCAGAGGGAGGCGCGCGACGCAGTCCTCAATCCGGCCGGGCTTCGTGCCCGCGTACCGGACTACGTCGGCAATGCCGACGCCGCTGACCCACTCATCAGCCCGATCTTCGGCGACCTCAGCGGATTGCCGCCGCTGCTCATCCAGGTGGGCTCGAACGAGATCCTGCTGAGCGACGCGCTCCGGCTTGCTGCACGCGCCGCCCTTGACGACGTCCAGGTCACGCTCGAGGTCACCCCCGGCGTCCCGCATGTGTTTCAAGGTTTTGCAGGTCTACTCGATGAGGCCGGAGCGGCGCTCGACCACGCAGCGGACTTCTTGAACACGCAGTTCGCGCACGCTCCGACCCACGTCTGACGTCAGAGCGTGGCCGACGGGAAGCCGACCGGCGGCTGGTCGACCCCACCTGAACCGCAGCTACTGGCCGCGGTGTTGACTGGAACACATGCCACTAGAAGGTGAGTACGCACCCAACACCGAGGCGTGGGTACGCGACCAGGTCGAACTGTACGAGCGTACCGACGGCGCGCAAGGGAATACCTTTCGCGATACCGGACTGCCTATCGTGATCGTCACCAATCGCGGCGCGGTCAGCGGAAAGCTGCACAAGACGCCGGTGATGCGCGTCGAGCACGACGGCCAGTATGCCGTCGTAGCGTCGCGAGGTGGCGCGCCAAAGCACCCGCGCTGGTACTACAACATCCGGGCGAATCCACACGTCGAACTCCAGGACGGCTCCCGGAAACTTGACATGACCGCACGTGAGATCACCGGCGACGAGCGCGCGCAGTGGTGGGATCGCGCAGTCGCGGCGTACCCGCCGTACGCCGAATACCAGCGCAAGACCGAGCGGGTCATTCCAGTGTTTGTGCTCGAGCCGCAATGACGACGACAACACTGCGCACCAAGGACGGCCGCCAGCGAGAGCCTGGTCGGCCCGCACTAGCGATTCTCGCTCAGTGCGCAAGGAACCCGAGGAGGTCTTGCCGAGTAAGGATGCCGGCCGGCTTTCCATCGATCAGCACGACCGCGGCGTCCGCCGTTTCAAGAGCAGTCATGGCGGCGGCCACCGGCTCGCCACCACCGATCATCGGTAGTGGTGCAGAGATGTGCTTCTCGAGCGCGTCGGACAGCGCGGCGCGCCCGGAGAACAACGCATCGAGCAGATCGCGCTCGACAACCGAACCAATGACCTCAGCCGACATGACGGGCGGTTCGGCGCGCACGACCGGCACCTGCGAGACGCCGTACTCGCGCAACACGTCGATCGCCTCGCGCACGGTCTCCGTCGGATGCAAGTGCACCATCTCTGGCAGCCGGGTTCCCTTGCGCTTCAGCACATCGGCAACGGTGGTCGAACTCGAGCCTGCCAAGAAGCCGTAGTCGGCCATCCACTCGTCGTTGAAGATTTTCGACAAGTAGCCACGCCCTGAGTCGGGCAACAACACCACCACGACGTCGCTCGGCGAGAGCGAGGCAGCAACCTGCGCGGCCGCCACCACCGCCATGCCACTCGACCCACCGACGAGGATCCCCTCGTCGCGGGCCAGCCGACGCGTCATGAGGAAGGAATCCTTGTCAGAGACGGCGATGATTTCGTCGCAGATGGTGCGGTCGTAGGTGGTCGGCCAGAAGTCCTCGCCTACGCCCTCGACGAGATACGGCCGCCCGGTCCCACCGGAATAGACCGAGCCTTCAGGGTCGGCTCCGACGATGCGAACCGCGCCCTCAGAGACCTCTTTCAGAAAGCGTCCGGTGCCGCTGATCGTGCCGCCGGTGCCGATGCCGGCGACAAAGCAGGTGATTTGCCCGTCGGTCTGACCCCACAGCTCGGGCCCCGTGGTCTCGTAGTGCGAGCGAGGGTTGTCAGGGTTGCTGTACTGATCCGGCTTCCAGGCGCCGTCGATCTCGCGCACCAACCGGTCCGACACGGAGTAATACGACTCGGGATCCTCAGGCGCCACGGCCGTCGGGCACACCACGACCTGCGCGCCATAACCCTTGAGAACGTTGATTTTTTCAGCGCTCATCTTGTCGGGCATCACGAACACGCACTTGTAACCCTTGCGTGCCGCAACGATGGCAAGACCGACACCAGTGTTACCCGAGGTCGGTTCGACGATCGTGCCGCCGGGCTTCAGCGCACCCGTTGCTTCGGCAGTCTCGACCATCCGCACCGCGATGCGGTCTTTCACCGAGCCGCCAGGATTCAGCTGCTCGAGCTTCGCCAGTAACTGGGCACCGCCGGGCACCGCGATCCTCGATAACCGGACCAGCGGGGTGTCGCCGATGAGATCGAGCAAGCTGTC
>Ga0075522_10003486_pt1 | contig 11465 bp, 9 predicted proteins | sample NGEPerA_FD_74796 | JGI IMG/M metagenome (GOLD analysis project Ga0075522, IMG submission 74796) | Arctic peat soil microbial communities from the Barrow Environmental Observatory site, Barrow, Alaska, USA - NGEE PermafrostL2-A | ecosystem: Environmental > Terrestrial > Soil > Wetlands > Peat ... | reverse complement strand
CGCTTGCGGACCACGCCGACGATGTGGCCGTCGAGGCGATAGACACAGCCGGCCCCATCGCAACGCAACCGGCCATCTTCGCTGTCGCCATGCTTCGGCCACGCCGCCCCCAGCGAGGCGGCGGCGCGCTGCGTCCAATTATCCTCGGTCCAGGTGCCGCCGCGCGCGTGCGAGGGCATGTAGCCGCCAGCGGCGGAACGAACCGCAACCAGCTTGGCATCGTTGGAGATCAGGATGTCCGGGGGCGCCACGAACAACAACGTGGCATAGCCCGCCGCCATCGGCACCAGGCCGAGAAGGCGCCAGCGCCGCTGCCAGACGCACAGCCACAAGCCGCCGACGGCGAGCAGCACCAGTCCCTCGGGCGGCATGCTCGGCACCCGCAGCACCGCGCCGGGCAGCGCCGTCACGCCGTGCGCGATCACCGCGACCATGTCGATGCCCCACCCCATCGGTGTCAGCGCCACCGTCTCGAAATGGAATGGCATCAGCAGGCACGACAGCACCGCCCAGGGCATGATCCAGAAGCCGGTGATCGGCACCGCGACGATGTTCGCCGCCACCGAGTACAGCGGGAAACGGTTGAAGTGATAGATTGTGAACGGCATGGTCGCGACCGTCGTCACCACCGTCGTCAGCGCGATGCCGAAGAGATAAAGCGCGAAGCGGCGGGCGCGGCCGGCGCCGATATGCCATGCTGAGAGGCGCGGCCGCAGCGCCTCATAGCTGGCGACCAGCCCCGCGACCGCCGCGAACGACATCTGGAAACTGGGGCCTGTCGTGCTTTCGGGCGCCAGCAGCATGATCGCGATCGCGGCATAGGCCAGCGTGCGCGCGGACAGCGTGACACGATCCAGCATAATGCCGAGCAGCATCAGCCCGCACATGACGAAGGCGCGGCGCGACGAGACGGTTGCATCCGATAGCAGCAAATAGAAGAGGGTGACGAGAAACGCGCCGGCCGCCGCGCATTTCTTGGTGGAATAGCGCAACGCCACGAACGGAATCAGCGCCAGCGCCGCGCGCAGGGCGAAGAACACGATACCCGCCACCATGCCCATATGAAGGCCGGCGATGACCAGGATATGCGCAAGCCCGGCGTCGCGGAACGCACCGGCATCCTGAGGTGGAATGGCGTGGGTCTCGCCCGTGATCAGTGCCGCCGCGATGGCGCCGGTGGGACCCGGCAACGCGGCGTGAATGCGGCCGGCGACTTGGGTCCGGGTCGCTTCGATGATCGCCCAAAGCCGGCTCGGCCCCGAGTCGTCGGGCGCCGCGATCGGCGTCGGCGCGCCAAGGGCGAAGCCCACCGCGCCAAGCCGGTCGAACCAGGCGCGGCGCTGAAAATCATAGGCGCCCGGCATCGCCGGGCCTGGCGGCGGCATCAGAATGGCGCGCACCTCGATCCACGCGCCCGGCACCAAACCGACTGAATCATGGCGCAGCCGCACCCGGACCCGCGCCGGCATGTCGCGCGGATCAAGCCGCTCGATGCGGCCCGGCGCGATCAGGAGGCGCGTGCCCTCCGGCAACGGATCGACCGCCACGAGCCGGCCTTGAATGGTCACCGGCCCCAGGCGATGCCGCAGCACCGGCGCCGCCACCAGCCAGGTCTGAAACTGCGCCAGCCCGAAGCCGAGCGATAGCGCCAGCAATACAGCGGCGGGAACCAGTCCCGTGGTGAACCGCACCCGCCACAACGCCAGCGCGCCGGCCGCGATGGCCACGGTGATGCCCACCGGCGCCGGCCACAGCGGCGGCTCGGCCGTGAGCCAGAAATAAATCCCGATGCCGGCCCCGATGAATCCCGGGAGCCATAGGGCCCAGCGTCCGCGCTCGGCCGCCAGATTATCGCCAAACCACCGCGCCAAGCCCCAGGGCACACGCCACCATCGCGCCGGCGGGTGCGCGGCGGCGCCGCCCGATACCGGGACGTTGGCGGATGACATGCGATGACTCTACGCGAATTTACTTATGTGCTAAAGAGCGGCCATGACCGTCACCGTCCGCTTCGCGCCCTCGCCCACGGGGTTCCTTCATATCGGCGGCGCCCGCACCGCGTTGTTCAACTGGCTCTATGCCAAGCATGTCGGCGGGCAGTTCCGCCTGCGCATCGAGGATACCGACCGCGCCCGCTCCACCGTCGAAGCGGTCGAGGCGATCGTCAACGGCCTCAACTGGCTCGGCCTCGATTGGGATGGCGACATCGTCCATCAGTCCGACCGGCTGGAACGGCACGCCGAAGCGGCGCGGCTAATGCTGGCATCGGGCAGCGCCTATCAGGCCTATGAGTCGCCGACCGAACTCGCGGCGATGCGCGACCAGGCCAAGGCGGCGGGCCGCTCCATCCGCTATGAGGGGGTGTGGCGCGACCGCGATCCGCGCGATGCGCCGCCCGATATCGCGCCGGTGATCCGCCTCAAGGCGCCGCGCGATGGCGCCACCACGATCCGCGATCATGTCCAGGGCGAGGTCACGGTCGCGAACCAACAGCTCGACGATCTCATCATCCTGCGCGCCGACGGCACGCCGACCTATAACCTGTCGGTGGTGGTCGACGATCACGACATGGCGATCAGCCATGTGATTCGTGGCGACGATCATTTCACCAACGCCTTCCGCCAGACCCAGATCTATCGCGCACTGAGCTGGGACGTGCCGGAATTCGCCCATGTGCCGCTGATCCACGGGCCGGACGGGGCGAAGCTATCAAAGCGGCACGGCGCGCTCGGCGTCGAGGCCTATCGCGACATGGGCTATCTGCCCGAAGCGCTGCGCAACTATCTGGTGCGCCTCGGCTGGAGCCACGGCGACGACGAAATCATCTCGACCGAACAAGCCATTGCCTGGTTCGACATTGACGGCATCGGCAAGTCGCCCGCCCGGTTCGATTTCGCCAAGCTCGCCAACGTCAATGGCCACTATATCCGCGAGGCCGCCGACGAACGGTTGCTGTCCCTGATGCTGCCTGCCCTCGATTTGGACCCGACCGATCCGCTGGCAGCGCGCCTCCGGGCAGCCCTTCCAGATATCAAGTCTCGCGCAAGAACTATCGAAGAACTAGCTGTAAATGCACGATTTTATATTACATCACGTCCAATTACCATCGACGCCAAGGCGGACAAGTTGCTCGACCCGGCGGCGCGGGCATTGCTGGGCGAATTGGCCGGATCGCTGGGCGCGGCCGAATGGCGCGACACCGTGCTTGAAGATGCGACCCGCCATTTCGCCGAGCAGAAAGGTCTGAAGCTCGGTGTCGTGGCGCAACCGCTGCGCATCGCGCTGACGGGATCGACCAATTCGCCGCCTTTGTTTTCGGTGATGGCGGTTCTCGGCCGCGAGGAATCCCTGGGCCGTATCGAGGATGCCCTCGAGCGGTGAAAGGGAATTTGATTCGTTCTTTCAACCGGCTTATGCTTCGTTTGTTGCAGCGCAGCATGCGCCATTCCGGGCTATATCGAGGAGTGTTGTCATGAGCTTGGCCGAAACAAAAAACACCACCAAAGCCGCCGCCAAGGAAACCGCGACCATCACCATCAATTCGACCGGAAAATCGGCGACCTTCCCGATCCTGTCCGGCACCGTCGGACCCCAGGTGATCGACATCCGCAAACTCTATGGCGAGCTCGACATGTTCACCTTCGATCCGGGCTATACCTCGACCGGCAGCTGCAATTCCAAGATCACCTACATCGACGGCGACAAGGGCGAATTGCTCTATCGCGGCTATCCGATCGAACAGCTTGCCGAGCATAGCGACTTCATGGAGGTCGCCTATCTGCTGCTTAACGGCGAGCTGCCGGACGGCAACGAGAAGAAGAAATTCGTGCGCGATATCACGCTGCACACCATGGTGCATGAACAGCTGGCGAGCTTTCTGCGCGGTTTTCGCCGCGATGCCCATCCGATGGCGGTGATGTGCGGCGTGGTTGGCGCGCTATCGGCATTTTATCACGATTCGACCGACATCAACGATCCGCGCCAGCGCATGATCGCGAGCTATCGCCTGATCGCCAAGATGCCGACCATCGCCGCCATGGCCTATAAATATTCGACCGGCCAGCCCCTGGTCTATCCCCAGAACAAGCTTGGCTATGCCGAGAATTTCCTGCGCATGACCTTCTCCGTGCCGTGCGAGGAATATGTCACCAATCCGGTGCTGGCGAAGGCGATGGACAAGATCTTCATCCTCCACGCCGACCACGAGCAGAACGCCTCGACCTCGACGGTGCGGCTCGCCGGCTCGTCGGGCGCCAATCCCTTCGCCTGTATCGCCGCCGGCATCGCCTCGCTCTGGGGCCCCGCGCATGGCGGCGCCAACGAGGCGGTGCTGAAGATGCTGAACGAGATCGGCACCAAGGACCGTATCCCCGAATTCATCGAGCGCGCCAAGGACAAGAACGATAATTTCCGGCTCTCGGGCTTCGGCCATCGCGTCTACAAGAATTTCGACCCGCGCGCGACGGTGCTGCGGGCGACGTGTCACGAGGTGCTGGACCAGCTTGGCGACGCGCGGGACGAGCCGTTGCTCGAGCTCGCGATGGAGCTGGAGCATATCGCCCTCTCGGACGAGTATTTCATCGAGCGCAAGCTTTATCCCAACGTCGATTTCTATTCGGGCATCATCCTCAAGGCGATGGGCTTCCCGACCTCGATGTTCACCGTGCTGTTCGCCATCGCCCGCACCGTGGGCTGGGTCGCGCAATGGAACGAGATGATCGAGGATCCCGACCAGAAGATCGGCCGCCCGCGCCAGCTGTTCTCCGGCGCGACGCGGCGCAACTACCCGGCTAAGTAGCGCGAACCGGCTGGACACGGGGCGCCGGCCTCGATGCCGGCCGCCACGGGCCGAGGGCGGCGGCGATCGCGGTGATGCCGCCATAGGCAATCGATGCGGCCGCCACGGCAACGAATAGCGTCGGCAGGCCGAGGCCAAATCGCGCCACGATCAGCCAGCCGCCCAGCCCCGCGATCAGCAGCCGCGCCAGCCCACCCAATACCGGCCAAAACACGCGGCCCGCACCCTGCCCGCAGAAATACAGCATCATGCCCAGGCCGAGCAGCCCGTAGAACGGCGCGACGGTGCGGAAATAGAGCGTGCCGGTGGCAAGCACCGCAGGGTCTTCGCTGAACAGGCCAAGCCAAGCGTGCGGCACCGCGAAAGCCGCGATGCCGATCGCTTCGGTGACGGCGGCCGCCAGCAAGGCGCCGATCCAGGCGATGCGCCTAGCGCGGGCGTAGTCGCCATGGCCGATGTGCAGCCCGACCATGGTGAGGCCAGCGGTGCCGAGACCGAATACCAGCGGGATCAGGAGATAATCGAGGCGCGACGCGATGCCATAGCCCGCCACCGCGTCGGCGCCGAGGCGTCCAACCAGGCCGGTCACGATGGCGACGGTCAGATTCATCTGTACCGTGCTGATCGCCGAGAGGCCGCCGACCCGAAGAATGTCACGCATCAGCCCCCACCGGATCAGGCGCGGATCGAGTGGCAGGCGCAACACGCCGCGCCCCATGCGCAGATAGACGGTCAGAGCCACGGTGGCGACGATGTAGTAGACGATGACCGCGACGCCCGCGCCGGCAACGCCCATGCGCGGCAGCGGCCCCCAGCCGAAGATCAGCGACGGCGACAGCGGCACGATGATGATTGCGCCGATCAGCGTCACCAGCGCCGGCACGATGACATTGCCCGCCCCCCGCAAGGCCGCCGCCAGCAGACTGGTAAGCCAGATCAGGATCGAGCCCGCGAACACGACATTGCCATAGCCCAGCGCCGCCGCGAGCACGCCGCCATTGCCGCCCATTGCGCGGAACAGTGCCGGACCGCCCCACCATTCCGCGGCGGTGAAGATGAGGCCGAAGACCACCGCGACAAGCACGGCGTGCAGCACCAGCGCATCGGCATCGGCCTTGCGGCCGGCGCCGAGGGCGCGCGCGATCGCCGACGACACGCCGCCACCGATCCCGCCGTTCGACATCATCTGCATCAGCATCAGCGCGGGAAACACCAGCGCGACGCCGGCCAGGGCGTCGGTGCCGAGATTGCTGACGAAATAGGTCTCGGCGACGCCGACGCCGGTCTGCACCATCAGCACCACGACGGTCGGCGCGGCGAGGCTCAGCAAGGTCGGCAGGATCGGCCCGGTGAGCAGGCGTTTTTGACGGTCGGTCATGTGTGTATCTACACTCTTTTCATCAAAAAAATCAGGCGGCGCGCGCCAGCAATTCGGCGAGGCGCAATTCCTTCAGCTTCGGCCCCACGCTGGCCTGCGCGGCGCGCCAATACGGCAGGGTCGCCTGCGCCGCTGCCCGGCCTTTCGGCGTGATGGTGACGACGTGCACGCGGGCATCAGCCTCACCGGACGATTTTACCCAGCCCTTTTTCTCGAGCAGCTTCAAATTCCGGGTCAGCGTCGTGCGCTCCACCCCCAGCCGCCGCGCCAGGCGTCCAACCGGCGTGGCGCCGCCGCCCGCCAGGACCGCCAAAGTCGAGAATTGCGTGCCCCGCAATCCGGTGCCGCGCATATGGTGCTGATAATGCTGGGTCAAGGCACGGGCCGCGCGGCGAACACCGGCGCAGACACAGCCGGCACATTCCAGGAATTCGTCATCCTTGCTCATGTACGTGTATATACACTTTTATTGCCAAACTAACAAGGGGAGCGCAATCTTCGCCATGGTTCGATCCGCCACGATCCGATGATGCCGGCCGTGCTGCTGGGCGGCATCGGCAGCGTCGCGGTCGCGCTGTTATGGATGACGCTGTTTCCGGCGCTCCGCCGGGTAGAGCGGCTGGAATAGCCGGAAATTGCGCGCTTGAGTTCGGCGCCGCCGCCATGGCAAAACCCTAATATCATTTACGGGCGGGCCGGCCGTCGAGAGCCCGCGCCGAATTCGTGAGGAGAAACAGCCACCATGAAGTTCGGGATTGCCTTTCAATTGTCCGTGCCGCGCCCCTGGACGGGCGAGAGCGAGCGCACCGTCTTCATGAACGCGCTGGAGCAGGTCAAGGTCGCCGAAGAACTCGGCTTCGAGTATGTCTGGGCGACCGAGCATCATTTCCTCGAGGAATATTCGCACAGCTCGTCGCCGGAGATTTTTCTGACGGCGGCGGCGATGCTGACCAAGAAGATCCGCATCGGCCACGCCATCGTGGTGTGCGTGCCGCAATATGCGAGCCCGATCCGCATCGCCGAGCGCACCGCGACCATGGACATCTTCTCCGGGGGCCGGCTTGAAGTCGGCACCGGCCGCTCGGCAACGTGGACCGAACTCGGCGGGTTCGGCGCCGACCCCGACCTGACCAAGAAAAGCTGGGATGAATATGTCCATGTCATCCCGAAAATGTGGATGCAGGAGCGCTTCTCCTATCAGGGCCAGTTCTTCTCGATGCCGGAGCGCGCGATCCTGCCGAAGCCCTATCAGAAGCCGCATCCGCCGATGTGGGTCGCGGTGTCCAGCGCCGGCACGGAACTCGACGCCGCCGAGCGCGGCATGGGCAGTCTCGGCATTTCCTTCGCGCCAATGTCGGTCCAGGACCAGGTTCTGAAACGCTATCGCAAGACGATTCAGAATTGCGAGCCGGTCGGCGCCTTCGTCAATGACAAGGTCGCGACCATCAATTTCCTCTACTGCCACGAAGACGACAAAATCGCACAACAGGTCGGCGGCGGCATCACCAGCATGTTCCAGCCGCTGGCGGTTCAGTTCATGCACAATCCCGAAGCGCTGCCGTCGAAGCCGGGCGCGCATGGCGGCTTGCTCTCGCAGCTCCGCGCGCAGCTCGCCGGCAATCCGCGCGAGGGCATGGCCATCGGCGACCCGCACCACATCGTGCGCGAATTGAAGAAATGGGAGGGAATGGGCGTCGACATCGTCAATTTCATGCTGAATTGCGTCGAGGTCGTATCGCACGAACAAGTGGTGGCGAGCCTTCGTTTGTTCGCGAAGGAAGTGATGCCGCATTTCCAGAAAACCCAAGCCCAGGCGGCGGAGTAGATCATATGCCGATGCATCGTTATGGAACCGGCGACGTCAAAGCCTGGCTCGCCACCGCGCCATCCATCAAGACGCTGAAGCCCGAAGCGTGGACTCTCAAGGGCGTGCGCACCATGGAAGCGCGCTGCGAAATCGAGACCGCGCCGGGCGATCTTCTCGTGCCGCCGTCGCTGCGGCCATGCATGCCCGCCTATTGCTCGATCGTGGTGAGCCGCATCCCCGACAGCCCGGTCGGGCCGTTCGGCCTCGCCGAGGTGCGCGTCGCCGCCCGCGTCGGGCCGCGCCCGACTTTCTTCCTCCTGCAGGCGTTCTGCGACAATGACGCCGCGCGCAAAGAACTGGCCTCGCGCTGGGGCTATAATGTTTCCGCTGGCGAGGTCGCGATCCGCAACGAGCATTATCGCGCGCTCGGCACGGTGAAAGCCGGCGGCAAGCAGGTGATGGAATTTCTGCTGAGCGAGCGGGAGCCGTTGCCTGGCACGCGCTTCAACCAATTGCCAACGGTCAATCTGTGCACGTTCGACGGCAAGCCGATCCTGGCGGGCCTGTCGATCGAGAGTAATTTTTCCGACAATGACAAGGGCAACCAGCACATCACCCTCGACACCGCGGCCTGGCACGCGCCGGGGCTAAAACTCCTCAATCCCACCGCCGCCACGGTGGGCGTGACCGATTGGACGCTGGGCCATATCGAGTTCACCGTCGACGCCGCGCAACCAGCGGAAAAAACCATGGCGTTCGTGGACTGAGGACCCGCCGCCGCAACAGCAGCCTGCGTGCTTCGAGACGCGCCCTCCGGGCGCTCCTCAGCATGAGGTTGTAGGGTTGGGTGGCATAAAGAAATGCCTTCATCCTGAGGAGGCGCGAAGCGCCGTCTCGAAGGACGCACGGTCCTCTATCCAGCGGGAAACAGCATGTTCGAATCTTTTCAACGCCACCGCATCGACACCGGCGAGGTCACGATCAACTGCGTCGTGGGCGGCTCCGGGCCGCCGGTGCTGCTGTTGCACGGCAATCCGCAATGTCTCGCGATGTGGGCGCGGACCGCGCCGATCCTCGCCGATAAATATACGGTCGTGTGCGCCGATTTGCGCGGCTATGGCGATTCTGGCAAACCGCCCTGCCTGGCCGATAAATCCAACTACGCCTTCCGCGCCCTGGCGGCGGATCAGGTCGCGGTCATGAAGCAGCTCGGCTTCGAGACCTTTCATGTCATCGGCCACGATCGCGGCGGCCGCACCGCGCACCGCATGGCGCTCGATCATCCCGACGCGGTACGCTCGCTCGCCGTGCTCGACATTGTGCCGACCCATAAGCTCGTGACGCAGCCGCGGCGCGAGGTCGTCAGCGCCTATTGGCATTGGCAATTCCTGGCGCTTCCCGCACCGTTTCCGGAAACGCTGATCGGCGCCGACCCGGATTATTTCTATGGCACCGCGATGAGCGGCTTCGGCAATATAAGGCTCGACAGTTTTGACCCGGAGATGATGGCGGAATATCGCCGCTGCTGGCGCGATCCGGCGATGATCCACGGCTCCTGTTCCGATTATCGCGCCGCCGCGACCATCGACATCGAGCATGACAGCGCCGACCTGGGGCGAAAAATCGCCTGCCCCAGCCTCGTCTGCTGGGGTGAGAAGGGCCCGATGGCACGCTATTACGACATTGCCGCCGAATGGCGCGAGCGCTGCGCCGATGTGCGCACCGCCTCGTTACCTGGCAGCCATTTCTTCATCGACCAGTTTCCGCGCGAGACGGCAAAAATCCTGCTCGATTTTCTTGGCGCGTAGAAAAATATTGAACCGCCACGACGCGACACCAAGAAGAAAAACACCGTCCCGGCGTGATCCCCCGGTCAAGCCGGGGGAGGGACCCATGGCGAAGCGGCACGATGGACCCCGGCTTTCGCCGGGGCGACGATTTCAAATGTACCCTTGGTGCCTTGGCGTCTTGGTGGTTAATAAAATTTATCTCACCCCCGCTGGATGATCTCGATCTTGTAGCCGTCGGGATCTTCGACGAAGGCGATGACGGTGGTGCCGTGCTGAAGCGGACCGGGCTTGCGCGGAATTTTGACGCCCTCCTTGGCGAGACTGTCGCAGAGGGCGTAGGCGTCCTTCACGCCGACCGCCAGATGCCCGAAGCCGCTGCCGATCGCGTATGGCCCCTTCTGGTCCCAATTATAGGTCAGCTCGACCACCGCGTTGGCATCCTCGTCGCCATAGCCGACGAAGGCCAGCGTGTAGCGGCCGGGCGGCACCTCGCGCTTGCGCAGCAGTTTCATGCCCATCAGCCGGGTATAGAAATCGATCGATTTGTCGAGATCGAAAACGCGGATCATGGTGTGCAGCAGCTTCGCGCCGCCGGGATTTACCTCTTCCATTACTTCCTCCTCAAGACGATCGTGCCGCCAGTATCTGCTTTGCCGCGCGCCGGCTCGGCGGCTCGCCGCCACGCCCCAGCAGGTCGAGCGCCACATCGTAGGCCGCGAGTTGTGCCGTCCGCGCCGCCTTGTCGCCGATGAGACGCGTCACCGTATCGGCGATCCGCGCCGCGTTGCAATCATATTGGATCAGCTCGGGAATGGCGAACCGATCCAGCAGCAGGTTCACCAGGTTGGCATAGCGGATTTTGATCATGTGCCGCGCCACCGCATGGGTCAGCGGATGGATGCGATAGGCGATCACCGCCGGCAGCCGCGCCACCGCCAGCTCCAGCGCCACCGTACCCGACGCCGCCAGCGCCAGATCGCTCGCCGCGAAGGCGTTGAATTTTTCCGCCTCGCCCGCGACGATGATCGGCGCAATCGGCCAATTCGCCGTCAGCGTTCGCACCCGCTCCGCGACATGGCCGAGAGTCGGAATGACGATGCGCAGTGTCGGATGGCTCGGCGCCAGCAGCGCCACCGCGGCGCCGAAAATCGGCAACAGGCGATTGACCTCGCCGCGCCGGCTGCCGGGCAGCACCGTCAGCAATGGCGTCTCCGGCGCGATGTCGTGGCGGGCGCGAAAGCCCGGCCCGTCGCCGCGATCGGCGCCGCTCTCGATCACCGGGTGGCCGACGAAGGTGCAGGCGAGGCCCACCTTCTCGAAATAGGGCGGCTCGAACGGCAGCAGGGCCAGGAGATGATCGTACCAGCGCGCGATCTCGCGCGCGCGATGCGGCCGCCACGCCCACACCATCGGCGCCACCATGTGGATCAGCGTGACCCGGCTGCCGGCCGCGCGCAGCCGCCGCGCCACCCGCCAGGTAAAGCCCGAACTGTCGATAGTGACGACGATGTCGGGCCGGCGCGCGGCGATGTCGGCCACCGTCTCCGTGATCCGCGCCAGAATGCGGCGGGCATGGGGCAGCACCTCGATGAACCCCATCACCGCCAATTCATGCATCGGGATCAGCGAGCGCAGCCCCTCTTCCGCCATGCGCTCGCCGCCGATGCCGGCGAAGCGCACCGCGCCGCCGGT
>Ga0075522_10003485_pt1 | contig 11466 bp, 11 predicted proteins | sample NGEPerA_FD_74796 | JGI IMG/M metagenome (GOLD analysis project Ga0075522, IMG submission 74796) | Arctic peat soil microbial communities from the Barrow Environmental Observatory site, Barrow, Alaska, USA - NGEE PermafrostL2-A | ecosystem: Environmental > Terrestrial > Soil > Wetlands > Peat ... | reverse complement strand
GCCACCAGTTAAGTCACGAGCACGTCTTGTCGCGTCGATTCGGTGTGAATTCGGACTTCCCCGTCTTTATATCGGGTCCGCGACTCTCGGTGAGGTGGAGAGTCGCCAGATGGGGGGACTTCGTGGTTAGCCGTCGTCGCGAAGCGACCCTGATGTAAGCGTTGCCGGTGGTCCCGGTGGTGGCCGAGGCATCAGTCGATGTCGGTTGCCACCGGCAAGGCGATGAGCCACGGACTGTCGATGGCGAGGCCCAATTCGAAGGCCCGAATCGAGCCCTCCTCTCGAAGCGACACGCCGATGTCATCGAGACCTTCTAAGAGCGCAGTTCGTTCCGCGGCATCCATCTCGAACGAGAAGTTCGTACCCGTCGGTGAGGTGATCGTCTGGGTGACCAGATCAACCACTGCTTGGGACGCACCGTCGGCATCGATGACGTCGCGCTCGAGCTGGTCCTGGTCGTCGGCGACGAGCACCACGGGGAGCAAGCCGTTTTTCAGGCAGTTGTCGCGGTAGATGTCGGCGAAGCTCCGGGCCACGATCACCTTGATTCCTACGGCGAGCATCGCCCAGACGGCGGACTCGCGAGAGCTGCCGCAGCCGAAGTTCCGACCGGCGACGAGAACTTCCGCTTTGGCGAACTGCGCCCTGTTGAGTGGAAAAGAAGGATCGAGTGAGCCATCAGCGAGTCGCTTCCGTCGAGCGAAGAGCAGCTCGGCGAAGTCCGGCTCGAGACTCCGGTGAACCGGGGTGATCTCGTCGGTGTTCACGTCGTCAGCGAGGTACGCGACGGCCACTCCGCTGACGGTTTGAAATGGCTGCACGCTCAGCCCCGGTCGAGAAAGTCGCGGACGTCGACGATCTCGCCGGCGACAGCGGCAGCCGCAGCAGTTGCCGGACTCGCAAGATGTGTTCGCACTCCGGCACCTTGTCGGTTCTCGAAGTTGCGATTGGTCGTGGAGATGCAGCGCTCGCCGGGCTCTCCGTGATCCCCATTGCCCGCGGCGCACATCGAGCAACCCGACTCACCCCACACAAAGCCCGCGTCGGTGAAAACCACGTCGAGTCCGAGTGCTTCTGCCTGGCGCTTGACGAGTGAGGAGCCGGGCACGACGAGGCCGATCACGCCAGCTGCAATTCGCCGACCGGCGATGACCTCCGCGGCCACCTTCAGGTCGCTCAGCCGGGCGTTGGTGCACGAGCCGATGAAGACGCGCTGGATAGGCAGGCCGACGAGTGGGGTGCCGACCGCGAGGTCCATGTACTCGAGGGCGCGCTCCGTCCGGTCGCGTCGTTCGGGCGCGAGCGTGTCGGGGTCGGGAACCGTGCCGGTCACCGGCAGCGCCTGGCTGGGGTCGGTGCCCCACGTTACGTAGGGCTCGAGCCCGTCGCAGTCGATGGTTACCTCGCGGTCAAAGCGTGCATCGGCATCGCTTCGCATCGACTTCCATGCCTCGAGAGCCAGCTCGAGATCCCTGCCGGAAGGCGCGTACGGCCGTCCCTCGAGCCAGGAGAACGTCTTCTCGTCCGCGGCGATGAGACCGCTACGCGCGCCCATCTCGATCGAGAGATTGCAAAGCGTGAGTCTGCCCTCGATCTCCAAGTCGTCGATTGCTGGACCCGCGAACTCGATGATGTGGCCCTGCGCGCCGGCGACGCCAATCTCGGCCAGCACCCGAAGCGCGACGTCTTTGCCGCCGACTAGGCGGGAGAGTCGCCCTCCCAACAGGACGCGGAGCGACCTCGGCTTGGTGACCGCGATCGTCTGGGTCGAGAGCACGTGCTCGAGCTCGCTCGTGCCGCAGGCGAAGGCGAGTGCTCCGAGCCCACCAACCGTGCTCGCATGGCTGTCGGGGCAGGCGTAGGTCATTCCCGGGAGGATGAGACCGATCTCTGGTCCAACGACGTGGGAGATGCCCTGGAAGGGGTCGTCCAGATCGAAGAGTCGGATGCCGAAGCGACTCGTTCCCGCGCGCATCGCCCGGATGAAGTCGACGCCGTCCGGATTTGACTGGTCGTCTCTGCCGACAGCGCTCGAGACGGTGTGGTCAAGGACGCCGAATGTGAGCTCGGGCCGTCGGACCTTTCGACCCGCTGCGGTCATCTTGCGGAAGGCCTCGGGTGCATGGAGTTCATGCAGGAGGTGGCGGTCGATGTAGATCAGGTCCTTGCCATCGATGCGCCGGCCGACGCGATGTGTCGACCAGATCTTGTCGATGAGGGTTTCCGGCATCGCTCAGACCCTACCGCCCGCCGCCTCGCGGTTCTTCGGTGCGCAAAGCGATATGTACAGGCCCCGAGGCAAGCGTCGAGCCCTGCATCTGCGCGGACCGATAGCCGCTAGTTGATGGGGGAGTGCGTCGATCGTCACGCGGTCGTTCCCCAGTGCTCGGAATCGCCTCAGCGTCGGGAGGAACGGGTCCTGCGGTGTCGTCACCGTGTCCTGTCGCAGAGGTGCAACTCGAAAGTCGGGCGACAGCTACTGAGAGCCCGGAGACAGTATCACTGAAGGTGTATAATCGGTGTATGGCACGCACAAATATCGATCTCGACGACGTCGCTTGCCGCGCGGTGATGGAGCGTTACCGCCTGTCGACGAAGCGGGAAGCCGTAAATTTCGCCCTTCGAGCGATCGCGGCTGAACCGTTAGATCTCGAGGGTGCACGCGCACTTCGTGGCTCGGGCTGGGAGGGTGATCTCGAGGATATGCGAGCCGGGCGCTCCAGTTGATCCTGATCGATACCTCTGCGTGGGTTGAATATCTGCGCGACACCGGAAGTCCGGTGTGTCTCCGCGTGGATGAGCTGCTCGATGACGACATTGCGATCTGCGATCCGGTTCGGATGGAGGTTCTTGCTGGGGCGCGCGACGAGCGCCACCTCTACGACCTGCGCCGGCTACTCGCGCGAGCCTCGGTGTTAGCGACTGAGACCATTGACTACGAAGAGGCAGCCTCGCTCTATCGAGTTTGCCGGCGCGGCGGCGAGACGGTCCGGAAGCTCATTGACTGTCTCATCGCAAGCGTTGCGATTCGCTCGAACGTGGTCGTTCTCCACGCTGACGCAGACTTCGATGTGCTCGCTCGCCACACTGCATTGCAAACAGGGCACGGTAACCACACAGCGGTCAAGCGCGTTCCCTCGGTGGACGTGCACGAATTGGCGTGATCGGAATGCGGGATCGGACCATGGAACTCGAGGGAAATCGATCGCCGACAAGATCTCGACGAAGTCGAAGACCGACACAACTCTGACGAGTCGGTGTAGCCGAGGCGGCCATGCGAAGTGGTCGTCAGGACTAGTGCCGCTCGAGGTCGGTCAATCGAGCAGACCGAACCACCTGATCGCGTTGCCGGCAAGCATTTTGAACTTGTCGTCCTCTCCGACGCCCTCGAAGTTCTCGTTGATGACCTTTACAGAGTGCGGGTACTCGGACTCCTGGTGGGGAAAGTCTGAACCCCATAGAAGCTGGTCGACTCCCATCCAATCTCGAAGCTGCACTCCAGCGGGGTCGCGCTGGAACCCCCACAGAATGTGGCGGCGGATGTAGTCGCTCGGCATGCCGTTTGGAAGTCCTTTGAATCCCAACAGACGTTCGGCCCATGCGACGTGTCGGTCGTATCGTTCGTCTGCGACGGTCATGAAAGTCGGCACCCAGCCGATCTGGTTCTCGGCCATAAGGACCTGAAGGTCCGGGAAACGGTCGAACACGCCGGCGATCATCATCTGAACCGCGTTGACTGCCCCTCGCTGAGCAAAACGGGCTACCTGCGAAGCGATGTCCGCCTGCCCGGCGTGGCGCTCGTACTCGACGAGCGGCCCATCCCGGGAGCCAGTTCGATCGAGGTCGACGTGAATGGTGATCGGCATGTGAATCAGGAGCGATTCCCGCCAGAACTCGTCATCCGCTGCGGTCGGGTATCCCTTGCCGCTCGGGAAGGCGCTCAGCATTACGGCCTTTAGACCCAACTGTTTGCAGTAGTTGAGCTCCACGATCGCGTCCGGAACGCTCGACATCGGAATTACGCCGACCGGGAAGAATCGGTCGGGATGGACCATCGCATACTCCTCGGCGATGAAGTCGTTATACGCGCGAACGCAGGCAAGGTAGGGGGCATCGTCTCGGATGAAGCGCCAGGCTCGGGGTCCGGTGCCGACCGCTGGAAAGATGATCTCCGCGTCAACGCCATCGAGGTCGAGGCAACCAAGCCGATCCTCAGCCGAACTAGTGCCAGGCGTCGACTCGTAGGTCTGACCAAAAGGACCCCAGTTGTCGCGCCCCTTGCCGCCGTAGAGATCGAACGCGTTCTCCCGTATGGGTATCCCCTCGATCAGGAACCCGTCCGCCCCATTGGCCATCCGCACGGTCCGTGGAGCTCGATCCCGATACTCCTTCGGAACGCGCACCGTCCAGCGATCTGCAGGCACTTCCATGTGCGTGTCGCCAGAGACAACGCGCAACGTCCTTTTCTCCATCTTGGCTCCTTCCCGAACGTCCAGGCGTCCGCGACGTGGCTAACGAATGAGTTGACTAGCTGTTCCAAAGCTCCGTTGAGGCGATCGACGTCGAGCCCATCGCTCAAACGATGCCACGATCCCGATCTTCGACGAAGTTCACCACAGCAGCGCAGCGATCGTCTTCGGACGAATGCTGTGCTCTCCGGACCGACGGATGCGTCCGGTCGTACCATGCGACGAGTGCGACATCGCGACGACACAGATGAGTCCCCTATTCGGTTGGTGATTCTCAGCATCTTTGTGGTTGCCCTCTTTGTTGTCCTGATCGCCGTCGCTCACTAGAGGAGATGGTGGCTCTACGTTCCCGTGCGGGGGACCCTGGTAGACACCGCGTCGCGCTCGAAGGTGGCGCGCCGCGCCTCAGTAGGCTGCGTGCACTTGAGGACGAAGGGGATGGGGATGGACGGACTCATTCGCTGCCGACCATGAAGATTGGCTTTGGACCGCAACGAATGGCGGCCAGCTCCGAATGAGCCCGTTCGAGGAAGCCGATCCAATCGCGCGCGCCAAGGCGCTGGCGCCGCTGTTGCAGAGTTCGACCGCGGAGATCGAGCGCCAGCGGCGGCTACCACAGCCACTCGTGGACGCGTTACTCGATGCTGGGCTCTTCGGACTGCTCCTTCCGCTTGCCTATGGTGGCCTCGAGGTCGAGCCGGCCGTTTTTATGCAGGTACTAGAGGAGGTCGCCCGCCACGACGCGAGCACCGCCTGGTGTCTCGGACAGACCGGCGTCTGCGCCATATCCTCGTCCTTTCTCGAACCAGAACCGGCGCGAGCCGTCTGGGGCGAGGGGCGGGGCATCCTTGCCTGGGGCATAGAGGTCCCACCTCCGAAAGCTGTTGCCGTTCCCGGCGGATACCGCGTCTCGGGGTCGTGGTCCTTCGCCAGCGGCGGTCATCACGCGACCTGGCTCGGCGGCCACTGCGTCGTCACCGAAACAGACGGGACGCCGCGCAAAACCAGCACTGGCACGGTAACCCCGCGCACCTTGCTCTTTCCGGTGTCCGAGGTCACTTGGACCGACATCTGGGACGTGATCGGGCTCAAGGGAACTGGCAGCGACAGGTACTCGGTGACCGATCTCTTCGTGCCGGAGGAATTCACCCTGGATCGCGACGATCCTGGAGAGCGACGCCTCGACGGGCCGCTCTATCGCTTCCACACGGAACAGATGTATGCGAGTGGCTTTGCCTGCGTTGCCCTCGGCATCGCCCGCGGCATGCTCGAGGCCTACATTGCGCTGGCCAATGAGAAGACTCCCCGCGGCTACAAGTCGACGATGCGGATGAGCGCGGTTGTCCAGACCGATGTGGCAGAGCTCGAGGCACGGCTCCGGGCGACGCGGTCTTACATCTTCGCCACGATGGAAGCGGCGTGGCGCGCAGCCAAAGAGGGCGAACTTTCAATCGAAGATCGGATGGCAATCCGCCTTGCCGCCACCCATTGCATCCGCGAAGCGCGCGAGATCGCCGATGACGCATACAGCGCCGCCGGCTCCACCTCGGTCTTCTCCGCCAATGCCTTCGAGCGACGCCTGCGCGATATTCATTCTGTTTCGCAGCAGTTTCAGGGCCGCCGCAGCCATTTCGAAACGGTGGGGAAATACCTCCTCGGCGTCCAGACCGAGGCGCCGTTGCTCTGAGGGGAGCCTGACGACCGCATGGTGCCATCGGATGTGAGGGTCGAGCGAGCATCTCTGGAGGACTTGAGCGATCTCGAGTTTGTCGCTCGGGCGTCGATACGGATCTGTGACTGACAGCTAGCGGGTTCAGTGATTCGGTAGCGTGTCCTGTATGGCAGGACATCCGGCTATGACCACGTCAACCTATCGTGCACAGAATTCCACCGCCGAGCGAACGCTTGAGATTCTCAACATGTTCGGTGAAGACCGAGGCGTCGTCACCGCCGTTGAAGTCGCCGAACATCTGGACGTGGCCCGATCGACCGCGTACCGATACATCCAGAGCCTCGTGTCGTCTAACTACCTCGAAGACGATGCAACCGGGGGCTTTCGAATCGGCCACCGGATCCTCGAGCTCGCTCGAACGGCTCGGCGCGGATTGGGAATTTCCGAGATTGCGCGACCAGTTATGCGTCGCCTCGCGAGCGAGACGCGAGAGGTTGTTCTCTTGACGCGGCTGGCCGGCGACGCGGTGGTGTGCCTCGAGCGCGCGGACGTCGCGAGGCGCGCGGTTCGAATCTCCTATGAGCCAGGCGAGATATTCCCGACTAACGCAGGGTCTGCCGCGTACGTCTTGCTCGCGTGGCTCGACGACGTGGAACTCAGTTCCATTCTCAAGACGAGCAAGTTTCGCCGCTTCACGCCCGAGACGCTGACAACGGTGGCAACGCTGCGCGAACGCTTGAACGAAACGAGGGCTCAGGGATTCGCAGTGTCTCGTGGCGAACTCGACGCGGAGGTTCTCGGCGTTGCGGCTCCGATCTTCTCGCTTCGAGGCCAGGTCGTCGCCGCGATCACGCTGGCGGCACTGTCCAGTCGAATTGTCGACACCGAAATTCCGGCGATTGCTGTAGCTGTTCGCGGCGCCGCCGCTCAGATCTCATCTGCCTATCAACGCGACGAGCAGTAGTCCCTAGCTAACCAGCCGAGTCCGGCCACGACGGATGATCTGTCGATTGATCCGCACGAGAGATTCCACTGTCCTGCTCCGTTGACGCTCCTGTCCAAGAACGATAGGGTGCTCGTGGCTAACAGGACCAGAGTCCTGAGATACAGGAATTCAGGGGTCCTCGGTACCCTGCGAAACGCAGCCCTGAGCAAGGGAGAGCGATGCCGGTATTTGATGTTCGAAACATGGTGCGCGTGCCAAATCAGCTTCTGGCCGAGACGGAGAATCCACGACATCGAAAGATTCTCCTGAACTTCCGACGGCATGCGCTGTTTGAAGTGGCTGGCAGATGGAGGGAGATCCTCACCCCAGAGATGATGGTTGCCGAGCCTATATATCGAATCAACGAAGGTGGGAGATCCTTGCGCCTGGTTGGGCTGTCGGAGATAGCGACCTTCTATTCGAGTCTGGCCGATCGCGGACTCACCGTTTTCGGTCCGATCGACGAAGTGATGGCCGTTGCGGACTGGGGACTTGCGATCGAGTCGTTTTTCGGACATCACATACCAGGAAGGATCCTGGCCGAACAAGGCGACGACATCGATGACCTTGATGCCTACTACCAAGTGACGCACTATGTCTCCTCGTTCTGGCCATACGACGAGAACTGTCTCTTGATGGGCGAGCACATCTACGAGGATGGAACGAGTCGGACAGTAGAGAAGATGGATCCAGCCGATGTCATCACGCCCGCCCGGGCCGCCGAGCTGCTCGCGCCGATCATCGAGGAGTCCCCGCTCGGTTGAGAGGACCAGGGAAGACAGTGGACCTTCTGTCGCGTGGGCGCTCGGTCGGCAAATGGGAGGCGACAGATGCAGGATCTTCAGAACAAGGTTGCAGTCATCACCGGCGCCGCGAGCGGCATCGGGCTCGCCTTTGCGCAGCGATTTGCTTCCGCTGGAATGAAGCTCGTTCTTGCCGACATTGAAGAAGCTGCGTTGAGTTCGGCAGAGCAGTTCCTTGCTGACGCGGGCGCCGAGGTTGTCTCAGTGTTGACCGACGTCTCAGTTGAGGACCAGGTGCACAGGCTTGCTGACGAGACGTTCCGATGCTTTGGAACCGCCCATGTCGTCTGCAACAACGCAGGGGTCGGGCCGGGGGGAGTGTCGTGGGAGATTCCGACCCGTGTCTGGGAATGGGTCCTCGGTGTCGACTTGTGGGGTGTCATCTACGGAATCCAAGCATTCGTCCCTCGCCTCGTGGCGCAAAACGAGGGTCACGTCGTGAACACGGCGTCGATTGGGGGATTGATCGGAGGCCCAGGCATGGGACCGTACGAAGCGGCGAAGCACGCCGTAGTCGGGCTGTCGCAGTCGCTCGAACACGACCTCCGCTTGGTAGATTCTCGCGTGCACACGAGCGTTGTGTGCCCCTCGTTCACGAGAACGCGGATGAACGACTCGGGGCGCAATTGGCCTGCGCGCTATGGCGCGGCACCAGAATCGGGATTGGAGCCGGGGCACCCGCTCTTGCGGGATCGCTTTTTGGAGCTCGGGGCGAGCGGTAGCGCTGTAGATCCCTCGGACGTAGCTGATCAGGTGCACAGCGCGGTGATCAACAATCGCTTTTGGGTACTGACCGAAGATCATCCCGAGCAGCGCCTGGTTCCCCACTACGAGGGAATGCTCGAGGGCAAACTCGCATGACTGATAGCAAGCATCCAGTTCGACCAACGCTCTTCGTCCCAGAGCAGTCAGATCGTCCTCTCCGGCCGACCCGCAGCGTCGACCCTGACTCGAGAGGGGCTGAACTGTGACCGCAGTGCTCGGAAAGACCGCCGTCATCACCGGAGCTGCGAGTGGGATCGGTTTCGGACTTGCCTGTCAGGCGCTCGCACGAGGAATGCATGTCGTGATGTCTGACATCGACGAAGATGGCCTGCAACGCGCACTGAGGGAGGCGACCGATCGATTCGGAACCCACGCTGCCGCAGTGGTCGCCGATGTGACAGCGGCTGCCGACGTTGCTCGGCTGAAGGAAGCGGCCGAGGAACGCTTCGGACCGACATTCCTGCTCGTCAACAACGCCGGGGTGACCGTCGGTCCCCACCGCGCTTGGGAAGTCCCCATCGAGGACTGGCGCTGGTTGCTTGACGTGAACCTCTGGGGGGTCATCCACGGGCTCAGCGTCTTCGTACCAGACATGGTTGCTCGAGATAGTGGATATGTCGTCAACACCGCGTCAATTGCTGGACTGTTAGCGCCAGAGTCCATGGCGCCGTACGTCGCAACGAAGCATGCGATCATCGGCATCTCGGAGTCGCTCTTTCGTGACCTCGAGGTCGCTGGATCGACCGTCAGAGTCTCGGTCCTCTGCGCGGGCCCGGTTGAAACTCGACTCTTCGATGCAGCAAGAAACCGACAACCGCGCTATGGCTCGTCCCCGGTGGAATCGGTGTTATCCACGTTGAACCTGCCTGATCGGATGGGCGCGGAGGAGGCGGGCAACATCGTGTTCGACGCTATCGCCGAGGACCAATTCTGGATTCTCACGCATCCGGGACTGTACGCGGACGCAATTCGCGAGCGCGGAAACGGGGCCGCGTCGCAGGCCGACCCAGATGAACGGAGCGCGGATCCTTGGCTGAGGAGCCTCCAAACCCTTACCGGTGAATGAGCGTTACGAAGCGCAATTCGCGAGGAATCCGTCTTCGTGAAGGCCGTCCGAGCAAGTGAACGCCCGCGAGGCCAATAGGTGTACGTGTCGGTAATTGCGAGGGCGGATTGAAGTCGGTCGGCCCACTTCTGAGCATCCTTGACGAATCTGGCAAAGTTACGCCATCGGCCTGTCGACGAAGACTATTGACGTGCCGCTCGAACCCATAGGCCGTGCTGTGTCGCGATCGGCTGGTGGTCCGACGTCACCACAAGCGGCCGCAACCTCCGACCTCGGAAGGCTCTAGAGAAAGGGCGGCACCATGACCGCACGGCTTCAGGACAAGATCGCGATCGTTACCGGCGCGGGCAGCGTCGGTCCAGGTTGGGGCAACGGTCGCGCAATCTCGACGATCTTCGCCGAGGAGGGCGCGAAGTTGCTGCTTGTCGACCGAAATATGGACCATCTGACCGAGACCGTCGAGCGCGTCAGTGCGACGGGAGCGGACTTCGAGGTGTTCGAGGGGGACGTCACTGATACATCCTCGATCCAGGCGATGATTGCCACCTGCCTGAGTCGATTCGGGGGTCTGAACATCTTGGTCAACAACGTCGGTGGATCCGCGGCCGGCGGAGTCGTCGAACTTGACGAGGAGATCTGGGACGCGCAGTTGCGCTCCAACCTCTCGAGTGTCTTTCTGACGTGTAAGGCCGCAGTGCCGGTCATGTCGGAGCGCGGTGGTGGGTCAATCGTGAATATCGCCTCGGCCTCGGGCATTCGCTACACCGGAGCTGCACAGGTTGGCTACGCGGCCGCAAAGGCGGGAGTGCTCCAACTCTCACGCGTCACTGCCGTGCAGTACGCGTCGGTGAACGTCCGCGTGAACACGGTGGTGCCCGGCCAGCTGCACACGCCGATGGTGGAGACTCGCCTCGCTGGCCAGCGGGCAGGGGGCGACGTCGAGGGCCTCTTGAAATCACGACTGGCGAGAATCCCGATCGGATTCGCAGGCGACGGGCGCGACACCGCGTACGCCGCGCTCTACCTGGCCTCTGATGAGGCGCGATTTGTCACCGGCACCGAGATCGTCGTGGATGGGGGCATGACGGTCCGGTGTGATTAAGACTGCGCCGTGTACGCCGTCTGGACGCATCACCCGATAAGGAGAGAGTCCCAATGAAGTTGGTGGTCTTTAATGAAGGGCGCCTTGGCGTTCTAACGAACCGAGGGGTCGTCGATGCGAGCAAGCTGGTCTCGCCGCTTGGCGGTCACGATGGGATGCGCACGATCATCGAACAGTTTGAAGAGCTCAAGGGGCAGCTGGCGACCCTTGCGGCGGAAGGCGCAGCGCTCCCGCTCGAGTCGGTTCAGCTGAACGCACCGGTGCCACGCGCCAGGATTTTGGCGATGGGTGGCAACTATCGGGAGTTCGGTCACCGAGAGCCGTCGCCGATGTGGGGGTTTCTCAAATCGACAGACGCAATCGTCGGCGACGGCGCAACCGTCAACTTGCCAGAAGTCGATGCAAACATCTTCCACCACGAGGCGGAGCTCGTTGTCGTGTTCGGCCGAGCGGGCGAGAACATCCCCGAGGCGCAAGCAATGGACTATGTCTTCGGATTCACCGGCGGCGTCGATGTTTCGGCACGCATGCCCAGACCCGCCGGCGCTCCAGCCGGGGCGCTTCCCACGAGCACCATGAGCGTGTCAGGGGGTAAGTCCTATAA
>Ga0075522_10003483_pt1 | contig 11471 bp, 9 predicted proteins | sample NGEPerA_FD_74796 | JGI IMG/M metagenome (GOLD analysis project Ga0075522, IMG submission 74796) | Arctic peat soil microbial communities from the Barrow Environmental Observatory site, Barrow, Alaska, USA - NGEE PermafrostL2-A | ecosystem: Environmental > Terrestrial > Soil > Wetlands > Peat ... | reverse complement strand
CATCAAGCACATGTCGCTGGGGTTGGATCTGTTGATCATGTTTGAGACGGTCAAGACCATCCTGCGCCGCCGCTGAGCCAAGCAATCTCATTCAGTAGATCCGTATCGCTTACTTGCCTTGTTGAGCGCAGGCCCCAGTTTACGATCGGCTTACTGTGCTCCGCGGCGGCGCAGGATGGTCTTGACCGTCTCAAACATGATCAACAGATCCAACCCCAGCGACATGTGCTTGATGTAGTAGAGATCGTACTCCAGCTTTTCCTTGGTCTCCGCCAGTGTCGCGCCGTATCCATAGCGGACCTGGGCCCAGCCCGTAAGGCCCGGGCGGATCAATGTGCGCAGATAGTAAAACGGCAGCTCCTCGCTCAGCCATGCAACGAACTCCGGCCGCTCAGGGCGCGGCCCCACAAAGCCCATGTCGCCCCGCAGAACGTTCCATAGCTGCGGGATCTCATCGATGCGCGTCTTGCGCAGGACCATGCCGACTTTGGTCACGCGCGGATCGTTCTTGGTGGCCCACTTCGCGCCGTCCGCCTCCGCATCGGTAAACATCGTGCGGAACTTCAGGACATCGAACACTCGGCCGCCCATGCCGACGCGCTTCTGGCGAAAGAATACAGGCCCCTTGGAGGAGAGTTTCACCGCCAGAATCACGAAAGGGCAGAACGGTAGAAACACCAGCAGGCCAAAGGCTGCGGCAAGGATGGAAACAATCTGCCTGGTGAACTGTTGCGAGGCGCGAAGACGAAATCCGTCGCTGTACAGGAAGTTGGAAGGCCGCAGTCCATCCAGTTGGATCTTGCCGTAAATCCGCTCGCGCAGCGTGGTGTCGTCCTCGACGATGATCCCCTGGAACCGCAGCATCAGCAGCTCCTGCACAGGCAGCTCGCCGCGCTTGAGTTCCATTGAGATGATCACGCGGCGCACAGGAGGATTGCTGCGCGAGAGCTTGTCCAGCGCCTCGATCCAGACCTTTTTGCGTTCCGCCGGCTCCAGTTGCACATCTTTCCAGTCGATGACTTCCATGCCCAGGTCGGGGCGCGAACGGATCGCCTGGACGGTCGAGTAGGCGTAATCGCCCGCGCCCAGAACATACACTCTCTCGCGAAACGCCTTGCTGCCGGCTACCCAGTCGTAGACCCGGCGCAGCAGGATCAGCGCAGGCGCGAGCATCGCGAAACCGTAGACATAGACATTCCGGCCGATCGTGATGTCGGTGGGATCGACCAGTAGAAACGCAGAAAGGATGAAGCAGTCGAATCCGAGGACCAGCAGGAGGCGGAAGTAAATCTCCATTCGGCCGCTGACGATCGCGGGCTCATAAAGATCGAAGTAATAGGAGAGCATCAGACTTACGACGGTCAGCGCTCCGATCTTTACCATTCCGTTCCCAGGCTGTAGCAGCGCGAAGACCGTCTGGTCGCGCAGTACCATCCATGCAGCGGCAGAAAAACAGCCGAACACAATGATGGCCTCGCAGAATAAGAGGATTACCGTCCGTGTGGGGTAGTAGACATTCAGGAACCGGATCATTGCACGGACATCCTCTTGCTAGGCCTCAAGCTTGTCGTATCCATCGTAGCCGTAGTAGCCACCGGCGATCGGCGGATTCTCGACTGCATTCAATACAAAGCCGAGGACCTTGGAGGCCTTCAACTCGGCCACTGCGCGCTGCGCTACCTCAAAGCGCGTCACTCCTCCGCGCGCAACCAGCAGCACTGCATCGCACGCGCGGGCCAGGTTTACGGCGTCGGACACCAGGTTCACAGGCGAGGAGTCGACCACGATCCAGTCGAAGTTGGGAGAGACGGCAGTAATCAGTTGTTCAAAGCGGCGATTGCCGGAGAGGTCGGCAGCTTTGTCATGCTCTTTGCCGGCCGGGATAAATGTCAACGAAGCGAGGCCCGGTGGCAGCTTCGCCCCGTCCGTCTCCTGCTTGATGCGCTGCATCACTTCGGCGATCGATGCACTGCCCGACAGATATTCCGTAAGGCCGGGCGCGATGGGGGCGCCCAGCATCTCGTGCAAGGTTGCCCGCCGCATGTCGCCATCGATCAGAAGCACACGCGCGGCCTTGTGGCGCGCCAGCGAAATCGCCAGATTGGCCGCCACGAAGCTTTTGCCTTCCTGCGGCAGGCCGCTCGAGACCAGAATCGACTTCAACGAATTCAGGTCGCGGAACTCCTGCATCCGCGAACGCAGGCTGCGAAACTGCTCCACTGCCGGGCCGCGTTCGTCCAGTGCAGGCAGGCGGACCAGCGACGGCTGCCATGCCACCAGCGGGACCCGCGAAAGGTCCAGCGCAGCCGGCGAACTCAGCGTCTCGGCGAGGCCCCCGCGCGGCTCCAGGACCGGAATCGGTCTTCCCTGATCTTCGCGGGATGCGATCGGCGCGGCTGCCAGCGCGCGTCCCGTATGGGAATACGCGGGGACGTCGGCAGGCTCGGGGGAGAAGCCTGCGGGTTCCTGAGTCGCGGTTGCGGCATTCGATGGCACGATGCCGTTCTTGCGGTCGGCCTCCGCCTGGCGCAAGGCTTCGTATATTTTGCTCATCTCTCTTCCCTTTCTGGGTGCTTCTGCGATGGAAGCGTGGAGTTTGTTGAAAATCCGCTCGTCGATACCATAAAGGGCTGCGGATCGAGATCCAGATCGGATGCCACGGCGTGAATCAGTTCCTCGGGCACCTGACGCAGTTGCTCCACATACGCCAGAATCAGCGCGTGCTCACAAATCAGGTTAATGATGCGCGGTATGCCGCGGCTTGCTCGATGGATCGCGTTGACGGCTTCGTCGGAGAATATCTTTTCTGAAGAACCGGCGATCAGGAGGCGCTGCGAAATGTAGTTGGCCGTCTGCTCGGAAGAGATGGCGTGCGTACGGGCCCAGAGCGCGATGCGTTGCCTCAACTGGCGCACGTCCGGCGCGCGCAGCTTCTCCTCGAGTTCCGGCTGGCCGGAGAGCACGATCTGCACCAGCTTTTCGGTGGTGGTCTCCAGATTGGTCAGCAGCCGGATCTCTTCCAGCAACTCCCACTGCAGGTTCTGCGCCTCGTCCACAATGATGACGCAGGTCTCATCGCGGCGATAGCGCTCGATCAGCCAACGGTTCAGTTGGATCAGCATTCCGGACTTGGTGCGGTTCTGCGGGGTCAAGCCAAAATCCGACAGGATGAACTCAAGGAAGTCCAGGACGTCCAGGCGCGGGTTGAAGACGAACGAACTGAAGACGCGGCTCTGGTCCAGCGAAGCCAAAGCGCGTCGCAGCAGGGTCGTCTTCCCGGTGCCGACCTCTCCGGTAAGAACGATAAAGCCCTTGTGCGCAGAAATTCCATACTCCAGCGTGGCCAGGGCCTCCCGCGTATGCGGCATCATGTACAGGAACCGGGGGTCCGGGCTGCTGGCGAACGGATTGATCTTCAGGTTGAAGTAGCTTTTATACATGGCGGTCCTTGCTTATCCAGCAAGCTGCTCCTGGGGGCCTTTGCGCCGGAACAGGCGCTTCAGGAAACTGGTCTTTGCCCGCTGGCCCAGGGCAACGTTGTCTGAGTAGGCAAGCACCGCGAGCGTAGGCAACTGTGTAAACGCCCAGACATCGCGCTCGTTGCGAAGCGCTGTGTCGCGGTATTCCAACAGCGCGACGATCAGCAGGCCCAGCGCAAACCCGCCTCCGATGCCGCCAAATGCAAAGACACTCTGCTTGGGAAAGGTCGCATCGATTGGCAAGCTGGCGGCATCGAGTACGGTGAATGTCTCGCCCTGCTGCCGGTTCTCCAGGTCAGTTGCCAGTCCCGACTGGTCTGTCTGCTGGAGTAATTTGTTGTAGGTGGTCTGTTCGGTTTGGTAGTCGCGAGTCAGCGCCTGATATTCCTGTTCCACCGCAGGGCTCGCTTGCAAGCGCCCTTCGGCGGAACCCATCTGGGCCTGAAGCCCCTGTTGCTCCTTCACCTTGGCCGCAATGTCCTGATCGACGATTCGAATGCTCGCCTGCAGTTGCTCAATCTGCGGTGAGTCTACCCGCGGCGTTGCGGCGGTCGCGACCGGGGGGGCGGATGCCTGCCGGGCGATCTTCGCCTTCTGGTCCGCAATCAGTCGCTCGGTCGCCTTCACATCCGGATATTCATCGCTGTACTTGGATTTCAACTCCGTAAGAGTCGCTTGCAGTTTCTCCAATTGGGCTTGGTCCGCATCTGCAGTCTTGGCTGTAACGAGCCCTGGCGTCTCTGCCCGCTTCTGCTCCTGCAGCGCCAGATTCAGCATGTCCTTGCGCTGCTGCAGTTGCATGATCTGCTGGCCCGTCGCATCCAGGCGCGAGCCGAGAGAGCCCAGAACACTTGCGGTGCCGCCTTGATCGCCGGGCAACGCGCCAATGTGCTGCGACTTGAACTCGGCCAGCTTCTGGTCCATGTCGTTGAGCTTCTGTGTCTCCTCGTTCAACTCCGTCTTCAGAAACTCGTTCGTGCCTTTGGTCATATCCTGGCGGTTCAGCTGACTGTTCTGCGTGTAAAGACCCGTAATGTCCGCGCAAACTTCCTGCGCCGTGCGTGGGTCGTCGGCGGTGAAGATCAGTTTGAAGCCCGGCAGCCCGTTGGCGCGATCAATCTGCGACTGAATAGCGGAAAACTGGAGATTTTTCCGGGCCAGGTCCACCCGCGCTTCCATCGAGAGGTGCTGGTTGGCATACAGGTTGTACTTCGTGACGATCGATTCCATCGTCGAGCGCGACTCGATCTGCGCCGTGATCCGGGCCAGGCTGCTCTGCAGGTCGCCCATGTCGAGCGGCTTCACCACATCGGAAGAGACCTTCTGCTGGTCGATCAAAATCAGCGAGGTCGAGTCGTACTTCGGCGTCAGGAAATACGTTGAAATCACCGCGGCAACGGGCACAAGCAAGGCCGGTATGCATACGACCCACCAACGCCTCTTCAGGATCGCAAGGTAGTCTTCCGCGTTGAGTGATCGATGGCCGAGCATTGTTCCTCCTAAGGGCGGGTGAAGCGTCTTGAAACCGGCGAATACGTGATTCCGAAACCGACGACGTTGTTAATTCCGTCGAAAAGGTTGACCGTGCCGAAGGTGGAGGCGTTGGTCTGGTCTTCGACGGTATAGCTGGCGAAGGCGGAGAGGCTGCGCGCCAGTGCGCGAGAGACCTGGAATCCCGCGACCAGGGTCTTGAAGTTGTAGGGGGTTGCGTTCGGAGTTGGCAGGCTGGATGTATGGGTCCAGGCAACAGTGGTCGCCGTGTTCCATACCTTGCCGTAGAGATGCGAGGCCGAGAACGTGATCGAGTCCGACAGTGAGCCGCCGACCACCCCAAACCCGCTATTGGTGCTCCGCACATACGTCGCCGACATATGGCCGAATTCGGTCGTGTAGTTTCCGGACGCGTCCACGTAAGCGTTCAACGACTGCGAAGCCTGTCCCTGACTCATCTTTGTCCACTCGGGTCCAGCTGCCAAATTGAAGCTCAGCCGTCGAGAGACCTGATGACTGTACGTAAAGCTCGCGATCTGGCTCGCGAAGTTGGGCTCTGGAACGCCATGGCTTAGATTGTTCAGGAAAATAAAACTGGAGTACGCATAATTTCCGCCGAAGGTACTGCGTGCATTGAGCCGATGTGTGAAACCGGCCGAGCCCGTCCTCGTATCATTCTCCAGCCCGAAACCGCCATTGGAGCCATTTACAAACCGCAATATGGAGTAAGAGCCGGAGGCATTGAACGCCGTCTTGCCTGTGATCTGGCGCTGCACACTGGCCCCGGCAGTGTTGCTCACCTGAGGTGAATAGTTGGTCAGAAGCCCCTGGCCGCTATCAGGCCCCACCTGTATGGGCGGCACGCCCAGATCGCCCACGCCCGGCACGCCTGACAGGCCGGAGGTAGCTGTCTCCGGCAGATAGCTCACGTTGTCGGAAATTGTGAAGTTCCAGCGCCCAACATTGATCAGCTGGGAGAGTCCCAGGCTCGCGAACCGATACGACGGCTCGCCAGACCAGCCCCATGTATTTCCCGCTGCAAGCACCATACTGAACGGGTGGTATTTGCTCTCCGACAGGTAGGCAACATCGCCTGAGACGCTTGTGCCCACCGCAGCGCCGGATCCGCTGTAGTACCCCCAGTCGAGCGAACTGGACGCGCTCACCGCCCATTGCAAAGACCCGCCTATGCTGGGTATCGAAAATCCTGTTGAGATCGGCGACGCTTCCGCGGCAGGCAGCGCTTGAGCTCCTGCGGCGGTAACTGCAAGCAGCATCGCTGCTGCGGGCAGCAATGCCGCCCACAACCGTCCGCAACGCGCATCCGATCTTCCACTGGCTGGAGAGGCATTCTTCATGATGGGACAAATATCGTGTCGCCGGGCTGAAGCACAATGCCCTGCATGTCGCCTTTCTTCGCCTTCTTGTAGTCAAAGTGGATCTGCTTCTGATGGGCCGGGTCGCCGCGGAGAATATAAATCTTCTTCTGATTGGCATAGGGAGACAGCCCACCCGCAGTCGCAATTGCCTGAAGAACAGACATTCCTGGCGCCATCGGAATCGGCCCGACGTGTCCCACCTCACCCATCAGGTAGATATTCTTGCTTTTCACGGCAAGCACGATCACCTCAACGGTCGGGTCCGTGACGAACTTGGTGAGGCGTTGTGTGATGTCATTCGACAACTGCGTGGGAGTAAATCCCGCCGCCTGAATGTCGTGGATCAACGGGAGCGTTATTTTGCCGTCGGGACGCACGACCACAGGGCCGGTCAATTGTGGATTCTGCCAAACTGTCACCTGGATCTGGTCTTCAGGACCGATCACGTAGGTGCTGCTGTCCATCGGTCCACCGGCCGCGGTCTGGGGAACCGGCGCAGGGGACGGGGCTTCAGAGGGGGTGATGACTGGCTTACCCGCGGTCTGCGAAAATCCCGCCAGAACACACGCTGGGAGCAACCATGCCAGAGCTAGAGTAGTACGGATCGCCTTCATAATTGTCTATCGATTGCTGAATCTGGCCGATTCATCCTGGCCATCTTTCGACGGTAGGTCCTGTATTACATGCTGACGCGTACCGCCGGAACAGCCCTTTCGGAGAATAACTTTCAGTTAGATGCCGCTCACGCCTTTGAGGCTTTCTGCATCGAACATAACGATCAGCGGTTTGGAGTCGATCGATCCACCGGAACGACATCCCGGGGAAGAGGTTGATAGTTGAATTTTACACCTGCACTCAGCGAGAAACGATGAATACAGGCACGTTAGTAACTGCAAGGGAACTTCACCACGATACGGCCGTGTCACCTGCCGTCTCCCCAAAGACTAGTGCACTCCGCCGGTCTGGGTTATTCCACTTAAGTGTGTGCACGCGGGCTACTTAAGTCGGTCTTCGGAGATGTATTCCTCCTGACGAAGACATGCGATAATCAGGCTCAGATTCTCGGAAGTCGACCCCTTACTCCAATGAACGAGACTGCCGCTCTTTCCGTCGAGACCGTGCCGGGCATTTCTGAACCACGATCACTTGACGACAGAACCGCTTCACACACGGGGCAAACGATGGCGCCGTCATGGCGTGTGCCCTGGGGACCCATCCTCGTGCTCGCGGCGCTTCTCGTGCTGCTGTATCACCGGGTAGCAGTTAAGCTCGTCATTGACTGGTATGAGCTGCCTGATTTCTCGCATGGCTTTCTGATTCCTTTCTTCGCCGCATATCTGGTCTGGGACAAACGCGACGCCCTCCGCCGCACTCCCGTTAAACCCACATGGTCCGGACTTTGGCTGGTCGCACTCGGTCTGTTTGAATTGCTGGTCGGGGTCTTCGGCGCGGACCTCTTCTTCCAACGCACATCTTTTATCCTGCTGGCCATCGGCCTTATCTGGACGCTGCTGGGAAAGAAGCTTCTCAGCGAGCTGAAGTTCGTGCTCTTTGTGCTGGTGCTTGCCATTCCGCTTCCAACCATCGTCTTCAACCAGATCACCTTCCCGCTCCAGCTCTTCGCATCCCATATCGCAGCGGAAGTGCTTCCCTGGTTTCAGGTCCCCGTCCTGCAGGAAGGCAACGTCATCAATCTGCCTGCCATGCCGCTTGAAGTGGCAGAGGCGTGCAGCGGTATCCGTTCGCTGATGAGCCTCTTCACCGTCGCCGTCATCTTCGGCTATCTCGTCGAGCGTTCCACCTCGCGCCGCGTCGTGCTGGCGCTGTGCAGTATTCCTATCGCGGTCGCAGCCAACGTCGCCCGCATCGTCGGCACAGGACTCTGTGTGCAGTATTGGGACCCCCAGAAAGCGCTGGGTTTCTTCCATGAGTTCTCCGGATGGCTGATGTTTGTCGTCTCACTCGGCCTTCTCTACGGCGTGCATACCACAATGGGCCTTTTCGGCAGAGGGAGCAGGCACACAGCATGAGATCGGCGCGTCTTTGGGTAGTCGTCGTCTTGATGAGTTTCACCGCTCTCGTCCTGCATGTGCGCGGAGACGTCGACCGCGCCCCGGACGCGCGCCCTCTGACCGAGATGCCGGCAACCATCGACGCACGCACCGCAGTCGACGTACCGCTCGACGCCGAGACGCTGGCGATCCTTGGCGATGGCTTCTATCTCAACCGCCTCTATCTTCCCGGAGGCGACCTTTCAACTGCTTCTCCGGGCGACCGCACGGAGATCGGTCTCTATATCGCATACCTGCCAACGCAACGCACCGGCCAGTCCATCCACTCGCCGCAAAACTGTCTGCCCGGCGCCGGATGGACCATACAGGCCTCGCAGGTCGCGCACTTTACAGGCAACGACGGCAAGCAGTATCAGGCGAATGACAATCTCATCGTCAACGGCTCGCAATCCGACGAGGTCCTTTACTGGTACCAGTTGCACGGCCGCAGTATCGCCAGCGACTATCGCGCCAAGATCGACACCCTGGCCGATTCCATCCGCTTGGGCCGCACCGACGAGGCGCTGGTCCGTATCATCACCCAGGTCCTTCCCGGGGAGTCGCGCGATGCCGCGCGAGATCGCGCCATTGGCTTCGCTCAGCAGGTGGTTGCCCTGCTGCCTGCTTACGTTCCAAATTAGACTTTTCCAGGATTGTTGAGTACACGCTCAGTCGCCAGTATCCGGATGCGTTTGGTCCCAACCCGACCGCGTGAATGATTTAGAAGCAAAGAGGTGAAAGAGATGTTTGAAATCCGTCAGACCCAGCTCACCAGAACGATTCTTGCGGTCGCAACCGTATCCATGGCGCTTGCTTTCACCGCCGGGTGCAACCGCGATCCCAATGTGCGCAAGCAGAAGTACCTGGAGAGCGGAAAGCGCTATGAGGCCGACGCGAAATATAAAGAGGCGGCTATCCAGTTCTCCAATGCGCTCAAGATCGATAAGAACTACGCCAACGCGCATCTCGAGCTGGCCAAGGTCTATCTGAAGCTGAATGACCCCATCCCTGCGTACTCGGAGTTGCAGAAGACAGTCGAGCTGGCCCCCGGGAATCAGGAGGCACGGGTAACGCTGGGACAGTTGCTGCTGGCCGGGCGCGCTCCGGACCGCGCCGCCGACCAGGCCAAGGCCATTCTGACGATCAATCCCAACAATGCGGACGCTCATCAACTCCTCGCCGCCGTTGCGGAGAACAAAGGCGACATCCCCACCGCCCTCAAAGAGACGCAAACCGCATTATCGATCGATCCAAACCGCCCGGCGTTCCACAGCGCCCTTGCGATTCTTGAGGCACGCTCGCCGGATACAGGCAATGCAGAGCAGGAGCTTCAGAAGGCGATCTCGCTGGATCCGAAGGACGCGACTCCGCGCCTGCTGCTCGCCAGCCTCCTGGACAAGAAGGGTGACTCCGCGGGCGCACAGCAACAGTTGCAGGCCGCGATCGCAGCGTCGCCAAAGAATGTGCAGGCGCACGCTGCCCTTGCCATGCTCTTCATCCGCGCCGGAGACAAGACGAAGGCAGAACAGACCCTTCAGCAGGCAGTCGAAGCCAATCCAGACGACGCCGGCGCCTCTTCCCTGCTCGCGGGATACTATGTGCAGACCCAGCAGTTGGACCATGCAGTCTCTGTGTTCGCGGACTACAACTCCAAGTACGCGAAGAGCGTCCCCGTGGCCCTGACGTATGCTCGTTTGCTGTATGACAAGAAAGATTTCGCGAAGTCGAACGAGGTCACCGCAGCGCTTCTCAAAAAGGACCCCGCAAATGCCAACGCCCAGGTCCTGAACGCGCAACTTCTGCTCAACACCGGAAAATCCGACGACGCGTTGGAGCAACTGAAGAAGGCCGTGACCAACAACCCGGGCGCGCTGCAGATGCAGATCCTGCTTGCTGAAGTCGCCGACTCCAAAGGCGATGCTGCTACAGCGGAGTCTGCGATGCGGGCTGCGAACAAGATCGATCCCTCGAACATGGTTGCCGCAAGCGGTATCGCTTCCATCGCCATCCGCAAAAACGACGTCGCTGGATTGCAGGACATCGCAGACAAAACCATCCAGATGCATCCGGAAGCCGCCAACGGATACCTCTGGCGTGGCACCGCCGAAGCTGGCCGCAAGGAGCTCGATAAGGCGCAGGCCGACTTCCAGACTGCCCTCCAGAAGGAGCCCAACAATGCCACCGCATTTCTCGAACTCGGCGAAGTAAGGATCTTGCAAGGCCACACTGCCGAGGGCCAGGGCATGATGGAGAAGGCGCTGGAGAAAGACCCGGGCTCGACCCGCGCGCTCGGCACGCTCGTCTACTACGACATGCAGGCCAAGCAGCCCGCGAAGGCCATCGCCCGCATTCAGGCCCAGATTGCAAAATCGCCCGACAATGCAGGGTTCTACGTCGAATTGGCCCAGGTGCAGTATCAAACCAGGGACTACAAGAGTTCGCTTGAGAGTGCGCGCAAGGCCATGCAACTCAGCCCGGCGAGTGCGGAGCCGGCGCAGTTATTTGTCCAGAACGAAGTCGCTCTGGGCGACGTCGACGCAGCCCTGTCCACTCAGCAGAACTGGATCAACGCGCACCCCAAGGACGCGCGAGCGACCGAAATCATTGGCACGCTTCAGGAGGCCAAGGGGAACGACTCCGCCGCGATGGACTCCTACAAAAAAGCCCTGCAGTTGGATCCCAACAGCGTTGTCGCAGCCAACAATCTTGCCTTCATGATGGTGGAAGGCGGCCAGAACGTCGATGTGGCCCTGGGCCTGGCGCAGACCGCCCGTCGCAACGCTCCTAACTCTCCCAGCACGGCGGACACGCTGGCCTGGGTCTATTACTTCAAGCAGAACTACAGTGCGGCGCGCGATCTCCTCGAATCGGCAACGCAGGCCGCGCCCGATAACGCCTCCATGCAGTATCACCTGGGCATGGTCTACAGCAAGCTCAACGACAAGGCAAACGCACTACAGCATCTCAAGAAGGCCGCAGTCCTTGCTCCTGACAGCAAGGCCGGCAAAGATGCCAGCGCCGCGCTTGCGAAGTTGAGCTAGGCGAGTTCGCTTTACGTCGACGTCGTTCAG
>Ga0075522_10003481_pt1 | contig 11474 bp, 7 predicted proteins | sample NGEPerA_FD_74796 | JGI IMG/M metagenome (GOLD analysis project Ga0075522, IMG submission 74796) | Arctic peat soil microbial communities from the Barrow Environmental Observatory site, Barrow, Alaska, USA - NGEE PermafrostL2-A | ecosystem: Environmental > Terrestrial > Soil > Wetlands > Peat ... | reverse complement strand
AATTCAAGGTGTTTTAAGCCAGTTTTTCCTGTTGCTCCAATTCTTTCGCCACTTCTTCCATCAATGGTTCGATCATTTTTAAACTAAAGTCGAAGTGGATTCCGGCGGATTTGAAAATTTCCGGCAGTGTTTGACTGCCGCCCACCGCTAATCCCTGTTTATAAAGAAGAACGCCCTCAGTTTTATCTTTCTGGAAATTTTTCCACACCTGTAACGCGCCCAATTGGGCAATGCCGTACTCGATGTAATAAAAAGGATATTCGAAAATGTGTAATTGTCGGTGCCAAAGGCTGGAACGGACATCCTCGAATCCGGTCCAATCATCGATTCCGCCCAGGCGTTTTCTCAAGCCGATCCAGTAGTCGGACCGTTCCTGACGGGTGTGGTTGGGGTGGGTATAGATCCAATGCTGGAAAGCGTCAATCGTGGCGATCCAGGGTAGGAGCGTAATGACGTCTTCCAAATGCCGGATGATGGATCGGGCCGCGTCTTTGGGGTTGGGGTAAAAAACCGAAAGGTATGGATCGGCCATGAGTTCCATGCTCATGGAAGCCACCTCGCAAAATTCCATAGGGGCGTGACGATAAGGATAGAAGGAGATGTTTTTCCAGGCGAAACTGTGCATGGCGTGACCGGCTTCATGAAGAAGGGTTCTGACATCATGATCCATTCCCACGGAGTTGGCGAAAATAAAAGGGATACGGGCTTCTTCTAAATCGGTTTGGTAACCGCCCGGTGCTTTACCCTTGCGGGATTCCAGATCCAACAGACCTAGGTCTTTCATGTCTTTGAAGTTTTTGCCAAATTCGGGATCAACCTTCCCCAAAATAGACTCACAACCGGCAATCAGTTGATCTGTGTTTTCAAAGGGTTTAAGAGGCGAGAGCCCCAGTGGATCGACTGACATATCCCAGGGTTTCAGTATTGTAAGATTCATTTTTCGCATGCGTTTCTTTTGTAACTTATCCACGAGAGGTTTGATGGTTTTTTCCGCGCTTTCATGGAAAGCTTCGCAATCCTTGGCGCTGTAATCAAACCGTTCTTTGCGGCGGAAAATATAATCTCGATAATTGTCAAAACCCGCGTTCCTGGCGATTTGGATCCGCAGTTTCAACATCGCTTCGAATAGATCCTCGAATTTATCTTTTTCCTTTAAACGTCGTTCCGAGGTCAGGCGCCATGCGTCTTCCCGTTTTTTGCGGTCGGTGGATTCCAGATAGCGTCCCATCTGCTGAAGTGTCTGCTCTTTTCCTTCATATTGCACGGTGAGAGAGCCGCTGAGTTTTTGATATTGCTGGGATAATTTTTCAATTTCAGTTTCGAGAGGAATACTTTCTTCCCGGTAAAGGGCCAACTGATTTTCAACCGAGCGGTTAAAAAGAAAATAATCCTTTTCATTGAGAGAGGAACGATAAGGCGATTCCCAGTACTTTTTGAGGAGGCCGAAGAACAGAGGTTTGCCGGGCTCGGAGATTTTTTCAAGAAAGTCGAGATAATCCTTTTCGATTTGAGGGTCATCTGTTTTGCAGGTCATTCGAACGTAACGAATAGAACCTTCTTCGCCTAAAGCCTGCTCCAACTCGTTGAGGTCTTTCTGCCACTTTTCCAGATCGGATGGGGAATGAAGGGAACGGGTTTGAAGTTCTTTTAAAAGAGGTTCGACAATCGACCAATCTCCTAAGTTAGTTTGAGCCGAGAGGTAGTGTCGAGGATAGGGGTGGGGAATGGATTGCGCGGTTAAAAGAGGCATGAGAAATCTCCTGAAGGATTTGAAAAAGAAGTGCTTATTTTAGTCGCTGACTGATTAAATAACTGGGAAAAAAGGGTTGTCCCCCGAAGCGCGGCCGTTATAATCGGCCCATGACGATTTATTCTTACTCGCGCATTAACACCTATTTCACCTGCCCCGCCCAATTCCAATTCCGCTACATCGAACGCAGGCCTTCGCCCGTGGCAGAAGGAATCGAGTTGTTCTTGGGCTCCCGTTTTCACGAGACCATGGAATATCTATATGAGCAAATAAACCACAAAGTACCCACGGTGAACGAGCTGGTGAATTATTTTAACCAACACTGGGAAAAGCACTGGCAGCAATCACTTCAAAAACAAAAAGAGCGCAACTTTTCTAATACTTTGCGTATTGTTAAATCTGGACAAACCGTTGAGGACTATTTCCACAAAGGTCAGCTATTTGTGGAAAATTATTACCACCAATATCAGCCTTTTGACCAGGATAAGACCGAGGGCATTGAGATAAAAGTCGCTTTTAACTTGGACCCTAAAGGCGAGTTTAAGATGCAGGGCTTTATTGACCGCCTGGGTCGCGATGAGGACGGCACTCTGTGGATTCATGATTACAAAACCAGCGCCCGCAAAATGTCGGAGGAAGACGCCAGAGGCGAAGACCAATTGGCGCTTTATCAAGCCGGACTCATACAAAATCCCCGTTTTGGGCCGAAGGAAAAATACAAATTACTCTGGCATTTCGTGGCTTTCGAAAAAGATCAAGTTGTCGGCGAAAGAAATTCTAAAGAAATTGATTGGCTTAAGCAAAAGTACATCTCCAAAATAGAGACCATTGAAAAAGCGAAAAGCTATCCCACTAAAACTAGTATTCTTTGCAAATGGTGCGAGTTTTTAACGGTTTGTTCCGACGGGAAAGCCTGGGTGAAAAACAAAGATAAAGATTTTGAGGAAGAAGAAGCCGCGTCAAGCCCCGCCATGATGGCCGCTTCCGCATCCGTTCCTGCTGAAAATCTGACGGTGGTTGCCGAGGTAGTTCCCAGCGTGGCCGGAACCGCAGCGGTTTTTGGAACCGCGATTCTTTCAAATCGGAAAAGAGCCAAGACTGTTTCGGCCGATCAACTTCCGCTTTTTTAAATCGATTGAATTTTTGATTTTAGCTCAGGCAGTGGTTTTTCCATGCGATCCATCAAACGTTCAAAGAGTTGATCGAAATTTTCCGTCAAACGGTTCATTTCAAATGAACTCCCCGCGATTTTTTTTGCGTGTGGAAAAATCGCCAGGACTCTTCCGCGAAATCCAATAGGTCCTGATGATTTTGATGCAGGCCATCGTTTCGGTTGGAATGGGATCGCATGGTCAGTGTGTCTAAAATCTCGAACGTGTTTAACGTGAAAGCCAGAGGTTCTTTTGGAATATCCATCACGGCCCCAGGGTTCAATTGGGGGAGGGGAAGGATATGAGTCATCTTGTTCCTTTTAAAATTCTTAATATCCTCTTCCGACGAAAAAGCGATGATTTGAAGCCAATCGACTAATTCTTGAACAGAAATATCCTTTGCGATCTCCACTCCCAGGGGATTTTGGACTTGAAATAAACGGGAGAGATCATCGAAAGAAGAAAGAGAGTAATCGTTGATGTAAAGTTTTTCGTTTTCGAAATGAAGGTTTTAAGAGATTCGGGTATGGGGGATGCTTGAAAAGGTTCCATAATTCTCCTCGAAAAGGAATAGAACCGTATTTCAAGCGGATGAGCATTAGTGGCATGTACTTCTATAATCTACATTAGCACTGAAAGATTTTGGCCCGAAGTTAATTTTTGGAAGAGTGTTGTTTATTTAAACGGGTTTCAAAACCCCTTATTTGTGTGCATTTAAATCAATAAATAAGAAGCTTTAAAGTTTAGATAAGTCTGATGAGGGGATTGTGTTTTGGGCGTAATCGAGATAAAACTAAGGGTATCTTTTAAGGAGCTATCCATGAAAAAAGCGTTTTTGTTTATTTTCACTTTATTTTTAGGTTCGATTTTAATGGTCAGTTGCGGGGCCAAGCATGTTGAAACTGAGGTTCCAGCCGCATCGCCAACTGCGGAGCCGACCGCGGATAAGGTAATTCACTATGTTGTGAAGCCGAAGGACACTCTTTGGGAAATCGCCGGGAAATCAAGCATTTACGGAGATTCATTCCAATGGCCGCTTATATTCAAAACGAATCGCGACAAGATTCAGGATCCGGATTTGATTTACCCTCAACAGGATTTTGAAGTGAATAAGACGGTTCCGACAGACGAAGTGGAACAGGCTAAAAAGCTTGCCAGTGAAACGGGTAAATATAAAGAGCATAAAAAACCTTTGAAAAAACTGCCGCTTGATTATTTCTGATTAAAAGATGTTTAAAAGCCCGCTCCCATGAGGGATCGGGCTTTTTTATTTTTGGAGAAAATTAAGATATTAAGTGGGAATCAACGAATCGTAAGTTCGGATTTTGGCGATGACTTCCTCAATGAGGTAATCGGGGGTGGAAGCCCCGGCCGTAATACCCACTTTGTTTTTGCCCTCGAACCACTTGGACTCCATTTCCTGGGCGGTTTCAATGTGGTAAGTGTCATTCGGCAGGTTCATTTTGCAGGTGTCGGCTAATTTATGTGTGTTGCTGGAGTTGCGTCCGCCTATCACAATCATGATTTCCATTTGTTTTGAAAGGGCCGCAGCGGATGTTTGACGGTCTTTGGTGGGTTTGCAAATAGTATTGATGGGGATCACTTCGGAACAGCGGGCCTTCAGCAGGCTGACGAACTGATCGAACTTTTCCATTAAAAGAGTGCTTTGGCAAACAACTCCGACTCTGGAACCTTCAGGAACATGGACAATGTCTTCCTCGTGATAAATGATGATAGGGTTTTTCATGCGGCTGGCGATCCCCTTGACTTCCACATGTTTGGGGTCGCCGATGATGACAATTTGTAATCCCTGCGCTTCCAGTTTGAGTCCCTCGTTATAAATTTTGGTGACTAAAGGACAAGTGGTATCGATGATCTCCAAACCCTTTTCTTTCATCTGGCCGATAACGTTGATATCCAATCCGTGGGCCGTAATGACAACCCGGTTGTCTTCCACGTCTTCCAGTTTATGGACAATTTTTTTGTTGAGAGAAGCCAGACGGGCCACTTCCTGGGGATTGTGAATAAGGGAACCGAAGATGAACGCTTTTTCCATCGTTTCGGCTTTTTGGATGGCTTTTTTCACGCCGAAGCAAAACCCGGCGGCATTGGCGATTTGAATTTCACGAGCCATTTCTAATCCTTATTAATATTGGCGAAAGTGCTGTTGCTAGAGAGAAACTGATTATAATAACGGTTAATCCTGAATGAAACCCCCTGTTCTTCCAAAAGGAAAAATTCGTGAGTATTTCCCTTTATTTGGGTCCCTATCAGCCTTTTTTGGAAGAACAACTTCTCAGCGATTTTCAAGCTTATCGTCTGAAAAACCCGTTTGAGAAGGTCACCGTCCTTGTTCCCAATTTCCTGCTGGTCGGCCATCTGCGCAAGGTTTTAACCGAAAAGGGCCAAAATCTTTTCAATCTGGAAGTTCATACACTTCGCCATTACATGGAGGCTATCGCCGAAGAGACATCCATAACGGAAGATTTTAAAAACTTGCCTGATGTACTGGTGCCGCTGGTACTGAAAGAAGCGACCAAAGCACTGCTCGCTAAAAGCCGGTCTTTCGGTTCGGTCAGCCAGACACCGGGGTTTTATCACGCTCTCAGGGCTACCCTGAGTGAGTTAAAAGAAGGGCTCTATACGCCGGAGAGTCTGGCCGCTCATGCCGCCCGGCTGGCGAAAGCCAAAGAAACGCGGCTGGCGCTCAAGCTCAAGGAATTCGCGGGGCTGTTCAAGGTCTATGAGGACTTGAAAAAGAAGGGGCGGTGGCTGGACCGGGAGGATACCTATTTTAAAGTGCTCGAAAAACCCCCGGGAAGCGAGGGAGTTATCTGGGTCTATGGTTTTTATGACGCTTCGGCGGTACAAAAAAAAGTCCTGCGCCACTTAAGCGCCGCGGGTGAGAGCGGTTGGTTTATTCCGTATGAGCACAATCCGGCTTTCGAGTATGCTAAACCTTTTGTGGATTGGGCCAAAAGTTTTGGCCGGGTAGAGAAGCAAGAGGACTGGAAAGCGTCGGGCGAAAGCCCGCGACGGAGGTTGCAGGATCGTCTTTTTCAAGAGGAGGCTCCCTCCGAAGCGTCTTCGGTGGATGTTTCTTCCGACTGCCAAATCATTCTTTGTCCCGGCGAGCCTCGGGAAGCCCAGGAGATTGCCAGGGTTTTGCTTCAAGAGGCTGACCGGCAAAATGTTTTTCTTTCGGACTGCGCGGTGGTTCTACGGGAGACGGCTTCTTACCGCAAGCTGATGCCCCACGCTTTTGCGTCGCAGGGTGTCCCGCTTTCCAAGACCCTGCCGGCCCCTTTGATTGAATCCACCGAATCCAAGGCCCTCCTCTTACTGCTGGATGGGTTCACCGGCGATTTTTTGCGGGACACCACCATCAATCTGCTCGCCTGTCCCTGTCTCAGCCCCGAGGGGTTTGATCTTCAGCCCGAAAATTGGAATCCCTCCTCCTGGGATGTGATCAGCCGTGAGGCCCGGGTGGTGGAGGGGGAGAAAGAATGGATTTCCCGGCTGTTGGCCTGGCGCGAACAAAAACAAAGACAGAACGCCGAAGAGGACGAAACCTCCCCCGCGGGGGAAGTTTTGCAGTCTTCCCGATTTTTTGAAAAAGCCTTAGGCGCTCTTTTCAACGCTCGGGCGAGTTTTCAAAAGGAAAAGAGCTGGGGGGGCCAGGTGGTTCTCCTCAAAGGGTTCCTTGAGAAATTCCTGAATGCTTCCGACCCGCGCCGGGAAGTATCAGGGGTACTCGAATCCCTGTCGCTTTTGAGCGCTTCCTTTAAGTTGACCCTTACCTCGGAAGACTTAAAGGAATTACTGGCGGCGATGCTGGAACAAAAGCAAAGTCCCCCACGCCAACTGGAAAAGGGAGGCGCGCAGGTTGTGGATTTGATGCAAGCCCGAGGGGTGTCTTTCGAGGTGGCGGTACTGCCGGGATTGGTGGAAAAATTCGTGCCGCGCTTAGTGCGCCAGGATCCCCTCTTGCTCGATGAGGAACGCAACTTAATTACGGGGAGGGGAGAAGAAGAGATTGCCCTCAAGAAAGCCGGGGCTTTGGAAGAACGGCTATTGTTTCTTCTGGCCGTCCGGGGCGCCCAAAAGTCCCTTATCTTGACTGCGCCTCACCTGAATCCTTCCACGGGGTCGCCTCGCACGCCATCGATTTACCTGTTTGAGTCCGCTGAAGCCATTCTGGGCCGCCGGGTCAGCCGTTTGGGCGACGCGGTTCATTTGGTACAAGTGGTAACCGTTAACGACTGGGTTAAAGCCGATCTTGCCTCCTGCGGCAATCCGGTGGAAACCCTGCTGACTTCGGTCAGTCAGGCCCGTCAGGGCAATCCGGTGCCGGCGCTGGCAGTGACTCGGGATATGCCTTTCTACTTCGAAGGCAAAGAGCTTTTGAAGAACCGACAAGCCAACCCCTTTTTCACAGCTTATGACGGCATTCTGGCCGGGGGTCCGGCTTTAACCGCTTTGGCCCAACACCATGGGTTGACCGGTAGTTCCATTTCGGCTTCCCGGCTGGAAACCTTCGCGGCCTGCCCCCTCCGGTATTTTTACCGCTACATTTTGCATCTTACGGTCTACCCCGATCCGGAAAAAATCCTCCAGCTTCAGGCCTCTGACCGGGGGAATTTGATCCACGATATTCTGGAAAAAACCCTAAGCCGGGGTGTGCAGGAGCAATGGGCGGCCCAGCGGGATATCACTCAGGGCCTTCAGGTGTTGGAAGAAGAAACTCAAAAGGCTTTTCGTCAGTTTGAAAAGACCGGGATACCGGGCGCGCCAGGGTTATGGCATTGGGAAAAAGAACAAATGGATTCGGACCTTCAAGCTGTGTTAAAAGACGTGCTGGCTGATCCAGATTGGACTCCCTTCGCTTTCGAGGTGGCTTTTGGCGAGAAGGGCAGCGAGGTGGTCTTTGAGCTGGCGAAAGGTCAAAAATTGAAACTGCAGGGCCGCATGGACCGGGTGGACCTTTCCACCGATGGACAAGCCCTCCGTGTGGTGGACTATAAAACCGGTAGCGCCGCCCAGACCAAGAAGAACAGTGTAAAAAGCGGCACCAAACTGCAATTGCCTTTCTACCTTTGGGCTTTACGCCATCTTTATCCCGAAAAAATCTCCAAAAATGCCCTGTATGACTTTATGACCCGCCGGGGCGACTATAAAAAAGTAATCTTTGATCCTGACGACACGGGCGAGGTGAAACCGATTCTGGATCAAGTACTTACCACCGTCGCGGAGGGCGTGGCCAAGGGACTTTTTCCCTCGGTGGGGACCGCCTGCGACCATTGCGATTACCGCAAACTTTGCGGCACCGGCATGGAAGACAGGGGCAAGCGAAAGAAAGAGGATCGAAAAGTAAAAACCTATTACGAGTTGGAGAATCTGCCATGATCTCCGACCAATCAGCCCGTCAAAAAATCGTTTCAGAGCTCGACATTTCTTTTGCGGTAGATGCCGGCGCCGGTACCGGCAAGACCACCCTGTTGATCGAACGCCTAGCGGCACTGCTTCTGGAAAAAGGCACGTCTTTGGCCCGTATCGCCGCCATTACTTTTACGGACAAGGCTGCCGGGGAACTGGTAGAACGGTTGAGGCTTCGGCTGGAAAAAGAATTTGATTCTGAAAGTTTACTGAAACTTTCGCCTGAGGCCCAAAAGGAAAGGGAAAAACGGCTTCGTCGGGCGCTCAAAGATTTGGAACAGGCGTCGGTTTCCACCATCCACTCCTTCTGTTCGTCCCTTTTGCGGGAATACCCGGTGGAAGTGGGAGTTGACCCGCAATTCGCGGTGCTCGACCAGGTACAAAGCGACGCCTTGGAAGCCGAGGCCTGGGAAAACTGGCTGAAAAAATCCCTCTCGCGCCCGGTGGAAAACCTCATGCCTTTCTTCCTTCTGGGCGGCACCTTTGAGCATCTGGAAAAACTGAAAAACCATTTGTTAAGAAACCGATCTCTTCTTGAGCCTCCGGCGGTACCCGATTTACCCAACCCCAAAAGTAGCCTGGAAGAGATGAAGCGGATCTGGATTTTGATTGAAGAAAAAATCAAAGCTGTCGTGCCGGACGACAGCCTGGTGAAAAAACTAGGGAAATTTGCCAAGACCTGGCAGGAGGTTCGGAGGTTTTCAGGTGACAAGCTTCTCTACGCTCTGGCGGGGATTGAAGTGCCCAAAGTCGGCAACGTGGGTAGTAAAAATAACTGGGGCAAAGAAACTCTGACCGATGTGAAAGCTCATATTGAGACACTGCGAGAAACGCAGGAAACCTTTGGGAGCCAGTTGAAGGATTCGGCGGTTCGAAAGGCGGCGTTGTGGATTTGGGATTACCTGGACGAATACGCCCAGGTGAAAACCCGCCAGGGCTTCCTCGATTTCGACGATCTCTTGTCCAAGACCCGGGATTTGGTGAAAGACCGGCTGGAAGTACGGGAAGAACTAAAGAAACGTTACGACTATCTGTTTGTCGACGAGTTCCAGGATACCGATCCTTTGCAGGTGGAGATTGTGTTTTTTCTGTCGGAAAAAGGTAAATCGAAAGCCAAGTCGTGGCAAAAGGTTGAACTGGAACCCGGCAAGCTATTCTTAGTTGGCGACCCCCAACAAAGTATTTACCGTTTCCGCCGGGCCGATGTGGAAATTTACGGCGAGGCCAAGGCCCGTCTGGCGGCTTGTGGAGGACAGGTGGAAAAGCTCACCGAAAACTTCCGCACTTTGTCGCCTATTGTGGATTGGGTTAACCGGGGATTCGATCAATTGTTCCAAGACGGACCTTTTCCCTATAACGCTCAAAGCGCCCATCGTCAGCTAGAGTCGCAAAACACTCAGTTATCGCCGCTTATTGGCCTTGAAATGCCCGAAATACCCGAAGAAGACCAAAGCACGGGGGCTTTCCGCGAGGTGGAAGCCGAAACGGTGGGCGATTTTATCGAACAGCTTTTGGGTGAAAAACCTCTGATTACTGATCCCAAGTCTCCCAAAGACAAACCGGTGACGCGACCCTTGCAGGCGGGAGATATCGCCATTCTATTCCGTGAGCTATCGAATACCGAATCGGTTTATGAGAACGCCTTAAGGCGCCGCCATATCCAGTTTCAGATTGTGGGGGGAAAGAAATTCTATAACCGTCCTGAAATTGTCGCGCTAGAAACGCTCTTAACTTGTCTGGAATCCCCGGCGGATGAGGCCAGCTTGGCGGCATTATTACGTAGCTGTTTGTTCGGCTTTACGGATGAGGAACTTTTTCTTTACCGGGAAGCGGGGGGAGTTTTTGAATTTTTGCGCGGGGCCAAAGGTAAGGTGGGCGAGGCTTTCCGCTATTTGCGCCAATGGTATCTGGAAACCCGGCAACTGAGTCCGCCTGAGACCCTGCTTTACTTGTATGAAAGGACCAACCTGCTGGCGGTAGTGTCTTGCCAGCCGCACGGTGAACAACGGGTGGCCAATCTGATGAAGGTGGTCAACCAGTGCCGCGACCTGGAAGAGTCACAAAATTTCACCTACCGGGCTTTTGTGAAATGGCTGGTCCGTCAAAGGGAAGAAGATGCTATGGAAGGGGAAGCGCCTGGCCCCGAAGAAACAGGTAATCAAGTAACCCTGATGACTTTGCACAAGGCGAAAGGGTTGGAATTTCCAGTGGTCATCCTTTCGGGCGCGGCACCTGAAAAACCCCGCAAGTCCGACTTTATCGTGAACCGATACCAGGGTAAGGCTGAGTTTAAGGCGGGTGATAAGGAATTGGGGCTTTGTACCAGCGGATTTGAGAAAGCCCAAGAAGAGGAAGAGGCCCAGGAAAAGGCTGAAATTCTCCGGTTGCTTTATGTGGGTTGTACCCGAGCGAAGGAGAGTTTAGTCATTCCACTATTTACCCAGGAAAAGGGCGGCGGCTTTCTCAAACCCATGACAACGTCATTCGATCTGAAGGCATTAAAAACTCAAAAAGTCACGGCTAGCCATGATCGTAAGGCGATTTCGGCGCTGGCGGTAGACCTATCCGAAAAGGAAAAGAACAGCCAACCGGTGGAAGACCAATGGGTTTATTTAAAGCAACTTGAAGAAGCGAAAAAATCCTTGATCGAAAAACGACGGGGAAAAACCCGGCTGCAATCGGTTACCTCTTTGGCCCACAGTGATGACGACAAATCCCAACGGGAAGGGTATTTCCTGGAAGGTGAAATCCCGGCGGTTTCGGGCGACCAGCAGGGAAAGGCTTTTGGGGTTTTGACCCATCAATTACTGGAAAAGGGATGGAACTGGGACAACGAGACTCTAGTCAAGGCAGCTAAACTTTGGGGGCCTGGTTTGGGACTTTCGGCCGATAAAACCCAAGAAGCGGCTGAGTTAGCGGCTAAAGCACTGGACAATGGTCTTTTGAAGCGTGCCAAACAATCGTCCCGGGTTTTTAGGGAGTTGTCCCTGACGGGGAAAAATTCTGAAGGAAATAATCTCAATGCTGTGATTGATTTAGCTTTTTTGGAGGATGGCGCTTGGGTGGTTGTGGATTATAAAACAGACCGTCAGCCTGAACGAGGATTAGAGGATTATCGCAAGCAAATCAGTTATTAC
>Ga0075522_10003480_pt1 | contig 11474 bp, 9 predicted proteins | sample NGEPerA_FD_74796 | JGI IMG/M metagenome (GOLD analysis project Ga0075522, IMG submission 74796) | Arctic peat soil microbial communities from the Barrow Environmental Observatory site, Barrow, Alaska, USA - NGEE PermafrostL2-A | ecosystem: Environmental > Terrestrial > Soil > Wetlands > Peat ... | reverse complement strand
ACGAGACGATGGTTGGAGATCGCGACCCGATGGGTGTAGCGGGCCAGGTAGTTGAGAACATGTTCGGCGCCGCCGAAGGGTGGCTTGGCATAGACGACCCAGTCCTTCTGGCCGAGTTGCCAGAGCAAGTGGCTGAATGCGCCAGGGGCGGCAAGTTGTTGCTGTGAGCCGTGGAACTGCAGTCTGTTCTGTTGGAACAGTTCACGGAGTTGATCGCAGAACTTGCCGCGGAAGACTCGGCTCAGTGCGTAAACAGGCAAGAAGAAGCGGCGCGAGGAATCGATCCACCTGGAACCGTCGAGAGCCAGTCCGCCGGCGGGAACGATGTAGTGGACATGGGGATGATGCTCAAGGTTCTGTCCCCAGGTATGGAGCACGCCAAGGAATCCTATGTCGGCTCCCAGGTGCTTGGGATCGCGAGCCAGTTCGAGCATGGTCGCGGCGCTGGTGCGGTAGAGCAGGTCGTAGAGCAGCCGCTTGTTCTGGAGGACAAGAGCGGAGAGTTCATGTGGCAGCGTAAAGACGACGTGGAAGTACGGCACGGGCAACAGTTCGGCCGAGCGCGCCGCCAGCCATTTTGCGCGCGCGTTCCCCTGGCACTTGGGGCAGTGCCGATTGCGGCATGAGTTGAATGAGATGGCCTGATGGCCGCAGCGGACGCACTGATCGCGATGACCGCCCAGTGCCGCGGTACGGCACCGGACGATGGCATCGAGCACCTTGCGATGCACCCATGCAAAGTGTGGCTTGTGTTTTTCCCAGAATCTGTTGCCCGCTGCGTGAATGATGTCGGCCACCTCGAGGGTGGGCCGGCTCATCGCTTCATCAGCCTCCTGGAGCGCTTCACTTCATCGGGGCTCGAAACCTCAATTGCTTCCAGCGGACTGGGAATCGCCTGCAGATGACGCCGGGACAAGTGCAGGTAGACGGTGGTGTGATCGAGCTTGGAGTGTCCAAGAAGTACCTGGATGGTGCGCAGGTCGGCACCGGCTTCCAGCATGTGTGTTGCGAAGCAATGTCGAAGCGAATGCGGAGATACGTGCTTGGTAATGCCGGCACGCTTGGCAGCCTCGTTTACAGCCTGCCAGACAATCTTCTCCGTAATGGGTACGTCGGCCCTCCAGCCCTTCACCGTACCTGGGAAAAGATAGGTCTTGGGCTTCATCCAGCGCCAGTACTCACGTAGAGTCTCCAGCAGCTTCGGGGTCAGCAGCACGTCGCGGTCGCGGCCACCCTTGCCCTGGCGCACATGAATGACCATGCGCTTGCTGTCGATATCGGAGACCTTGAGGTGGCACATCTCGGCTCGGCGTAAACCCGTCGCATACAGCATCATCATCATGGTGCGATGCATCAGGTTCCCGGCCGAATCGATCAGCCGCGCCACCTCTTGCTGGTCCAGGATGGTCGGCAACCGCCGCTGACGCTTGGGGAATGGAATGTCATCGGGAAGGTATGGCCGACGCAGCGTCTTGACAAAGAGAAAACGCAGCGCCGCAGTGCGGCCTTGGATGGTTCCGGGAGAAAGCTTGCGCTCGCGAAACAGATACGCCTGGTACTGGCGGATATGCTCTGGGCCAAGCCGTTCGGGCGAACGATGGAAGTACCTCGTAAAGTCCTCCACCGCAAATATGTACGACCGTACAGTGCTCTGTGAGTAGTTGCGACGCTGGAGCTCATCCAGCATGCGCTGCCGAAGATGGGTCACGGTAAACCTCCTGTGACCCGAGGCTTACACAGCCAACAATGCTCGGGGACAGCCCATGCGGCAGCGTCCGTCGCGCCAGCGACTTAGTTCAAACGCCCTAGCGTAGATCGATCGATGGGAAAGCACGAACCACCCCATCCCAATCTCACGGTTCCCGTCCCGAATCATTCGCCTGCCGGCTGACTTGCTGACTCGCCGACCTGCTGACTTTCTGCTCCTTCATCTCAATCATCAACGGCCCCATCACCCTCGCCATGGCCGCCAGCTTCATCGTCTTCTCATACTCCTCCTGCTGCTTCGCAACGCCATTGTCTGTCTTCCGCGGCCGCAAACGGAAACCCTCATTCCGCAGAATCGTGCGCAGATTGCCCAGAAACTTCTCCCGCCATACAATCTCTTCCAGCCACGGCTTCCGCTCCGCTGCCCGCTCCTCGCGCTTCTCCTCGAGCGCCCGCTTGCGCACCCTCCGATGCTCGGCCGCCAAGTCCTCCAGCGTCCCCTCTTTTGGAGCCAGCGCGTACACCAGTTCGCATCCCAATCCCTTTGCCGCCCTGCTCAACGTCGCCAGCATGATCCGCGAGTTCTTCTCCGAATCCTCCAGCCGGTGAATCTCCCACCGGCACACCCCGATCCGCCGCGCCAGCTCGTCCACCGGCATCCCAATTGCTTGCCTGATGCTTTGCACCCAACCCTTCTTCGCGCTGCCCTTCCGCTTCCGCACCAGCCGGAACGGCAGCAACGCCTCATCCAGTTCTCGCCTCAAATTGTTCCGTTCATATCCCTGCATCTCCACCCTCCAGGCGCCAAATTGACATGCAAAACGTGGTATTTGCGCGCACATTTCCGGAGAAATGCCGCGTAAGATAATCAAAATAAATGAGTTGTTATGATTTCCAAAAGCGCGCAAAAGCTCAAAAACTCCGCTTTTACCCCCACCCGTTCAACCAGGAATCAACTACTTACGAGCCGCAGCAGCGCAAAATACCCTCTAAATTTGTCGTTTTGTCCAATTCTCCCAAAATTATGTGTATTTATAAGCAAACATTTTCAAATCAGTGAACAGTGCACAGTGGGCAGTGAACGGCGATAGCCGAGACCCGCAAACGTTCACTGTCCACTGTGCACAGCGCACTGCCCACTGTGCACTGTTCACTAGCTTCATGCTTTATAGTCAAAAAGGAATGGCAACAGCAGCGAACAAGCAAGTCGTGGGACAGAATTCACAACAAGGGTTCGTCTATCTTCCTCTCATCGCCGGTTGGCTCGTGCCGGGCGCCGGACATTTTCTGCTGCGCAAATGGGGCCGCGGTGTTCTGATTGCAGCCTCAGTTTTTGGCATGTTTTCGCTCGGGCTGGCCATGAAAGGCCGCATCTACACCGGCGCGCAGGACATTCTGGACATGCTGGGAATGGCGGGCGATCTGGGCAACGGATTGCTCTTTCTGGTCTGCCGGGTTCTTGGCGTAGGCGCTGACCAGGTGCAGGTGACCACCGCCGACTACGGCACCAAGTTCATCGTCGTAGCTGGCCTGTTGAACGTGATCGCCGCCGTAGACGCGCATAATCTGCGCACCGGGAGGAAGTCCTGATGCTTCACACCTCCCACTTTGCGGCTGTGCTGCTGTTCGCCCTCTTCGCTTCAGTAGTCTTCGGCATCACCCAGCGCGAGACGCCACGGCGCATGTTTCGCTACGGAATCTACTGCTTCACTCTCTTCGTCTGCTCCGCCGTCGTGCTCAGTTGGGTAATGTTCCTCATCGCGCGCTAAGCCAGCGCCTTGTAGGTCAGGGCTGGTAGGTCAGGGCTTCAGCCCTGACACACAAAAGATCCCAAGAAACGGGCCTTAGCGTGAAGGGCATGGGCTTTAGCTGTGAAGTTTCAACACGTTGTTTACTGCGGTGTAGTTGTTTTGAAAGGGCACGGCTTCAGCCGTGCCGCCACTGCCGCTAAATCAATGAGGGCTTTAGCCCCTGGGGTAAGCTTTTTCGGCGTATCCCAACGCCTGACGCCATGAACAAACTCTGGCATGAACAGAACAGAATGCCGCCCAAGGCCACGCTGGAGCAGAGAATCCAATGGCACAAGGAACATCAGAGACACTGTGCCTGCCGTGAAGCCCCCAAAGGCCTGCTGAAACCCGCCAAGTCAAAAGCTGATAGCTGATAGCTGATAGCTGATAGCTGAGAACTGACAACTGACAACTGACAACTGAAGACTGTCAGCTACGCACCCCCACCCCGCTCCCAAACCGCCGCGTCGAAGCGGTGCGCGCAGGTATAGCCCTCGGACAGATACAGATCGATAGCCTGCTGGTTGGCTTCCGTCACGGTGAGGGAGATTTCGGTGGCGCCCTGGCGCATGAAGTGGAAGGCCGCCATCGAGAGCAGCAGGCGGGCCATCCCGTGGCGCCGGTAGTGCGGGTGTACGCAGACCTGCGTGATGTGGCCGCTCTCCGGGCTAACGCGCGAACCCAGTATCAGGCCCACAAACTCGCGATTCGTACGGTGAACGATCACGTGCGAGGCCGGCGCGGAAAATGCGCCGCAGCCGGAGTAGCGCACGATGTTGTTGAGAAAGCGCATGGACCCGTGAACCGACCTGTACTGGTCGTTGATCAGGCTGTCGGGATGATCGCGATAGGCCTCGCAGATCAGCCTTGCGGCGGGGGCAAGATCCTCGTCGCGCCACGGACGCAGTTCAAGCTCATTGGGCAAGTCGGCCTGAGGCGCGTTCCACAGACCCTTGAGCGCCTGTGCCAGGAACAGCCGCTGGAAAACCCGGGACCCCGCCTCGCGAAAGACGGCGGAGTGGGAACCCGAAGGATGCACCAGCAGTTGCGATTCAATGCGGTCAATCTGCGGCGAGTTCACCAGCAACTCCAGCAGATGACGAAGCAGCGTATCTTCAATTATCCGTGCCGAGTCGGGGTCCTCCGGCATGGCAAAAACGTCGCCGATGACCGCCTTGGTTTCCTCGTAAACGCAGAAAACATACCCGATCACCTGGTCCGCCGCCACCGCCGCATATCCCGGCAACATGTGGCTGTCCAGATACTGCATCAGCAATCGCGCCGAAGCCCGATAATCCCAATGCAAACGTGTACTCCAGAGTGCACCTTCACATTCCAGCACAGCCCTCAACATCCCCGCCTCAAAGTGGCGCAGGTCAAGGATTTCGCTGGAAGTACTCGATGCCATGCTTCTCCTCTGGAATGCAGATCCATCGTTGCCGAGTGCGGCCGTGAGCAAGCCCGACCTTGCGACGAGAGGCTGCATGACAGCCGTTGAGGTCGCAATGCCCTCCCGGACACTTTGACACGAGTTGTCCCCAAGTGCAACTTGAGGTTTGATTTATCGGTCTATCGAGCACCGACGAGGTAGACTTCAAGTCCCTGCTCCGGCCAACTGAAAACTTCCTCATAATGGCGGCCTTCCAGGTACTCTTCGAGAGCAGCCGGAGTGTGCAGGTCAACCCCACCGCGGCCCGTCACCCGCGCCACAAGCAGGTGCTGTTCGTCTGGTACGCCACTCTGCTCGTAGTTTGCCACCTCTCGATTGCGATAGAACGAGAGTCCGTATTCCATGTCGCGGCGCACACGAAAGACCGCGATTGTCTCGCTCACCGGGGCCACAGTAACCAACTTTTCCGCGAGTGGCCGCGAAGAATAGGAGCGGTCCAAAAGGTGAATTACACGCTTGGTTGCGCTTACCCCGGGAATGCCGAAGAACGGGCCTACGCCGTAAAGAAACAGGACGAGCACGACCAACACTGCGGACGTAACCAACCGGAGCCGGGCCACGCCGAAACCCTTGGTGACGATCAAGATCAGCAGTGTGGCCCCCGTGGCGGCCAATATGGCTGCCGCGACTGCGTGCGCGGGTGGAATCCTGGAGCCATGGGCAACGAACCAAGGCACCAATAGAACAGCGACGGTCATGACTCCGCAAAATACGGAGTGGCCCAACAGAATCCAGCGGTTCAGCCCGGGTTGCCTACGGCGAAACAGATAGTCTCCAGTGAGGATAGCGATGGGCGGAATTGAAGGCAGAATGTAGCCCGGGAGCTTGGACCGGGAGAAGGAAAAAAAGACGATTGGAATGAAGGCCCACAGCACCAGGAACTCGGGAAAGGCATCGCCTGGGCGGCCGACGCAGGGCGCGGCGCTTGTGGAATGGCGCACCCGCCACTCGGCAACAGAGGTCTGTACTCCGTCGACGAGCGCGCGCACGGCCACTACTGTCCACGGCATCATGGCCAACACCACGACCACCAAGTAGTACCAGAATGGCTGTGAATGCTCGTAGCGATCGGTGGCAAACCGCTCGAGGTTGTGCTCCAGAAAGAACTCGCGGAAGAAGGTAGGATTCTGGTGCTGCACCGCAATGAACCATGGCAACACCATGGCGAAGTAGAGCGCCATTCCGGGCCACCAGAACGAACGGCGGATGATGGTCCATTCACGGCGAAGAAAAGCAAAGGCGGCGATGATCAGAGCTGCCAGGAATGGTGCCACAGGCCCTTTAGCCAGCGTGGCTAGACCGGTGAAGAAGTAAATGTCGTAGAGCCAGAACTTTGAGCCGGTCTCGTACCAGGCATACCAGCCGAGCAGCCCGATGGCCAGTGGCGCAGCCATCTGCATGTCAGTCGATGCGCCGCGGGAAAAGCCGATAATGCCGACGCAGGCGACGGTGATCAAGGCTGCATCAAGATGCCCTCCGGGACGGAATCGCCGCATGTGCAGGTAGATGAGACCGATCATTATGAAGGCAAAGGTTGTGGAGGGCAGGCGTGCGCTCCAGTCGTGGACACCGAAATCCTGAAACAGAAACATTGCCCGCCAATAGTAGAGGGCGGGCTTTTCCAGCCAAGGATGGCCATAGAGATAGGGGGTGACACAGGCGCTTAGACGGCTCTTGAGGGTGACGGCGGAGCCGAAACGGTCCAACATTTCGTGCGCAATCTGGGCATAGCGCGGCTCATCGGCGCCTACCAGTCCCAGGCCGTCGCCACCGAGAAGTGGGGTGAGCCCGTAAATCAGAAAGAAGATAGTGAAGACAAGAAACACTGCCGCTTCGCGGACGGTAGCCCAGGTCGGCAGCCGCTTACGCCGGTGATCGGACAAATCCGGAGCAGATGGTTCCAGAGTAGTTTCCACTTCCAGCAATTCTCCAACGGGCGTGCGGCAGCCTGTTTCGCGCAAAACTCCGTATCTTGGCTTTGCTCAGGACGGCTTAAGGAAGCCGGACTGGCCCACACACTTTCCGCGCTCACAGGAGACGCGAAGATGGTGCTCAAGTTTCAACAGGGACAAGGCTAACAGATTCGCCCGGAATCTCAATGAATCCGATGGTTCATCAATGGCTTTGTGGAGCGCCTGGGGCGAATACGGCCAGGCTGTTCCGCAATTCCGGAAGAATTTTATCAAGAGCCTGCCCCAGCGGCCCGTCCAAAGTGCAGCCGGAGGCATTTCCATGTCCTCCGCCTCCCATCCGTTCAGCAATTTCTGCTACATTCACCTTTCCCTTGCTGCGCATGCTCAGCCGGATGCGCAGTTCCGGCAGCTCGCGGAGAAATACGGCAACCTCCACGCCGGAGATACCCACGGCCACGTTTACAAGGCCCTCGCAGTCCTCTTCGGTGGCGCAGGTGCGCACCATGTCCTGATGCGTGACCCAGAGCCAGACCAAGCGCCCCTCACGCTTCAGATTTCCCAGGGCAGCGCCCAACAGTAGAACTTTTGATGTTGGGGTCGAATAGCACACTTCCCTGGCGATAGCGATGGGATCGGCACCAGCCAAAACGAGCTCTTGCGCCACTGCGAAGGTCGATGCCCGGACGGAACCGTATGTGAAGCCGCCAGTATCGGTCAGCAAGGTGGTATAGAGGCAGGTTGCCATCTCCGGCGTAATCGTGGCTCCAACGGCCTTGACCAGCCTGTACACAAGTTCACCCACGCTGGCCGCACCGGAGTCGATCCAGTTCAGCTGCGCGTACGGATGCCCACTGATGTGGTGGTCAATATTGATGACGAAGAAATCTTCCAGGCCGCGCAGACGGGTGCGTTCAAGACCGTCGCACTCCAGCAGAATTGCCGCGTCGCAGGGTCCGTGGACGCGGAATGCATGGCGAATACCTCCGGCGCCCGGCAGCCAGCGATAGATGGCGGGAACCCCGTCCGCCGTTACCAGGTCGGCGCACTTGCCCATCTGTTCGAGGAGCATGCCCATCGCCAGTACACTGCCTACGGCATCGCCATCCGGACGCGAGTGCGAGCAGACGAGAAACCTCTCACCATTGCGCATCTCACGAAGAATCTCGGCCATCGGGTCGGCAGGAAGAACAGTGCGGGGAACATTGGGAGGGTCCGAGGCAGCCAAGTCGGCCTCCTCGGCACACGCTTCTCCTGGCGTGGCGGCCGATGCACCGAAGTCCGGATTCACGATTGCTCTATGCATGCGCCGTTACTCGGTCGGAGCTTCCATTTCCGCAGGCGCCGGCTGCTCGGCCTTGGCCTTTTGCCGCTTGCGTGAGCGGTCCATCAGCTCTTCAATACGCGCCTGGAAGCGGCCCGAGCGGTCGGCCAAAAATGCCAACTCCGGCACGTGGCGCACACCCATCCGCTCCTTCAACTCGAAGCGGATGTAGCCTTTGGCGGCCTCGAGGCCGGCAATGGTGTTTTCCTCGGCTTTGGCGATGTCCTTCACCGAACCGTCGATGGCCACGTAAACTCGTGCCGACTTTCCTCCGGGGTTCAGCGCCACTTCGGTGACGTAACAGAAATCGATGCGCGGGTCGGAAAGTTCGCCCTCAATCATGGTGCTGATCTCGAGCCGCAGCGTCTCTGCCACCCGGTCCTGATGATGCTTTCGCGCTCGATGCTCTGGCATGGCTTCCTCCTCGCACAGGTAAACGATTCAGGATAGCAGAGGCACGCGGGTCACGGGACCAAACCCCGAAGCCGCCCGGGTATAATTGGGCGCGGAATCACAAAAGGATGTGAAGACATGCGCCTCAAAAAACTCATCACGGCTTTTTTCGCGATCCTTATCCTGGCTGCCGCAACCTGGGCACAAACGCTGCCCACAGGTGTGCAGAAGGTGACCTCCATTGAAGGAGTTACGGAATACGCGTTCCCGAACGGTCTTCGCGTGTTGTTGTTTCCGGACAACTCCAAGCCCAAGGTCACGGTTAATATCGTTTACCTGGTAGGCTCGCGGAACGAAGGCTATGGCGAGACCGGGATGGCGCATCTGTTGGAGCACATGACGTTCAAGAGCGCAAAGTCGGGAAGAGAACTCTTCAAGGATCTCACCAACAGGGCAGGCGGCAACTTCAACGGCACTACATCCGAAGACCAGACGATGTATTTTGAAACGTTCAACGCGAGCGACGAAAACCTGCGTTGGGCACTTGGGCTTGAAGCTGACCGCATGGCGAATATGACCATGCTCAAGACAGATCTGGATTCGGAAATGACAGTGGTTCGGAACGAAATGGAGTCCGGCGAAAACAGCCCGCTGAATGTTCTGCATGAACGCGTTCTGGCTGCGGCTTACAACTTTCACAACTATGGCAAGACTGTGATTGGTGCTCGCACAGATGTTGAAAGGGTGCCGATCGTAAACCTGGCAGCCTTCTACCAGAAGTACTACCAGCCGGACAACGCCGACCTGATTATTGCGGGGCAGTTCGACGAATCGAAGGCTTTGGCAATAGTGGCTGAAACATTCGGCGCCATCCCCAGGCCGCAGCGCGTGATCACCCAGCCGTACACAGTGGAGCCAACGCAGGAAGGCGAGCGGTCAGTCATTCTACGGCGCGTGGGGAACATCCAGGGGATCATAGTGGTCTATCACATTCCCGCCGCCCTGCATCCAGATATGGCCGGTCTGTCGGTAATGGCGCAGGTGTTAGGTGCGCCCCAAACGGGCCGTCTGTACAAGGAGCTTGTCGATCATCAGAAGGCCGTATCCACCGGGATGAATGCCGACGATGAGCACGATCCCGGAGTTGCGATGGCATACGCGCAGCTCAAGCCCGATCAATCCATCGACGAGGCACAGCAGATCCTGCTAAAGACCGTTGAAGGCTTCGCCATTGACCCTCCGTCCCAGGAAGAGGTCGACCGCGCAAAGGCACGAATCCTGAAGAACATCGAACTCGCAGAGACGAATTCCCAAACCGTTGCTCTCATGCTTGGCGGATACGCTGGCGATGGGGACTGGCGCTCCTTCTTCCTGATGCGCGACGAGGTGAGCAAAGTTACTCAAGCCGATGTGGTGCGCGTGGCGAAGGCTTATCTGAAATCATCGAACCGCACGCTGGGCGAGTTTATTCCGACCGCAACTCCCGATCGCGCTGAGATTCCAGCGACGCCAGACCCGGCCGTGCGGTTCAAAGACTACAAGGGTGGCGAGGCCGTGCAACAGGGCGAAGTGTTCGATCCCACGCCACAAAACATTGAGGCCCGCGTGATTCGCGCGACGCTGCCCAATGGCTTGAAGCTGGTCATGTTCCCGAAGAAGACCCGCGGCGGCACGGTGGCGGCGGCCATCAACATTCGGTTTGGCGATGAGAAATCGCTGTTCGGAAAATCCACGGCAGGCAGCATGGCGGGAGCGATGCTGATGCGGGGGACAAAAAATAAAAATCGGCAGCAGATTCAGGATGAGACAGATCGATTGAAGGCGCAGATCAATGTCTCGGGCAACGTCGACTCCGCTTCTGCGAACATTCGGACGCTGGAGGCGAACCTTGCAGATTCGTTGCGTTTCGCCAGAGAGCTTCTGCGCGAGCCTTCATTCCCTGATACCGAATTCGACCAGATACGCCAGCAGAGAATCGCTGGTGCTGAGGCCGGCAAGAGCGAGCCGAACCGGCTTGCTTCTCTTGAATTAAACAGGCATCTCAATGCGCGTTATCTTCGCGGCGACACGCGGTACGTCTCGACGATCGACGAGGAGATTGAAGATTTGAAGAAGGTGACGATTGACGATGCGCGCCAGTTTTACAAGCAGTTTTACGGCGCTGGCGAGGGGCAAATCGTCATCAGCGGACAGTTTGATCCGGAGCAGATGAAGAAGCTTGTCACCGAGATGTTTGGCGATTGGAAGAGCGCGAGCCGCTATGAACGCATACCTGATCCATTCGAAGCGGTAGAGGCGATCAACCACAAGGTTGAAACGCCGGATAAACAGAACGCGCTTTTCCTTGCGGGCATGCCGATGAAGATGAGCGACGATGATCCTGACTATGCTGCGATAACCATTGCTGGCATGGTGTTTGGCGGATCACCGAACTCGCGGCTCTTCCAGCGCATTCGCGTGAAAGACGGATTGAGCTACGGAGCCTATGGTGGATTCTCGGTTCCGACCAAGGATGACGCGGGTATGCTGTCTGGTTCGGCAATTGCGGCGCCGCAGAATATGCCCAAGGTGGAGGCTGACTTTAACGATGAGCTGGCTCGCGCGCTGAAGGATGGATTCACGGCTGACGAGGTGGAGAAAGCCAAGAAGACGTGGCTGGATCAACGGACTGTTTCGCGCGCTGAAGAGGCGTCGATCGCGGGTCAACTGGGTAGCCGCGAGCGCTGGGGACGCACCCTGATGTGGGATGCGAAGCTGGAAGCGGCGGTGGCTGCGCTGACGCCGGAGCAAGTGAACGCGGCGTTCAAGCGGCGTGTCGATCCGGCTGCGGTTTCGATCATCAAGGGCGGCGACTTCAAGAAGGCGGGAGTCTACCAATAGAGTCACGGGCACACTGAAGT